>JAAIGF010334908.1_pt1 | contig 172324 bp, 177 predicted proteins | sample 6487441 | NCBI WGS metagenome assembly JAAIGF01 (sample SAMN13974129, study PRJNA590717) | phyllosphere metagenome | biome: pepper field; feature: multiple bacterial spot infested pepper fields; material: pepper leaves; isolation source: leaves from pepper fields | host: Capsicum annuum ... | reverse complement strand
GATGATTTCGTCAAATCCGTTCAATTGGCGCAAAAGCTGGACGTGCCTGTCGTTAATACATTTTCCGGTTGTCCAGGTGACAGCGACAATGCTAAATATCCGAACTGGCCTGTAGCACCGTGGCCAACAGATTACAGCGAACTATTGGATTGGCAGTGGAATGAAAAGATCATTCCGTACTGGACCGAAAATGGGAAATTCGCTTCCGATCATAATGTAAAAGTAGGAATCGAGCTGCACGGCGGCTTCTCCGTTCATACACCAGGCACGATGCTGCGCTTGCGTGAAGCGGCTGGTGAAGCGATTGGAGCGAACCTTGATCCAAGTCATATGTGGTGGCAAGGTATTGATCCTGTCGCTGCGATAAAAATTTTGGGGAAAAATGGCGCAATTCATCACTTTCATGCTAAAGATACGCTTACAGACACCGATAATATGAATATGAACGGTGTGACGGACATGCATTCCTATGCAGAGATGCAAGACCGCGCATGGCAATTCCGCACTGTAGGCTATGGTCATGATCTGAAAACTTGGGCTGATATTATTAGTGCGCTTCGCTTAGTAGGCTACGATTATGTTGTCAGCATTGAACATGAAGACGGATTGATGTCCGTTAATGAAGGTTTTACTAAAGCCGTCCACAACTTACAGCAGGTAATGATCGAGGAAGAACTCGGCGAGATGTGGTGGGTTTAAAAACAGGGAGGCAGTAACAGTATGATTAACGTAACAGTCTGGAATGAATTTGTGCATGAGCAAATCCGTGACGACGTGAAGGCTATATATCCAGAGGGCATCCACAAAGTACTGGCAGATGGGCTATCCAAGGAAGGCTTTGCCTGCCGTACAGCTACACTTGATCAAGAAGAACATGGTCTGACCGAATCCGTATTGAACTCAACAGACGTGATGTTGTGGTGGGGTCATACCGCACACGATCTCGTTGATGATGATATTGCGGAAGCGGTAGTACGACGGGTTAACGAAGGAATGGGGCTCATCGTTCTGCACTCCGGACATTTCTCGAAACCGTTCAAGCAACTGATGGGCACAAGCTGTGATCTGAAATGGCGCGTAGCGGATGAGCAAGAGATTCTGTGGTGTGTAAATCCAACGCATCCAATTGCTCAAGGTGTCAATCCTTCGATTACACTTGACAAAGAAGAAATGTACGGTGAATTTTTCGATGTACCTGCTCCAGATGAACTGGTCTACCTGAGCAACTTTGAAGGTGGAGAAGTATTCCGTAGTGGCTGCACGTATCGCCGTGGTCATGGTAAAATCTTCTACTTCCGTCCAGGTCATGAAACGTATCCAACGTATCATAATCAAGATATTATGCATATTATTGCCAATGCCGTACGCTGGGCATATCCAGCTACGAATGAGCGTCCGCAGTTTGGTCGCACGGAGCCACAGCGTGCACTGGCAGGTCATTTAACGATCTGATTGGATATAAGCAAGCATAAGAGAAAGACTGTTACCTTGCCTATTTTTAGCCGAATAGAGCAAGCCTCTGTTAATCATACTGAAATGATGGTTTGTATGGATTGCCGGCCAGTCTACCTTTTATGTTAGAGCTATAGCTACTTCATTATTGTATAGCGTGTTTAACATGCGTCTGCCGGGTAATATAGCGGCAGGCGCATTTTTGCGTATACTGTCTTCATATTGCTGGACATTTTACATCAAATGACCAACATCAAGGCAAAGGAGCGATACCTATGGTTCATCAAAACAGGACGGATTCCGATCTGATCAAGCAGCAAGCGAACGAACATAAGGATGCTGGTGCGCAACCCTATCATTATCATATGGGTCATGTACCGCTTCCACCGGAGCTGATTGAGTCCTGTATGCGGCGAGTGGAAGGAAACAATCTGGAAGGTTTTTTAGCTGGATTTGGCAAATGGCCGAGTGAGATTATGCTAGTGGGCGAAGCGCCCGGTGGAAATGAGATTGTGCAAGGACGTCCATTTTGTGGACAAGCAGGTAAAGTGTTAGACGAATATCTAGAAATCGCAGGTATTACGCGAGACGATATGTATATGACGAGTGCGGTACGTAGCCGACCATATCGGGATCGTCCAGTCAAAGGTAATCCAGAGCGTATCAGCCGCTCGAACCGAACGCCTACAGCAAGTGAGATTCTTGCGCATGCGCCGATCCTCGATTATGAGCTTAGCGTAGTTCAGCCGCGCTTGTTAATTACAGTCGGCAATATTGGACTACAGCGTCTGCTTGGTGGAGCGGTACGTGTATCCGATATTCATGGACAACCACGGCAAAGTGTAATTCGACATGTCGATCAACAGCGTCCTAAGCGCGGTTACATAGAGGGTACTGAGCTATACTGGATTTTTCCACTGTATCATCCAGCTGCAATTTTATATAATCGTTCATTGGAGTCGGTTATTGAGCAGGATTTGTATCATTTGCGCGATTTCTTAGTGAGTGAAGCATGGAGATCCTAAGAAGTGAATCAATCAGATTTGTTTAAATTATAAGTAAAAGCGAACAATTATTATGATGGATGATGTTTTGCATTGATTCCTTCAAATCCGCATAACAAAGCGCATAAATCGACATGTTTTCGTTTTCTTATGGTACGAAATATGGTAAGATATTGGTGCTAACTTATTGTAAGCTATAACCTGTGAGTAGCGATTTGAATTCGCATCCATATGTGATTTGGCAATGGACCAGTAAAGAGGTGAAATGATGGAACAGCATCAATTAGGATTGTGTCCGCGTTTTGAAACTGCCTTTTCGTTTCTGGGCAAACGCTGGAACGGCCTTATCATTCAATCTTTGATGAGCGGACCGAAACGGTTCAAAGACATATCGAATCTCATTCCGATGATGAGCGATAAAATGCTCTCAGAGCGTATGAAAGACCTGGAAGCAAGTGGCATACTGATCAGACAGGTATACCCTGAGACACCCGTACGAATTGAGTATGAATTGACCGAAAAAGGTCGCGCGCTTAAGCCGGTTATGGAGCAAATTCAGAACTGGGCTGAGCATTGGGTAGATTAATGTATAGACGCTGTTTCTATGACAGCATGATCCAACCATAAAAAAGCTTTCCTCCGGTATGATGCCGAGGAAAGCTTTTTTCGCATGCGTATATAGGGATGAATAAGTTATTTTAAGTCCGATGCAGGGGAGGGAGGCAGAAGGTTAAATACGACAAATTTCTTTCGGGCAGAGCTCGCAGTGACATACTTCCTGTAGAGCTTCCAGATCATGAATAATGATCATGCCATGCTCGTACTCGATCGTTTCTTTTTTACGCAAATCGCTGAGCATCCGGTTTACACTCTCACGTGTTGCGCCGATCATATTCGATAGATCGGTATGTGTGATTTTTTTGTTAATCAGAATTGAGCCGTCTTCATTATGAGGCTCACCGTAGGTGTTACTCAGGCGAATCAATGTTGAGCATAGAGCCCCTGGCTTACCGTACAGCATCAGGTCACGCACCTTGGTTTGAGTAAGGCGATGATGAGTACCCATCCATTTCATAAAATCAATCGCAAAATCACAGTGCTGACAAATGATCAGCTCCAGATCCTTATGATCAATTACAGAAACCTCGGTATCTTCAAGTGCCTCGGCTGTAAAGCCAAGCCGTGTACCTGAGAACAGATCCGCCTGACCGATAATATCTCCAACCTGATACATGTACAAAATAAGTTCTTTCCCCTCATCTGTCGACTTGGTCAGCTTCACCCGGCCGCTCTTAATATAGTAGAGCTTGTCCGAGATATCGCCTTCCCAGAACAGATGTGATCCCGCGGCTACACTGCGATCTGTCGCATAGGCAAGCATGCGCTCCAGATTGGCAGGCGAAAAGCTACTGGTATTGCTTTTGTCGGAATGTTTGGTTAATTCCATTGAGTTATTCATGATTCGTCCTCTCCTTTATGTCCCCATTATACGTGAAAATAACTGAATTGCATTAAATTAAAGGAAAAATAAGTAAAATTAATTGAGTTCTTCCACCTTAACGCTATTATTATCGGCAGAAGAAGAAAATACTTTAAATTTTAAAAGTTTGTGATTATTTTCACTTATAGTATAACCTGAGAGTTTACAAAATGCAAAAAGAAAAAGTAAGAAAAACAAATTTTAAAAATACAAATTGATTGTGAAAAAAATCACATTATGATTTTTATCTCTATGCTATGATCAGTGCGTAGACAAGAGCAACACACATTCTGAGGAGGATGAGAGAAATGGCTGTTAAAAATGATGCTGCCCGCACGGTAGAGTTGACTGCACAGGAAGAGATTCAAAAGCAGATTGATAAAGCGAACAAAGCCTACTCCGCATTTATGAAAATGGATCAAGAACAAATCGACCGCATCGTACAAGCGATGGCGCTCGCCGGACTCGACAAGCATATGCAGCTTGCGAAAATGGCTGTAGAAGAAACGGGTCGCGGTGTATATGAAGATAAAATTACGAAAAACCTTTTTGCTACAGAGTACATTTATCATAGTATCAAAAATGAAAAAACAGTCGGTGTGATCGAAGACAATGCGTATGACAGCTTCCAGAAAATCGCTGAGCCTGTTGGTATCATTATGGGGATCACACCGGTAACGAACCCAACATCCACAACGATGTTCAAAGCACTGATCGCGATCAAAACGCGTAACCCGATCATCTTCGGCTTCCATCCATCCGCACAACAGTGTAGCCGCGAAGCTGCCAGAGTATTATTAGAAGCAGCTGTGAAGCACGGTGCACCTGCCGATTGTATTCAGTGGATCGAGAATCCGTCGATGGACAAAACGAACGCGCTCATGAATCATCCGGATGTTGCGCTCATTCTCGCTACCGGTGGTGGCGCGATGGTCAAAGCAGCCTATAGCTGTGGTAAACCAGCACTCGGCGTAGGCCCTGGTAACGTACCCGCCTTTATCGAGAAAAGCGCGGATCTGAAGCAAGCCGTAACGGATTTGATCCTTTCCAAGTCGTTTGACAATGGTATGATCTGTGCTTCTGAGCAGGCAGTCATTATTGAAGAGCCTGTATTTGATCAAGTGAAAAAGTTGATGAGCGACAATGGCTGTTACTTCCTTAATAAAGACGAGATCGCTAAGCTCACAGCTGGCGCGATGAATGTAGAGAAATGCGCAGTCAATCCAGCGATCGTCGGACAACCAGCAACCAAAATTGCAGAAATGAGCGGCATTACCGTACCTGCCGACACGAAGATTCTCGTTGCCGAGCTGGAAGGCGTAGGCACCAAATATCCATTGTCCGCAGAGAAGTTAAGCCCGGTACTCGCTTGTTATAAAGTGAAAACAGCAGAGCAAGGGATCGAACGCGCTGCACAGATCGTCGAATTTGGCGGTATGGGTCACTCTTCGGCAATCCACTCGAACAATGAAGAAGTGATTCAGAAGTTCGCAGACCGACTGCAAACAGGACGGATCATTGTGAACTCACCTTCTACGCATGGCGCGATTGGTGATATCTACAATACGAACCTACCATCGCTCACACTGGGCTGTGGCTCGTATGGACGCAACTCCACATCGTCGAACGTGACTGCTGTGAATCTGATTAACATTAAAAGGGTGGCTCGCCGTACCGTGAATATGCAATGGTTCAAAATCCCATCAAAAGTATACTTTGAAAAAGGATCGACTCAATATCTCGCTAAAATGCCGAACATCAGCCGTGTGGCGATTGTTACTGACCCGATGATGGTACAGCTTGGTTATGTGGAAAAAGTAGAGCACTATCTGCGTCAGCGTCAAACGCCGGTTGCTATCGAAGTATTCTCGGAAGTCGAGCCTAACCCATCGACAGCAACCGTAGAACGTGGTCGTCAGATGATGGAACGCTTCCAGCCGGACTGCATTATCGCACTCGGCGGCGGTTCGCCAATGGATGCTGCCAAAGGCATGTGGCTGTTCTACGAATATCCAGATGTAAGCTTTGACAACCTGAAACAGAAATTCATGGATATCCGTAAACGCATCTACAAATACCCACATCTCGGTCAAAAAGCACAATTTGTTGCCATCCCAACCACATCGGGTACAGGTTCCGAAGTAACATCGTTTGCCGTGATCACAGATAAGGAAAAAGGCAACACCAAGTACCCACTGGCAGACTATGAGCTGACTCCAGACGTAGCGATCGTAGACCCTGAGTTCGTCTACAGCCTGCCACGCGTAGCCGTAGCCGATACCGGTATGGACGTACTGACTCACGCGATCGAAGCCTATGTATCCAATATGGCGAACGACTACACCGATGGTCTGGCAATCAAAGCAATCCAGCTCGTCTTCCAATACCTGGAGCAATCCGCACTGACTGGCGATAAGCTAGCACGCGAAAAAATGCATAATGCTTCAACCATTGCAGGGATGGCATTCGCGAATGCGTTCCTCGGTATCAACCACAGCTTGGCTCACAAATGGGGCGGTCAATACCATACAGCGCACGGTCGCACCAACGCAATCCTGATGCCACATGTCATCCGCTACAATGCGAAAAAACCAACCAAATTCTCGTCGTTCCCAAAATATTCGCACTTTATCGCTGACGAGCGCTATGCCGAAATCGCACGCATTCTCGGACTGCCTGCCCGTACAACCGAAGAGGGTGTAAACAGCCTCGTCAACGCGATCCGCGACCTGAACCGCAAACTGGGCATCCCAGAAACATTCCAGGAACTCGGTTTCGATGCGAAGGACTTCGAATCCCGCGTAGACTATCTTGCCGACCGTGCCTTTGAAGACCAGTGCACCACAGCCAACCCTAAAATGCCACTCGTCACCGAACTGGCTGATGTATACCGCAACGCGTTCTATGGTCGCTTCGAATAAATCAGTCAACACTTAAAGTATAGATTTAGATGTTTAGCACAGTGCAGTAGATGTATTCCGTTTGAATAGAGTCTATGCTGCTTGTAAAACGGTTTCTCCTCCCTTGATATAAATCACTTGCTCCTGTCGATCCGGTTGTTTTACGGATGGACAGGGGCTTTTTTCTATGTGGTTGAGATGATTGATTGCAATTATTGATATGTGGAGGTAGGACATGTTTTCAACAGAATAGGCTGTTGCGTAGTCTTATACTACGGAGTTGTCTGCATACACCACTTCTGAAAGGAATAAGGGAAGGTCCTCAGGTGGAGCCCAGGAATCTACGAATGGGGAGAACAATGTAGATTCCTATGCTCCAAGCGTATTTATAAAGCCAAATACTAGTAGTCGTCCTTATCCCTTATTTCCTTTCCTCCGTTCTGTACAGATCACAACTATCTGATTTTAAAATGCTTCAAGTCCTATAAAAGCGCGAACCCCAGGCTCACATAAAATCTCCGGGAGGTTCGCGCTCCTTGCTACATAAGGGATTTGAGGTTTTTTGTTGTTTTTTCGCACTGTTTCCAGTAGGCTAAAAAGTAGGTTCGCGATTTTACCCCGTTTTTCCTTTGCTACGTAAGGGTTTAAAAAGGGTACAGTCACTCTCCGTGCGAGAGTGTGGATTGAAATCAAAAGTCAGCCGGGACAATATTCCCGTAACGATGTCACTCTCCGTGCGAGAGTGTGGATTGAAATTGAGCAGAGTTCATTTTTTCGTACAGTTGCTCTAGTCACTCTCAGTGCGAGAAAGATTCAAACACCAATTTGCATATTCGATTTAATTTAGGTTTTAGCTTTCTTGATGCGATTCTCACGGAACGGAGGCAAGGAAATAAGGGGAAAGGACGACTTTGGAGGGGCGGGAATCTTCATTCTTTCCCAATTCCAAAAGATTCCCGCGGCTCCACCCGAGGACGTCCCCTTATTCCTTGACGAAGTGGTGTAACTCACTCCATTCCACCGCCAACTCAGCTGCACACAATCTTTAACAAATTCCCAACTAACCGCAACTACTTCATGCCCTCCCGAAAATCCACAAATTCCAACCACCCCATTTGCATTATTCTAAATTTTCCACAACTGTACCGGAATTCACTCCCGATCTGTATAAACCAATACGTATCTCCAGCTTTCACACCAAACGTTTTCAAGCCAGTAATAAAGCGCAACCTAGCAAATTCAAAACAACTGTACCACCACTATAAATAATCTGTATCCACTACAGAACGTGACAAAAATCATAATAAACACCCAATATTGTGATTTTTATCACATTATTAAACCCAATCATCCCCCATAATAAAGACATAGCCAAAGCACAAATCACTGGCGCAAGGTTAAACAGCTAGGCATAACAAAATTTGTGATTTTATTCACAAATAATGGAGGGATTATCAATGTCCGTAATCGAACGTAACGTACAAGAATTAGCCCAGCAAGCGTGGAGAGGATTCAAGCAAGGCAAATGGACAAACCACGTAGACACTAAAAACTTCATTGACGAAAATATCAATCCTTATGTTGGCAACGAGGCATTTCTGGCGGGCCCGACTCAAAATACAAATGATCTGTGGGATATCGTTTCCCAGTTATCCCGTGAAGAACGTGAACGTGGTGGTGTGTGGGATGTTGATGTGAACACACCAGCTTCGATCGTATCTCATGGCCCAGGCTATCTGGACAAAGAGAAAGAACAAGTAGTTGGCGTACAAACAGATGCACCATTCAAACGCGCGATTCAGCCTTATGGTGGTATTCGCATGGTGATTGACGCTTGTAAAGCATACGGCTTTGAAGTTCCGCAATCTGTAATCGACATTTTCACCAATATTCGTAAAACGCATAACCAGGGCGTATTTGATGCTTATACTGCTGAGATTCGCGCCGCTCGTAAATCCGGTATCGTAACAGGTTTGCCGGATGCGTATGGTCGTGGCCGGATCATCGGTGACTATCGCCGTGTAGCACTGTACGGTGTAGACTTCCTGATGAAACAAAAACAACAAGAGCATGACGAGACACTTGGCGAGTACATGGATGAAGCAACGATTCGCCAGCGTGAAGAGATCAGTGAACAATATCGCGCACTGAATGAGCTGAAGCAAATGGCAGCCGATCATGGCTTTGATATTTCCAAACCAGCTCAAAATGCCAAAGAAGCATTCCAATGGCTGTACTTCGGTTATCTGGCAGCTGTCAAAGAACAAAATGGTGCGGCAATGTCGCTTGGACGTGTATCTTCATTCCTTGATATTTATATCGAGCGTGATATGAAAGAAGGCACGCTGGATGAACAACAAGCCCAGGAACTGGTTGACCATTTCGTTATGAAGCTGCGTATCGTCAAATTCCTGCGTACGCCAGACTACAACGAATTGTTCAGTGGTGACCCTACCTGGGTGACCGAATCTATCGGTGGTATGGCGATGGATGGCAAGACCCGCGTAACGAAAAGCAGTTTCCGTTTCCTGCACACCCTGTACAATCTCGGCCCAGCACCAGAGCCTAACTTGACTGTACTGTGGTCTGAGCAGCTTCCAGAAGGCTTCAAAAAATACTGTGCCAAAGTTTCTATCGAAACCAGCTCTATCCAGTATGAAAATGATGACCTGATGCGTCCGATCTACGGTGATGATTATGGTATTGCCTGCTGTGTATCCGCGATGCGTATTGGTAAACAAATGCAGTTCTTCGGTGCACGTGCGAACCTTGCCAAAACATTGCTGTATGCGATCAACGGTGGTAAAGATGAGAAATCCGGTGCACAGGTGGGTCCTGAATATCCAGCGATCACATCGGAATATCTGGACTATGATGAAGTAATGAAACGTTACAAACCAATGATGCAATGGCTGTCGAAAGTGTACATGGATTCCTTGAACATCATCCACTACATGCATGATAGATATAGCTACGAGCGCATTGAAATGGCACTCCATGACCGTGATATCCTACGTACAATGGCTTGCGGGATTGCCGGTCTGTCGGTTGCTGCCGATTCCTTGAGTGCGATCAAATATGGCAAAGTCAAACCGATTCGCAACGAGCAAGGCATTGCAATTGATTTTGAAATTGAAGGCGATTATCCTTGCTATGGTAACAACGATGATCGTGTCGATAACATCGCTGTTGAACTGGTCGAAAGCTTTATGAGCATGATTCGTCAGCACAAAACGTACCGCGATGCGGTACCTACGCAATCCGTACTGACCATTACTTCGAACGTGGTCTATGGTAAGAAAACAGGTACAACACCAGACGGACGTAAAGCAGGCGAGCCATTTGCTCCAGGTGCCAACCCAATGCATGGACGCGACAAAAAAGGGGCACTCGCATCGTTGAGCTCAGTAGCCAAACTACCATACGAGCATAGTCTGGATGGTATCTCGAACACCTTCTCGATCGTACCCAAAGCACTCGGTAAAGAAGAAGAAACACGCAAGTCGAATCTGGTAGCCATGCTGGATGGTTACTTCGGTAGCGATGCGCATCACTTGAATGTGAACGTGTTTGATCGTGAACAACTGATGGATGCGATGGATCATCCAGAGAACTATCCGCAATTAACGATCCGTGTATCGGGTTATGCCGTTAACTTTATTAAACTGACTCGCGAGCAACAGCTCGATGTGATTAACCGTACGTTCCACAGCGCAATGTAATAAGCGTATTCTTTTAGAAGGAAGGGGCTGAATGACCATGGTAACAGGCCGTGTTCACTCGCTAGAGACATTTGGTACCGTTGATGGTCCAGGTATTCGTTTCGTATTATTTATGCAGGGGTGCCTGATGCAGTGTCAGTACTGTCACAATCCCGATACCTGGAATCTGGATGGAGGTAAGGTGATGCAGCTAGAAGAAGTGCTGGCTGAGATTGAGCCTTATCTGAATTACTACCGTAGCTCTGGCGGTGGACTTACCGTTTCGGGCGGTGAGCCGACGCTGCAAGCCCCTTTTGTTAAAGCATTATTCCGTGCTGTTAAGGAACGTTGGAATCTGCATACGACACTCGATAGTAACGGCTACAATGATGGAGAAAAGATTCATGAACTGCTCGAAGTGACCGATCTGGTCATGCTGGATCTGAAGCATATCAATGATGACAAGCATCGCAAGCTGACCGGAGTATCGAATGAACGTACGCTGAAGCTAGCACGCTGGCTATCTGATCATGGACGCAAAATGTGGATACGGCATGTGTTTGTACATGGTATTCATGATTCAGAAGAAGATCTGCTTGCACTTGGTGAATTTATCGGTACCCTGAATGGCGTAGAGAAGTTTGAGATTTTACCGTATCATCAGATGGGCATCTACAAATGGCAGTCGCTAGGTCGCATCTATCCGCTGGATGGCGTACCTTCACCGACAGAAGCCGAAGTCGAACGCGCCTATCGCTTGATCGAACAGGGACGAAGCCGGACCGCTTGTGTACGTTAATGTATTGAGCGTGATAGCAAGATGTAACGAATACAAGATAGATAGAATAGATATAGAAAAGAGCAGTAGCCATAAAGCATCAATTCATACTGAATTTGTAGTATGGATATAAACGCTATAATGGCTGCTGTTCTTTTTGATGTAGAAATGTAAAGGGATCCGTACACTCCAGCGCTACCCATTGTCGAGGCAAGGTGTACATTATCGGACTAGGTGGTATTTTCGACAGATCGCCAAACTTGTTTACAACCTAGCTAGCTTCGTATAATAAAATGAAAATATAGATTCGCAGTGTAGGGATCGCGAAGGAGGACGAGCAGGATGGCGATAGAGATGAAGCACTGGACACTGGAGCAGAAGGTAGGGCAATTATTTGTATGCGGCTTTCATGACATTGTACCTGATGCGCAAATTCAGCAACTAATCGAGCAATATCATATTGGTGGCGTTATTTATTTTCGGCGTAATATCGGTACGGCAGCGCAAATTCATCGTCTGTCTGCCAACCTTCAAGATATAGCAAGGCAGCATGGCTTACCCCCACTATTTATTGCGATCGACCAGGAAGGTGGCATGGTCAGTCGCATTGATCAAGAAGAACTCAGTCTGATTCCAGGGAATATGTCGCTTGGAGCAGCAGATGATTTGGAACTGACCGCAGCCGCGGCGACGATCAGTGCACGTGAATTACATGCGCTTGGGATCAATGTGAATTTTGCGCCTTGTGTCGATGTGAATAATAATCCACGTAATCCTGTGATTGGTGTGCGTTCATATTCAGAAAAGCCAGAATCGGTTGGACGACATGGAGCAGCGGCGATTCGGGCGATGCAAGCTCAGGGTGTAGCGGCTACTGCCAAGCATTTTCCCGGTCATGGCGATACGGATGTTGATTCGCATTATGGTCTAGCTTCTGTGCCGCATGATCGACAGCGGCTGGAACAGATCGAGCTACGTCCATTCCGTCATGCCATAGATGCAGAGACCGATTTGATCATGACGGCTCATGTGATCTTCCCAGCGTTTGAGCCAGAGCCGATTCCGGCAACGTTATCTCATGCTGTATTAACGGGGTTACTACGCGAGCAAATGGGCTATGAAGGCGTCATTGTAACGGATTGCCTGGAAATGCATGCGATTGCGAAGCATTTTTCTATTCCGGAAGCGGCGATACGTGCAGCTGAAGCGGGAGCGGATCTGTTACTTGTCAGTCATACCCTAGAAGACCAGATTGCAGCGATTGAAGCAGTACTGGATGCGGTGCGGCAGGAACGTTTATCTGAACGTCAGATTGATGCAGCGCTTGAACGGATTTTGAAGCTCAAAGAACGTCGTCATATGGAGGCGCCTCCGGTAAGTGAAGTACAGCTCGCTGCCCTGCTGGATGCGCGTGACACTGAGACCGTCCTCCGGCGTATTGCTGCGCATAGCATTACGGTGGTGAAGGATGTCGGTCAGCTTCCCCTACGACGTTCAGTTTCAGGAGCTGAAGGTCTGGTTATCTGGCCACAGGTGCTACGGCGTACAGAGGTAGACGAGCCAGCTAATTACGAGGTAAATCTTGGAGATGCGCTATCCGCGCATGGCTTGTCAGCGACTCAGATGGTTATCGACGTAGAGCCGGATGAACAGGAGCGTGCAGCTGTGATCCATCAGGCTGTGCAAGCTGGCTTCGTCGTGATGGTGACATATACAGCGACAGGAGAGCTACCAGTTGGTCAGGCGCTGTTGGTGAAGGAGCTCCATGAGCAATTGCACGTGCCTTTCATTGTCGCTTCAATGCGCAATCCCTATGATCTGAATGCACTGCCTGATATTAAAACGTATATTTGCGCCTATGAAAATCGCAAGTATGCAGCTGAAGCGCTGGCAGCCGTACTGGCAGGAGCCGCAACAGCTACAGGTCGTTTACCCGTCACATTGAATGAGGAGTACGGAGTGCAGATTTGATAGCAGTAAACATGTATACGATGCTGAATCCAATTATTTAAATGCGCATGGATGAGGTATGTTTATTGTAAGTACAGAGGCTGTGCAACCCTTCTCAGATCATCGTTATGTAGATGTAATACATTTATCTAATATATTCTAGCCTGCCCCTTAGCCAAGGGTAGGCTTTCTTCATGTTGTAATAGATATTATGTAAAAGTAGTAATTAAATTGTGGCTGAAATGTGAACAACATGAATTTAACGTCGCTTTTACGAATCACACAGAAACTTTTTCGCAATCTCAGCGTCTTATATAACGTGTCATTTCGGGGGAGTTTTATTTTGACATCTGTATGTGTAGAAAAAAAGACATAAGAAGGAGTCGAACAATGAAATTCAAGAAAAGCATGCTAATAGCTGTGCTTGCCTTTACTCAGGCAGTTGCAGCGTTCCCTGCAAGTCAGGCGTTCGCAGCAGAAGGCGATACAGCAACTGGAATTGTAAAGGATGTGTATGGTGATCAATCTGTAACTGATAACGGACTATCCACCAATTCCGATATGATGGGCACGGATCCAACAGGTGTTGATAATACAGGAACAGATGGCACAACAGGTACACCAACTACGCCGCCTGTTACGACAACACCACCAACAACTGTACCTCCTGTAAACAATACACCTTCTGTCGTTACAGATGTGTATTCAGGTGGTCCTAACAAGCTCATCTTCATCATGAACTCCAACCAGATTTACCGTGACGGCAAGCTGTATTTCTCCAATCAGCCTATGACTGTCAAAGATGGCGTCTCTTATGTTTCTGTACGTGCGCTGGTGGAACGTGTCGGCCTTACGCTTACATATGATTCCAATACGAAAGAAACTGTAATGTCCAAGGACGGTAAAGAACTTCGTTTCAAAACAGATAGCAAATACTATACTGTAAATGGCGTACAGTCGCTGATGAAAGGCGCTTCTTTCCAGCAAAAAGGAACATTTATGGTGCCGCTGACTTCGATCACAGCAGCTCTTAATATTCCTTACACCGTACAGGGTAAAATGGTGATTATGGATCTGCAAGTGAAGCCTACTGCTTCCTTCACCGTATCTCCAAAAGACATCTATGCTACACAAACAACCGTAACATATAAAACACAATCCAAAACAGCTGACGGTACACCGATCGCAGATGAGCGTTGGACAGGTCGCGAAGATGTATTCGCAGAAGCTGGCGCGCATGTTGTAACGTACCAAGTGATGGATGCGAGTGGACAGTGGAGCGATCCGTATAGCATGACGATCAATGTACTTCCACCGAACCAACCGCCTGTAGCGATGTTCACAACGAACAGCGACTCCTATCGTATGGGTGAACTGATTACGTACACAGATATGAGTACAGATGATGAGAATGCAATTACAAAAGTAGAATGGTCTAACAACCAGCTTGCTTTCTTTACTCCAGGTCCACAAACGATCACGTTGACTGTAACCGACAAGCACGGTGCAACAGGCACATATAGCAAAACAATCAATATTACAAATGATTCCCTGTATACAGCAGATGAGTTCTATCCACTGTTTACACCAATCGGAGAGTCTTTTGATTTTAATGGTGGCGATGTTCCAACCCGCACGATTGCTCCATTCCAAGCATCCTCTGAGCCAGTACGCCTGATCCGCAGTAACAGCCCGGAGCGTGTACTGTCTGAAGGTATCGTGTATCAAGAGTTTGCAAATGGTCCAACTCGCTTCATGGTTCACCATTTGAATGAAACAGGCAAACGCGTGAAAATGTACGTGATTGCAACGAACCCGAATGCTACACCAGCGAACATCAATCAGCTTGCAATCGGTTTTGGTGGTCCTAACCAGTACGCTACCGCTGTAGGTAAAGTATCGGTTGACCGTTATTACCAATCTCTGCAAAGTGGTAAAGATACGATGAACATGACCCTGCAACCAGGACAAAGTCAAATCATCTTCACACCATTGAGTGCAGGAACAATGCAAAATGATACTGTAATTTCTTTATTTGCTGATGTAGTAAGTGATTCCAACATCCAGTACACAGTCATGATGGTTGATGAAAATGCAGATCCAATGCAAGCGATGAACACATTGCCGAAGCTGGATCGCGATGGTATTCATAACCGTGGTACGTATGACAATGCGACTCGTCTGATCCATATCCCTGATCTGATCGGCAACACTAGCGTTCGTCTGCCTATGGGCGACAACAACAGTGACCCTAACCTGATTGGTACAGATCCATTGTCTGGCACAGATGCATCGAACGCAGGTAACTTCGGCGTTCTGTACAAAATTAAAATGGATATGGTTGCACCGAACACACTGATTACATTTAATGCACGTGGCGGTCGCTTCTCTGGCTACATTTTTGTAAATGGTGTGAGCACGCCGATCAAACGTAACGCTGCTGCAACAACAGCTAACGATAATGTTGTCCTGTATCGTACAGGCGCATTGGATACCGAAGCTGTAGAAATTTGGTTCACAGCTGCACCGGGCAGTAACTTGCCGGTTAACCTGTTGTTCAACCAGATGCCAGCGAAAAAGCAATAATAGAGCAAAATTGATACACAGCGAGCGATTACAGAACATGGTATAACGATTCTGAGTCGGTAGGGTTGGTATCTATAAGCTTACTCATAAGAACCGGAGTCGCTTCACGCGGCTCCGGTTTTTTGTATAATTTCCGATATAGATCAGTCAAACGAAGAATTACTTTTTAAATTCGATATATTTCTACTATAATTGTTCGGCACAGAACTTGTTTTGGTGTATAATAGTTATGATTACGAATAGTAAAGATGGAGAGTAAAGCATACAGGTCTACTCGGATTCACTTCAATTGAACATCCGAGATGAAGAATTTTCAGATTTTCCGGAAAATGACAGGAGGAAGAACTCATGCTGTCTACAGAGCAGATTATCGACATCATGTCCAAGCAAGGGCTGCGTATCACGGATCAGCGTCGTACGCTGGCACGGCTGTTTGCTGAAGCGCCAGGCTACCTGACTGCGAAGGACGTATATGAATATATGGAGCGCAAGTATAGCGGTCTTAGCTTTGATACCGTTTATCGCAATCTGCGTGTTATGCAGGAACTAGGCGTGCTCGAGCAGATTGTATTTGAAGATGGAGTCAAATTTAAAAGTCATTGTAGCCAAGATCATCATCACCATCATATGATCTGTCTACAATGTGAAAAGACATATCCGATCGCTTTTTGTCCAATGGATATGACGGATATGCCAGAGCAGTTCGAAGTGATTCGGCACAAATTTGAAGTATTTGGCTATTGTAAGGATTGCCGTGTACAGCTGGGCAATTTACCCGATGAACAGGGAAATACAACCGGTGGCGATGGCAAAGAAGGGCCAGCGTTGCATGTGAAAAAGAACGTTCTGACAACCGTAACATCTGCTGAGCCAGTCGCAGGCAAAAGCCAGTGAATACGCCGCAAAGGCTGAGCCGCCGGGCGGTGCAGGTGCCGATTCATTTTTATCGTAAATTCATTTCGCCACTCAAGCCGCCAAGTTGTCGCTTTTACCCGACATGCTCCCAATACGCGCTGGAAGCGATTGAGATTCACGGGGTGTTAAAAGGAAGCTGGCTTGCAGCAAGGCGGATTAGTAAATGTCATCCTTTTCATCCAGGAGGGATTGATCTTGTCCCTCCCCCACGTCAGCGCTCGCATACATCAGATACGGATGCAGGACATCGTCATTCTTCTTAAGAACCATGGTCATATCCACACTTACATGGCTTGACAGTGTTGGCGTCGATTCGGTATATTGAAGAGCATAAGAATAGTATAGTTGTCCAGTGAACGGATAAGTATACAGGATAGGCCCAGTTCAGAGAGCCGGAGGTGCTGAAAACCGGTCTGGGAGCCGCTGTAGAAAATGGTCCGGGAGGAACTGAAGTCGAGCGACGCAATCATATTGCGCGTAAGGCTACAGCGTGAGCCAGCGTTAATGGCTGGCCTGAATAGGCTGACGAGCCTGCTCTTCGTAAGAAGACAGGGAAGTTGGGTGGTAACACGTGAGCACAGCTCTCGTCCCATAGGGGCGAGGGCTTTTTTGTGTCTACTGAGCCTAATGTTAGGACTGATGGGTCTATTTTATTAAGGAGGGGTATCCATGCCAGAGGAAAACAAAACGTTTTACATTACAACGCCAATCTATTACCCAAGTGATAAGCTGCATATCGGACATGCCTATACGACGGTAGCAGGTGATGCGATGGCACGTTACAAGCGTCTGAAAGGGTATGAAGTGCGGTATCTGACCGGCACAGACGAGCACGGTCAAAAGATTGAGCGTAAGGCTGCTGAAAAAGGTCAAACCCCGCAACAATTCGTAGACGGCATTGTTGAAGGGATTAAAAGTCTGTGGGATAAGCTGGACATCTCCTACGATGACTTTATCCGCACGACCGAGCAGCGTCACAAGGATGTTGTCCAAAACATTTTTGATCGTTTGCTTGAACAGGGCGACATTTATAAAGGCGAATACGAAGGCTGGTATAGTATTCCGGATGAGACGTTTTACACCGAAACGCAGCTCGTTGATATTGAGCGTAACGAGCAAGGCGAAGTCATCGGTGGGAAAAGCCCGGATAGCGGACATCCAGTAGAACTGGTCAAAGAAGCATCCTACTTCTTCCGTATGAGCAAATATGCGGATCGTCTGCTGCAATATTATCAGGATCACCCGGACTTTATTCAGCCCGAATCGCGTAAAAATGAAATGATTAATAACTTTATCAAGCCAGGATTGGAAGATCTGGCCGTATCCCGGACGACATTTGACTGGGGCGTTAAAGTTAAAAATGATCCAAAGCACGTTGTATACGTATGGATTGATGCATTGTCCAACTATATTACAGCGCTTGGTTATGGCAGTGACAATGAAGAGCTATTCAACAAATTCTGGCCGGCTGATATTCATCTGGTAGGTAAAGAAATCGTTCGATTCCATACGATCTACTGGCCGATCATGCTGATGGCGCTTGACCTGCCTTTACCGAAAAAAGTATTCGGTCATGGCTGGCTGCTGATGAAAGACGGTAAAATGTCCAAGTCCAAAGGTAATGTGGTTGATCCGGTTACACTGATCGACCGTTATGGTCTGGATGCACTTCGTTATTATCTGCTACGTGAAGTCCCATTCGGTTCTGACGGTACATTCACACCGGAGAGCTTTGTGGATCGGGTGAATTCAGATCTGGCAAATGATCTGGGTAACCTGCTCAACCGTTCGGTAGCGATGATTGATAAATATTGTACAGGCACGGTGCCAGCATATGGCGGTACGGTGAATGAAGTGGACGGTAAGCTGCAAGAATTTATCGGACAAACGATTGAAAAAATCGAAGTGGCGATGGAAAAGCTGGAATTCTCCGTTGCACTGACGGCGATCAGCCAGCTCATTAGCCGTACGAACAAATATATTGATGAAACACAGCCATGGGTGCTCGCGAAGGATGAAGCGAACCGTGCACAGCTCGATTCCGTAATGTACCATCTGGCTGAGACACTCCGTATCATCTCCATCGTATTGCAGCCTTTCCTGACCCGTGCTCCAGGGCAAATTCGTCAGCAGATTGGTATTGTGGACGGTGAATTGACCACATGGGAGAGCACACGTCAATTTGGATTGGTACCAGCAGGTACAACCGTAGCCAAAGGCGATCCAATCTTTCCACGTCTGGATGCGAAGGAAGAGGTGGCTTATATCGTTGAAGCGATGGGAGGCGTGCTCAAGTCTGCGGACGAAGCAGCTTCTGCAGCGACAGCTAGCAAGCCAGCAGCTTCTGAGCCAGTGGAAAGTAAAGACGAGATCACGATCGACGATTTTGCCAAAGTAGAGCTGCGCGTAGCACAAGTTATCGCAGCCGAGCCGGTGAAAAAAGCGGACAAACTGCTGAAGCTCCAGCTTGATCTTGGATTTGAGCAGCGTCAGGTGGTATCCGGTATTGCTAAATTTTACACACCAGAAGAGCTGGTCGGTCGCAAAGTCATTTGTGTGACGAATCTGAAGCCGGTGAAGCTACGCGGCGAAGAATCTCGCGGCATGATTTTGGCAGCTTCTGAAGGCGATCAATTAACGCTGGCAACTGTTCCTGATCATATGCCAAATGGTGCACTTGTAAAATAAACGGCATGACGAATAACTGAAGCTTAGATATAAAGAAGCCATCGCTCCCTCTATACGTAAGTAAATGGAGGGGCAGATGGCGACCGGAATGGAACCTTTTGTAGACCATGAGACATATGTCCATCCGTCTACAAAAGGTTCTTTCACTGGCAAAAAAGCACGCAAAAACTTGCCAATTGCTCGACATTCCATGTATGATTATTGAATGAATCATAATTTATAATCGCATGTGATTGTCGGCACATTAATCAGAACGTGCATTCAAAGGGGGAGCAAGATGCCAACGCCCAGTATGGAAGACTATTTGGAGCGCATCTACCAGTTAATTGATCAAAAGGGGTATGCGCGTGTATCGGATATTGCTGAAGGATTGGAAGTACACCCTTCGTCCGTTACCAAAATGATCCAAAAACTGGATAAGGATGAATACCTTATTTATGAAAAGTATCGTGGTCTTGTATTAACCAGCAAAGGGAAGAAAATGGGTAAGCGACTTGTGGATCGCCACCAGCTGCTGGAGGATTTTTTGGATATTATCGGTGTAAATCCGGATTATATATACAAGGACGTTGAAGGCATCGAGCATCATTTGAGCTGGGACTCGATTACCCAGATCGAAACGTTAGTGGAATATTTCCGTCGTGATCCAGAGCGAGTCGCAGAACTGAAAAGACTGCAAAACGAGCTGGTTAGCGATTCATAAGACAGACATCTGTCGATTACATGACAGATGTCTTTTATTTTGTGCGCAACTTTTGAACCGAGCTACGGTCTAATTACATAGAGTACTCAAATGTGAGCGATTGCCTCACAAGAGGTATAATGAAACGTCACTCAATCAAAAAGATGCACGGATTATGAAAAGATGTACTGGAGGTACGAAACGATGAAATGGATGCGTTACATGTCGTTGTTGTTGGCACTGATTGTATTAGTCCCGGCAATAAGTGCAGCGCCAGCGTCAGCGGCGTCAAAGATTGCGATTGTACTGGATGGTCAGCCGATACAGGGCGATGCGGCTCCTTATATTACAAGTGATAGCAATGTTACGATGGTTCCGCTACGTCTGATTAGCGAGAATCTAGGCGCTCAGATTAGCTGGGATCAACAAACGAGTACGGTTATTATTGTGAGTGGTAGTAACAAATTGATGCTCACATCAGGTCAGACATTTGCTACTGTGAATGGCGAGTCGGTTACTCTAGATACCTCCGTACAGGTTCGTGGCGGACGCGTGATGGTGCCGCTTCGTTTTATCGGTGAAGGTCTAGGATTGACCGTGAACTGGAATCAGGCGAATCAGACTGTTATTCTTCGCACGAGCGGCTATACAGGCGATGATGGCGTGACAACTGGTAGTGCCGCTGGTAGCGGAAGCTCACTTGGTGTACCAACGAGCAATACCAAGCCAACCACACCATCTGCGAAAAAAGAAATGCGTGGAGCTTGGATTTCTACCGTGTTTAATCTGGACTGGCCAAGTACACCTTCGGCTGGTAATGCAGCCAAGCAAAAGCAAGAATTTTCCGCTTTGCTGGATCAGTTGCAAGGCATGGGTATGAATGCGGTATTTGTACAGGTACGACCTTCTGGTGATGCACTGTACAAATCGTCTACCATGCCATGGTCGAAGTATCTGACAGGTACACAGGGCAAAAATCCTGGCTATGATCCGCTAGAATACATGGTAGCGGAAGCGCACAAGCGCGGGATGGAGCTGCACGCATGGTTTAACCCGTTCCGTGCGACTACAGATGCGAATACAGGCTCACTTGATCCGAGCAATGTCGTATTGAAGCATCCGGATTGGGTTGTGAAGTTTGCCAACAAATATTACATCAATCCGGGTATTCCAGCAGCACGTCAGTCCATTATAGATACCGTAATGGAAGTTGTGAACAACTACGATGTGGATGGCGTACATTTTGATGATTATTTCTATCCATCCAATGAAACATCCAGTACCAAATTCAACGATGATGCTGCGTATAACCAGTATAAAGGCAAGTTTACGAACAAAGCCGACTGGAGACGCGACAATATCAATTCCTTTATCCAGCAAATGGATCGTTCCATTCATGCAGCCAAGCCTTCCGTTCGCTTCGGTGTCAGTCCGTTCGGCGTATGGCGTAACAAGGCAAGTGATGTGACGGGCTCCGATACAAAAGCTGGCGTAACCGCGTATGACAGCATGTATGCCGATACGCGTACATGGATCAAAAACGGCTGGATCGACTATATTGCACCACAGGTATACTGGAGTCTGTCGCTACCTGTAGCACGATATGATAAGGTTGTCGACTGGTGGGTCAATGAAACGAAGAATACGGGCGTCGATCTGTATATCGGTCAGGCGATCTACAAGCTCAACACACCAGAAGTGGGTTGGAATACATCAGACGAGATTATCAACCAGCTCAAGTACAACTCCAAATACAGCACAGTAAAAGGTAGTATCTTCTTCAGTGCCAAGGATCTGAAAAAGAATCCACTGGATGTATTGAGTAAGCTACGTTCGTATTGGGGTCTGTAGTTAAGCGCCCTTATCACACGATCGTCTTATCAGCCGTAACAAACAGCATAGAGTAAATGAAAAAAGACCTTTGTCCTGAGCAGCCAAATGCTGGGACAAAGGTCTTTCTTTTATATTTGATTGTTTGAGGTGTGATATTAGTGTATTTCCATCTGTTTATAATGGAGACATACCGATAGAATCCATTTACTTTATATCGTATCAGTGATACTTTGGCATCTCTTCATCATCTTTACCTTTATTGCCTTGAATCACCTGGAATGGATAATTCTTTTTTGTTTTGCTACCCGAAGTGGAAGTACTTCTACCCGGTGTGCTCGTTTTGGCGAAAGGGGATGATTTGGGAACATTTTTGTAGCTGCCTTGCTGTGCTTTAACTTTAGCCATTGTACGTGCAGATGGTTTGACCTTAGGATGCTTGCGATTCGTTTGAAAACCCATTGAAGAGCGCATCGCATACAGGATAACACCTAACAGTACAATTGTAATAATAAGGCCGCTCCAATCAAACGTCGAAGGCATAAAGATCATACGGTATATGCCCCATACGAGTCCGATCAGCGCGAGTAGCGACATGACGACAACAAAAACGGCTTGAAGAGGTGACTTTCTCATCATTCATCATCCTTTCACAGGGTCAGGAGAAGCATCAGGTACAGTAGAGGTTACAGGTTGTTTTTCCAGCTGGGCATCCAGCTCACGCATCCGGTTGAAGGAAGCGATCGACACTTCCAATTGATCGAGTGTTGGCTCTTTTGTCGTCAGTAGCTGGAGCCATAGTCCCGGATAACCCAGATAGCGCAGCACAGGAACATCCCGCAAACTATTCGTAAACTTCAAAACCTCAAATGAAACGCCGATTACGACGGGTAATAGCACAATCCGCTGAATAATACGCTCAGTCATGCCATCCCAGTGAAAGAGTGAGTAAATAATTACACCGATAATGACAGTTAATATAATAAAACTGCTACCACAGCGATAGTGTAAACGACTGAATTGTTGTACCTTTTCAGGAGTCAGTTCAGAACCATGTTCGTAGGCTGTAATGACTTTATGTTCTGCGCCATGATATTGGAACAGGCGCTTAATAATTGGTGTCTGGGAAATCCCCCATAGATAGGCGAGTAGTAAAATGATCTTGATTCCGCCTTCAATCAAAGTATGGAAAAATTGGTTCTGAAACATACCCTTAAACAGAAATTGCTCAATGACGGCGGGTACCAATGTGAAAATAATCTTGCCGACAATTAAAGACAGTATCCCAACGACAGCAACCCCCAGAATCATATTAAGACTCATTTTGGACTGCTCTTTTTCCTTTTCTTTAGCATATTCTTCCGGGTCCATCTGATCTTCGGAATACGCATCTGCTGCATAATTCAAATGACGTGAGCCTTTGGCGCTTGAATCAATCAGGCTGATAATGCCACGTAGCAGAGGAATACGGCGTAGACTGCGTACCCAGGGCTTATCCGTACGCGGAACTTCCAAAAAGGTAATTTCGCCGGTTTTGCGCCGTACCGCCGTTACGTTCACGTTTTTACCACCGAACATAACGCCTTCAATAACGGCTTGACCCCCATAGTTGACTGGAGCAGATTGTTTTGGCAAATACAGTCACCCTTCCATAATGAATCATTCCCATTGAATGATCGTTAAAATAGCGGTTTGTCGCTGAACGATAACATTCAGCAGCAAAGTGTTGATACCTTATATTGTAACGGATTTCCTATTTCATTGCCACAGCTTGAATGAGTGGAGCTCCTGGATCAAACGAATGTTACAACTGGCTATTCTCAAAAATGCTTGCCCTATGGTAAAATAATCTTTGGCTATTTCAAGACAGAACGGAGCGAAGGAGAGAGAGTTCATGACTACAGCACGTTTACAGCAATTGCGTAAGGCAATGACAGAACGCCAGCTTGAAGCACTTCTCATTACGAGTAGCGTTAATCGCCGCTATATTACAGGGTTTACAGGTTCGGCAGGTTATGTACTCGTAACAGCAGAGCAAGCATATCTGCTGACCGATTTCCGTTATATGACTCAAGCACCGGAGCAGGCTACAGCGTTTACCGTTGTGGAGCATGCAACGAATGTGGCTGAGACGATTGGCAAACTTCTAAGCGATTGGGGCGTTCGTTCGCTCGGATTCGAACAGGATCTGATGCCGTACAGCCGCTATGCTTCTTACAAAGAGAAGCTAGCACCGATTGAGCTTGTTCCCGTATCTGGGCTACTTGAAGGTATTCGTAACTTTAAAGATGCAGAAGAAATCGCTACAATTGAAAAAGCGACTGAAATTGCGGATAAAACGTACGAGCACATTTTGAATTACATCAAGCCAGGCGTGACCGAAAAGGAACTGGAGCTTGAAATGGAGTTCTTTATGCGTCGTCTGGGTGCATCTGGTCCCTCGTTTGAAACGATCGTTGCTTCAGGTGTTCGCTCCGCTCTGCCGCATGGCGTTGCCAGCGAAAAGCCAATTGGACACGATGAGTTCATTACGTTTGACTTTGGGGCGATCTACAATGGCTATGTGTCTGATCTGACGCGTACCGTATTTATCGGAACGCCTTCTGACAAGCATCGTGAAATCTATGATGTTGTGTTGAAATCACAATTGCATACGCTGGAGAATCTGAAGCCGGGTATGGGTGGACGTGAAGCAGACGCATTGTCCCGTGATATTATTACAGCACATGGCTATGGAGATGCTTACGGACATAGTGCAGGACATGGTATCGGGCTGGAAGTTCATGAAGAACCACGCCTGTCCAAGCTGAGTGACACGATTCTTCAGCCAGGTATGGTTGTAACCGTAGAGCCAGGCATTTACATACCGGGCTTTGGTGGTGTACGGATTGAGGATGATGTGCTGATTACGGAAGATGGTATTCGCGTGCTGACTCATTCCAGCAAACAATTTACGATTTTACCGGTATAACATTTTTTGCCAATCGGAAGGTTGACAGCGTGTATATGCCGAATAAAATATTACAGATGACGTAAATAGACGATTCGTATGACTATGGAGACTACTTGAAGGGAATCCATCAAGGTAGTCATCGTAGCGCGTATGAGTAGCTAATATTCGTCCTGTGGCGTGCTCTTTAACGAGAGTATGCTTATCCTAGCTTTAGGGTATAGTACAATATAGGTACTTTGGCTGGTTGTAACCGGTTCAACGATTAGGATTTCGATCGTAATCATCGTATATTGTATGACAACTGGCTTTACCATACATGAGGAGGCGTTATTTTTGATTTCAGTTAACGATTTTAAAACAGGTTTGACCGTAGAGGTAGATGGCAACATCTATTCCGTTCTCGAATTCCAGCACGTAAAACCAGGTAAAGGTGCCGCATTCGTGCGCTCCAAGCTGAAAAACCTGCGTAACGGAAACGTTGTAGAGCGTACATTCCGTGCAGGCGAAACGATTGCTCGTGCACAGATCGAAAACCGTGGCGTACAATACCTGTATGCAAATGGTGAAGAGCATGCATTCATGGATAACGAAACTTATGACCAATTCGAGCTGAACGAAAGCCAGCTGGAGTGGGAACTGAAATTCATGAAAGAAAACATGACTGTGAATATCGTTAGCTATCAAGGCGAGATTCTCGGTATCAACCTGCCAACTTCGGTTGAGCTGGAAGTTGTTGAAACAGAGCCAGGTATCAAAGGTAATACAGCTACTGGTGCAACGAAGAGTGCGAAGCTGGAAACAGGTCATTCTGTTCAAGTTCCACTGTTCATCAACCAGGGTGATGTGCTGATCATTGATACACGTGAAGGTAAATACGTTTCCCGCGCATAATTATAGCGGAGCGATGAGCCTGAAGTTGAACAGGCTGTCTGGCATCTTAAAAAGGATGTGGACAGCCTGTTTTTTATAAAAATTTATGAATATTTATACTTTTTAACTGATAAATTTGCATGATGTGACGAAACATTTGTAGTCTCTATACTATATAGATCACGATATTATGCTAAAAGTCGTAAGATCAGAGAGTGTATAAAATTTGCAGTAGTGATTCGCGCGTTGTCGTATTATACTGGTAAAGAGTAATCGTTTCATACGATGTCATATCTATCAGCTGGAGTAGTGTGGATATTTGCTCTGCAAAAATCTTCTTCTCATTTTAGCTCGTGTTAGAAGATCGCTAACACTGGATATGTTTTAATCCGGGCAATGACGTAGGTCGCCGCCTGTATCAAGTAGGGAGTGAAGAGGTCTTGGCTTTATTCGTAATGAAGTTCGGCGGTAGCTCCGTCGGCGATGTAGAGCGCATGCAGCGCGTAGCAAAACGCATTATCGAAAAGCAGGATGAAGGACATCAATGTGTGGTCGTTGTATCCGCGATGGGTGACACTACCGATGATCTGATTGATCAGGCACTGATGCTGAATCCGAACCCATCCGCACGTGAGATGGATATGCTAATGACAACAGGGGAACAGATTTCCGTTGCGATGCTGGCGATGGCGGTTCAACATCAAGGACGTGAATCGGTATCATTTACAGGCTGGCAAGCGGGATTCGAGACAGAAGCCGAGCATGGACGTGCGCGTATTCGCGATATTCGTCCAGAGCGTGTACTCAAGGCGCTAGGCGCAGGACAGATTGTTATCGTAGCCGGATTCCAGGGGGTTACAGCAGAGGGCGAGATTACAACGTTTGGCCGTGGTGGATCGGATACGACGGCTGTTGCGTTAGCGGCTGCGATTAATGCGGATGTATGTGAGATTTATACCGATGTGGATGGCATCTACTCCACCGATCCGCGCATTGTCAAATGTGCACGTAAGCTGAAAGAAATTTCTTATGACGAAATGCTAGAGCTGGCGAATCTGGGCGCTGCGGTACTACATCCGCGTGCGGTCGAGTACGCGAAGCACAACAATGTCCGCCTCGTTGTGCGTTCTAGCTTTACCTATAATGAAGGAACGTTAGTGAAGGAGGAAGCAACGATGGAGCAAGGAGCAGTAGTCAGCGGCATCGCTTACGATAAAAACGTAGCACGCATTACGATCAGAGGGGTGAACGACATTCCAGGCGTTCTCGCCAAAATGTTCAGCGAGCTGGCAACAGCGAAGATCGACGTGGATATTATCGTACAGAGCGGTGTTATGGATGGCAAAGCCGACTTCTCCTTCACCGTGAACCTTGAAGAACGCGAGCGTGCACTACAAGTGATTACCGCGATTCGCGGCGAGCTTCCTTATGAAGAAGTGACATCCGAAACCGATCTGGTGAAAGTATCCATCGTTGGCGCAGGTATGGTTAGCCACCCAGGTGTTGCTGCTCAGATGTTCGAAGCGATCTCTTCACAAGGCGTGAGTATTAAGATGGTTAGTACGTCCGAAATCAAAGTATCCTGTGTGATTGAAGCGGGGCGCCTGAATGATGTGGTAGCTGCGCTGCATACTGCATATGGCTTGGATACGGAAGAACAAGCCTTTGTTGGTGGACCGCAGGATCGTCGCTGATTTTAATTGAATTTGAAAAGTATGTTGGATGGAGGTGACCGATATTTTGGGTTATCTCCATTTTTATTTAGGATTAGTGTTTGTGGTTAAAGTGGGGACCACTGCGTCAAGGAATAAGGGAACGTCCTTAGGTTGAGACCAGGAATCTATGGATTAAGAATGAATGTAGATTCCCGGTCTCAAAAGGCGTCCTTTTCCCTTATTTCCTTGCCTTCGTTCCATGCTTATCGCAACATTTGCTAAAAGCATTAAAAGCATTAAAAGCATTAAAAGCATTAAAAGCATTAAAAGCATTAAAATACTTCGTGTTAGTTCCTGACGATGTATTCAAATGCTATATGAGTTCCTATGTAAAAAGACATATTTTCGAAAGAGCGTTTTATAGATAATGAAGATAGCTTCTCATCAGCCATCTTCCTTGAGTAAATTCGTATTTGTCTCTATTTGCGAATATGATCATAGTAGAGCGTATTCAATACTTAAGTTTGTTCGATAGTACGCTAGTTTTCCTGATTGCATTGAGCATTTAAATCTTGTGAGAGTGCATTCAAAACGCTGAGGATGAAGCCGAGCAATAAGCATAGTGAGAATAAGGAGGCAATTCTAATGAATCATCATGTAGCAGCTATTATTCCGTGCAATAATCTGGATGAGAGCGAAGCGTTTTATAAGCGTCTTGGTTTCAAAATGGTAAGCGACTATGGGGAGTACCGCATTTTGGAGGATGGTCGTGGTTGGCATTTGCATTTAAATTACACACCAGGCTGGCCGCCAACAATTGAAAGTAATCCGTTTGGACTCTATCTCTATGTGGAAGACGTGGATGCAGTCGCTGAACAGGTACGTGAACTCATTATCGAAAAAGACGCACCACATCTTAAACCATGGGGAATGTACGAGTTTGCAGTCAGTGATCCAAGTGGTCTATTAGTACGCATCGGACGAAGCGCCAAATAAGCTTGCGGGTTTTAATTTTCTATTTCATTGTAAAGATATTTTCCTGTACTAATCCCCTTTTCTCATATCAACTCGCGTCAAAAATTCGCTAAAATTGGCTTATTAGTCATTACTTAAACCTGCTAATCCCACAGGATATTGGGAGTGGCACTTCACTACGGGAAGGAAATAAGGGAAAAGGACGCCTATTAGTGTTTGGCAGTATAAACACGCTTTGGAGCCCAGAAATCCACACTATCTCCTAATCTATAGATTCCTGGGCTCCACCTAGGGACGTTCCCTTATTCCTTCCCGCAGTGGTGCCCCTCCCACACCTCCCCAACAAAGATATTCACGACTTTTTGAGTAATGTGCTATAATACATAGCGTTATGTGCAATTTTCCGAAATGAGCGTATGAAAATAGCGCTCAGTTGCTAGGCGAAGAAGCCAAAGGAGTGAATGAATAGATGTTTAAATTAAACGAAATTAAAGAATTGATTCAACTGGTGGATGAGACTTCTGTACAGGAAGTAGAAATCGAAAACGAAGGCTCGCGCCTTGTTATCCGTAAACCGGGCAAATCTGAAACGGTATATGTGCAAGCGCAGGCTCCTGCTGCAATCGCTGCATCTCCAGTTAGCCAACCGGCTGCTGTAACGCAAGAAGCGACATCCGCAGCAACACCTGCTGCCTCTGCACCAGAAGCTGATCCGACACTACATAAAATTGTGTCTCCAATGGTTGGAACTTTCTATCGTTCTCCATCCCCGGAAAAGGGTCCATTCGTTAGCGCTGGCGATAAAGTCAACGGCAAATCCGTCGTTTGTATTATCGAAGCGATGAAGCTGATGAACGAACTGGAAGCCGAAGTGAACGGTACCATCGTTGAAGTACTGGCTGAAAACGGACAACTGGTTGAATATGGTCAGCCTTTGTTCCTGGTAAAACCGGAATAAGATCGCGGTTATGCGCGCAGGCTGAAGGAGGATATACACAATGAAATTCCAAAAAATTCTGATTGCGAATCGCGGTGAAATTGCGGTTCGTATTATTCGCGCCTGTCGGGAGATGGGTATTTCTACGGTTGCTGTTTATTCTGAAGCTGACCGTGATTCTCTTCATGTTCGTCTGGCAGATGAAGCTTATTGTGTTGGACCTACGTTGTCCAAAGATAGCTATCTGAATCTGACCAACCTGATGAGCGTAGCTACACTAACCGAATGCGACGCGGTACACCCTGGCTATGGATTCCTTGCGGAAAATGCGGACTTCGCTGAGATTTGTGAATCATGCAATATTACGTTTATCGGTCCTTCCCCGGATGCGATCAATCGCATGGGTGATAAGTCCGAAGCGAAGCGCACGATGCTGCAAGCTGGCGTACCCGTTATTCCGGGTTCCGAAGGCATCGTTGACGATCTGGACGAAGCGGTGAAAATCGCTCGTGAGATCGGCTATCCGATCATTATCAAAGCAACGGCTGGTGGCGGTGGTAAAGGGATTCGTCTTGCCGAGGATGAAGATTCACTCGTGAAGCAGATGACCAATGCCCAGCAAGAAGCAGAAAAAGCGTTTGGTAATGGTGGCGTATATCTGGAGAAATATTTGACCGGTATGAAGCACGTTGAGGTACAAATTATCGCTGACCGTCATGGCAATGCTGTGCATCTGGGTGAGCGTGATTGCTCCGTACAACGTCGTCGTCAGAAGCTGGTTGAAGAAGCACCTTGTCCTGTTTTGTCTCCTGAACTTCGCGCGGAAATGGGAGCCGCTGCTGTTCGTGCAGCACAAGCGGTTAACTACTCTGGCGCAGGTACACTGGAATTCCTGCTTGGTCAGGATGGACAGTTTTATTTCATGGAGATGAACACACGGATTCAGGTAGAGCATCCCGTCACTGAGATGGTAACGGGTGTGGATCTGATTCAGGAAATGATTCGTGTTGCCGAAGGTAACCCGCTTTCTTTCAAACAAGAAGAAGTGGAAATCAATGGTTGGTCGATCGAGTGCCGAGTGAATGCGGAGGACCCTGAGCGTAACTTTATGCCAAGCCCAGGTAAAATCAACTTCTATCTCGCACCAGGTGGTCCAGGTGTACGTGTCGATAGTGGTGCGTATCCAGGTTACACGATCTCTCCTTATTATGACTCAATGATTGCGAAGCTGATCGTTTGGGCGCCAACGCGTGATGAAGCGATTGCCAAGATGAAGCGTGCACTGGATGAATTCGCAATCGAAGGTATTCATACCACGATTCCTTTCCATATGCGTCTACTGAATCACGAGACGTTTGTACGTGGTGATTTTGATATTAAATTCCTGGAAGAAAACGAAGTATAATTCGAATGTGATCCGGTTTGTCAACAAACCGGGTCCATGTTATATTAAGTTTACTTGGCAGGAGGTGTATAAATAATGAGTACATTCCCGACTGAATTTGAACGGACAGATATCGGTGAGATCCAGATCGCCCCTGAGGTGATTGAGGTGATCGCAGGTCTTGCCACCATTGAAGTGGACGGAGTAGCAGGCATGAGCGGCGGCTTTGCTGGCGGTATTGCTGAACTGCTTGGACGTAAAAACTTGTCTCGTGGTGTGAAAGTTGAAGTGGGACAGCGTGAAGCTGCGGTTGACGTATCAGTCATTGTGGAATATGGACATCGCTTGCCTGAGGTTGCTGCGCAAATTCAGCGCAATGTGAAGCGTTCTATTGAAACGATGACTGGTCTAACGGTAATCGAGGTAAACGTGCAGATCCATGATGTGCATTTGGAAACAGTAGAAAAGCAGGAAGAGAGCGAGTTCACCCACCGCGTAAAATAATGGAGGTTGAACATGTTAACGAATCGCCAGACTACGTTTCATGAAACAGGGTATCCAGCTAAGTCTGGATGCGAGCAGCGGGTCGTGCTCCGTTTCGTTCAATACGTGACGGAGCCGCCTATCATAAACCCCTGACGAGATAGTCTGGGGTTTAGTATAATGTAAAGGGGCTGCGGGGTTTTGGCTAAAATCATTGATCGGCTGCTCTTGTTTGTGTACAGTCTGAGCATTGGCATTTTGTCGGTGCTTGTTATTTTGCTACTGAGCGGACAGGTTCCTTTTACGATGGACTACCGTAACGAGCAAAATATATACATCACTGTGGTTGTCGTGTCAGTTGTACTATTTTTGCTCAGTATTCGTTTTTTCTATGTGTCAATTCGTACAGAACGTGGTTCGATGCATTCGGTACATCAACGGACTGAGTTTGGCGATGTACAAATTTCACTGGAAACGATTGAGAATATGACGCTCAAAGTCGCGGAACGTACGAAAGGCGTCCGTGATCTGAAAACGCGTATTCGTGTGGTCGAATCTGGGCTTGATATTATGATTCGCGCCGTCGTAGATGGCGAAACGCCAATTCCAGGTCTATCGGAAAGCATGCAAAAAAGCATTCATACGGAAGTTGAACAAATTACAGGTATCCCTGTATCGTCAGTTTCGGTATATATTGCGAATATCGTTCATTCGCCTGCATTCAAGAGCAGAGTGCAGTAGAAAGGGGCTTCGCTCATGATATGGCAACAGATCTGGGAGAACTTCGGTGGACGAATTCTCGGCGTGCTGGCAGGCATCGGCTGCGGCATTTTGTATTTGACGGTTGGTTTTTGGGATATGTTGTTCTTTGCATTGTTAGTGTTCATAGGTTATTACGTCGGTCGCAACCGCGATCTCCGGTTAGGCTCATTCATTCCCTGGCAGCGTGTCAGCGAATGGTTAGCTGATCGCTGGCGCCCTTTTCGATGAACCCTGTCAACCATCATTCCCGGCTTGAAATGTGCAGCAACCTCGCTTTTCCGGAAATGATGGTGGGCAGGTTTTTTATTTGCCTCTAGTGTTAGCGATCTTCTAACACATGGTGAAATGAAAAAAGGATTTTTGCAAAGCAAAATATCCATACTGCTCCAGTGTTAGTGAACTTCTAACACGAGATGAAATGAAAAAAGGATTTTTGCAAAAGTGGATCGCCATTGCGCTTACCAACTTGCAGAAGGTAACCGCTTTTCAATAAAATAAACAGGCAACATCTACACTATAAGGATTAATGATTCATTTTACATGAGATAAGTACTTGAATAAGAGTGAGATGGTTTGCCGAAAGGATATGAATCGTATGAAAAGAAGATTAGCGCGGGAAATTACCGTACAAAGTCTTTATCAAATGGAAATGAATGAAGTGAAAGCCGAAGTGGCAATTGAAATGTTGCTGGAGGAAGCGGCAGCGGATAATGAATCCGAAGTTGAAGTGCGTAATGAAGCTCAGCTCAAAACGTATGTACTTGATGTAGTAAGTGGTGTAGACCAGCATCGCGAAGCGATTGATGGCTTGCTCGTTGATTACTTGCAAAACTGGCAGGTCAGCCGTCTATCTCGTGTAGATCGTCAAATTTTGCGTCTGGCTGTATACGAAATGATCTTCACCGAAGATGTACCGGCAAAGGTTGCGGTCAATGAAGCGATCGAGCTGTCCAAGCATTTTGGTACAGAAGAATCTGGCAAGTTCGTCAACGGCGTACTGGGTAAAATGATTCAAGATCTGGATAAGCTGAAAAGTCAAAGCAAGTAATAGTGACTGTAGATCAAGGCGTACGCCTTCATTCATATTCATTCTTTTAATGGTAAAGGAGCGATTTGTCATGGCAGCAACGATTATTAGCGGTACACAGATTTCGCAGGAGATTCGTCAGGATATCAAGCAGGAAGTGGAAGCATTGAAGACACAGGGGATTCAGCCAGGATTAGCCGTTGTGCTTGTAGGCGAAGACCCAGCTTCCCATGTTTATGTACGCAATAAAGAAAAGGCTTGCCATGATCTGGGCTACTACTCGGAGGTTCACCGCCTGTCTGCAGAGACAACGCAGGAAGAATTGCTAGCACTGGTGGACAAGCTGAACAAGCAAGAGAATATCCACGGTATTCTGGTTCAGTTGCCATTACCGAAGCAGATCGAGGAAAAAGCAGTTATTGATGCTATTGCTCCGCAAAAAGATGTGGACGGCTTCCATCCAATCAATGTGGGGAATCTGATGATCGGCGACGATAGCTTGCTGCCATGTACACCAGCAGGCGTGATTGAGATGATCAAGCGTACAGGCATTGAGCTGGCAGGTAAGCATGCAGTCGTGATTGGTCGCAGTAATATTGTCGGCAAGCCCGTATCCATGCTGCTACAACGCGAGCACGCGACAGTAACGATGTGTCATTCCCGCACAGCGAATATGAAGGAAATTACACGTCAGGCAGATATCTTAGTCGTAGCGATTGGACGTGCGAATTTTGTAGATGCGAGCTTTATTAAGCCAGGTGCGGTTGTGATTGACGTCGGTATGAATCGTTTAGACAATGGAAAGCTAGCTGGCGATGTTGATTTTGAAAGTGCGAAGGAAGTATCGGGACCGATTACTCCGGTTCCAGGTGGCGTGGGTCCGATGACCATTACAATGCTTATGCAGAACACGCTCGTCGCCGCGCGCCGTGCACACGGACTCAAGTAAGAAGGGAGACCGTTATGGGGCAACAGCAGCAGCGTATATACTCCATCAAGGAGATTAACAAGTACATCCGGATGAAAATGGAGTCCGATTCGCTGCTCTCCGAAGTATGGTTGAGGGGCGAAATTTCCAATTTCACTCATCATTCCAGTGGACATATGTACTTTACACTCAAAGACGAAGGTAGCCGGATCAAGTCGATCATGTTCGCTTCCTACAATCAGCGACTTCCGTTTATCCCGAAGGAAGGGACAAAGGTCGTTGCTCGCGGCTATATTTCAGTATATGAACGAGATGGACAATATCAGTTCTATGCGACTCAGATGCAGCCAGATGGAATCGGTAGCTTATATCTGGCATATGAGCAGCTCAAGCAAAGGTTAGAGCATGAGGGACTGTTTGAGGATTCGCGCAAGCGTCCGATTCCACAGTATCCTAAAGTGATCGGTGTGGTCACTTCTCCAACCGGTGCGGCTGTGCGCGACGTGGTCATCACATTACGTCGTCGTTACCCGGCAGTGAAGATTGTCGTATATCCTGTACTCGTACAGGGTAAAGGGGCAGCGCCATCCGTCGTGAAGGCGATTCGTGATCTCAACCAAATGGGCGAAGCTGACGTACTGATCGTTGGACGTGGCGGTGGTTCGCTTGAAGAGCTGTGGGCTTTTAATGAGGAAATAGTTGCTCGGGCGATTGCGAGCTCGCGTATTCCGATTATTTCAGCAGTCGGTCATGAAACGGACTTTACGATTGCCGATTTTGCGGCGGATTTGCGTGCAGCAACACCAACGGCTGCGGCAGAACTCGCTGTACCAAATATTAATGAATTACGTGCACAGCTCGTTCAGGTACGGCGTCAACTGAGACAAGGCCTACTTCGTTTGTCCCAGCGTCAGCGTGAACGTTTGAACCGCTTGAAGCGCTCGCCAGCATTATTGCACCCGAAGCGACAGCTTGTGCAGCATATGACAAGGCTCGATATGCTGGAACGTCGTCTGAGTTCCAGTTTGCAGCGGCGTGGGCATATTCAGCGCGAGCGCTTAGGGCGTATGAGCCAGCGATTGGCTCGCCATAACCCGCAGGATCAGTTGATCTATGCGAAGCGTCGTACGGATTCAGCACGGCGTCAGCTTGAGCTGCGTATGGCGCAGATTTTACGGCAAAAGCAGCAAAAGCTTGGCTTTGGCATGAAGCAGCTGGATGCGCTCAGTCCGCTCAAAGTTATGGCACGTGGCTACAGTCTTGTGTATGATGAACCGCAGCAACAACTGATCAAGTCGGTAAAGCAGGTTGTGCCAGGAGATACGATTAAAGTGAATCTGCAGGATGGACAATTGCAGTGTAATATACGGAGCATTGAGGAGGCGGACAACGATGGCGAAGGCAGCAAAGGAACAAGAGCTTAATTTTGAACAGGCGATGGACCGGCTAGAGGAAATCGTCTCCGAATTGGAGAATGGCGATGTGCCATTGGAAAAGGCCATTGATCTTTTTCAGCAAGGCATGAAGTTATCACAGGTATGTGGCTCTAAGCTCGAAGAAGTCGAGCGTAAGATCGAAATGATCGTTGAAGAGGATGGAGAACTGCGTAAAAAGCCTTTCCAATCTGATGAAAGCGGTGAAGAGATTGAGTGATCGCCTGGAGCTGAAGTCATACATTGATGATATTTCTGTTCAAATGGAGCAGCAGCTACAGCATACTCTGCCGACCGAATGGAAAGTACCGGAGACATTACAGCAGTCCATGCTTTATTCGCTGATGGCAGGCGGCAAACGTCTGCGTCCGGTATTTGTTATTGCAGCAGCTGAAGCACTGGGAGGAAGCCGTGAGGCAGCTCTACCAGTAGCCTGTGCTGTTGAAATGGTACATACGTACTCTCTAATTCACGATGACTTGCCTGCGATGGACGATGATGATTATCGCCGTGGCAAGCTTACGAATCATAAAGTGTATGGTGAAGCGATGGCAATTCTCGCCGGTGATGCCCTGCTAACCCATGCTTTTCGGATTGCAACAGATTGTACTGCGCTTGGCGTTAAGCCAGAGGCGGCACTTGCAATCGTTCGTGATCTATCGGAATATGCAGGTCCGCGTGGTATGGTAGGCGGACAGGTGGCAGATATGGAAGGCGAGCAAGGCATGACTGAGCTAGAGCAACTGAGATATATTCATTTGCATAAAACGGCTGATTTGTTCATGTTCTCCTTGACTGCGGGTGCACGAACAGCGGGAGCAACGGATACGCAACTGGATGCACTCCGTCGTTTTGGCTCCGATATCGGACTTGCTTTTCAAATTCAAGATGACATTCTCGACGTAGTTGGGGATGAAGTCAAGCTCGGCAAAAAGACGCAGAGCGATAGCAAACTGCAGAAAGTAACGTATCCGTACTTTATCGGTCTGGATGCTTCCAGAGCAGAAGTCGAGCGTCTAACGGCAAGTGCAAAGGCAGCTTTGCAAGAGGCAAACCTGAAGGATTCTAGCCGTTTAGAAGAAATTGCAGATTATTTGGTGCAACGTGACCATTAATGGTTACGTATAGCCATCAGGATCTATTATCGTTGTTCATTGTATACGCTATATGCGCTAACCGGAAGATCTACGAAACGGATGACATGAGTACGCATCGTATCCCTCTATTTTGTAAGAGGGACGGCTGCGTATCTGTGTTTATCCGTTATCTTCATTTGGATCGCTATCTGCTGTGATGAGTGATAACCGAGTAGAGCCGTGTGAAACAGGATCGGACTCGTTTTGCTACAATCAGGTGCTCATATGCTAGCTGCGACCGGATTTCGTAAACGAACCGGCTTGTGGTATAGTGGATAATAATATAAAACGTAGAATAATGAATAACATTTATTTTTGCATGTAAACAACGTTTGAGCGTAGAGTGCGTTCAAAGGAAAGCGGGGAAATGGTGTGCTGCTTCCACAGATTAATCAACCAAGTGATCTTAAAGATTTGACAACAGAACAGTTAACCGTGCTGGCAGGAGAGATTCGCCAGTTTCTGATCGAGAAGCTATCGGCAACCGGTGGCCACCTGGCTTCCAATCTGGGTGTAGTCGAACTTACGCTGGCTCTGCATTATTTGTATGATAGCCCGAAAGACAAGTTTATCTTTGATGTGGGTCATCAAGCGTATGTGCATAAAATTTTGACTGGACGTATGGATCGTTTTGATACGTTGCGCAAATACAAAGGCCTATGCGGCTTCGTTAAACGCAATGAGAGCGAGCATGATGTATGGGAAGCTGGACATAGCAGTACCTCTCTATCGGCTGCGATGGGGATGGCACTAGCACGCGATTTTAAAAAGGAAGACAACAAGGTCGTTGCGGTGATCGGTGACGGCGCGCTTACAGGTGGTATGGCATTTGAAGCGCTTAACCATATCGGTCATGAACAACGCAAGCTGACGGTTGTACTGAATGATAACGAGATGTCGATTGCACCGAACGTTGGGGCGATGCACAAGTACCTCGGTAAAATTCGTTCAGATAAAGGCTATCTGCGTGCGAAGGACGAAGTAGAGCAACTGCTCAAAAAAATTCCGGCTATTGGCGGCAAAATTGCCAAAACCGCAGAAAAGCTCAAAGATTCGCTGAAATATGCAATGGTATCGGGTATCCTATTCGAGGAATTGGGCTTCACGTATTTTGGTCCAATTGACGGACATGATCTGCCAAAACTGCTGGAAACCTTCCAACAGGCGGACAATGTAGATGGTCCTGTGCTCATTCATATTGTAACGATCAAAGGTAAAGGCTACTTGCCTGCCGAAGCGGATTCATACAAATGGCATGGCATTACGCCATACAAAATCGAATCCGGTCAAGTACTCAAAGCTGCGGGTAATCCCATGTACACCGAAGTGTTCGGTAAAACATTGATCGAGCTTGCGGAACAGGATGAGCGTATCGTAGCGATTACACCTGCTATGCCAGGCGGATCGGGCTTGTTCCCGTTTGCTGATCGTTTCCCGGAGCGTATGATTGATGTTGGTATTGCAGAGCAGCATGCAGCGACGCTGTGTGCAGCGATGGCAATGGAAGGCATGAAGCCAGTCTATGCCGTGTATTCGACCTTTATGCAGCGCGCCTATGATCAGATCGTCCATGATATTTGCCGTCATAATGCGAATGTTATGTTTGCGATTGACCGTGCAGGCTTTGTCGGCGCAGATGGCGAAACGCATCAGGGTGTGTATGATATAGCCTTTATGCGTCATATTCCGAACATGGTTATTATGATGCCCAAGGATGAAAATGAGCTTCGTCATATGATGAAGACTGCACTTGAATATAACGACGGTCCAATTGCTTATCGTTATCCACGGATCAATGGTCTTGGTGTTCCACTGGATCAACAACTCGTGCCGATTCCAATCGGACAATGGGAAACGGTTCGCGAGGGCGAAGGTTATGCGATTATTGCATCCGGCCCCATGGTTCAGATGGGCATGGAAGTAGCGGAAGAGCTAAAACGCGATGGAATGAATGTCTCGGTCGTTAATGCGCGCTTTATGAAGCCGCTGGATGAAGAGATGCTGCTGGATCTGGCTGCGCGCGGTACGCGTATGTTGGTCGTGGAAGAAGTTTCACAAGCGGGTAGTATGGGCAGCGCGGTGCTTGAATTTTACGCATCCCGTGGGCTACATGATGTGACCGTAGGTCTGATCGGTATTCCAGATGAGTTTATCGAGCATGGTAGCATTAAGGATCAGCAGCGTGAAGCGGGTTTGACACCGGAAAATATTGCTGCATCACTCAAAGCGCTTGCTCCTGGCAAAGCGTGGACGTTTCAGCAAAATTCAGTGTAAGCACAACATATTCACAGTTTGAGTTAACGAAGCGGAGAGGTAGATGTCCGCTTCGTTTGCTGTTTACTCACCTGCCAGTCTCTAGAGCATCAGCAGGAGGGAGTGAACGGTAAGGCCTACAAATACAATATCTGTACAGGAGATACTGATCCTATGGCAAGTGATAAAGAACGTCTTGATGTCCTGCTCGTCGAACAGGGATATTATGAAAGTAGAGAAAAAGCCAAAGCAGCTGTGATGGCAGGGCTTGTATACGGCGGAACCGAGCGTCTGGAAAAGCCGGGTATGAAAATTCCGCGGGATACGGCGCTTAATGTGAAGGGCGCAGTGCATCCGTATGTGAGCCGTGGAGGACTTAAGCTGGAAAAGGCAATCCAGCATTTTGGACTGGACATGGAAGGGCGTACTATGCTGGATATCGGCTCATCTACGGGTGGATTTACCGATTGTGCATTACAGCATGGTGCCGCTTATGTATATGCGATTGATGTAGGTTACAACCAGCTTGACTGGTCGCTGCGCAATCATGAACAAGTACAGGTGATGGAGCGGACGAACTTTCGATATATGACGCCAGATCAACTGGAAGGGCCAACGCCTAACTTTGCCAGTATTGATGTATCGTTCATTTCGCTTCGTCTGATGCTGCCACCGCTCAAAGAATTGCTATCTCGCCCTGCAGATATAGCGGCGCTGATTAAGCCACAATTTGAAGCGGGTCGGGAAAAGGTAGGCAAAACTGGCGTCGTACGTGATCCGAAGATTCATCAGGAAGTGCTGGAGCATGTGCTTGGATTCGCCAAAGAAATCGGTTATGAACTGCGAGGGCTCACCTTTTCTCCAATCACAGGTGGCGAAGGCAATATCGAGTTTCTAGCACACTGGCATTTGCCAGCGGCAGATGAAGAGTTGGAGCCGATACCCGAATTAGCTGATCTGAGCGAACTGGCAGCGCGTACAGCCTCAGAAGCATCTCATCGCTTTCGCGGTGGTGCAGCGAAGCAGTAAGAAATAAGGCTCCATAAAATAAAACGATCAAAGACCTGCACAGGCAACGATGAACCTGAGCAGGTCTTTTGGCTTGCATACGTCTGAATGTCTATCTGGCAATGTGGCTATAACAGGCATTCATTTAAATTTACATCAAAACTCAATTTGGCTATTGATTTACGAACAGGTATTCCTATATAATGAGAACGAACGTTCCTTCTTTGTTAGTTCACACAGCTAACGGTTGGACCTTTCCGTTCTGGATGTTACAATAGGGTAATGTGCGATGCCAAGTTGATGATCGACAGAGAAGCAGAGATTTTCCAATTTCCAAGATGGAAAAGGAATATACCTGCATAATCACGAATAATTATAGAGTCTGTTCAACTAGGAATGGACAGTATAGTGGATTCGTTACAGCGATCATTTGCATGATTATAATAGAGCATACTACCAAGCGGAGGTCTTTATGAAGGGACAGCGACATATTAAAATTCGTGAAATTATTACACATCAGGATATCGAGACTCAGGATGATCTGGTCGAAGCATTGCGTCAAGCAGGCTTTCAGGTGACTCAGGCGACCGTATCCCGTGACATCAAAGAATTGTTATTAATCAAAATTCCAACGGATGACGGAAGATATAAATATTCCTTACCAACCGATCAACGCTATAACCCAGTGCAAAAGCTCAAGCGCGCACTGGTGGACAATTTTCTACAGATCGACTTTACCAATAATCTGGTTGTGATGAAGTGTCTTCCAGGTACAGCCAATTCGATTGCATCGCTTGTGGATAGCATGGAGTGGCCGCAAATTATGGGTACCATATCGGGTGACGATACGATGCTGATCATTTGCCGTACCGAAAGCGACAGCCAGAAAGTAATTGAACAGATCATGGGCTTTATTTCTTAAGTGAAGCGACCTCTGTTCATGTTGTGAAGTCGATGCAGCCAGGCGTTTTCTCGATGCCAGCTGACTGTGGAGCCTCTGTCTGCTTTGTTATAGGCGTGGTCAACAGTCTTTTATACGAGAAGGAGTGAGCTCCATGCTAGTTATGCTGAGCATCAAAAACCTGGCTGTTATTGAAGAAATCGACGTTTACTTTCACAAAGGATTCCATGTACTGAGCGGTGAAACGGGTGCAGGTAAATCCATCATTATAGATGCGCTCGGTCTTATTGCAGGCGGAAGAAGCTCAGCGGAGATTGTTCGCTACGGTTGTGACAAATCGGAAATGGAAGCTCTGTTTGAACTTCGTTCCACACATCCCGTCTGGTCAACACTTTCACGCCTGGGTATCCAGGGTACAGCCGAGGAGCATCTGGTGATTCGTCGTGAAGTGACAAGCAGCGGTAAAAGTACTTCGCGCATCAACGGTCAGCTTGTGAATCTGTCGATGCTACGTGAAGTAGGCGAGCAGCTTGTTAATATTCATGGTCAGCATGAGCACCAATCGCTGATGAAGCCAGAGCGTCATCTGGGCTTACTGGATACATTTGGCGATGTGAAGATTGGTCCAGTCAAATTGAAGTACAATGAGCGCTATACCAACTACATCAAGATTGAGCGTGAATTGCGTGAGCTTCAAGAAAACAGCCAAAAAACGTATCAGATGATGGATCTGTATCGTTTTCAACTGGAAGAGATCGAAACTGCGAATTTACAGCCAGGTGAAGATGAAGCACTAGAAGAAGAGCGTCTTCGTCTATCACATAGCGAGAAGATGATGGAAGCTGTAGCAGGGAGTTATCATAGCTTAAATGGCGATGGGACGATGAGTGCGCTTAGCGTGGCTCTATCCCGTCTGGGTGATATCTCTCGCTACGACTCCAAGCATATAGATCCAATCGTGGAGCAGCTTCAATCAGCATATTATCAGCTAGAAGATGCGGTGTACCAACTTCGTGGGTATCAGGAGAATATCGAGTTCAACCCTGGACGTCTGGAAGAAGTAGAATCGCGTCTGAATATGATATCTGGCCTGCGCCGTAAGTACGGAGAGAATGTGGAACAGATTCTAGCCTACTATGACAAAATCCAGCGTGAAACAAATCTGCTGGAAAATAAGGACGAGCATGTGCTCAAGCTGGAAGCTAAGCGAGATAAGCTTCGCGAGCAGCTTCTGGAGACAGGTGAGCAGTTAAGTCAGCTACGTCGCCTTGCAGCAAGTGAGCTATCGAGTCAAGTCGAGGCGGAGCTGAAGGACTTGCAAATGCAGCGTACTTCACTTCAGGTCAAGATTGATTATATTGCTGATCCGAATGGTATTGAATGGAATGATCGTCGTATTCGGATTACTCGTCAAGGTATTGATACCGCCGAATTCCTTATTTCACCTAACCCGGGTGAGCCGCTGCGTCCGATGGGCAAAATTGCTTCCGGTGGTGAATTATCGCGTATTATGCTTGCACTGAAAAGCATTTTTGCTCGTCATGAGCAGGTGCCTGTGCTTGTATTTGACGAGGTGGATACAGGGGTTAGCGGTAGAGCTGCACAATCTATTGCTGAGAAGCTATTCAAGCTATCCGCAGACTGTCAGGTATTCTCGATTACTCACTTGCCTCAAGTAGCATGTATGGCAGATCATCAATATCTGATTGAAAAGCAAATTGTTGGCGATCGCACAGCCACTCATGTCGTATCTCTGCATGAGGATGGCCGTGTGGATGAGCTTGCGCGTATGCTGGGCGGTGTCGAGATTACAGAGAAAACGAATCATCATGCGCTGGAAATGCTCAAGCTAGCTGAAGCGCGCAAGGATGGCGGTAGCGTATACGCTATTCATTAATATATGAATGTATATAACATGACCGTATAGAGAATTACTCTTCGGGAAGCCTGCTCGTGATTGCAGTGCTTCCCGTTTCTGCGTTTGGTTACATAAATTGCTGTCGCATTTTCATTTCATGTGTACTTTTATCGCACATAGGATAGAAAAATTGGGAAAATTATGAGATTTTGATTTTCGACAGAAGGGTTTATACTTTTTATGTCGAATGACAATAGGATAAGAAAATGGATGCAACACAGCAGGAGAGCAACACCAAAATGAAGGAGGAATATCCATTGTCAACTATTCAAGTATTGCTGGCAGACGATAACCGTGAATTTACTAATATGCTGGCTGATTATATTTCTAACCAGCAAGACATGGAAGTTGTAGGCATTGCATTTAACGGTGAGGAAGTATTGAAAACAATTGAAGGCTTGTCGGAACTACCGGATGTACTTATTTTAGATATTATTATGCCTCACCTGGATGGACTGGGTGTGCTTGAGCGTCTACGCGATATGAACCTAACCCCTTCGCCGAAGATCATTATGCTGACTGCATTTGGTCAGGAGAACATCACGCAGCGTGCCGTTCAACTTGGTGCTTCATACTATATCTTGAAGCCATTTGATATGGAGGTACTGGTTAACCGTGTTCGTCAGCTTGTTGGTACGAATGCAGCTATTGGTGGTAATAGTGGCGCTGTCAATATTAGCAACTCCATGAGTAATAACATGAATAAATCAGCTCCTAATATTCCAGCTAAAGGACGTAATCTGGATGCTAGCATTACCGCTATTATCCATGAAATTGGCGTACCGGCTCATATTAAAGGCTATCAATACTTACGCGAAGCGATTACGATGGTATATAACAATATCGAGATCTTGGGGTCTATCACCAAAACGTTGTATCCAGCTATCGCTGAAAAATTCAAAACGACACCATCTCGTGTAGAGCGTGCGATCCGCCATGCGATCGAAGTAGCCTGGACAAGAGGGAATATTGATTCAATCAGTCATCTGTTTGGCTATACGATCAACATTAGCAAATCCAAGCCAACGAACAGCGAGTTCATTGCTATGGTTGCAGATAAGCTACGCATTGAGAATAAAGTGTCCAATTAAGAGGATGATCGCCTAATTCATCCTGATCATGGTTTGTATTAGCATTCATATTATCCAATGAACTCAGAATATCTTAGCGTCAAAATGCTGCAATTTTCAGCTGTCAGCATACTTCGTTTTAGTAGAGGATAGAATTCAATATAACCTCTAGAAAAGAAGAGCAGCATACTCTTATGGAGTAGACGCTGCTCTTTTTTTACTAGCTGAATAGGTTATGAGTATAGTAATATAGACATATTATAGATGCCCATAAATAGGAATAATCAATATGAGGAGGCAAGAAGTTGAAAAAGTCGTCAGTTTGTGTGGGTATTGTTTTAATAGGAAGTCTACTAGGTGGAATAATGCAGTTTCCATCCAATGTATCAGCAGCAAACAAGGAGTTCAAGCACCCTGTAACTACAGCAGCTAGTTCGATTGATAAATACGAAGCGAATATACTAGCCATGAGAGATCATAACCGAATATGGAAAAGCGAAAATAAGAATTTACATAAATTTGGTTCACATATGCCAATCATATCATGGCAATCAAGCAACTCGAACGAATCGCTAGATCAATCACTTACCCCTATGATTCGGCAAGCTAGCGAGTCCATAGCATCTATGCCTGTTCAAGCTTCATCTATGGCTACCACCCGTTCGTCTGTCGCTACTGCCCATCATACTATAACAACTCCAACCAACACGGTGCAGCTTGTTGGTAATGCGCCACTTGGACAGATTGCGACCTACCATTTCTCTTCTGATCATGAAATGAATCTACTCAGCCCTTCGGTAACGCAGGAAATGTTGAAAAATAAAGACACCAGTGATCTGATTACAGGGGAGCTTCTTGGAAGTTTGATAGATCGTAAAGATCATGCCTGGGTGGTTTTGATGTATACCGAAACGGGTCATATTTTCGATTACGATCATAATCAGATCGACTCGAAGCGTATACTGAGTAATTATGAAAATAATGTGAGGCAAGAAAATGAGAGGTATCCGAATGACCCGAAGATTCAGGTTGCAGGTTGGGGCAAGGAGCCAAATTATAATCCAAGCACTCGAACACTCAGCTGGGAATTAAAGATTAAAGAAGGTGCAGGTGATGACGTAGTCAATGATCAAGCACGGATATTGACTCGTACCGGCTACATTTCTGCTATTTTAGTTACAGATGATGCTGACTTCAGCCAAGATCATCGTGTATTTGAAAAGGATGTCTTGCCTAATATCCACATTAATCCTGGTTCAACGTACACTGATTATGATGGTGACGTCGATAAAGATTCAAAGTTAACCTTGGAAGGTTTGATTTTAACAGGAGCAGGTACAGCGGCTGCCAAAACATATGGAACCTTTTCTATAATGAACAAACTCTGGTTTATTGTCGTACCGATCCTAGCACTATTTTATTGGAATCATCGTAATCGTTCTCGGCGCGAACGCGAGCATGCGCAGGAGCTTGAAGCGGTGATGTATGCTGATCATCAGAGTAATGAATTACCGATGCGTCGGCGTCCTTCACCTGTAACGGTATCTAATAAGCTCGAATCAGACAGCAATCCGTCTAGAGCAGTAGCGAACGAGGTACAGGAATTTGAGATTCCAAGGATAGCAAATGAGAATAACAATTCAGGGACTTCTAGTATAGCGGTTAAGGAACATGCTACTACGATGGAGGTCATGTCTGAGAATGATGTCATCCATCATCCTAGCTCCACTGTTACGACAGAGGATTCTACGGCTGGCGATATGAAAAGCACTATGACGGGCAGTTATAACGCAGACAGCACGATGAACAATACGAGTAAGAACTCGAAATAGAATACCACCTATTATGTTGCAACCATAAAGAATCATGGAAGTCCATGCAGATACGAGTCAAACACGCTATAATAAGAAGAGTATAGGCATGTTGACGAATTAAACAATAAGGAATGGAGGGAATACAAATGGAAAAAATGAATGCGTGGGTATTTGTATTAGCTACATATGTAGTGGGCGTGTTGCTTTTCTTCGGCATGTGGAAATTAAGCGATCTGGTATTTTTCCCATAAAAGAGACTTGAACGGTCATGATTAAAATCATGATGTCAGATGCTACTAGCTACTATATGGTTAGACGATTGTGGAAGGATTTGAAGACTTCGTCATCGCGCTAACTGCATCACCTAAATATCATACCAAAAAGTCGTTCCCTGCTTAACGCTAACCTGTTCATGTTTACATGATTCAGGCGGGTTATACAAGGAACGACTTTTTTGGTTTATACGGGCTGGCGTGTAGCTTGAATAATCTCATCCATACAAGTAACGTATAATCACGAACCGGCATATTCATAACCTGCTCTTTTACGTCCATTCTTTGCGATAAGCGAGTGGCGTACACTCGACGCGCGCTTTGAACAGATTGATAAAATGAGACACATTGTAAATGCCGACTTCACTTGCGATTTGTTGAATACTTTTATCGGAATAGCGGAGCATTTGCTTAGCGGTATTGATCCGAATATTAATCAAGTATTCAATCGGTGGCAAGCCAATATGCTGTTTAAAATCACGACTTAGCTGGAATTTATTGACGGCATATTTTTTGGCGAGATCATCCAGTGTGATCGGCTCGGTATAATTTTGCTCCAAATATTGTTGTAGATCCAGCACTAATGCTGGAATACGACCTTGTTTATCACCAGCATAGACGGAATGAAGTAAAATATCCGTCAATAGCTGCACAATCAACTGCGAGCTAATCAGCTCGGTTTTGTTGCTGCGAGGAGTTTGAATTTGGAGTATGCGCTGCATCAAGCCAGGAATAGCAGAATATTCGTTCACATGGCAGATGGGCATCTGGCGTTGACCAAATGGAGCATAATATCCTTCCAATGCGTCTCCCTGCACATGAACCCATAGAAATTCCCAATCCTCTTCTCGTACCGCTTCATAACGATGGTAATCCATACAATGGATGAAAAACAGATCGCCACGTCCGAGTGAATAATCGACATTCTGATAACGTAGCTTGCCACGTCCAGACTGGGTGTACAGGATCAGGTAGGAATTGAGGTGCTCCCGTTCCGTGACAAAAGGAAAAGTTGTTTTGAAATGACCTACTTCCTGTACATAGGAATAAAACGTCTGTGCAGTAGAAGATGGCGTTAAGATCAGACGAATTGAATCTTTTATTTGTATGTGCGAAGCGTTCTCCCAGTAGCTCGTCATGTAGCTCTTCCTCCTGCATAGGTAGCGTTAAAATCTAATTCATTCCGGTTCACTACATTATAAATTAGATATGAATCAGGGATGAAGTTCAAAATTGCAGGTAGTATAAAAAAATTGCGAATACTGGAAAACAGATCGTCAGCCGATCAAGAACTCCGTGCTCAGCAAAAAAAGCTAACGATATTCGGAATGATACTTAAATTGTAAGCGTTATCTTTGAATTAATCAATACAGCATAGAGGATAACAGCATAGTGAATCGCGAATCATGCAGGGAGTTAAAATAAAGAATGCAACATTACGAGCCAGCAAATTGTATAGAAGGGTGGAGGTGTAAAGTAGGATGGGAATAAAACGAAATCTGTACAAAGTAAAAAGGCCACCCGCAAGTGACCTTTCTAACCCAAATGGCGCTAATTAAATCTGACCGCATCCCGCGCCACCGGAAAGCTCTGACAATTAAGCCAGAACCTCGGCTTGGGTAAAGGACGCGTTCAACATGTGATTATTGATGTTGACGCACCTCCTTTCTGTATGGAGATAGTTTAGCATAGGTTTACATAAACATCTAGTCTTATTTACAAAAAAATGAAGAAATATTCGTTTGTTCGTAAAGCTAGATTCAGTGATATTTAAAAATATGAACAAAGAAGCGGATGGAGCGCTTTATTTTCGGATAAACGATGAATTTCAGCAAAAAAATAATGAAATTTTGTCGATTTGATGTATAATCGCTATTAAATATAGATAAATAATTATAAGTATATAATGGCAATTATGTGTAATAATAGGTTGATAGCGAACAAAGGCTAGCTTATTTGCTTGATCATGGTAGAATGGTTAGTCTGTCACATCGACAGTGTAATGGAGAATCCAATGATGAAACTAGCGATTGAACTGGTGCCTATTTCTACGATGAATGTGAATATGCGAAGTCATATGAGTGCTTATCGCTGGAGACAGCTTAGTTTAGATATTCAGCGCCGCGATCATGATACTTGTACCATTTGCGAGCGGCGAAAAGGCCAGGAGATACATAGGCTGCATTGCCATGAGCAGTGGGAGTTTGATATGGAAAGCGGAATTCAGCGTTTGACAGGACTTGTATCGCTCTGTTTTCAGTGCCATATGGTAAAACATATCGGATTTGCGGATATGAAAGGCTGGATCGAGAAGTATGAACTGGTTGAGCACTTTTGTAAGGTGAATGAGGTAGAAAAGGAACAGTTTGCCATTCATCTGAATCAGGCTGTACAGCTGTGGATCGCACGTAATGATATTCATTGGGTGGTTGATATGAGTGACTATATCGAGTAGGTGATACGCACAAGCGGACTCAAAGAACATATGACTGCCCTAAAGGAGGACAGAACGAGTCTAAAGTTGTTCATAAAAGAGTGATTTATCCATACATTTGCCACCAATGATACAATAGATATGCAAGTGAGAGCGTGCCTATACACATATAGCTTGCTAGCCTTACTGCAATGGAATGATTTTCAGATCAGCCTGAAGTTCATCATAAACGGGGAATAACTCGCCAAGGAGATTCCTATTTACAATAACGGCTGGATTGAATGTCCTACTACGGAATATCTTGAATTCGCTCAAAGCTGATTACGAATTGAATAACATGGAATTTTAGTTAAATTCACGCTTTGATTAAAACGATATTTTGTAGTACATTAGCTTTTGAAGAAAGAGGAGGTTTCTAATGTACTCAAGCAAACAGAGTGACGCTTTACACATCATGACTTACACCCTGAACAGCGGAATCAAGGGTACTGTACCTTTGTCCAACCAACAAATTGAAGAATGGCTGGAAAGTTATAGAGAAAATACACGCTTTGTAACGAGTATAGGCAAAGAATTTTTTGGTCTTAATCCGGCGTTAGTCGCCGATTTTAAAGTGCAGAACCAATTTTCCGATTATCAGCGTGTGCTGACTCCGAATCAGCAGCCCGATGAAGCGGAAGAGCATTTGAGCAGCGCCTACAAGCAAAACGGAGTACTGATCAAAGTGGACTGCAAATGTGGTACTGCATATACAACAGACTCACCTATGATGCGGACAAAATGGTACTGTACCAAATGCAAAGAAATCGTATTTCTTGATCCGAAAAAGGGAAAAGTAGAAACTTCCCGCGGTGAAGCGTACTATATGACCAATAAGTATTTTGTGGAGCGCGCTCCGATCGAACCATAGAGCCAGAAAAGCAGTCTACGGTGTAGCCCGCTGAATCGGTATAAAAGGTATTGTCTATCTTGCTGGAGGTAGAAGCTCCTTTTGTATTGTGAGTGGATGTACGTTGTATGACTGCTTTTGCTGTTGGATACTTATGGGATGCAGGACTGGCCAGTAGTGGAACGTATACAAGATCATTAGAGCAGTGAATATGAGGTGCAGCACGATTGCATATACCATTTATATGCAATATGTGCTTATTACAGGCTCATATATTATATACATTATTTCTTAAGCTAATTCTCTATATGGAGAGCGGATCATACACCAGACGTAGCTAGGAGTAGATAAGTGAATAGAGAGAATGACCCAAGCATATCTATTGACTTGTGATTTGAACAATAGCCGGCATTACTGATATAATACACGTCATATGTGCAGGAGCGGAATAGTCCTGAAAGGAGAGTATATGATGCGTTCAAGCTTGCCTATCTATGCTTCATCATCTCGGCGTCTACGTATCGTTCCACTGGTGATCTGGTCTGTACTTGCTCTGGCTTGGATGGGATTCATCTTTATGATGTCTAACCAGCCGTACCAGGAGCAGGATGTGAAGCCGCTGCTTGCCAGTTGGATTGCGGAGCCTACGCTGGCGTCGATGACACCGATGATTGAATTTACTTACGGAGGCTATACGGTTAGTGGTCAGGAACCGTATGCGTTTTGGGAGTTTTTCATTCGTAAGGGCGGTCATGTGTCTGAATTTGCTTTGCTTGCTTTTCTGCTTGTTCGTGTATTTTCAGAGCTTACACGTTCTCGCTATATGCCGTTACTGTGGGCTGGAATTACAGCGTATGCATATGCTGCCAGTGATGAATGGCACCAGACATGGATTGCTGGACGAACGGGGCATTTTAGCGATACATTAATTGATGCGATTGGCATTGTGCTCGTTATTGGTGTGTATGTGATCGTTCGCTCCAGGCAACGCAGAAGGTAGATATTATAAACACAGCAGTAGATATTTTCATGTAAAACATATGGAGCGATTGTTCCAGTAACATAGGTTGAATAAAAGGGTGAGCCGCATTGGCTTGCCCTTTTGTTGTATAGAAGTAAGCTGTAGCTGGATAAGCAATAAACATATGCCCCAATCGTGCATCTATTTAGCAGAATGATATCTATACATTTCATAATGAGAGCGTTATTTTAATAAACAGTAGGAGTGAATAAAGGAGTGATTCGGTGAATAGACATCAATCCGATCAATTGCGTGCAGTTCAAAATCTGTGGGGCGTGGACGATGTGGGCGAGCGATTGTTATTTACGATAGGTCAGGAGCCATATGATCACTGGTGGAAGGATATGGAGCAGTATGCCCAGCGGGCGATGAGCGAGCCACTACCTGTGCTTCGATTTGAATGGTTTCGGCAGTTCCGAGATGATGGTCAGCGGATTCCGTATGAACGGGTATATTTTGAACGTCGGGGACGGTTGGCGGCACTGGCACTTCTGATGTTGCGTCTGCGAGCAGAGCAAGAGCAGACCAGAGAACACCAAGAACACCAAGAACACCAAGAACACCAAGAACACCAAGAACACCAAGAACACCAAGAACACCAAGAACACCAAGAACACTATTCGTTGGAACAAACTGGTGCATCGAATCAAGACGTTTCGGATAAGCTCGATCCGAATGAAATGAATTCAGCTTATCCGTTTCAAGCTTCGGCTGTATTGAGGGAACTGGAAGAAACGATCTGGGAGCTGTGCGGTGAATATACATGGTGCTTGCCGGCGCATTTGCCTATGGATTCCGATACACCAGCATGGCAGGAGATTGATCTGTTCAGCGCAGAAACAGCAGGAATGCTTGCGGAACTGGCTGTCCTACTGGATGATATTGTGGATCCTCGTATACTCGAGCGCATGCAGATGGAGATTCGCCGGCGTGTATTGGATGTGCTGGTCGATACCGAGCGATCATTTGGATGGGAGACGGCGGAACATAACTGGTCTGCTGTGTGCGCAAGCGGCTGCGGGATCGCTGCCTTACTGGTAGAGTCGCATACGGGACGTCAGCAACGTATTTTGAAGCGTGTGATCAAGGCGATGGGCTATTTTCTAGCAGGCTATGGAGACGATGGAGGCTGCGGAGAAGGGCTGGGGTATTGGGTATATGGATTTGGTTATTTTACATATTTGAATGATATGTTGGGACGTATGGGATATGAGGTGGAGTGGACCGAATCGCAGCACCTTAAAATTCAGGCGATCGCTTCGTTTCCATATGGGGTGCATTTGTCTAGCGGGATATTCGTTAACTTTTCGGATAGTGAGGAGCGGCAAGCCTTACCGACGGGGTTGCTGAGTCGACTTGCGGAGCAACATGATCTACCAGTATCGCTACCCTTTGCGATTCCATTATTCAGCGAGGATCACTGTCATCGTTGGGCGCATGTGCTGCGGGATATACTGTGGTCACAGCCGGAGCGATTTGCTCATGCTACACGTACATATGGATCTGCTGGGGACATAAAGAAGGTGGTAGACGCACAAAGGGTTTCTTTTAATGAATGGCAGGATCGGGATAAGCTAGAGCATAGACATCAGGGCACAGATCAGATAGAACAGATGGACACAACGGAACCAGCTCTGAGCGCAGCAGATAAAGTAGAAGGTGAAAATTCGGATGAGAAAATGGCATATGATCCTATGCATATAGCGTCTACTTCAGGTCAATACTGGCAGGATCTGCAATGGCTTGTTGTACCGGGTGAGTTAGGATTTGCAGCAAAAGGTGGACATAACGACGAGCCACATAATCATAATGATCTGGGTAGCTTTATTTTACATGGTGGTGGTGAGAATCTATTCTGCGATCCAGGTGCAGGAATGTACACGCAGGCGTATTTTGCACCGGGTCGAGAAACGATTTTACAGATTTCCTCGGCAGGGCATTCGGTGCCAAGTATTCAAAGGATGGAGCAGCAATCTGGGCGTGAATATGAAGCTGTATTGCTGGACTTGCAGCAGAGTGAACAGGAGGCTGTATTTGCGTTAGAGTTAGCGAGGGCATATCCTGAGGCCATAGGCTTGAGAAGCTTCATACGACGTTTTCATTGGCAGCCTGAGGATCACCATGAAAGATCATCCTCCAATATACACGCGAGGCTAGAATTGTATGATTGCTTTTGTCTACAAAGTGGCTTAGAAACGTTAGCAGATGGAATCGACATCAATGAGCGATTCATAAGTCGAATTGAGCCACAGCTGGCTGAAGGCTATATCGTATGGCAGGGAGAACGAGCAACGGTACGACTGAATACAGAAGGAATGGATTACGAAGTCGGCGTGGAGCAGCTTGCCAGTCATGATCATGAAGGTCGACCTGTATTATTTTATCGAACCTGTTTTCGTTGGAAACGTACCCTGGATGAATTATCGGTTGTGGGGGATAAGGATGGGCTAAACCGACTTAAAATGATCCATGTTACTGAGCAGGAGATACGGGTCGATTGCCGGTTCACATTTACAATAAGCTTGCATGGTAATGAGATCTGACCTATTAAAGGAGCGATGATGATGAATTCGCAAACCAAGACTGAATGGGGATACCAGCAGCCGTATCGCTGGGCAGAGCCGTTCGCAAGATATCAGCAGCAGTTGGAGCAATCTGAGTCTGTAGCCTCTACGTGGGACAAAGCAAGAAGATTGAAGCTCGTCACTCGTATGGTGGAGCATTATCGTCAATATCAGCAATCGGATGGTTCGATCCATGATCCCTACTCTGGAGAGGAGCGTTATTATTCGACCCCGTCATATGCACTTGCTGCTGCCGTACTTGTATCACAGGGGCATACCGAGCTGTTGGCATCGTCAGCTTCGGCGCTTACGTGTAGCATAGAGGCCTTAGTTCAGCAGCGTGTACCAGATGGACATCCTGACTTTTTCCCGATAATGCTTATGGGCGCTTACCAGATTCTAGCGCCGCTATTACCGGAGCAAGCAGTCCACTGGCAACAGCAATTGAAGCAGATCGAGCCGGAGGATGCGTATGTATTCACGATGAGCAAAATGAAGGACCCGAATCGCATGATTAATTGGAATGCAATTATGCTATCAGGGGAGTACATGCGTCATGCAGAAGGGCTGGATGATGGAGATGCGAGCTGGATGGATACCTATTTGCAACGATATCATCTACCGCGTTTTACTTCGCTTGGACTGTATCAAGATGGTCCACTGAATCGGCCCAACTGTCCATTTGCCTATGATATTGTGACCCGTTATCATTTGACCTTGATGATGCAAGCGGGCTATAACGGAGATGTTGCCCACGTGATAAAACAGCTGCTTCAGCGCGGCGTATACAGCTCATTACTCATGTTATCTCCGCTGGGAGAACTACCAACTCGTGGACGTAGCTCACAGCATCAATGGAATGAAGCGACTGCGGCGCTGATTTTTACGACGCAAGCTGTGCAGGAAATGGAGCGAGGCGAGATGAAGCTGGCAGGCGCATTTCGTCAGGCGGCAGATCTTGCCTGGGAAGCGATTGAACGCTGGCAGACGGACGCGGGTGATCTACATATTGTACGTAATTATTATCCGCCAGATCAGCGGCATGGCTATGAAGTCTATACGAATCATACCTGTTATAATCTGTGGACCTCAGCTGCACTTGCTTACGCGATTCATTATGGCGAAGGGCTGAATAGCATAGCCGCTTATCCTATTCCAGCGCAATGTAGCAGCTACACGCTGGAGACGGACGGCTGGTTTCAAACGGTATTTAGCAGTGTGCCCCATCAGCAGCTAGTCTGGCATACCGCGCTGAATGATCCATACAATATTCCGGGACTATCTCGTATTCACCGTACTGGATTACCTGGATTGATTGGGCCATCGTCAGCAGGATATCGAGATCAAGGATTTACCCGTTTTGCAGAAGGAGATGTGTTTCCGTTAATTCATGCACCGGCCTGGCAAACGAATGATGGGACATGGCATCAGCTTGCAGATGGCATTCGTACCGTTGTTCCCTTTGACTGTGATGCCGGTGTTGATCCTGCGGATGGCGGTGGAGGCTACCGGATCGTGAATATGGAGCAGGGAGATGGAGGCACGCGGCTATGCCTGGAATGGAGTGGTCCATTACCAGCAGGGGTTCGTGCTATTCAGGCAAGTTACCAGCAACAACCGGGTGTGATTCGTGTAAGCTATCAGATTATAGATGCAGGAGAGTGCCCTATTGAGCAGCTAGGTGCGTGGATTCCGCTATTTCAATATGATGGCAAGCAATCATCCATAATAGAGCGAATGGAAGATGTAATTTGTTTGCAATATGGGGAAGGCAGATTGTCTGTTCATCGCCTAATGTCAGCATCGACGTTTACCTTTCCAGAGGAAGCGAGTAGGGTAGCTAGCCGTAATGGCTTACTAACTGGTGTTCGTTTGGAAAGTGGAAGAGAAAGCATGGAGATCAGTTATGAGATCAGATTAGAAGGCATTTGATTAACCGAATAGTTAACTGTTCTGTATCTCTGTTCTGTGAAGATATACCATTGTTTACAAACGAATAGCGTATCAACCACTTTTGTTCAAGGTAGCCCTGTATTTTCTGCATTTTAGATGTAGCCAAGGCAGGGCTATTCAGCATGTACTTTAATCGTACAGTGATGGGTCTGTATATTTTTGCAACTGCACTTATAAAATAAACAGCTAAAATAAACAAGCTGTATCGCGTTTACCGAGTAACAAGCCGACGATCGTATACGACTGAATTTAGTTGACAATGTCCACAATAGACACTATAGTAATGCTAATCAAAAGTGGACAACGTCCACTATTTTGGTAGAGAATGTGTATAATTTTAATCGCGATACATAACTGCAAACCGATCACAGGATGGAATCGGTAGAATCGGAGTGAATCAAAGCGATGGACAAAGCGATGGTTGCAGATATTCGGCGTTTTAATCGCCGGTATACGAATATGATCGGTCTACTCAACCATCATATTTTGAATAGTGAATTTTCCTTCACTGAAGCACGTGTCATCATCGAAATTGGGATGAATGAGCCCTGTATTGCGAATATGCTCGTCGAGTCGCTGAACATCGACCGTAGCTATATGAGCCGCATCGTTCGTAGACTGGTTAAAGAAGGGCTGCTGTACAAGCAATCGTCCGATGAGGATCAGCGTATTAGCTTGCTTCGACTGACCGAGCAGGGGCAAGCGCTATATCAGGAACTAGATGAACGCTCAGATGAGCTTATCGTTCGACTATTCCGCGAATTACCGCCACACGAGCTGGAAGAAGTACATGCAGCAATGCAAAAGATTGAACAAAAATTAGATCAATTGGAGCGAAGAGACGATGATACGATTTGAGAGTGATTATACGGAAGGCGCACATGAGCGCATTTTGCAAAAGCTGGTCGCTACCAATATGGAGCAGACGAGCGGATATGGTATGGATGAATATTGTGAGCGTGCGCGTCAGCATATTCGTACTGCTTGTGGAAATGAACAGGCAGATGTCCATTTTCTCGTGGGTGGTACGCAGACGAATACAACGGTAATCTCGGCTATTTTACGTCCGCATCAAGGGGTAATCGCAGCGGTGACCGGACATATCGCTGTGCATGAAACGGGTGCGATTGAATCGACCGGACATAAGGTGCTCACTCTACCTAGTGACGATGGTAAAATCACAGCGGCACAAGTACAGCAGGTCTACGATCAGCATTGGAATGATGTGACGCACGAGCACATTACACAACCAGCGATGGTGTACATTTCCCAGCCGACGGAAAATGGAACCATTTATAGTCGTGCAGAGCTTGAAGCGCTCTATACCGTGTGTCGTCAGTATGATCTCCCGCTTTATATTGATGGGGCTCGGCTTGGTTATGCCTTGGCTTCACCAGAGAATGATCTGACGCTGGAGCTGATTGCACAGCTCTGTGATGTGTTTTATATTGGCGCTACCAAGGTAGGGGCATTGATGGGTGAAGCGGTCGTTATTGTGAATGATGCATTGAAGAAGGATTTTCGGTATTTGATGAAGCAGCGTGGCGGCATGTTGGCCAAAGGTCGTATTCTAGGTATTCAATTCGAGACCTTATTCGAGGATGGTCTGTACATGGAAGTCGCTCACCATGCAGTCAAGCAGGCGTTACGCATTCGGGATGCTTTTGCTGCTCAGGGGTTTCGTTTCCGCTATGATTCGTCGACGAATCAGCAATTCCCGATCGTATCTAATGAGGTATTAGAGATATTAAAAGCGAAGTATTCCTTTTCGTTGTGGGAACGTATGGATGAGCAGTATAGTGCGGTTCGTTTCTGTACAAGCTGGGCGACCAAGCCGGAGCTGGTCGATGAATTGGTGAACGATATTGCGAAGCTGCAATCGAGTTCGGTGACCACATAATCTAGTCCAGGGTTCAAGAGATCGAATGGATCATTGTTGGATCAGTCGTATAGATCAGATTCATTGCATATTATATTACGATGATGTGGGGTAATCCATATGAAGATTAGACCGATTGAGCCGCGGGATAATGAACAGATCGAACGTATTATTAAGCAGTCGCTAGAATCGTTTGAGCTGAATCTACCAGGTACTGCTTATTTTGATCCACAGCTTGGCAAGCTTGCTGAATACTATAACAGCAGTCCGCGTATGGCTTATTGGGTAGCGGTAACGGATGATGAAACTGTCGTCGGTGGTGCGGGCATTGGAACATTTGGCAAGGAAACGGAAGTGTGTGAGCTTCAAAAGCTATACATTACGCCAGAAGCTCAGGGAAAAGGATTATCCCGTCAGCTTGTAGAGAAAGCACTTGCCTTTGCCGTACAGCATTATCGGTACTGTTATCTGGAAACGTTCGATCGACTTGAGGTAGCCAATGCATTGTATCTCAAATTTGGATTCCGTCAGCTAGATAAGCCGCTGGATGGCACCGAGCATAATGCGTGTGATGCCTGGTATATAAAGGACTTGTCGCCAGAGAGCGATGCGTCTACAGCTAGCGGACAATAGAGTCTACACTATAATCGTGCGTCAGTAGTTTGTGCAGGGAATGAACTTTAGAGATAAGGGGTCTGTCATGTGTGCTGCATGACAGGCTTTTTCTTTTTGTAGAGATTCAGGTATGGAAAGCTAGTTGCTGTAAACGACCGATCCAGGTTAAGTAAATAAGAGGATGAAGTCAATCTATATAGGCTATGCGAATGCTGTGTACTCAGGGGCGATGAAGAGTAGGATATTAAAAAGGAGTGCACATCCTTTCTTTGACGAACTTCATTGTAACCGTTATCATTTTGGTATGATGATGAAAAGGAGAGTACATATGAGTAACCTCACATCAAACGAATGGATCAATGAAGCATGGAGTTGGGCGGTACGGCAAACGGCATCGACGGCAGATCGCATTCAGGATCATTTTCCCCATGTTGTAGAAGAAGGTAAGTATGATCGCTGTGAGCCACAATGGTGGACAGCAGGCTTCTGGCCAGGTTTACTGTGGCTTGTGAATCAGAATGCTAGCAAGGATGAGATCGGCGATGCGAATCGCCAGGACTTGAGCACATGGGCCAGCAGCTGTGAGGAACAGCTAGAATCCTGTCTGCATGATCCGGAAATGGTCGATCATGATCTCGGCTTTATCTGGCTACTCAGCGGTGTAGCTCGCTATACTTATACAGGCGATCCACAGGCAAGACGACGTAGTCTACTTGCCGCGAATCTGCTCGCTGCACGCTTCAATATCCAAGGCGAGTATATTCGTGCATGGAACTTTGAGTCCTCACATATGGATACGCGTGGTGTGGCAATTATTGATAGTATGATGAATCTGCCCTTACTGTACTGGGCATCGCTGGAAACAGGCGATCCGCGTTATCATGAGCTGGCGATGGCTCATGCGGATACTGTAGCACGTGAATTTGTTAGAGCGGATCATTCGATCTGTCATGTAGTCGAATTCGATCCGGTGACTGGAAACAAGCGCTACGAGCATGGGGGACAGGGCTATGCGCCAGGTTCTGCCTGGGCACGTGGCACAGCATGGGCGATACATGGATTTGCTCTTTCGTATGCGTATACGGGCGAGGCTCGTTATTTGGACATTAGTCGTCAGACCGCTCAATTTTTTCTAGAGCAGCTAGGTGATGATATCGTGCCGTACTGGGATTTTCGCGCGCCAGCACCTAACCGCGATGCGTATGATTCCTCAGCGACGGCGATTGCGGCTAGCGGATTAGTAGAGCTTGCTCGTCATGTAGACCTACATGAACAGCAAAAGCTACAGCAGGTGGCATCGCGTTTGATAGCAGGTTTGTATGAGCATTATTCGACCTGGGGTACAGAAGCAGAAGGACTAATCACACATGGTACCGTACACTATCCAGAACAGCGACATTTGAATGTGCCGATCATTTATGGCGATTACTTTTTTACTGAAGCGCTGGTGAAGTTACGTGGCGGAAGAGGATTATTCGTACCAGGATTGTAGTGGATTGTACAAATGTCGCTTGACGCATATGAACCGTTGTGGAACTATAGAAATAGACGTAGAATGCTTGTGAACATACGGATATGCCATATTCAGCCGGGCGTGCTGCGCCTGGCTTTTTGCTGTCATGTCCGCTACAGAGTAGAAGGAGACGGTTATATGAACGAGGAGCCCTCATTAGTGATAGCTCAAGTGGAGCAGCTATTGCTTGAAAAACGGCTAGGCACCGAGGAAAGTGAAGCTGTGCAGAACTTATTAGATACTGTTCAGCGGCTTCAAGCTGAGAATAAAAGACTGCGCACAGCCTTAGTTAAGGCCAACAATAACAAGCCGAAGATGTCCAGTCGATTAAAGGATGCTTTGTATGAATAATGGCTGCTGTACAGCCAGCTAGATGTATCATGTAATAGGCTGATATACGGTAAATCAAGTCGATCAAACAGTATAGATCTTAGGCTTCGTCCCCATTCTTTTTCATCCAGAATTGTGCCAGTCAATGGCGATCACTAGAGGACTGAAGTGATTTTGCCGCTTGAACTCAGATACAATTCAGTATTAAGATGATGTGGGTCAGCCTTGTGTCATGACGATAGATAGTCAACGAATACTCAGACATGGCGATCAAAAACTAGAACAAGATAGTTAAACTAGCGAAAAGAGAGTGACTCATACATGACGATACAATGTGATATCGCCGTTCTTGGCGGCGGAACTGGAGGATATGTGGCAGCTATTCGTGCAGCCCAGTTGGGTAAGGAAGTTGTAATTATTGAACAGGATAAGCTCGGTGGAACCTGCTTGCATCGCGGCTGTATTCCGAGCAAGAGCTTGCTGCGGAGTGCAGAAGTATTCGCGATGATGCGCGATAGCGAGCAATACGGTATTGCTGCCGATGGCGTACGTCTGCAATTTGACAGCGTACAATTGCGCAAGCAAGGCATCGTCGATCAGTTGCATCGCGGCGTCCAATATTTGATGAAAAAGAATAAAATTACGATTGTGCGCGGACAGGGACGGGTGATAGGCCCTTCGATCTTTTCCCCGCAAAGCGGTGCTGTGGCAGTCGAGCTAGAGGATGGCGAAATGGAGACGGTCGTGTCCAAAAACCTGATTATCGCAACAGGATCTCGTCCACGTGATCTGCCTGGTCTGGAAGCAGATGGCAATCTGATCTTAAACAGCGACCATGCCTTACAGCTAGAGAAGCTACCCGAGTCAATCCTCATCGTAGGTGGCGGTGTGATCGGAATGGAATGGGCGTCGATGCTGAATGACTTTGGTGTGGAAGTGACCGTGATTGAAGCAGCGCCACATATTTTGCCACAGGAAGATGAAGAGGTTGCCCGCGAGCTCCATCGCCTGCTGGAAAAACGTGGCGTCGTGATCTACACTGGAGCCAACCTTCAACTCGATTCCTACAGCGCACAGGATGACCAGGTGAACATCTCCTTACTACATGGAGACAAAACAGTTGAGCTGTCTGCATCCAAAATGCTGGTCTCTGTAGGTCGTCGTGCAAACGTGGAGACGATCGGACTCGCGAATACCGATATTGCAATCGAAAATGGCTTTATCAAAGTCAATGGAAATATGCAAACGACCGAATCCCATGTATACGCCATCGGTGATGTCATTGGTGGGTTACAGCTCGCTCACGCGGCTAGTCATGAAGGCATTACCGCGGTGAATCATATTTGTGGCGAGCCTGTTCATTACGATCCCAATCAGGTATCTCGCTGTGTGTACACACGGCCAGAGGTAGCCAGTGTAGGCATTAGCGCAGATCAAGCCAAAGCACAAGGACGCGAAATCAAGGTCGGCAAATTCCCGTTCAAAGCGATCGGTAAAGCACTCGTACACGGCGATAGCGAAGGCTTCGTCAAAGTGATCGCTGATGCCCATTCCGACGACCTGCTCGGTGTACAAATCATCGGCCCACAAGCAACCGACCTGATCAGCGAAGCCGCACTCGCCCAGTTCCTGGACGCCACACCATGGGAAATCGGACAAACCGTTCACGCCCACCCAACCCTAGCCGAAATTCTCGGCGAAGCGATGCTCGCTGTAGACGGCAAAGCGATTGGGATGTAAAAAAGGAACCATGAGACACTAACCATATCATTTGCAGTGTGAGTGAACTCCTCATACAACAAGATGAAATGAAAAAAGGATTTTTGCACAGCACCAAATCCATATCAACAAAGCTGTTAGAATAAAAAATGCTGTCCCCGCCTATATGCCATTGAAATGTTGCAAGCATACCGGAACGGAGGGAAGGAAATAAGGGGAAAGGACGACTTTGGAGTGAAAGAATCTACACTTCATCATACTTCGTAGATTCTTTCACTCCACCTGAGGACGTCCCCTTATTCCTTCCCGAAGTGGATGATGCTCTTAGCATAATTCTGTGTATATACCCCTAAGAAAGTGAACAAATTAGAAAAGATGGACTGTCCCATTCGAAATAGGGACAAATCCATCTTTTCTTTTCACTTCAAGTGTGTTTATAATAGGATTGTACTCAAGTCTTAGTACCAGGTTTTAAGACAAGCGCTTATATTCGTCCTTTTCAGCGAACTTGGCAGTGCAAAAGCCGCTGCACAAGCAAGCAAAGAGGCGGTATATTTGCGAAAAGGTACACGAAAAGTGTAATCTTACAAGTGAACGCCTGCCCAAAAGATGAAGCAAGTGATCTATTTTTTCCTGTAATGTTAAGGCGATATGCCACAGATATGAGAGGCAAAATGGATGCCTGGCGAGCACAAGGCATATCCTAATTCGTTTTGTTATTTATGAAGGAGGTACCTGCGATGAAGGCAAAAGGTACTATTGAACAGCAAACCCGGCATGAACAGCTTGGACTAACGAATGACCAAGCGATTGAGTTGTACCGATATATGATGATGGCGCGTAAGTTTGACGAGCGTTCGCTCTTATTACAGCGCGCAGGTAAAATTAATTTCCACGTGTCTGGTGTAGGTCAAGAGGCAGCTCAAGTGGGCGCCGCTTTTGCACTGGATCGAGAGCATGATTATTTCTTGCCATACTACCGTGATTATGGATTCGTTCTGTCTGTAGGCATGACTGCACGCGATCTGATGCTGTCCGCCTTTGCGAAGGCAGAAGATCCGAACAGTGCGGGACGCCAGATGCCAGGTCACTTTGGTAGCAAACGTCTTCGCATCGTCACAGGCTCAAGTCCGGTAACGACTCAGGTTCCACATGCTGTAGGTGTGGCGCTGGCAGCGAAGATGAAGCAACAGAAGCTTGTGTCATTCGTTACCTTTGGCGAAGGTTCCAGCAACCAGGGGGACTTCCACGAAGGCTGTAACTTTGCCGGTGTACATAAATTGCCGGTGATCTTAATGTGTGAAAATAACCAGTATGCGATCTCTGTACCTGTACACAAACAGCTTAGCGGCAAAATTAGCGACCGTGCACTGGGCTATGGTTTCCCGGGCGTACGCGTAGATGGCAACGATGTGCTGGAAGTGTATGCGGCAGTGAAGGAAGCACGTGAGCGTGCAATCAATGGCGAAGGTCCAACGCTGATCGAAGCCATGGTATATCGCCTCGCTCCACACTCCACATCGGATAACGACCTGGCGTATCGTACAAAAGAAGAAGTCGACGCGAACTGGGAAAAAGATGGCTTGCCACGCTACAAGCAGTATTTGCTTGATTGTGGTATCTGGAGCGAAGAGCAGGATGCAGAGCTGCAAAAGGAATGCACGCAGATCATGAAGGAAGCGACTGAGTACGCGGACAATGCTCCTTATCCGCGCGCAGAAGACACACTGCTGCACGTGTTTGCAGGCGACGGGGAGGATGCACAGTAATGGCGATGATGGAATATATTGATGCGATTCGTCTGGCGATGAAAGAAGAGATGGCGCTGGATGAGAACGTATTTGTACTGGGTGAGGATGTAGGCGTGAAGGGTGGCGTGTTCACAACGACCAAAGGTCTTCAAGAGCTATACGGTGAAGATCGCGTGATGGATACACCGTTATCGGAGTCAGCGATTGCTGGCGTAGCGATTGGTGCTGCGATGTATGGAATGAAGCCGATTGCGGAAATGCAATATTCCGACTTTATGTTGCCAGCAACGAACCAGATTATTAGTGAAGCAGCGAAGATTCGCTATCGCTCCAATAATGACTGGAGCTGTCCGCTCGTGGTACGTGCACCGATCGGTGGCGGTATTTTCGGGGGATTGTATCACTCTCAATGTATGGAATCGGTGTTCTTTGGTACAGCGGGCTTGAAGATTGTAGCTCCGTATTCCGCTTACGATGCCAAAGGCTTGCTCAAAGCGGCGATTCGCGACCCCGATCCCGTTCTCTTTTTTGAAAATAAAAAATGCTATAAGCTCATCAAAGGCGATGTTCCGGAGGACGATTATGTCGTGCCGCTCGGTAAAGCCAATGTACTGCGCGAAGGCGATGATATTACGGTGATTAGCTACAGCTTGCCACTGCACTTCATTATGCAAGCAGCAGAGGAGCTGGAGCAGGAAGGCATCACAAGCCATGTGCTGGATCTGCGTACAATTCAGCCGATCGACCGTGAAGCGATTGTCGAAGCTGCACGTCGTACAGGTAAAGTGCTGATCGTACATGAAGATAATCTGACCGGTGGTGTGGGCGGCGAAGTGGCTGCAATCATCGCGGAAGAATGTCTGTTCGATCTGGATGCACCGATTCGTCGTCTGGCTGGTCCGGATGCACCAGCGATGCCGATCAACCCTCCACAGGAAAAAGCTTATATGCTGAATAAAGATAAAGTGAAAACGGCAATGCGCGAGCTGGCGCTGTTCTAAAATAATCCCTATGGTCTGACTGCGGTTATACAGCTTGCCAATCTGGAAATACCAAAATAAATTGCCGGTTCATCGACAGGATGGCCGGCAATTTTCAGGAGTGAATAGAATGTCCCAACAAGGAAAACCAAACGATATTACGATGCCACAGCTTGCAGAATCACTCGTATCCGCCACGATTGCCAAATGGCTCAAGCAGCCTGGTGATCCGGTAGATCAATATGAACCGATCTGCGAAGTCATCACCGATAAAGTAAACGCCGAGATTCCATCTGTTATGGAAGGTACTATGGGTGAGCTGTTAGCGGCAGAAGGACAGGAAGTTGCAGTAGGCGAGATCATTTGCCGTATTTATAGTGAAGGTACAGCAGAGACGGCAACGCCAAGTGCGCCAGCTCCAAATACAGCACCCGCAGAAGCACCAGCTTCTACACCAGCGGCGGCTCCATCTGCGCAGCAAGTATCGCAGGTATCCACACCTTCGACAAATGGAAGTGGTGGATCTACTGGCAGTATGGCAGGACGTTACTCTCCAGCGGTTCAAACGCTTGCTGCTCAGCATGGACTGGATCTGTCCCTTGTGACAGGAACAGGGGCAGGTGGACGCGTCACACGTCGCGATGTACTGAAGGCTGTCGAAAATGGCACAGCTAAGCCGTCTGCAACGACAGCGCCCGTGGCAACTCCGGCTACAGCCCCAGCACCACAGCCTACGGCTACCGATTATGCTGTGCGTAACTCAGGCATTCACCTGAGCGAAACACCAGCTATTCCGAAGATTGAGCTGGAGCAGAGCGATACCGCACCTGGACGTGGGGAGCATATGATTGATGTAACCCCACTTCGTAATGCAATCGCTCGTAATATGCGCCAGAGTGTATCGGAAATTCCACATGCATGGACGATGATCGAGGTGGATGTGACCAATCTCGTCATGCTGCGCAACAAGCTGAAGGATGAATTCAAGCGTAGCGAAGGGATTACGTTGACATATCTACCATTCCTGATCAAAGCAGTCGTTAACGCGATCAAGGATTATCCGATCATGAACTCCGTCTGGGCGGTGGACAAAATTATCGTCAAACGCGATATTAACGTCTCGCTCGCAGTCGGAACTGAGGATTCTGTTATGACGCCCGTTATTCAGCGTGCCGATCAAAAAAATATCGCAGGACTTGCGCATGAGATCGACGATCTGGCGCGCCGTACTCGTGAAGGTAAGCTGAAGCTGGACGATATGCAAGGTGGCACATTTACAGTGAATAATACCGGTTCCTTTGGCTCCGTATTGTCTTATCCGATCATTAACTATCCACAGGCAGCGATTCTTACCTTTGAGTCGATCGTTAAGCGCCCTGTCGTGATTAACGATATGATTGGTGTACGTTCCATGGTGAATCTGTGTATGTCTCTGGATCACCGGATTCTGGATGGAGTCATTTGCGGACGCTTCTTGCAGCGTGTGAAGGACAATCTGGAAGGCTATGATCTGGATACGAAGCTGTATTAAAATGCATGCATGATGGAATTAAGATAGCTCCATCACAGGCAAAGTTGTATTAGCGCTACAGGTGGAGTACATTTAATAACGTACATGGTAGAGCTATACTAAATCTGATGTATAAACGTATCATTCATTTCTCATATAAGGATTCATACCGAAATAGGGATGCAAAAGGTTGACGGCCTCGGGGCTTTGTCGACCTTTTGCTTATCCATGTGCGATTTGTACATCTTGGTCATGATAGGGAAAAGGAGTGCTTCAGCATGAGCAATCGTATTCACGTATCGTATACCCCTCTGATGGAATATGCAGCAGCATGGGATAAACAAAAAGAATTTGTACAGGCGATCGACAATGGCGAGATAGAGGAGCAGCTACTCTTACTTCAGCATCCACCTACGTATACAATCGGATCGCAGCGCCATCCCGAGCATTTGCTATGGACGGAGGAGGAACTGAAGGAGCGCGGAATTGCTCTATTTCAGATTGATCGTGGCGGAGATATTACATATCATGGGCCAGGTCAGTTGGTCGGTTATCCGATCCTATTATTGGATGTGGCTAGAGGCATGGACCCACATCGTTATTTGCGTACGCTTGAGCAGGTCATTATTGATTATCTGGCAGAGCAAGGCATTGAGGCGGGACGCAAAGATGCCTACACCGGTGTCTGGGTAGGCGATCTCAAAATTGCCGCGATTGGAATCAAATTCAACAAATGCCGGAGTCGGCGCGGTTTTATTACGAGCCACGGTTTTGCTTTTAATATTACTTCAGGCATTGAACAGCAAGGATTTTCCGGGATTATTCCGTGCGGGATTGAAGAGTATGGTGTGACTTCATTAGAGGATATGACCGGCCGTACGTATGACATTCGTCAGGTTGCGGATGAGCTCGTTCCGCACTTTGCACGTCATTTTGGCTACGAACAGCCGGAATGGGGAAGTGCTCTTACAGGAAAGGTTGAGCAAGAGTAAAGAGAACGGAGCCGACCATGGCGATCAGCATCACATAAATGAAAATTTTGAACCATTTTTTCTGTTGCATAAGCTGAACTCCTTTACATGTCAATCTTGTTTAGGCATGTACATATGCAATAGCTGCAATGCACATCAGTCCTATCATAACGTGTTTGCATTCCGTTTGCAAAGCGCTTTATCCATATCTAGCGCAGGCAAAAGGTACTCTTATACACATATCGGTTAAATACGTAGTATTCGTTTATGATGCCAAACGCTGTAGAAGTATGGATATTTTGCCAGGCAAAAATCCCTTTTTCATTTTACCCCGCGTTTATAATGCCAAACGCTATAAAAGGAGAGAATATTGTGGTTAACGAAAGTAGATTAATTGAAGAATTCATGGAGCTCGTACAAATTGATAGTGAAACGAAGGACGAACGTCGTATCGCCGACCGTCTTACCGAGAAGCTACTCGCGCTCGGTTTTACCGTGATGGAAGACGAATCCGCTGCCAAAACAGGTCATGGTGCAGGTAACCTGATTGCAACGCTCGCACCGAATACCGATCGCCCGATTCCTAAAATATTTTTCACCACTCATATGGATACCGTGAAGCCGGGTCTCGGCATTCAGCCTGTGATGGATGAGCAGGGCTGGATTACAAGTGCAGGCGAAACGATTCTCGGTGCGGATGATAAAGCTGGCGTCGCTGCACTGTTCGAATTGGTACGTGTAATGCAAGAGCAAAATATAGAGCATGGCCAGATTCAATTTATTATTACAGCTGGTGAAGAATCTGGTCTGATGGGCGCACGCGCAATGGATCGTGCTCTTTTGGATGCCGATTTTGGCTATGCGCTGGATTCTAACGGAGCTGTAGGTACGATCGCTGTTGCTGCACCAACGCAGGCGCGTATCATCATGGAGATTTACGGCAGATCTGCACATGCAGGGGTAAACCCGGAAGATGGCATTAGCGCTATTCAAGTCGCAGGTAAAGCCATCTCTCGTATGAAGCTCGGACGTATCGACCATGAAACCACCGCCAATATCGGCAGCTTTGAAGGCGGCGGCGCGACCAATGTTGTATGCGATTATGCCAAGCTACAAGCCGAAGCACGCAGCCTTGTACACGAGAAAGTCGAAGTACAGATTGCAGCGATGAAAGAAGCACTCGAAGCGACTTGTGCCGATTTTGGCGCAACAAGCAAATTCCAAAGCATCGTCGTTTATCCTGGCTTCAAATTTACCGAAGACGATGCTGTTGTCCAACTCGCACAGCGCGCTTCTGCCAATCTGGGCTTACCTAACGATATCTTCCACACTGGCGGCGGTAGCGATGCTAATATCTTCAACGGTATGGGCGTACCCACAGCCAATCTGGCAGTCGGATACCAAGACATCCACACCACAAGCGAACGCATCCACCGCGACGAACTCATCAACGCCGCCCGCCTCGTGATTGAGATCGTACGCGAGACTGGCAAGCTGGAAGCGTAAGAGATCAATAGCATAATAAAAACAACATTTTTGAATCTACTTTCATGAAGATTTTTTGTGTGGCAAACATGTATAACCAGGCCAATCAACTCTGCTACAGAAGCAAAAACACACTCAGGAGGGATACCATGAGCGACAAAATCAACCACCAACCGAACCCAGCACTTGACGAAGTCACCCTGTCCACCGAGCCTATCTTCGACGGTAAAGTTATCCGTCTACAGGTAGATACCGTTCGCCTTCCCAACGGTGAAACCGGCAAACGCGAAATTGTACGTCATAACGGTGCTGTAGCTGTGCTTGCTATTCACGATGACCGTATGATCGTCGTAGAGCAGTTTCGTCAACCGCTCGGGCGTACGGAAGTAGAGATTCCTGCAGGTAAGCTGGAACCAGGCGAAGATCCAGCTGATGCAATTGCCCGTGAGCTAAAAGAAGAAACAGGCTATACAGCCAGAGAACTCAAGCTGCTGTATTCGTTTTATACATCCCCAGGCTTTGCTGATGAACTGATCCATCTCTATCTAGCAGATGAGCTCATTCAGGGTGAAGCGCAGCTCGATGAAGATGAATTTTTGGAAATGAGCGCGATTACGCTGGATGAAGCGCATGAGCAGATTCGCACCGGACGGATCAGTGATGCGAAAACCATCATGGCTGTGCAGGCTTGGCAGCTCATCAAGCTGGGCGTAGAACCGAAGTAATGACGAATTCTGAACAATCGGCACAGCCGCTGTCCGGTTTAGACACCCATAGTGAGCATTTTTCGCATCTACAGCAGGTGTATGCCGATTTGCATATTCATATTGGACGCAGTGAAGATGGACAGCCTGTCAAAATTAGTGGTAGCCGCAATCTAACCTTTGCGAATATCGCCAAGGAAGCTTCCGAGCGAAAAGGGATTGGTCTGATCGGTATTATCGACTGCCATTCGCCTGGTGTGCGTGCGGATATTCGATCACTGATTGCTACAGGAGACATGATCGAGCTGCCTGGTGGCGGGATTCGTTATCGGGATACGACCATTTTGCTCGGTTCTGAGATTGAGATTCGTGAGCCTGGCTATGAAGAATCGCATGTGCTGTTGTATTTTCGTGATCTGGCGCGAATGGATGATTTTGCAGAGTGGATGAGTAGCCGGATGAAAAATATTCAGCTCAGCTCACAGCGTCTGTATACGAGCTATCGTGAGCTACAAGAGCAGGTGAAGCAACGAGATGGTCTATTCATGCCAGCGCATATGTTTACGCCGCATAAAGGCATCTATGGCAGTGTAACCGCTCGTATGGGCGATGTGCTCGATCTGGATCGGATCGACGGCGGGGAGCTTGGGCTGAGCGCAGATACGACAATGGCTGGCTATATTAGCGAGCTGGATCGGTATCCGCTATTCACGAACTCCGATGCGCACTCGCTTGGCAAAATCGGACGCGAGTATAATGTATTGCGGATGAACGAAGTCAGCTTCGATGGACTTGTGGGCGTGCTTCATCAGCAGGATTATGCTTATGTTGAAGCCAACTACGGACTTGATCCGCGCCTTGGTAAATATCATCGTACGTATTGTCGCAATTGTGAGCACATTATTCATGAATCCGGTGCCGTACTGGAGCGCTGTCCCTACTGTGGCAGCACGCAGCTCACGGTTGGTGTTCTGGATCGTGTCCTCCACATTGCAGATCGAGTACAGAGTGAGCCGCCTGAAAGTCGTCCGCCTTATCGTTATCAGGTGCCCTTATCATTCATTCCGGGTCTGGGTCCTGCCAAAATGAATCGTTTACTGGAAGCCTTCGGAACAGAAATGGCGATCTTGCACAATTCTTCGATATCCCAGCTCGAAGCGGTCGTTGGACGCGAAATCGCCGATCATATTGTGCTGGCGCGCGAAGGTCGATTGACACTGCGCGCAGGGGGTGGCGGAACCTACGGCAAGGTGATCTCCAGCTAAGGACGTGAACTTGAAACGAAATACAAAGCATTGGAGCTTTGGTGCGGATACAGAAGGGCTCTTTTCCCTGTGTTGCCCCCACGCAACAATGATTTGTGTTAGTTGCTAAAAGGTTTGACTTTAACTTCACAATCCCCCTATAATAATTGAAGTGAGCATTTCAGCGATGCAGTGATTTCCACAGGGGGAGGGCAAAAATGGAAGCACGGATCGACAAAATTAAACATCAATTACAATCCAAAGGATACAAATTAACACCCCAGCGGGAAGCTACCGTGCGAGTGCTCCTTGAGAATGAAGAAGATCATCTGAGTGCCGAGGATGTATTTATGCTCGTGAAACAAAAAGCTCCCGAAATCGGTCTGGCTACCGTTTACCGTACCCTTGAGCTTTTGAGTGAACTGCATGTCGTGGAGAAGATTAACTTTGGCGACGGCGTAGCGCGTTACGATCTGCGTACCGATACGAGCAAGCACCATCATCATCATTTGATCTGTGTTCAATGTGGAAGCATGGACGAGATTCGTGAAGATTGGTTGGGCCCATTGGAAGAACGGCTAGATAAGGAATTTGATTTTGCTGTTCTGGATCATCGTCTCGACTTTTACGGCATCTGTCACCGCTGCAAAGACAAGGAAAACGGCGATCAGAGCGATGCAGAAAAGTAAGTTCTTCTGTCTGGCATGATTAAGGACGATATTGCGGAATAATCGTTCGGATTTTCTGCTTCGCAAAAATCCCTTTTTCATTTCACCCCGCGTTTATGATGTCAAACGCTGGAATTGAATAAATAACTTGGATACCAGAGACTCTCGCCCGATAATATGGCTGTTCGGGAGAGAGTCTTTTTGCCGAAAGTTCTCTATTTGCTCTGATCCGTCTTTTTTAGATAGAATTGGAGCATATAAGCTTTTACATACTTATGATTGCACTGAATCCGGTCTTTTACTTTATAGAAGAAGATCGGATTTTATAACGAATGAAGAAGAACTGAAAGCGACAGCCAGCTGACAGTCTTTTGCCGGGATAGATCCCATAATGGTAATTTCGAGCGCGTTTGTAACCCAGACGCAGAGGAGGTTGATTAACTATGAAGCAATATGTAGAGCAGTTTATTCGATACCTGATGGAAGAGAAAGGGCTTTCACGTAATACGTTGGAATCGTATCAACGCGATTTGACGCAATTTATTGAATTTGCCCATCAACGCGATATTATGATGCCTGACCAAATTCGCAAAACACATATCGCCCTATTTTTGGGTGAAATGCGCTTGATCGGACGCGCATCTTCGACGATCACACGTATGACCGTATCGCTGCGCTCGTTCTGTCAGTACTTGGTGCGTGAAAATATTATTCAACAAGACCCATCGGTACATATGGAAGCTCCCAAAGCGGAAAAGCGTCTGCCTCAGGTGATGACCGTGAGCGAAGTAGAGCAACTACTGGACGCGCCGGACAAGCATACAGCGCAGGGACGGCGTGACCGTGCGATGCTGGAGTTATTATATGCGACGGGCATACGCGTATCGGAACTCATATCCGTTAATGTGGATGATGTGCGTCTGGATCTCAAGTTCTTACGCTGTGCTAGCAATTCAGGCAAAGAGCGTATTATTCCGATCACTGGCGTGACCGTGAAGCGTATTGGTGAATATATTCAGGATGGACGCGGACACCTTGTTCGTACACGTACCGACGAAATGGCATTGTTCGTGAATCAGCTGGGTACGAGACTCACTCGTCAAGGCTTCTGGAAAATCATTAAAAAGTACGCTCGTGAAGCGAATATCGAAGCGGATATTACACCGCATACCCTTCGTCATTCCTTCGCTTCACATTTGATTGAAAATGGTGCTGATCTGCGCTCGGTACAGGAAATGTTAGGTCATGCAGACATTTCCACGACTCAGATCTATACACGCATTTCCAAAAAGAATATGAAGGACGTATACGAAGCACATCATCCGCGTGCGAATGCGACCTGATGGTCCCTATGGTCTAATGGTTAGCTGATGGAGCGATAATAGCGAATATGCAGGAGGTACGTATGAATAAGTATAAAGCTGGCGATCTGTTTGCCATTCCGATGAAGGATGGCAGATGGGCAATCGGACAGGTCATATGCGCTCTGCAGGATCGATTCAGTCAAACCTTCTCATTTGGTGTGATGCGTATAGGAGAAGAGTCAACACCGCCTGAACAGGATAGCGAATATATCACTTTTCAGGATAACGGTAGACATGGTCATATCTTATTCGCATCTGCCTCCAATATGCGCCGCAAATGGAAAGTGATCGGTCATCTACCGCTAACAGAGGAAAAGCTGGCGATGCAGTGGTTTCATGTCGCTGGAGATCTGTATCATAATGATGATTGGGTTCGAAAGCTAGAGATCGAGGAGTATAAGGATTATCCCGTGATGAGTGTAGCTGGGAATGAGCGAGTGCAGATTGTGCTTGCTGGATACGAAGGAACGCAGTAATCGTATCTTAGCATGTAACCAAGTTCATGTTGATCTTCAACCTGTCTTGTTAATCTGCTCTAAGACGAATGAACAATTTTACGATCTAATGTATGACCGCATAGGTATTGCATATAACTATAACTGTGCCCACTGCTTGTCTTCATGTACAGTCAACAGAGGGCTACTCAGGAGGAAACGTAATGACAACAATTACTCAGGCAACGATTCAGGAAGCAGCATCTTACATCCGTAGCAAAAGTGACATTACACCGGAAGTAGGTCTGATCCTCGGATCTGGATTGGGCGTTCTGGCTGAGCTGATCGAAGATGGCGTAGCGATTGCTTATAGCGATATTCCACATTTCCCTGTATCTACTGTAGAGGGACACGAAGGCGAACTGCTACTTGGTAACATTAAAGGTCGCCCTGTCGTAATGATGAAGGGTCGCTTCCATATGTATGAGGGCTACGGCCCGGAAGTAACCGCATTCCCGGTACGTGTAATGAAGGCGCTGGGCGTATCGAGCTTGCTCGTAACGAATGCAGCGGGTGGGGTGAACACCTCGTATCAACCTGGCGATTTGATGGTGCTCAGCGATCACCTGAATCTGACTGCACGTAACCCATTGATCGGGCCAAATGATCCTGAACTGGGCGTACGCTTCCCAGATCTGTCGGAGGCGTATAGCCGCCGTCTGCGTCAAGTATTCAAGGATACAGCAGCAAGTCAAGGGTTGAACGTACAGGAAGGCGTATATGCAGGTCTACTCGGCCCTACGTATGAGACACCAGCAGAGATTCGTATGCTGCGCACACTGGGTGCAGATGCAGTCGGAATGTCTACAGTATCGGAGACGATTGTAGCGCGTCATGCGGGTGTTGAAGTACTAGGCATTTCCTGTATTACGAATATGGCAGCAGGAATTCTAGATCAGCCACTGTCGCATGATGAAGTAATGGAAACGGCAGAGCGTGTGCGCAATCAGTTCTTGAAGCTGGTATTGGCGATTATTCCGCAGATGTAAAAGTGGATAGAGAAAGAGCCTAAACTTGTGTATTCTGTTTAGGCTCTTTTTGCTATGCTTTTTAAGGCAGGTGTAACTAATTCATGCAAGACCAAAAAACCAGAGTCTCAGATAAGAGAAGCTCTGGTTTTTTGGTCTTAATTTAATTCTTAAAACTATGAATTGGAGCGGGAATGCGTCCACCGCGGTTGATAAAGCTTTCGCAGCTGAAGCCATTAACTGGCATGACCGGCGCATAGCCGAGTAGACCGCCGAATTCAGCGATTTCACCGACTTGCTTGCCGATGACTGGAATCAGGCGTACCGCGGTGGTTTTGTTGTTCACCATGCCAATGGCAGCTTCATCCGCGATAATACCGGATATCGTCGATTCCTTCGTATCACCTGGAATCGCGACCATATCCAGTCCAACGGAGCAGACACAGGTCATCGCTTCCAGCTTCTCCAGCGTTAGCGCTCCTTTTTGTACGGCTTCGATCATGCCGTGATCTTCGCTGACCGGGATAAAGGCGCCGCTTAAACCACCGACATAAGAGGATGCCATAACACCCCCTTTTTTCACATTATCGTTCAAGATCGCAAGCGCTGCAGTTGTGCCTGGTGCCCCCGCTTCTTCCAGACCCATCACCTGGAAAATCTCAGCGATCGAATCGCCAATTTCGGGAGTAGGAGCCAGTGACAGATCGACGATACCAAATGGAATTCCCAAGCGCTTGGACGTTTCCTGAGCGACAAGTTGACCAACACGAGTCACTTTGAACGCGGTTCGTTTAATCGTCTCGCACAGGGTTTCGAAGTCACTATCTTTGGAATCCTCCAGTGCACGCTTGACGACGCCAGGGCCGCTTACGCCGACATTGATGACACATTCCGCTTCGCCCACACCATGAAAAGCACCAGCCATAAATGGATTATCTTCGACCGAGTTGCAGAAGACGACTAGCTTGGAGCAGCCAGCGGAGTCGCGGTCGGCAGTCAGCTCAGCGGTTTGTTTGATAATGCTACCCATCCATTTTACGGCATCCATATTGATGCCGCTACGAGATGAACCAATATTTACCGAGGAGCACACGCGCTCGGTCGTAGCAAGTGCTTCGGGAATGCTGGAGATCAGGCGGCGATCACCTGTCGTAAAGCCTTTGTGCACAAGTGCAGAGAAACCACCGATAAAGTTAACGCCAACTTCGCGTGCTGCCCGGTCCAGCATTTCGGCAATCGGTACATAGGATTCCGTATCCACGCCACCTGCGGCGATGGCAATTGGTGTGACGGAGATTCGTTTATTAATGATCGGAATACCGAATTGACGTTCCAGATCCTCACCGGTTTTGACTAGATTTTCAGCTAGACGTGTAATTTTGTCATAGACATTGCGATTGAATGTATCCAGATTATTGTGTGCACAATCCAGCAGGCTAATGCCCATCGTAATCGTGCGTACGTCCAGATTCATTTCGCGAATCATCGTATTCGTTTCCTGTGCTTCTACAATTGAGATCATTCGTATTCCTCCTCGTTCTTTCCCATCCATACGTCATTGAAATGACGCTTATATGTTGTAGATCTATTCCGCTGCATGAAGTATGACAACATGTAACTGTTCATGATCATTGAACAGGTGCATAATCAGCCATAGGCTCAGATCCGATGCATCGTACTAAAAATATCCTCGTGTTGCAGCTTAATCTCGACCCCGATTCCGTTACCGAGCTGCTGTAAATCCTCGACAAGCGCTTCAAATGCCTTGCTTGCATTCGATGCATCCACGATCATCATCATATTAAAATAGTCCTGAACAATCGTTTGCGAAATATCCAGAATATTGACGTTTTGTTCGGCTAGATATGTACATACGCCAGCGATAATCCCAACCTTGTCTTTCCCAAGTACACTAATGATTCCTTTCATCTCCAACAACCTCTCTCTATCGTTATAATAAGTAGCTCAAACGTGCAGTCTGGAGTGCTTTATCTTAGATCTATTCTCCATCACCGCGTTGACGCATCTGTTCGATAAGCTATCGTTATTATGTCAGACGTTTCTTTTTCGTTCAAGTGGATTTGACGGTGAGAGAGGATTGTTTTAGTATATGTTGCTAAGATCGACAAACATTTCTAATCCCTTGTGCATTTCTAATACAGGTAAAGCAGAAATGGGATTGTTGTAATGCAAATAATGCACGGCTAGCATCTGATCTTGTGTATACGTATTCAATACATAGAAACCTCTTATTTCAGGTATAGTAGTGAAATATGTTGCCACGCAAAAATTCCTTTTCATTGAACCTCGTGTTTAAGGTGCCAAACACTGAAAAGAAAGGGCTGAATGATATGGCAATAGAACAGGTGAAGGAGCATTTTCGCAGGTTTGAGCGGGAGCAAGATATTTTAGAGTTTACAACATCCAGTGCGACGGTACAGGAAGCGGCAGATACGATTGGAGTTATTCCAGCACGAATCGCGAAGACTTTATCGTTCCGCGGTGCGGAGGATACGGCGCATGCGATATTGATCGTAGCCGCAGGAGATGCGCGGATGGATAACAAGAAATTTCGTGGCGTCTTTTCGTTCAAACCACGAATGCTTAGTCCAGAGGAAGCACTAAATCAGACAGGTCATGCGATCGGTGGTGTCTGCCCGTTCGGACTTGCTCTTCCTCTAGAGGTATATCTGGACGAATCGTTGAAGCGATTTGATACGGTATTTCCTGCCTGTGGTAGCAGTAATTCTGCGATTGAGCTGACCTTGCCTGAGCTGGAACGGTTTGCAGAAGCGAAGGGGTGGGTGGATGTGTGTAAGGATTGGGGAGAAGAATAACGAGGGTTATGATGAACGCTCCCATTGTTCATGAATTGATTATGTGCATGACTATGCTCCACATGCTTCATACAAGGCATCTTTCATACCATTGAAGCTAGTAGTAGCAAGCCTCATGCTCTAGAAAACTCGAATACCGTATTAAAATATAAAACCGTTTACCCATTAATTAGGGCAAACGGTTTTATTTAAATTCATTCAGTTACCACCACTCACTCCTCACCATATGTCGAATTCTCTACCGTCGTAGGCTCTGCATTCATTGCTCCAGCCGGATCAAGCGGTGGTGTTGTCGTCGCTTCTGGTGGTTCAGTTGATTCCGTTGGCGGGATCACAGGCTCTACAGGCTGAGGACTGGTGAAGCGTAGTCCGCCTGTTGGGCTATCGACTTCGAGTGCTGCGCCGGTAGCCTGGCTGATCAGGCGAGCAGGGACATAGATCTGGCCGTCGACCATCATCGGTGGGGCAGATAGGGTAACGGTCTTGCCATTGACTTGAGCATACAGATTACCAAGCGTAAAGCTAACTGTACCGGATGCGCTTGATGTGGCGGTCACCGTGCGTGTGCTCTGATCCCAGAATGCGGTAAAGCCGTATTGATTCAGCAGGGGCTTATACGCGACATAATTCACTCCCTTTTGCAGGAACGCCTTCGTTTCTACAGCTGGGGCTTGTCCGTCGATCTGTATATCAATCGCACGAGTTGAAGTTGTTGAGCTTGGATTACGCTTACTCCACAGGCTGTAGCCCTCCTGAGCAAGCCACAGTCCAATCTTCTTATTACGTCTCCATTCCTCCGGGAACGCAGATAATGGTAGATGAGTCTCGCCACGCTTCACACCGATCTCTGGCGTAAAGGCAGGGCGATTAAATGTGGTAATAAACCAATCCGTATACCCACCACCAGATGAATCGCTACGCTGTGGCATCAGGCTATACCCGGTAAATTGACTGAATATCCGAGCCAGACGTTTATCTCGTGGTAGATTGGCAGGCAGGGTATGAAAGCTCCAGTAGAGAATGCGCCCAGCAGAATGATACGACACGGCAATCTCTGGATCAATCTCATGGGTGAAGCTCACAATCGCTTTATTTTCCGGCGTTTGTACAGGGGCAGTCCCTTTATGATTACGCCAGAATGGATAGGCGATATTGCCTTCTAGCGTTGACCAGTACGAATCATATTGGCGATTCGGGTCGATGCCTTGCGGATTGGCTTTCCAGCGTGTAAAATTGCGGCTTCCACCATTCATACGAATCAGCGCTTCATGCACGGAAGCGGGAAATGCACTCAAGCCCAGCTGCTGTAGCGTCACTCCATCGGGATTGACCATCGGTACAAACCAGATCGTTGTTTTATCCAAAATTGCTCGTGCATTGTAGCCCTCATACTTGCGATTAGCCGTATAGGCAGCTGCATATTGCTCGATCATCGTCATATTCAGCGTCGTGGTCATCCATTCACGAGCATGATGAGAACCATTAATAAAGATCGTCGCTGATCCTGTGCCGAGACCGACTGCCCAGATATCGCGCCCATATTTGGTTTTGCCGATCGACCGATATTGGATTACATTTGGATAGGTTTTGGCGAGCGTCTGAATATCTCGGGTCATCCGCTCATATGTATACGTTGTAGCCGCATTAACAATCGAAGCAGCTGAAGCCTTTTGCAGCGGAATCAAGGTGAATAATAATACGAGAGCAAGTAAGATATAGGTGATTTTTTTCAAGTGAACCCTCCTGTCAAAAGTGGCAGTATCTATGGACATGTGCGCGGAATGGTAACAGTATAGCAGGTATATCTATACGCGTGGTATCGGAATTTGTCGCTGATATCATTTATTTAGCAGGAAAGTTTATGGATCGTCTAGCTGGGTTAAACCACCTATAGACCGTTTGACATATCGAACTTATTCGATATACACTATGAGGCATGACAGAAATTGATATGTTTAAAGCATTATCCAACCGCACGCGTCTGCAAATTTTGCAATGGTTGAAGGAACCTGAGCAGCACTTTCCCAAGCAGCAAGCTCATTTACCCAAGGAGGTCAGCATTAAAGGCGGGGTATGTGTGGGTGATATTCAGGAGAAGGTGAATCTGTCACAGTCAACCGTGTCGCATTATTTAGCGATGATGCAAAAGGCTGGATTGCTGGAAGCAGTACGTTACGGACAATGGACATATTATCGGCGCAACGAAGATAAGATCAAGGCGTTGGCCCGGTTTCTCGACCAGGAAATCTGACCGGGTCAGGTTCTTTTCTGAGCATATATATCGAATATTCTCGATATATAAATATAAAGGAGTGGATGGAATGGCAAAGTTATTTATTTATGCAGCAGCGATTATCGCTGGTATGTCGCTGAGCATTGAAGCTGCAATCGGTGGTGCACTTGGTGAGCGAATCGGTGAGCTGGAGAGCACTTATTATATTTTCATTATTGGCGCGATGGCGACCTTTCTGGTGACGTTATTTTTTGGTAAAGGTAATCTTAAGCAGATTTTCACCGTACCACGCTGGAATTTGACGGGTGGATTGCTGGGCGTTGTCTATCTCGGGCTACTTGTGATTAGTGTGACGCTAATCGGTGTAGGTGTGTCGGTGACTGCTGTTATTGTAGGTCAGATTGTGATGAGTATGATTATTGAACATTTTGGGCTATTAGGTGCGGAACGGATTCGGCTGAATGCGAATCGGTTGATTGCGGCAGGTTTACTGGCTGTGTCGTTCGTACTCATTTTATAGGAGGCGGTAGAAATGAGCTTGATTTTGATGATTTTACCTTTACTTGCAGGGATCGGACTTAGTGTTCAGTCTGCGGTTAATGGTACATTAGGACGCGAGATTGGTACGATTGAGAGTGCATTTTTTACATTTTTCACAGGGGCGATCGTGCTGACGATTGTGGTGAATTTCTTCGGTCAAGGTAATATGCTTGCCCTGCATGATGTTCCTCGCTGGCAGTTATTATGTGCGATTTTCGGCGTTGTCTATTTGTCATTGATGGTACTTGCCGTTCCGAAGATTGGCGTTACACCAGCGGTCATTTCGGTAATTGTAGGGCAACTGCTGGCAAGTATGGCGATTGATCATTTTGGCTGGTTTGAAAGTGCGATCGTTCCATTTGGATGGAAACGACTAATCGGCGTCGTGCTGATGCTGACCGCGTTATATTTTGTATTCCGGGAAAAGAAGTCGGCTGGTGAACAGTCTAGAAGTCAAGCAGCTTGAAAAAGTCTGCACGGGTAGATGCCTAATCCGAATAGTAATACAGCCGGGGCTGTGATCCATTTGTGAGGTCTAAGTTGTCGCTTTGTAGAATGAGGGGAATACGTTTAGCCTATGTACTATGACCTTGGTCGTTCAGGGATCGGTGCAGGCTGAATGGACTTCCTCTTTTTTGTAACATACGTATGTTGCTCGTCTATAAGCTACAGATGCTATAGCGCTACGAATTAGGATACGACCCGTTTAAATGCTACAATATATGGAAACGTAAGCTAGACTGCGTGATGAATCAACCTATTAAATCACCCATCTTAAATAGGATCGACTGGAGGGACTTTCATGCTTCAACCTATCGTAGTAGAAAGAATATTGCAGGCTGCTCTTGAAACGGGCGGTGATTTTGCGGAAGTATTTGCCGAGGATCGTGTGGATCGTGATCTGGGAATGATCGGCGGTGTACTGGAACGTGCCTTGTCTGGACGTGATTACGGTATTGGGATTCGTATTTTAAAAGGTGCATTTTCCGTTTATGCATATACAAGCGATTGGAGTGAAGACAATCTGATCCGTACGGCACGTAAAGCGGCTGGAGCACTGAATGGTTCGAAGCTCGATACGGTGCTGAATTTTGATCAGGTGCATGTGGAGAATCGTCATCCGATCCTACAGCAGCCATCGGCAGCAGAGCATACGCGTAAGCTAGAATTGATGCGTACTGCGCACGAGGCACTGAAAACAGGAGCCCCCTTGATCGAGCAGACATCAGTCGGTATCTTAAGCTGGCAACAGAAGGTGCTGATTGCGAACTCTGAAGGGCTATGGGCGGAGGATACACGTACATACACTCGTATGCGTATGAGTGCCGTAGCGGTGGATGGTAGCAATCGTCAGTCGGGTATGCGTGCGCCTGGCGCACTAGCAGGTATGGAGTTTATCGAGGGCTTGGATATCGGCGCCGAAGCTGCGGAAGCTGCACGGATCGCAGCAACGATGGTCAAAGCTAGCTATGCACCAAGTGGCAAAGTTCCAGTTGTAATCGAAAACGGCTTTGGCGGTGTACTGTTCCATGAAGCCTGTGGTCATGGGTTGGAAGCGACGGCTGTTGGCGTCGGCGCATCGGTATTTGCGGGTAAGCTAGGCGAGCGAATCGCTTCACCTGTAGTAACTGCTATTGACGATGGGACGATTCCCAATGCGTGGGGCTCGCTTAATATCGACGATGAAGGTATGAAAACACAGCGTAACGTATTGATCGAAAATGGCATCCTCAAAGGTTATCTGATCGACCGCGTCGGTTCGCGCCGGATGAATATGGCACCAACCGGATCGGGCAGACGTCAGTCGTATCGCTTTGCACCGACGTCACGGATGAACAATACCTTTATTAGTGAAGGCAGCTCATCTCGGGAAGAGATGATCGCAGCTACCGAATATGGTATTTATGCGCGTTCACTTGGCGGTGGCTCGGTGAATACAGCGACAAGTGATTTTAACTTTGCGATTAATGAAGCGTATATGATCCGTAATGGTAAAATTGCCGAGCCGGTCAAAGGCGCTACACTGATCGGTAAAGGTCTGGACACGCTACAAAAAATTGATATGGTCGGCAGCAATCTGGATCATGGACAAGGGATGTGCGGCTCAGTCAGTGGTAGTCTGCCAGTCAACTGTGGTCAGCCCACGCTACGTGTATCTGAAATGACCATTGGCGGCAGAAAGGGGGAGTAAGCGATGAAGATCACATCATTTCAGGAGCAACTATTTGAAGCTGGACGTACGCATGGTTATACCGATATGGAGATTTATTATTCTGCCAGTCGTTCGCTGGCGGTGACGATACGTGCGGGTGAGGTAGATAGCTACCGCGTAGCGGAGACGCAGGGACTTTCGTTTCGTGGCATGATTCGTGGGAAAATGGGCTATGCGTTCACCGAGCAGCTGGAAGCGGATAGTATCGACTTTCTGCTGGAGGAAGCGGCGGGGAATGCAGCCGTACTGGGTACAGATGATGATAGCGATCTGTTCGGCGGCTCGGATCAGTATCCACAGCTACACACATATAGTGCAGGACTACTGGATACGCCGCCAGACAAGCTAATTGCAGCTGCGCAAAAGCTAGAGCAGCTCGTGCTGAATGCAGACGAGCGTATTACGATGGTACGCCAGAGCTCGGCAAGCGTGCGCGAGCATGAGGTGATGATCGCCAATACACGCGGACTTCATTGTCATCAGCAGGATAGTATCGGCAGTATGAGCGTCTATGTGCTGGCAGGAGCAGACAGTGAGACGGTAAGTGGCGGTTGGTTTGATTACGATCTGAATGATTTTGCCGCGATTGATCCGCAGCAGATTGCCGAGCGTGCGGTAGAAGAAGTGGTGTCCAAGTTAGGCGCTTCGTCGATGTCATCGGGGATGTATCCTGTAATTTTGCGTGAAGATGCGGCATCCTCGCTGCTCGCTACACATGCTTCGATATTTTCAGCAGAGCAGGTCGAGAAGGGCTTTTCCAGCCTGGTCGGCAAATTAGGTCAGACTATTGCAGGTAGCAATATTACGCTGGTGGATGATCCACTCATGGAGCGTGTGCCAGGCACAACGATCTTCGATGCGGAGGGCGTCGCTGCCAGCCGTCATGTGCTGGTGGAGCAAGGCAAGCTGAACACCTATCTGCATAATCGCAAAACAGCCGCCAAAGCGGGTACAACGACAACGGGTCATGCGTCTAGAAGCGGCTACAAAGGCAAGCTTAGCGTCTCCCATCATAATCTGTATATTGAGCCGGGAACACGCGGTCTGGAAGATCTGATCGCAGGTATCGAGAATGGTGTGCTGATTACCGAGCTTCAAGGACTACATGCAGGCACAAGTCCGACAAGCGGCAATTTCTCATTAAGCTGTCTCGGTTACCTAATCGAAAATGGAGCGGTATCGCGTCCGGTGAATCAGATTACGGTATCGGGTAACTTCCATGAGCTATTACAGGATGTCGTGGAAGTGGGTAATGATCTGCGGTTTACTGGTAGCTGTACATCGCCATCGCTTCATATTCGAGAGCTGTCGATCTCAGGTTCGTAAATAAATAAGCAAGCCCTGCGACAGGTCACTCGTGAATGTCGTAGGGCTTTTTAGGCTATCGTTTATTGTTTTGTGTTATATCGAGTAGGTTTAACATATGAAAGTACATCTAGCCTGCGGTTGATGCTACAATATGACAGTAGCGCTGTACCGCAAGAGTAGGAACGGTGCAAAATACAAATGTTCAGTACAATAATCCATTCTGAACAATAGCTAACAATTCTATACTGACGATACATTGCATGATGCGTGAACGGTTTATAACGTTTCTACGTACAGCTGCATCAAGTTGATAGAATGAACGGAGGACAACGATGTATTTACATGGGACGAGCACGATTAATGAGCAAGGGCATCTGGAGATCGGTGGCTGTGACACCGTTGAGCTAAAGGAACAATACGGTACACCTTTATATATTATGGATGAGCAATTGATTCGTCAGCGTTGTCGCGAATACATGGATGCGTTCCGCGCGACTGGCGTCGGATTCCAGGTCGCTTATGCGAGCAAAGCATTTTGTACGATGGCGATGTGCCGCATTGTGGAGGAAGAGGGTCTATCGCTGGATGTGGTGTCTGAGGGCGAGCTTCATACGGCGCTTCAGGCAGGCTTCCCGCCGGAACGCATTCATTTTCACGGGAATAATAAGACACCAGATGAACTGGAAATGGCACTGGATGCAGCGATTGGCTGCTTTGTCGTGGATAACTTTATCGAGATGCAAATGCTGGATGCGATCGCAGCGGAAAAAGGGCTCAAGCCTGGTATTCTACTACGTGTCACGCCTGGCGTAGAGGCGCATACGCATGAGTTCATTTCAACCGGACAGGAAGATTCCAAGTTCGGCTTTGATATCGGAAATGGTTCGGCAGAAGAAGCAGTGAAGCTTGCTCATAAGCTGGAACATGTTGAGCTACTCGGTCTGCACTCGCATATCGGGTCGCAGATTTTTGAAGTAGATGGGTTTCAGGTGGCGGCGCAGCGTGTAGCTGACTTTGCCCGTCAATTGCAGCAGGAGATTGGTGTCACGTTTAAAGTCATTAATCTGGGCGGCGGCTTTGGTATTCGTTATGTGGAAGAGGATACGCCACTGGCGACAGCTGAATATGTACAGGCGATAGCAGATGCGGTGAAGCAGCAGTTTGCCGGTCTGGAAGGGCAATTGCCCCAGATCTGGATCGAACCGGGTCGCAGCATTGTGGGCGATGCAGGTACAACGCTGTACACGATTGGTACGAGCAAAGACATTCCGAATGTACGCCGCTATGTAGCAGTGGATGGTGGCATGACCGACAATCCACGTCCCGCATTATATGATGCCGTATACGAAGCTGTGCTTGCAAATCGTGCGCATGATGAAGCGACAGAGCTCGTATCCGTTGCAGGTAAATGCTGCGAAAGTGGCGATATGCTCATCTGGGATATTGAGCTGGCTGAGCCGATGGCAGGTGATCTGCTCGCCGTTGCTTGTACAGGCGCCTACAATTATTCGATGGCAAGTAACTACAACCGGATTCGTCGTCCAGCGGTGGTACTGGTACAAAATGGCGAGAGCGATCTGATTGTGGAGCGTGAAAGCTTCGAGGATATTACGCGCAATGATGTGGTTCCTGCACGTCTGCGTACCGGTGTTCCAGCCGAGCGTTAATTCATCGAATTGGCTTTACCCTTTACGGGTACCGACATTTCATAGTAAACTTATAGGGTGCTATGCCACGGCTATCATGCTGGTGTCATGGCATCCTGTATTTATGATGCGGGCTTATTATCGGAATCGTAGCGCAAGGATCGCTGTAGATAGGGTTATGACAGAATTATGGTCAGGCTACAGACAGAGTTCCCTTGGCTGCCGAGTTCGTTCGAGTTTTATCCATCTGGCGTGACGATCATGCCCAATGCTGAGAGGAGATAGATGTAATTATGACAAAACAGGCTAAAGTAAAATTGGCAAACGGTGGCGAGGTTGTCATTGATTTGTTCGATCAAGATGCTCCTAATACGGTAGCAAACTTCGAAAAACTGGCAAACGATGGCTTCTACAACGGTCTGACTTTCCACCGCGTAATCCCAGGCTTCGTAGCACAGGGCGGTTGCCCGAATGGTACAGGTACAGGTGGTCCGGGTTACACAATCAAATGTGAAATCAACCCGAACAAACACGAGCGCGGCACACTGGCTATGGCTCACGCAGGTCGTGACACAGGCGGTAGCCAATTCTACATCTGTTACCAACCACAACCACACCTGGACGGTCAACACACCGTTTTCGGTAAAGTGGTTAAAGGTATGGAATATGTAGACGCACTTAAAGGCAGCGACAAAATGGAAACTGTTGAAATCGTAGAAGCTTAAGTTTACGATTCCATTCCATAAAGTGATCGGAGTCGAGAAGTATAAGTAGTGCATACAGGTTTCCAAGCGAGACGTACAGGTTGGTACACCTAATGTGCATGACGTATATTCCGATTCGGATCATCCTATAAAAGGTGAGGGCTGTATGAAGCAGCTCTCGCTTTTTTGTATTGTAGATTTGTATTTTATGTTTGGTATAAGAGAAATGAAGAAGCGATGAGCGAACCTTCTCTAGCACAGTGGTTCCATAAATCGTCCTTATGCTACACTAGAACCATGACCGATCATAAGGTTAGATTACTAGAAATAGAGATTGCACTGGACAATGGACAATAGAGAAGGAGAATACACATGACAGCAACATTATACATAAACGGATATTTTCACCCAGCAAGTGGTGTACCTGCTGGAACGGAAGCGATCTATGCTGAAAATGGCATCATTCGCTCGATGGGTAGCCAGGAGGAGCTAAAACTTCAGCTTAGTGGACAAAGCTACACCACTGTGGATTGGGATGGTGGACATGTACTGCCCGGACTTGTCGATGCGCATATGCACCTATCTATGCATGGCATGAAGCTATCTATGCTGGACTTTACCAATGTACGCTCCAAGCAGGAGATGGTAGAGCTGATTCGTCAGCGCGCTGTCATAACGCCACCTGGCGAATGGATCGTAGGACTGAACTGGAATGAGAATGCGTTTACACCAGCGATTCCGCCATTGCGAGAGGAGCTAGATGAGATTACGACGGAGCATCCGATCTATTTGACACGCACATGCTTTCACGCTTTTCTTGCGAATAGTGAAGCGTTCCGTAGAGCTGGTGTGCATGCACATACCCCTGATCCACCATCCGGTTCCTTTGGCAGAGATTCTTCTGGTGAGCTGAACGGCTGGGTGTACGAGGAGGCGAATCAAGCTTTTGTAGCGGTACAGCCAGAGCCTGACTATGTTACGAAAAAGGATGCAATTCGCCGCGCCTGTCAGGATGCATTACGCCTGGGTCTGACTGGCGCTCATACCGAAGACTTGCGCTTTCTAGGTAGTATCGACACGATGCTGCGCATTCATCGGGAGCTACGCGAAGAAGGCTTGCGCTTCCGTAGTCACCAGCTTATTTATTATACGCATCTGGATGAAGCAGAGTCACTCGGACTGCGTGCAGGGGATGGAGACGAGTGGCTTCGGATTGGCGCTGCTAAAATATTTTCCGATGGCGCAATTGGGGGACGAACGGCGCTCCTGCGTCAACCTTATGCAGATGATCCCTCCACTTCTGGCATGGCGATTCACGACCAGCAGCGTCTAAACGAGCTAACTGCGCGCGCACGAAGTCTGGGCTTCCCGATTGCCGTTCATGCGATTGGTGATGGGGCTGCCGATATGACACTTCAGGCGATGGAAGCTTATCCACTGTCAGGTATTAGCCATCTGCCAGACCGATTTATCCATGCACAGGTGCTAGATCATGAACTGGTGGAGCGTATGACTCGTTTGCCGCTGATTGCAGATATTCAGCCACGCTTTGTTGCGAGCGATTTCCCTTGGGTGCTGGATCGTGTAGGCGAGCATCGTACCGAATATTTGTATGCATGGAAAAAACTGATCCAAGCAGGTGTGGTCTGCGCTGGGGGGAGTGATGCGCCGATCGAGCCACTTGATCCACTGCTCGGTATCCATGCTGCTGTCACGCGCCGACACCCGGAGCAGCGTGAGCCAGCAGAAGGCTACTTGCCACAGGAACGTCTTAGTATCGCAGAAGGTGTGCAGCTATTCACTGAGGGAAGCGCCGCCGCTGTGAGTGAGCAAGGACAACGCGGTACAATTGCTATAGGGAAGATTGCTGATTTTACAGTGATGGATCGGAATATCTATGAGCATCCGCAGCAATTGCTTGAAGCGAAGGTCAGAATGACGATAGTGAACGGAGAGATCGGGTATCAGGCGGATTGATCAAATTGTTATACCAAAAAATATAATAATGCTAATAAGCCGCTGACCTTGTGCATAGTCAGCGGCTTATTTTTGACATTTATCAACCCATCATGAGTCGGGAGAATGATCAGGGGAAAGGTTCAGCTTACAACTCGTACCGTGCTTTGATACCACTAATAATTTCGTGAATCAATGGGAATACGTAGCTGCTTGTGAAAATGGATTCTTTAGCTGCAGCTCGAACCTCCAAGATCGCTTGATCAGTTGCATGGATCAGCTCGGCATCCTCCGTTGATTTAATTTTGGAGAGCCATGTTCGGGCGACACCTGCTTTTTGGCTGGCCTCTTTGTTCAAGAAGGACTGATTATATACCAGATCCAGCTGTTGCTTCAAAAAGCCCATCTGTGCAGCAAAGGTTTCGCGAGCACGGCGCACGCGAGCATTCTGAATTAACTCCTCATCTTCTGCACTGAGTGTGAAGCTGCTAGCGTTCACATTGCTAAAATTAATGCTAGGATAGATGGCTTCTGCTACATAAGCGTAGCTAGACAGATTGAAGTCCTTTTGCAGAACGTGCCCGGCTTCCTTGGAGCTGGTAATATCAACGACACCTGCACGAATAACGCCGAGGTGGTCTTGTACACGCAGTACAAAGTCAGGACGCGCATTACCATGTGTCTCTTGCGCAGCATACCCCGCTGCACCCGAAACGCCCTGCGTGACCATATCCTCAATCACATAGCCAGTAGTCATCGCATTCGGATTATTTAGCCAATTGGTATAGTGCCCGGTTGTTACACCCTCATCCTTAACAAGAGCTGGATTTTTGGCTTGTAGCGCTTGAAGTGTGAGCGTGTGGGCAGCTGTGGTTAAACTATCCAGTTTATCAGCCATCTGCTCGAATGTCGCCAGGTTGGCATTGTCTTCTTTGGGTCGAAAACGCTTTTTCTGACGCTGCATGATTGCACTTGTCGCTTGATTACCAAGTACCTTTTGCAATTGGGCTACTGGATGAGCTGTAGCTAATGCAGCAACAGGCGAATTCTTTACTGTGGAACGAACTGGCGCGGGTACAGGCAATTGATGTGGACGAAGTTTAGGAAGTTCTCTCAATAGATTCACCTCATCGAAGTGGAATGAAAAAATAATCGGTTTATGGGTGAAGCGTTAATGATGGAAGGAATGTGATCGTGAGGTTCGGATTATCAATGAAGTTAGCCCTATCATACAGTGAAATGATTGGTGTTGCATCTATAATTTTGCGAAGTTATTACGATGTATGAAGATAGGCTGTCATTGATGATATTACAGTAGATAATAGCGGTTGTTTTCTATAAAACGTATTTAATTTCTATTCTAAAAATAATTTTCAAACGGGTATATGTAGGATTAATGTGGACAAAAATAGGGTAATAGTAAAGCTTGCATTATGCTATACGCCCTATTTTTGTCATAGTTATATCTTTTAAGCTTGAATATTTCGATCTACCGCTTAATAATATCTAATCATTATATTTTGACTTATATACAGCCTGGATATCGCTGTATAGAGCTGTATAGCTAAAAAATAACCGATAAACCGTTTTATGAACAAGATGTATCTGATCCAGTACCCTATTTTTGTCCATCTTAAATGAAGAATTAAAGATGGAGGTCAATCAAGATATGAATCTTCATCATTAGCATAGATCAGGTTAGCATCATAATACGCAGGATTGACATGGACAGAAATAGGGTAATAGAGAAGTTTGCTTTATGCTGTACGCCCTATTTTTGTCATAGTTAATTCCGAATCGGATCAAACATCGCTATTATGCAACGATTTTGCTTATTGTAACAGCGATATACATATTAGAGGTAGATTGTACCAATCCTTTTCTAATGGACGCCCTATTTCTGTCCATTTAACAAATGATCAAAGTAGACTATAATCCGAAAGGCATATCCAATTGAAAAATTAATCCGTTAACATTTTGATCGTTTTCGCTACAAAAAAGCTAGCATCCACTACGGATACTAGCTTCTCCTTATTTCTCTACGAGTTTTCTCCATAATTAGTAATCATACAGAGAGGAACTCATTCTCTCCCTACAATCACCCTCGATCTGCGTGCTTTTCACAATACAGCTCAAACGTATACTCTTTAAAATATTTCTTCTGAATATACTGGATAAAATAACTACCACTCTCGCTGAAAGGATCAGTAATTTCATCATCCACGATATTTATTCCTAGCGTGCGTACACTGTATTTCAGTCCTTCGAGTTCTTGCCGGATCTCCTGGGGCGACAAACTCGCAATACGATGGCGAACCTTCTCCGATAGCTCCTGAATATACGATTCCATCCGATCCATCTCGATCTGCTTGGCCTGCTGAGTGGCGATCTGTTCCTCTTCTAGAGTAGAGCGTTTTTTACGATAATCGGTTTTTAATGCCGACATCGTGTAGGCGGGAATATCCTTAATTCTGCCACGCTTGGCATCGCTTCGCACGACCTCTAGATTTTCAGCAATATAGTGTTTGTCATACTGGGACAGCACCTGATCAATCGCCTTCGCCTGTAAGCCAAATTCTTCCTTAAGCTGCTGACGAAGCCGGGAAGACGTATGATGACCCGAAGCCGCAGGCTTGTCTGGATCAGACACCACGCTTGTCTTGGATTCAGCCGATTTACTACTGAGCAGGAACTTGATCTCGGTAATTTTGCGTCCGGTTTTTATTTCCTCAAATGAAAACGAAATATCGGTATGCTTGTTGATCTCCTGTTGCGCTTTGACGAGAACACGCTTTTTAAAATCAGCATAGACTGGATATTGATCTTCGATGCCCAGCAGTTCCTTCAGTCGTTGTACAGTGAAGGTACGGCTACCGATACGCTCGTATTGCTTAAGCAATTCATAGATTCGCATCGCATAGGCGCTTTTCAGCTTGATGATATCAATCAGTCGATAGGTAGTGAATTTCTCCTTCAATTGCAGCAGATACGGCTTCAGCTTAGGAGAGAACTCCACTTCAACGACGCCTTCACCGGGAAAATATTCCGCAGATGCGAGCCAGGTTACCTGCAAATTATCATGTAGATAAAAGGGCTGGGACATCAGGCTATATGTATAATCCTTAATTTGCTGATGAATATTTTTATTCTTCACACCGATCATCTTAGCAAATTCGGAGATTTTAAAGCGATACGGCTTAAAATCATCGTCATGTGGAGAAAGGGTACTAATCAACACAATGACAATCCGCATTTCAACGACCCCTAATTTCAATGGTGTCTCGATCAAGTTGTTTGATTTGGTAACGAGGTTGTTGCCGCGCATGTCAATTCCTCCACAACAAATAGTAAAGCCCATTATATATGATAAATGACTAGAAAAACAGAGTGAAAGCAACACCAAATGCCTTGTGATGTTTTACTCCTGTTTTACAATACTTGTTTATGATGTTTTAAAAGTTTTACTTGTTTTAGAAAGCTGGAAAGTCAGCAGTAGCACGGATTTTTTAGTTAAAATATGGACAACTTTAGGGCGAAATACGACATTTTTAGGGTAAATCATAGACGTTTTTAGGATGAGATATGGACGAATTTAGGTTTGAACGATGGACAGAAATAGGATGAAGCCGGACATGTTTAGGGTAAAAGAGGACAGTTTGAGGGTGAGTATGGTCAAAAATAGGGCAGAAACGCATCACAGGCGATATCGACCCTATTTTTGTCATAGTTCGGCAAAGATTTGAATTTCGTGACCACTCCAGCGTTTGGTACTATAAACGCGAAGTGCACTGAACAAGGATTTTTGCGCTGAATTAGATATATTTATTGGAAAAGAGCTCATGATCATACACCCTAAATTTGTCCATGTTAATCGAAGGCAAGTGGAAATGGGTGATTTTGTACAAGCTACATAAATCGAAAGTGATCCGGTACAACCGATTATGGGACGAATTGAAGCCAATCGCGCATCGGACACTGAGCTGACAGCTGAAGGAACTGGAAGCAGATGGACTCGTTCACCGGGAGCAGTATAATGAAATTCCGCCACGAGTAGAATATTCGCTCACGCCAGTGGGAGAGACGCTTGCACCGATTTTGGAGTTGATGTCGGAATGGGGAGCGCAGCAGATGAGTAAGAAGCAATTCCAACTCGATTGATATGATTTCTTGATTTTCGATGAATCAGATGATATGATTTCACCATCACACTGCATGTACGTTATGAAAGTTTGTAGCAGTGGATTTGTAAGTGACACCCAAATCAAATAGCATTTTATCCTCGGGGCGGAACGAAATTCCGTCTAATATATAAAACCCGCTAGCCCTTGATAACAGAGGGGTTAGCGGGTTTTTGTTTTGTTCATTTTCGTTTTTGGCAGGGTTTTTGGCAGGAAACTTGAGATAATAAAAAATCACATGGTCGTCAGTTTAGCATTTTGTCTAATGACGACACAGCTTCCGCTTGCATGTTGGGAAGCAAATGTGAATATAGATCGAGCGTTATTTTGATGGATGAATGACCTAATAATTCTTGGACAACCTTCGGGTGAATATCAGATGTGAGCAGTAACGAAGCACAGGTATGTCTCAGATCATGAAATCTAATTCGTCTCATCTTCGTGCTTGCGAGAACTCTACTCCACATTCTAGGAAAGTTCGGTATTGATACTGGATTACCATTTTCCTGACAAACGACTAGATCATGATCTTGATAAGCATCTTTGGCTTCCCAGCGTTCTTGTATGATTTGAGCGCGATGTCGTTTTAACTCTGTAATCACGGTATTGGATAAGCTAATGGATCGCTCTGCATTTTTGTTCTTACCACCAGTTTTTAGAGTCGTAAAGCGCAAAGTTTGGCGTATGCGTATTTGCTTATTATCAAAGTCAATATCTTTCCAACGAAGTCCACATATTTCGCCGCGTCGCATCCCCGTGTAGATCGCCAAGACGAATAGAATACGCTGTCTATGTTGTAGCTTACTTAAAAACTCTTTAACCTCATCGCGCGTCCAGTAATTTACTTTGGGCTTGCTGCTTTTCGGTTTACTTCCTGTTTCCAGCATGTCAATTGGATTCCTGGCAATCATTTCTTTGCGTAAAGCTACACGCAAGGAAGTTTGTAAAATATTAAATATCTTCTTTGCTGTACCATCTGCAATTCCCTTTTTGTTTAGTGCTGAAATTAACTTTTCAATATCGGTAACATTTAGCTTTTGTAAAGGTACATGTCCAATCACAGGGAAAATATGATTCTTCATGTATCCAGCATAGGTGTCTCTGCTTTCGTCAGAGAGATCCTGCTTATTTTCAAACCAATAGAGCATGTATTGAGTAATATTTAACTTGGACGGATCTATGTAGCTACCTTTTTCCCATTCAATCTGTGCTATCCGCTCAGCTGATCTTGCTTCGCTTTTAGTTTTAAATCCACGCTTCTTAATTGTTTTTCTCTTCCCATTCCTATCTTGAACTTCAAAAGAATAAAAGTAGTGTTCTTTCCCTTTTTTAATATATGGGTATATAGGCATATTTTAGCCACCTTTCTAATCAGTATTCTATAATAGATAACTAATGAGTATAAAGAAAAAAATAAAAAGAAATCATAAAAATAATAGGGGGAATCTATAAAGCGCTAGGTTATACATAGGTTATTCTTATAACATGAACAAAGTGAGGTGAGTGACATGTAGCTGCATTGATCGACCGCACAAAAACTAAATAAGGTGTAGCTGTATGTAGGCTAGGAGATCGGCACCGTAACCCGATCTCCTAGCCTCTTAATATGATGATGGTAGCCAAACTGGTAAGGCGGCCCAAACGGGTGCTTGTTGGTTCGAGTCCAACTCACTGTCGACTGCGCGCAATAACCAATCTTTACGCAACACTAGAGTAAGCCACAGCAGTTATACAGACGTGTGTGCTGCTGTGCATTTATCCTACCTGTGTAGCTCATCGGGACAGCAGGCATCACAGTCGTGTGTCGGTTTGATTTTGATCGCAGATATTAATTGGTTTGTAACTTATCAGCCAATGATATGATTTTGTAAAGAAAAGGACTTATCGCCATCAAGAAACCTAATAAACAGCTCACTGCATAAACTATTTCCATTCCATCTTCCTTCTCTATAAGATCATTGTGTGAATAGTTCATTTTTTCCTCCATTCAATTTGATACCTATATTGTATTATAGCCAATCAGAAAAGATAAAATTAGATTTTATAAGGAAGGGCAGGATCTTAAGTGCAAGGGGCAAAAGAGCTGGTAATCCTGATCGACGAATATTGCCCTGACAGTCGAGAGAAGGTGGCTGCACAGACGAATCTGGAGCAGGCTGTGATGTGGGCGAATGCAGGGATCGCTTGCAACTGATTAACTTATCTCCCCTTACTTCCGATATATGGAATAAAGGAGGTGTTGAATTGTCTAATAAACTATATCCATTAAGATACACGTTTAATGATGGAACTGTTTGGGAATACCAAGAACATAATGTAGCACTTACGCTTGATCAGATTAATTACATGCTTAAAGAAATAACTAAACATGATCAAATGGAGTTAAAAAATCAATTTACGGGCGATACTAAGTTATCGGGCGAATTGAAGTCAATTGATATTTTATTCGATAAGTGATCATAGTATTGGCAGCCAATAGGCTGCCTTTTCTTATGCGCATTCATCGAATAATTATTCACGATAATGAATGCTAGAGGTAACCGATTCACTCCCCCTAGATTCAACGTTTTTGCTAGAGGGAACTAATTGACTCCCTCTAGGGGTAACAGATTGACTCCCACTAGAGGGAACTGATTGACTCCCCAAGAAAGACATAAAGAAAGAAAGACAATAGAGAGTCTTTCAGCATAACCTGTATTGAATATTCATATGCATAAATTACATGCATACAGAACATGAATCGAGATGAGCAGATCATGAAGGCAGAGCATGCAGATCAGATTGAACAATACATCAGTAAACTGGATCAAGCGGCAGGAAGAATGATTGTATCTGCTATGAGTAATCCAGAGATCAAGGAAGCGATGGAAATGGTACAGCAAGTATCGTATGAGCTGGGAGTATTGGTATCAGAAGAGTAGGCAAGGATGTCAGGGCGTACCTTTGATACGATTGAGCTACAGTAACTCTCCGGCGTTACATTCTGGATAAAAGGAAATAAATAATAAAAAAATAGGTGGCGCGCGCGGTTTTCGCTGGCTCACGGGTCCTCCCGGAGGGGGTAAATTGACTGCGGGTGCTGGCGAGCCCGAAAAGCGATCAGTTTTTGATTTCAAAAATCGCTTCCGATTCTGGTCCAATGCTAAACAGCATCGGGCCTATTTGAGCTTTCCTTCAAATTAAGCGATGCAGGCATAAACATGCTTTACACAATAAATTATCGGAATTGAGGTGGTATGGATGGCCAAAGAGAAAGCAGAACGTATCCCGCTGCACGAGCAGGAGATAATGACGAAGGAACTAGCGGCCATCATCGGAAAAACGGAGCGCTGGGTCAATATTTTGAAAACGGATAAGGTCATCAATCAGGTGCGGCGCGGTAAGTATATCCTCGGTCCAACTGTACAGGCATTGATCGAGCATGCTGCTGGCGGCAAAGAAGAGTCCAGTAAGCCACGACTGATCGACTACCGGACAGAATCGGAGAAGCTGAAAGCAGAGAAGGCACGGCTTGAGCTAGGTAAGCTCAAAGGTGAATTACATGACGCTGGAGATGTAACTGCATTGCTGGATGATCTCATTCTTACAACAAAATCTCGTCTACTGGCAATTCCTGCACGGATTGCTACCGAGTTGGAGAATGAATCCGCGAACACGATTGAAGCAGTCGTTCGCCGAGAGATTCATACGGCGTTATCGTCACTCGCTAAATATAATCCGGCTCAGATCGGTGCTGGAAGTGATGAGGATGGTTGATGCAAGAACAGTCCAATTATTCCAGCAGCGCTGTGAGCAGTGGGAACCGAAAGCAAGGCTCACAGTTTCGGAATGGGCAGATGAAAATCGTATTCTGACAACAGAGAGTAGTGCCGAACCGGGACCGTGGCGTACAGATCGTGCGCCATATCAGCGGGAAATCATGGACAGTATCGAACGGTGGCAAGAGGTCGTTATTATGGCGTCGGCTCAGGTGGGAAAAACGGAGTTTCTTCTCAATGTAACAGGCTCTTATATTGACCAAGACCCTTGCCCGATCATGCATATGCTGCCTAACGATGATCTAATCAAGTCATACTCTACCAAGCGACTGCAGCCTATGATCAATGCTAGTGCTGCATTAACCAGAAAGGTCACAGCAGCCAAAGGCAGAGAAGCCGGTAATACCATGGAGGAGAAGTCGTATCCAGGTGGATATATCACCATCGTGGGCGCAAATTCAGCGGCAAACCTGTCGTCTCGTCCGATCCAAGTTGTGCTTTGTGATGAGGTAGACCGCTATCCGGTATCTGCTGGTAAAGAGGGCGATCCGGTTAAGTTGGCCACAGCTCGCACAACAACATTCCGACACAAGCGTCGACATCTATTTGTTTCGACACCACTTGATAAGGATACGTCTCGCATCTATGAGATGTATGAGGACAGCACAGCAGAAAAGTGGAATATGCGCTGTCCTCATTGCGGTGAATTACAGCCATTAGAGTTTACGCAACTTGATTTTGAATACTACGCTTCGGAATCTGGAGAGATCGTAGTCACGCGAGCAGAGTACCGTTGCAATCAATGCGGCATACTTGGAACGGAGAAGGCATGGAAGTCCAGCGGAGGCGAGTGGGTTGCTACCAAAACGCATACCAAGCGTCGCGGCTTCCACATCAATCAGCTCGCCAGCCCATGGTCAGACTGGCGTACCATTGCAAGCGAGTTCCTGATTGCTAAACGTGAAGGACCTGAAAAGCTCAAAACGTTTATTAACACAGTGCTCGGCGAGCCGTGGGAGGAAAAGCGTAAGCAGATGAATCACAAGCAACTCCAACAGCGTCAGTACGATTATGGTGCTGACGTGCCTGCAGGTGTGAAAATTTTAACGGCAGCCATTGATACGCAGTCGGATCGCTTAGAGGTTGAGGTCATTGGATGGGGAGCTGGCAAGGAAAACTGGCGCATCGAGTACCACCGCATCTATGGCAACTTGGCAACGGATCAACCGTGGAATGATTTGCGTGAGTACCTGCAGCGTCATTGGCAAGATGCACGCGGCTGGAAGTTCCCTATTGCAGCCGCTTTTATAGATTCCGGTGGTCATTTTACAAAAGAGGTCTATGACTTCGCTGCCCCGTTAGAGCACCGGAAGATATATGCCATTAAGGGGATGGGGCAAAACACTAAGTCTGGTGAAACGATCCCATTGATCTATCGCCAGACGACAACTGATCTAAGCAACGCGAAGCTATTTATACTCGGCGTAGATGAGGGGAAAGGCAAAGTGGTAGCTGGGCTAAAGATCACCGAGCCGGGACCGCTCTATTCGCATTTTCCGCAGCAAGAAAAGGGATACACAGAAGAATACTTCTTGTCCCTGACCGCAGAGATACAAAAGCGTAAGCGTGTGGATGGCGTTGAACGGAAAATATGGATTAAAATTCGTAACCGAAACGAGGCATTTGACTTGGCTGTCTACAATCGAGCGGTCATTGAACTGCTTAATCCACCGCTTAATGACATGGACCCTTGGGCATTTCGCCCGGATGCGATAACAATACCGGGGCAATCTGCTCAAAAATTAGTACCGAAGCGCCGTCAAGGTGTTCGGGAAAGTATTTAATTCTATGAAGGGAGGTGTAAGGGATGGCGCTTTATACGTATGAAGAAGCAAAGCAGCATTATGAGGAATGGCTGGCTGCGGATTTAGCCCTGGCAACAAGTCAATCGTACTCCATTGCTGGCCGCTCATTAACGCGAGCGAATTTGGCAGATGTTAGAGAACGCATTGCTTACTGGCGTCAGCAAATGAATGATGCTGTGAATGAACAACAGGGTAGACCACGTCCGCGCCGGACAGCACAGTACATTCCGTTTGACCAATGAGTATCATTGATCAAGCGATCACAGCAATATCTCCTAGCTGGGCTGCAAAGCGTGAGTATGCCAAAGCACAAAAAGCATATGCTCAGAAAATTCAGCAGGTTGTAAATCAGGGATATGGCAGTCACGGTGCTAGCACGACTAAAAAATCAATGCGGACATTTAATCCACTCGCTGGCGATACCAAGTCGGACATCGAGGAAAACTTGGATCTACTCCGTTCGCGGTCGCGTGATTTATATATGGGCGGCGCGCTTGCAAATGGAGCGTTGAAGGGTATACGCACCAATACTGTAGGTCAGGGTCTGAAACTCAAGCCTAATTTTGATGCTGAGTACCTGGGGCTGACTACCGAGCAGGCTGCACGTTTGCGGAAGCAGATTTTTACGGAATGGAGTATGTGGGCAGAGTCAACCAATTGTGACGCAAACGGCATGAATAACTTTTATGAGCTTCAGCAGCTCGCATTCTTGTCCATGTTGCAATCTGGTGATGTATTTGCACTATTACCAGATATTCCGCGCAAGTTTTCAGCATACGATTTACGTATTCGACTGGTGGAAGCGGATCGGTGTTCTAGTCCAACAGGATTCATAAATAACGAAAAAGTGTCTAGCGGTGTAGAAGTTGATGGTGACGGTATGATTATCGCCTACCACTTTACAAACACGCATCCATTTGGATCATCACTGGCTCCGAAACAATGGACGCGTGTGACGGTGCGCGGCGAACAGTCTGGCAGGGTTAATGTCTTGCATCTGCTCGATATTGAGCGTCCAGATCAGCGCCGTGGAGTTCCGATACTATCACCAGTCATTGAAGCCCTCAAGCAGTTAGAACGATTCACAGAGGCTGAGCTAACGGCTGCCGTGATCGGAGCAATGTTCACTGTGTTTATCACTCGCAAGTCGCCAGACACACAGCTTAAAGATTTTTCGCTTGATGTGCAGCAGGGGCCGCCAGGTGCAACTGTACCGGAGCCTTCGCCGCCACTATCTGATAATGAGCTAGCGATGGGACCAGGTGCAGTAAATATCTTGGAGGAAGGCGAGGATATTTCCATTGCTAACCCCGGTCGACCTAATCCGCAATTTGATCCGTTCATCGTGGCAATTCTTCGTCAAGTGGGTTCATCTTTAGAGGTGCCATATGAGCTATTGATCAAACACTTCTCCAGTTCATACAGCGCAAGCCGTGGTGCGCTGCTGGAAGCATGGAAAATGTTCAAAATGCGCCGTGCTTGGTTGGCATCTCGATTCTGCCAACCTGCATATGTAGAGTGGTTTACCGAAGCTGTTGCAAAAGGACGCATCGACGCGCCGGGTTACTTTGCTGACCCGGCTATTGCTGCTGCCTATACCCGTGCTGAATGGCATGGTCCATCGTTCGGTATGCTCGATCCAGTGAAGGAAGTCAATGCGGCAGTTACTCGTATGGAGAATGGATTAAGTACCGGACAACGTGAAGCCGCAGAATTAACCGGCACCGAGTACGAAGAAAATGTGAAACAACGTGCTTTAGAATCACGCATGTGGACAGATAACGGCATGACCTTGCCAGGTAGTCCGGCACCTGTGCAGACTGTTGAGCCAGATCCTATTGACGATACAGAGGATGATTCTGAACTGGAAGGAGGTGAGAATAACAATGCCTAAAATCAAGATTAAAGGCTCTATCATCCGAAATGATGATGCTTGGATTTATGATTGGTTTGGCATGGACTATGCTAGCCCAGCAAGTTTGGAGGCTCAATTGCCACAAGACGGCGAAGATATTGACGTAGAAATCAATTCCTATGGTGGTGATGTGTACGCAGGCGTAGATATGTACACAGCACTTAAAAATTATCCGGGCAAAGTGACAGTACAGATTACAGGCATTGCTGCATCTGCTGCATCCGTGATTGCTATGTCAGGCGATAAGGTGGTCATGTCTCCGCCAGCGCAAATCATGATTCATAACGCATCAACAATAACAGCAGGTGATTATCGCGATCATGACCAGAAATCGAACTTTTTGCAGAAGGTAAACCAGTCCATTTCTCAGGCGTACATGATTAAAACGGGCTTGGAACAAAAAGAGCTACTGCAAATGATGGACGATGAGACCTTTTTCACAGCGAATGAAGCTGTTGAAAAAGGTTTCGCGGATGAAGTCGCTTTTGTGGAGAATACTGTCCCAAGACTTGCAGCTAGCGCAGCAATGGGAAGCTTGATCCCGACAGCAGTGATTGAGAAATTCCAATCTGAACTACAAGGATTACTCAAGTCCAATCCAGAGATCGACGTGAGCGAAGCACGTAAGGCAATTTTATCGGGGCATCCAGATCCAATACCACCAGTCGATCCAGAAACGAACCAACAGGCTACACATATAGCCAATACAAAGGAGGACGAGACATTGACACTCGAAGAATTTAAAGCAAAACATCCTGAACTGTACAACCAGATTGTTAGCGAGGTGACCGCTTCGTCAACCAAAACAGAGCGTGAGCGTATTTCTGCGCTAAGTCAAATGGCTGACAAGCCCGGCGCTGCAGATATTGTACGTAACGCAATCGAGCAAGGACACACCGTAGCAGATGCAGCACTTGCAATTGTTAATAACCTGTCCAGTTCTGCAACCGATGCGCTTAAAGCACGTCAGGCTGATGCTGCGGCAAGTAATGCTGGTGCAGTACCGCCTGCAGCCGCACCAGAGAATGAACCAACACCAGAACAGCTTGCAAATCAAAAAGATGACGACCTGTTTGCTGATGCTTTGAATAATCACAAAAATAAAAAAACAGGAGGACGTGGATAATGGCCAAAGAAACGATCTATCCATATGACGATTTGTTTGCTGGAGGTGTGCAGCAAGTTGTAGGCGTGCCTGGCTTTATTACGGGTGGTGGAGTCTACCAACGCGGACAGGTGCTTGCACTTGTTTCAACGAGTAAAGGAGTGCATACAACCAAGCCCGTAGATAGCGCGGCGACGGCTCCTGGCAACAAAGTTTTTGCGGTACTAGCTGATGTAGAAGTAGATACTTCGGCAGGGCAACCAGTACCATGCGCGCTTTATTTTAGCGGTGAGTATAATGCCAAAGCACTCAAATTTCAAAACACGGATACAGTAGATACCTTCGCTGCACAAATGCGCGATGTAGGTATCACTGTTAAATACGTACTTTAAGGGGGACATAGACAATGCCAGTCGTACTCACAACCAAAAGATTGATCCAAATCGCGAATACCTTGCATCGCGATCCGCAGTTTCTGGTGAAGAATTTTTCTCGTGAGGGTGAAGCCTACCCTCAAAAGAAAATTCAAATTCGTTCGCGTAAAGGACGCCGCCTTATGGCTCCTTACGTATCGGAATATTTGCCAGGTGTAAAAATCGCACGTACTTCATACCGGACAGACGAGATTGAACCGGCTCTGATCAAACCTGCTCGTGATATCACCGCAGTAGATGTTCAAGCGGTACAAATTGATGAGACCGAGTATTCGACAAAGACACCGGAGCAACGAGCTGCACAACTGGTACTGGAAGATTCGGAAGAATTGCTAAGCATGATTGATCGTCGGAAGGAAGAACAATTGAATCAATTGATTTTCACTAAGAAAATCGAGCAGATTGGTGCCGGTGTTAAAGAGGTCATTGATTATGAAGCAGATGGAGTCGAGGTGTTACCTACGGATCAAGAATGGGACAAGGAAGGCGTTAACCCTCTTGAGCAAATGGCTGCACGCGCAGTTCAAGCACAACGCAATTCTGGTAAAAAAATCACAAAAGTATTGATGCACCATGATGCAGCAGCGGCTTTCGTGAATAACAAAGTAGTCCAAAAATACCTGGATATCCGAAACTTCAACATGGGCAATGTTTCTCCAGCAAGTACGATCGAAGGTGCAAGCTATATCGGACGTATCAACTATCCTCAGCTCAACGTGGATATCTATTCGTACAGTAACATTTACCAAGAAAGCTACAAACCGGATGGTACTTTATACGATGAACCTGTTACTAAAGAAATTGTTCCTAGTGGAATGGTAGCTCTGCTTCCAGATGGCGCACTCGCAGAATTTCAGTATGCCATGATTACCATTGTAGATCCTGTGACCAAACAGTTCCGTTCACTGGCTTTACCAGTAGTTGGGCAAAGTTGGATACAGGTCGATCCAGCTCAGCGTTGGATGCAGTATCTGAGCCGTCCGATTCCTATTCCATTCGATATTGATTCTTGGGTCGTTATGCGGGTTATAGCACCGACGCCAGTTGAACAGGTGGTGTAAGCAATGACAGTGAAATTGTATTGTAAGTATGGCGAACATCGTAGAGGTACTGTGGTAAGCCTGGCTAAAAATATTGAAAAGTCACTAGTTGACCAGCGCTTAGCTGACTATGTTACAGAAGAAGCATCTAAAACAGCGACTCAGCCTCTTACTCAAGGCAAGTTCGGGGAGCAAGTGGAAGAAGTTGACGGTGTGAACCTATCAGACCTAACGATTGAGCAGATTGAAACGATGCTGAAGGATATCAATGATCTAGAAACCTTGAATGAGTTGCTAGAAGACGAGAAGTCTGAGGAGAAACCACGTACTGGTGCGATCAAAGCTATTGAGAATCGTATCAAAGAGGTGAGTGGTGATGGGCTTTAAGGATGCGCTAGAACGTGATATCCGAACATTCGTATCAGCGAATGAATTTGGCGAGACTCATTCATTTGGGAAACGAGCATTAAATATGATTATCGAAAATGATACCGAAACTCCCAGCCCTTTAGCTTATGCAGAGGGCGTATCGACGTATCGTAAAATCGTGCATGTGCATACTGACGAGCTGGGCTATATGCCGGAGGAAGGTATGGTTGTAGAGCTTGACGGTACGCAGCACATCATCACCAATGTTGAGGATGCGCGCGGCATCATCAAAATCACACTTGAAGGTAATGTCCGATGAAAATGGACGGCATACGCGAGGTAAACAAAGCGCTCAATAATATCGTTGGTCGTTCTCAAAACGCTACCAAGTCTGCTTTGCACCGATCCGCGCAAGGTGTGGGTACCGAAGCTAACCGCAAAGTACGTGAGGAATACACTGTTAAAGCGGGTGACGTCAAAGGAACCATTCGTATCCGGCACCGCGGCGATAGTGAGATTGATATCACTTCCCGTGGTTCGGCTCTATCGTTGCCTAAGTTTCGGATTAATCCGCGTGTACCAGTTGCTAAGAAGCCAAACAAACCTGTCAAAGTTGGCGTTAAAAAAGGATCGACCAAACGCATAAAAAAAGGTTTTGTCGCTTCGATGCCCAATTCACACATCGGAGCTTTTTCGCGTGTGCCTGGTGTGACTAAGAAGCGTAAGCGTAACGCAAAAGGTGATTACCCGGAAATGCCGATCGCAGAAAGTTTTGGTCCAGCAGTGCCAGTGCTTATGAACAACGACCGTGTGGTCAAACATGTCGAAGATCAAGCAATTGAGCGAATGGATAAGCGCATGACTCACGAGTTTGGTCGAATTTTCAAATAGTGAGGTGAGGCATGCATGACAACGGCTATTTTAATGCATGAGCTGAAGACGTTTGTTGAGCAAGCCGTAGCACATTTACAAATCGGCAAAGATGATAAAGTGCCTACGGTGCATTTGGGTTATCTGCCGATCAAGCGTGTGCCTGATCCGCAAAGCCCGCCAGTTGCCAAGCACAGTAGCAGCGAGGAACCGTATATTTTGATACGACCTCTTGAGGGAGAGGATGAGCAGAATCTCGGTTTGGCTAAAGTGCTTATTATATTTGGCTGTTATGACGAGACGGAGCAAGGTTATCTTGATCTACTCAATATGATTGAGGATGTGAAGCAAGCGATATTACGTGCCGGTCTGATCGGGAACGGCATGTATGAAATCGCTGAGGATAAAAAAATGAAATGGAAAGTCTATGAGGATGATAGCTGGCCGGAATGGGTCGGCTATTTGGAAACCTATTGGACGATGCCAGGAATACAAAGGGAGGTTAATTTGGATGGCTGATACTGCACAAAATGAACAGAAGCCGAAAGCGAGTGAAAGCAAATCGGAAAACATTACTCGTCGTACAGCAGCGGCTGATAAATCGGAGCCAGTAGCTGACAATAAGTCAGTAATCGAACAGTGGATTTATATCGGCCCGACGATCAAGCAGCTAGGTTTGGAAACTAACAGCGTGTTTACTCAATCCATTCCTAAGCACATCGCTAAAAAGATGGATGAACAGCCAGAACTGCGCTTTATGTTTATCGCAGTAAACGATTTGGCGCAGAAAAATAGTGAGCTTGCTGCTGTAGGTAGCGAGCTACACACCGTATATGAGGCGCTGGAAGCCAAGAAAGGAGCGATCTGAATATGGCTGAGAATCACGGTATTAATATTCGCGAGTTGCCATTTACGCCGCTGACAGTGGCTAATGATAGCATCACCGTTCCGTTTGTGGTCGGCACTGCACCGGTACATTTGTCCGAACGTTCGAAACTGCCTATCAACGAACCGATCTACCTGGAAAACATCGAGCAGGCCAAGCGCATCTTTGGCTATTCCAGTGATTGGGAGATATTTACGCTATGTGAAGTCATGGATGCTTTTTTCAACCTTTATGGGCAGTCTCCTATTGTGATGGTAAATGTTATGGACCCTACCAAGCATAAAAATACGGTTGATCCGGTAGCTATGACGCTTGTTAAAGGTGCTCTGACAATCAAAGCGCAAGGTGTATTGCCTGAATCGGTAATTGTGCAATCAACAGATGGTACAACCACCTATGTGCGTGATACGGACTACACAACGGCTGTAGACGGCTCTACGGGTCAGGTTGTAGTCAATTGTACCCCTACAGGAGCAATCGGCATTACAGGGGCTGTGAGAGTGTCCTATGAGCAGATGGATATCACTAAAGTAACGGCATCAGATGTGATCGGCGGCACAAATGGCACTACAGGGGCAGTTACCGGTCTGGAACTGATCAAGCAGGTGTATCCACGTTTCGCTGTTGTACCGAGCTTGCTGCTTGCACCGGGCTTTAGTAGTGATCCGACGATTGCTGCTGTGATGCGCGCCAAAACGAGCAAAATTAACGGTAATTTTCAGGCGTTTGCGTTAACTGATCTGCCTGCTAACATCCCATACATGGATTTGGGAACATGGAAAGAAGAGAACGGCTATAGCAGCTCAGCTAAAGAGCTGAACCTCTATCCGATGGTCTCCTACAACGGTCGAAAATACCGTTACTCTACGCATATGGCAGGTGCAATTTGCCGCACGGATGCTGAAAGTGCTGGCGTACCTTATCGCTCGCCGTCCAATAAGCAACTTGTGATTGATGCTGCTGTGATGGCAAATGGAACGGAAATGGCACTGGGAGTGGATGAGGCGAATTATCTCAACAGCCAGGGCATCATGACTGCGATCCGATTCCCTGAATGGAAGTCATGGGGAAATCGAACAGCGATCTATCCATCTGCAACCGATCCGCAGAACACCTTCATTTCTGTACGTCGGATGTTCAACTGGATTGGCAATACGCTTATTACGCGCTATTTTTCGCGCATTGATGAGCCGACCAATAAGCGGCTGATCACTTCGGTCGTAGACGATGCAAATATCTGGCTCAATGGACTGACATCCAACGATTATCTGCTAGGTGGACGTGTTGATTTCCTTGCCGCCGATAACCCAGCGACAAGCTTGGTAGAAGGCATCCTCAAATTCCGAGTATCCTTTGCCCCGCCAAGTCCAGCACAACAACTTGATTTCCTACTTGCGTATGATTCGTCATACTTGAGTGCGATCACTGCACAATAGAAAGGGGGGCTAAACGATGGCAAATAAACTGGTCAGAGATAAAACGATCCAATATCAGGCGTATCAGGATGGAACCAATTTTCTCGGTACAACAACGATAGAATTGCCTGAATTCACATTTCTAAGCGATACGCTCAAGGCAGCGGGGATTATGGGTGAAATTGAGACGGCTGTAATCGGTCAATTGTCCAGCATGGCAATTACGCTTAACTGGAATGCGATTGATCCCGCAGCCCTTAGACTCATGAAGCTCACGCCGATCAGCCTTGATTTACGATCTGGACAGCAACTTTTTGATTCAACAAGTGGTGGTCAAAAAATTGAGAAGATCCGAATAGCTGTGCGTGGCACAATCAAGTCTAGTAATCCAGGCACCCTCGAAATCGGTGCGGGTACAGGTGGTAACACAGTTGTTGAGGTGCATTACATCAAATATGTGATCAATGACAAAGATGTACTTGAAATCGACAAGCTGAATATGGTTTACAAAGTGGATGGAATTGACTATCTCGCTGAGCTGCGCGAAGCACTCGGTTATTAACAGGAGGTAACTATGACGGTTAAAAATGAACAAAATACAGAAGTGATTACGCCTGAAAAGGACGAGCGGTGGTTTAAACTATCTCGTCCTTTTCGTTTTGAAGACAATGAATACACTGAGCTGCTACTTGATTTTGAAAAGCTGACTGGCGAGGATATTATCGCAGCTGAGCGTGAAATGAAGCTTGCTGCTGGTAATAATTTTGAGTTTATCCCAGTTCTTGCGCTGCATGTTCCTTTCCAAGCGGCAATTGCAGCTAAGGCAGCAGGTGTCTATGTCGGAGCTATCAACAAAATGAGTGCGCGAGATTTCACACGCGTTTGTGGTCTTGCGCAAGGTTTTTTGCTAAGTACGGATTGAGTAAAGAAGCCAGTATCGGAATCAGAAAGTTGGTCGTTAAGCTCTCGCTTGCGACCAAAACTCCAATTCCATACTGGCTCTCTTTGTCTTTAAGTGAACTTCACGATTGGATCGACCCGATCAATGAAGCTACACAAGAAATGTACCCGAAGGCGGGTGAAACAGATTAATGGCAAACGGAAAAGTGTATAAGATCGACTTTAAACTAGCCGCTGATATGACTGCTAACTACCGCACCACGATGCAGCACGTCGAGCGGGATTTTCAAGGCATTGAGCATCAATTTCGAGCAATTGAAGCTTTGCGAATGTCAGGCGACATGATCAAACCCGTGCAGCAAAAGATCGGAAATCTGAAAAATCAGCTTAAAGAAATCAAAAATATCAATGGACCTAACGACTTCTTTAAAGCACTCAAAATCGAAGTCCAAGCGATCTTGCCTGACTTACGCGAGGTCAAGCACTTAATGACGGATATCTCACGTATTCAGCAGCCGAATAACCGTTTTGGAGATGATGCAGAAAAATATGTGCGTCAATTGAGGGAAATGGAACAGCGCATGCGTGCCGTTAGCCAGCAGGCAGGTCCCCATAGTCAACCAGGTGGGGGAGCTTCTGCGAAAAGTGAAGGTAGTAGTGGGGTTGGAGGTCTCTTGATAGCTGGAGGCACGGCTGCAATGGCTGGTATAGCTGCAGTCGGTGCAGCGGGATTCTTTGCTCTGAAAGGGGCGAATGATTATCAAAAGGCAATGAACCAGATTCAAGCGGCTACAATGGCATCCAGCAAAGACATGCAATCATTGAAAAGTGCCGCCAAAGGTGTGTACACGTCTGGATTAGGCGAGAGCTGGGAAGAAATATCGCTAGTTATGAGTAAAGCAAAACAAGTCACTCAACAGACTGGTAAACAGCTTGAAAGTACAACTAAGAATGCAATTGCTTTACAATCTACATTTGAAAACTTGGATGTTGAAAGTTCTCTCAAAGCGGCTCAAACGGCAGTCAGGAACTTTGGAATATCTTCCGATCAAGCATATAACTTGTTTGCTCAAGGTGCTGCTAAGGGATTGGATTATTCAGGCGAGCTACTTGATACTTCCAACGAATACTCAGTTTATTTCAAGAAGCTCGGATTTGATGCGAATCAAATGTTCGACATCTTCGCAGCAGGCGCTGAAAATGGTGCATTTAACTTGGATAAGGTCGGAGACGCCGTCAAAGAGTTTGGAATTCGTTCCAAGGATGGATCGAAAACATCAGCGGATGCCTACAAGCTTCTCGGCTTAAACGCCAAGAAAATGACAGCCGAATTTGCGAAGGGTGGTCCAGCGGCACAAAAAGCTTGGACACAGGTGGGTCAGGCGTTGAAAAGCATGAAAGATCCGGTCAAGCAGAACGCAGCGGCAGTAGGATTGTTTGGCACGCAGGCAGAGGATATGGAAATCAAAGTTATTCTTGCTCTAGCCAATGCCAGAAAGCAATTCGATCTTACTAAAGATTCGATGCAAGAAGTTCGCAAAATCAAATATAACGATATCGGCACAGCTTTTAAGATGATTGGTCGGCAACTCAATGCAGCTTTGATTATACCGATCGCTGATAAGATGCTACCTGCGCTGAGCGCATTTAGTAACTGGTTTAATCGTGAAGCTCCATTAGTGAGCACTCGATTGGAAAGTATGGGCGAAGCGCTCAAACCTCTTATGTCAGCTATTAGAAATGTAGGAGATTTATTTCAAAATGCGATGAATCGAACTGGTGATATGTCCGCAGCAACAGGCATCAGCCAGTTTTTAATCAACATGGGTGTGGCAGAGGATCAAGCGTATCGGTTTTCCGGCGCGTTATCGAATACATTTGATAAATTCGCCAAACTGAAAAGTTATTTTGAAATCTTCAAAGGCGCGGGTAGCTTACTCGGAAATGCTTTGGCTGGTACGGGAGATATCAGCGCGGTAACAGATATCAACAAGGCATTACAATCAATTGGATTTTCTGATGACCAATCTATTCAGATTTCGTCGCGTATGATTGAGACATTCGATAACATTAAAAAATCTGCAGATCAATTTCTGAGTACTTTAGCTCCAGGTTTTGAGGAAACAGTGAAATTCATCAAAAATCTGTTTTCAACTGATTTTATGGATTTTGGAAGTATACTTCCAGAGTTCAATAATATGAGAAAAGCTATTCTTCCTATAGTCAAGCAGATCGGAGATGGATTAGGACCAGCATTTAAAGCTATGGGAGTGATTGCCAACAGCGTATTGTCATTTTTGAAAAACGGATTCAACGCTGTTGTGCCGGGGATCATGAAATTTGTTGCGCTTATTACACAGACTGTAGGTCCAGTATTTAATAGTGTATTTGGCTACATTACCAAAACACTACTGCCACAGGTATCAGGAGTTATCGCGGAATGGTTACCTAAAATAACACCGATCATTAGTGGATTAGTTGGCTTATTAAGCGCGACTTTGATTCCTATGATTAGTCGTGTTGTAGCTGCTTTCCAATTTGCATGGCCTATTGTATCGGCTGTTGTATCTGGCGCAATCAATGTAATTAAGCCAATAATATCTATGTTGCTTGATGTACTTGGTGGAGTGATAACATTTCTAACTGGAGTTTTTACAGGCAACTGGTCACAAGCATTTGAGGGTCTAAAGCAAATTGCAATTGGTGTGTTTGATGGGATTGTAGGCATTATTAAAGGGATGGTAAATAGCGTTATTGGTGTTTTAAATGGAGTCATCGAGAGTGTGAACGGCTTGAAGTTTGATTTACCTGAATGGGCTGGGGGCGGTTCAATCGGTGGTTTAAATATTCCAAAACTCACAACATATGCTGATGGTGGATTTGCCAATCAAGCTTCAATTTTTGGTGAAGCTGGACCTGAAGCTGCTATCCCGCTCAATAATAAACAACGTAGTATGGATATTTTGGCGAAAACAAACCGTATTATGGGTTACCAGCCGTCTAGTAGTGGTGACAACCTTAATCTGAATTTTAATATCATGATACAGGGCAATGCAGATAAAGAGGTTGTGCAGCAGGCTGTACAGGCGACGCAGCCACAATTCAGACAGCAGTATAACCAAATGAAACGTCAAAATGCGAGGGTGAGTCTCTCATGATGTATACAACTGCACAGGGCGATACATGGGATATGATCGCCTATAAAATGCTCAGCAAAGAAGCGCTGATGATCCAGATTATGAATCTTAATCCGGACTACATCGGCGTTTCTATTTTTGGAGCAGGCGTCAAACTGTTATTGCCTCAAATAGCCGAAACAGAAGAAGTGTATGCGGATCTCCCGCCGTGGAAGGTGTGACATGAATGAGTACGATTAATGCACGTCGAGCTCAGGTTGTCATCAACTATAACGGTAAGGATATTAGCAGGGAATTATCAGATTATCTGCTCGATTTTACGTACACCGATGCCGAGCCGGGCACACTCGACGATCTGCAAATCAATCTTGAGGACAGAGCGCGCAAATGGATCGGCCCATGGTCGCCAACGATTGGCGATCACATCACTGCATATATCAAAACTGTAGGATGGGACAAGCCCGGCGAAATCAAAAAGCTACCCTGCGGCACATTTGAAGTGGACTCAGTCGATTTGGCTGGACCGCCGGACACTGTAAGTATCAAAGCAGTGTCTTTACCGGTTGCAGCCAATATCCGGCAGGAGAAGCGCACGAAGGCTTGGGAGGAAGCGACGCTTCGCTCTATTGCTGCAGAAATAGCCAAGCGAGCTGGTTTTACACTTGCATACGAGGCGCATGCCAATCCTAAGTACGATCGTCAGGATCAGCAAGATGTGTCTGATCTTGCTTTTTTAAATGATATTTGCCAAAAGGAAGGTATCGCGCTCAAAGTCACCGGAAAAAAGCTAGTGCTGTTTGACGAGCGTGTCTATGAGCAAAAACCTGTTGCATTGACACTTATACGTGGCGTATCCGATATTGTCAGCTATTCGTTTGCATTTTCGGCGCAAGACGTAGCATATGTAGCTTGCGAGATCAGCTACCAGCCTGCTGCTGTCAAAGCTAAAACGGTCAAAAAGAAGAAAACGGATAGCAAGGATAAGGACAAGACGGATACCAAAACTGCTGCTGATAAGAAAAAGTCAGCTAAGAAAAAGACGAAAGCTGCTCAGCCTAAGCCGATCAAAGTCGTATATCGACCGCCTGGTGCTCCCGCTGAGGGTCCCATACTAAAGCTTAATCAGTCTGTATCATCACAGGCCGAAGCATTAAGAGTCGCGCAAAATGAGCTACGCAATAAAAACAAAGAGTCCGGCAAGGCATCACTGTCGCTTGTTGGTGATGTGCGCTTGGCTGCTGGTATGACGATTAACGTCAAGGGCTGGGGTAAATTTGATTCTAAATACATCATTGTATCTGCATCGCATGCGGTTAGCGGATCAGGATACACAACGAATATTGAAATACGAAAAGTATTGGGGTGGTGATGATGGATAACACAGTGAGTATCGGGGTGGTCTCTAGCATAGACACGGATACAGGCATGGTGCGTGTCACATTCCCTGATCGCGACGACATGGTTTCACCGCCAATGCCATTACTCTGTATTGGTACCGGATCGGCATTGCGTAATGCTATGCCTGAAGCGGGCGATAACGTGGTTTGTATATTTAGAGGTACGCAACTTGCAGATGGGATATGTCTCGGCACACTATATGACGGCAGTTATGACATGCCTGCTGATCCTGATGCCGAGCAAGGGATCTATTTTGAGGATGGCAGCTCAGCATACTTTGATCGTGCTACCGGAACAATTATCGTTGATGCTATTGGTGATGTGCAAATCGTAGGTGAAAATGTCAGTATCACAGCCGATAGCGTACAAATCAGAGCTCAAAACGTTAGTATCACTGCCCAAAGCGTCATCGTCAATGCTCCAGTTGTACGACTCAACAGCAATTTGACTGTCAAAGGTACGATCACTGAGCTAGGTGAGGTGATTGACAGTGGCTAAAATCGGTAGCTATGGCGACATTGCTTTTGTCGTTACACCTAAGGTGATCCGATCTTTTAATGAGTTTGTCCGGACGCTTTCGACACGTTGGGGAGATCACGAAGTCATGCTCCGTAAGCCCAAGTCGCAATTCCTTGGCCCCGGTCTGGATACAGTGACATTTAGCATGTATTTTGCCGCCTGGCACGGCACCAAGCCGCGTAAAGAGATGGACAAGCTGGTGGAGTGGATGCGTAAAGGTAAAGCAGGATATCTCACTATTGGTGGTAAAAAGATCGGAGTAGGGCGCTGGGTCATTACTGATATGACACAAAACTGGACCTTTATCGACAGTAAGGGTAATGTACTCGCTGGCACGGTCAATCTCACGCTAAAGGAGTATGTATGATGGCACAAACAATAATCACGATTACCAGCATGCCACCTATTGATTTTGCTCCGATATCCCTTGCAGCAGAGCTTAACCAAAACCTGTTTACGATCCTATCGACTGCTCAAGGCACTGTCGTACTGGATCGGCAGTTTGGTTTGGATATTACTGCATTGGACGAGGCTCCTGCTGTAGCCGAGGCCATGATTACCAGTCAAATTTATGAGCTTGTAGAACGATATGAGCCACGAGCGATTATCCAGCAGGTGTCATTTGAGACAGACCATGATTCGGGTAGATTAATACCCCAAATCAGATATGAGTATCAGGAGGTGAGTGACGATGGCGTTAGCTGATTTGCCTGAGATAGATTTTATAGATGCAGATGTGATGGCTGAGCGGCAAGCGCTAATCACATTATGCGAGGGGTATTTAGGGCGGACGCTGGCAGCAGGCGATCCGCTAATTCCTTTTTTAAATGCGCTCGCATACAAGCATGTTCAATTAGAGGTGAAGATCAATCAGATCGCTAAGGCACAGTATCTACGCTATGCCAGTAACGGTATGTTGGACAACATGGGAGCATTGACCAATACAAGTCGTCTGACTGCGAGTGCAGCGAGAGTAACGATCCGGTTTAACTTTTCATTGCCGCTTGCAGTTGCTCAGACTATACCAGCCGGAACACGGATAGGTCCGAGCGACGGAGACGGTACGATCTATTTTGAGACCCTTACCCCTGTGATTGCTCCGATTGGTGCAATACAAGCAGATGCAGTTGCCATATGTAATACGGCTGGCGTTATAGGCAATACATTTTCAATCGGACAGCTCGATACCCTCATAGATCCACTGCCCTATGTTCAATCCGTGAGTAACCTTGCTGCACCGACTGGTGGAGCTGATATTGAGTCTGATGAGGCTTATCGCGAGCGCATCCAGATCCGTCCAGAGTCATTTTCTGTAGCTGGCCCTTCCGGGGCATATGAATATTGGGCAAAGACAGCAAATCCCGCAATTGTGGACGTTAGCGTAGACTCGCCAGCTCCAGTGCAAGTGCTAATTACTGTGTTACTGTCTGGCGGTGTGATACCAGGTGCGTCTGTGCTACAGCAGGTGTCCGATGTGCTCAACACTAGTAGCGTACGTCCGCTTACGGATCAGGTGACTGTACAGGCTCCTACTGCTGCTACGTACAACATCAACTACACCTATTACATCAATCGTAGTCGGGAGACAGATGCAGAGGCGATCAAGGCAGCAGTGATGGCAGCTACAAGCGATTATGCACTTTGGCAAAAGTCGCGGCTGGGCAGGGACATTAATCCTTCTCAGCTTACTGCAAAGGTCATGGCCGCAGGTGCATCGCGTATTAGTGTCACTGCACCAGCCTATACCGTGCTAAGTAAAAGCCAAGTCGCGCAAGATGCGACTGTCACGGTTACGTTCGGAGGGTTTGAGGATGGTTGATTATCGCGCTTTAAAGCTCGCGCAGCTTTTACCGCCTAACATCGCTAGTGATACACAAATACAAGCCGCAGCGAGTGCTGTGGATGATCGCTTCAGCCGTTTGATCGCTCAAGCAGATAAGTTGGACAGATTTGGACGTATAAACAATTGGACAAGTGAGGAAACGGACGAACTAGCGTGGGAATTCCATGTCGATTTTTACGATAGCAGCGCACCACTGGAGCAACGTAGACAGTTGGTAGCTACGTCTATGGCTCTCCATAGGGAAAAAGGCACTCAGGCGGCTGTAGAGCGTCTCGTCACTCTATTGTTTGGTTATGGACGTGTAGAAAATTGGTACCAATACGGAGGTCAGCCTGGCTATTTTCAGGTAATTACAAATAACCCAGCAGTCACAGAGGAAATGGCTGCTGATTTTTTGCGTGCAATCGACACGGTAAAGCGCGAGTCAGCTCATTTGGAGCGTGTCGTCGTCGAAAAGGTTGCTACCAGTAACTACTATAGCGGTACCGTTACACACTTATTTGATAAGTTGACGATTATAGGGAGGTTAAGTTGAATGGCATTAAATGAGGGTAAGCTTACGCAGGCTGGGTTACGCTTGATGGCAAAAGTCGAATCTGGTGCAACTGTTAAAATCACAAGGTTTGCCGTGGGTGATGGTGAGATTGGTAGTCGCGATCCACTGACGCTAACCGATCTGATTAACCGGCTTTATAACTACGATGTGGCACGCATCGGATACAATAGCAACGTCGCGACAGTCACCTTCAACTTCACGAATCAATCCGTGACTACTGGATTTTATTGGCGCGAAGTTGGAATGTGGGCGCAGGACCCGGATGCAGGAGAGATACTGTTTATGTATGCAAGTTCTTCAGGAGCGCCAGAGTACATCCCGCCTGGCGGCAGTAGCACAATACTGGAACGGCAATTTAACTGGCGCTTAGTAGGTAGTAATGCTGCATCTATTACAGCCACTATCAATGAGTCGCTACTGTATGCAAGCCAAGATGATCTAGCAGCAGTGGCTAAACAATCTCTGCAAGTGCGAGACATCAATCCAGCTTGGACTCGACTAGATCAAATGCGTGATCCGGGTATTTATAATATCGCTCAAATTTCCGTTTACCCCGATCGACCAATCACAACGGGAGCGGGGTCATCTGGACCGGCAAAGCTGGTAGTCAAACGTGATCCAAAGCAAACAGTAGAGTATGATTTTTATCAAACAATTGAAATCAACGGAAGATCGGACGCGGCAATTTACATCTACCAGCGCAGAGTGCGTGGAGCAGCTATAGCAGGCGCTGAGGATTCGACTACTCTTGGTCAATGGATTCATCTTATTAATGCTGGGGGCGGAACCTTCACGGGTCCGGTAAGTATGACCAACGGATTAAGTGTGACAGGTGGTAGCTTATGGATCACCAACTCAGTAAAAACAGACACTGTTGAAGCTACTGGGAAAATTAGCACCACAGCGGGAATGCTAGTCAACGGTACGGCCAACTTTACGGGCGCTGTACAAATTGGCACTGGCAATAACAGCGCACCAGCTCCGAGTTTAGCTCTGACACTAGGGGATGGTGATACCGGATTTAATCCAGGCGGCGATGGAGTCATTAATATGTACAGTAATGGCGAGATGGTCGCATATGTGACCAATTCAGGAGGTAGTAAGGGTCTGTTTGCTTCAACGTCCGACGGAACAAACACCTATCACCTGGCAAATGAAATCAAAGGTTTAAAGCAATCTGGCGCTGATCGAAAGCAAGAACTCGTGTCCGCGATCAACGCCTATGGTGGATCTGCATCCATTAACGAGGACATGAGTGCACTAATCAGTAAACTTGCAAATATAGCTTCTCGTAGAGTCCGAACATATACACTTACGGGAGCGGCTAACGGAAATAGAACAGCAAGGAACAACGAGGATATATTCATTATTCCCGCAGGATTCAAGGACGTTATTAATCTGAATACCGGTGTGGCAAAACAAGAGAACACCGCCGCTGGTGGTTTCATGGAGTATTACATCTCGCAATCATCTGGTTCTACCAACAATAACAGGTGCCGAATTTATGCAGTGGATTCATCGGGGCGCGAAGTGGAGATTAGTAGGCTTGACGGTATGGCGAGATACGGAAACGTAAACTACAACAGTTTAAATGACGTTGTTTTCTACTCGACCTACTTAACTTACTCTATGCAATACCACGATGATAGAGGGTTCACGACATACACCGAAAATAGAACCGTTTCTTATTCGGGTGGATTCGATATTTCAGGCGGTTTGAGAATTCGCATAGAGACGTTTAAAGATCCGATGTATCCGCAGGACACCTATATGACAGTATATCTTACAACCCGACCAGCTAGGCTTATAGGTGGTTAACGCGCCGAAAGGCGTATTTTTATACCCAAAATAGAGAGAGCGGAGGGGTAGACTTGCCCAATACAGGAGGCGATGGCATGCAAGAATTTGTAGGCGTGCAAGTGTCATTAGCACGGATCGAAGAATCGCTGAAGCCGTTAGCTATGTTGCCACAAGCAGTCGCAGAGATTAAGGATACATCCAGAGATGCGAGACAAGCAGCGACACAGGCAGCACAGGATATTGTTGAGATAAAAGCTACACTCGATACAACGAAAGGTGTAGCTGATGAAGCTTTGCGAAAATCGAATGAAGCATTACGCCAACTGAGCGAGCAACAGGAAGGTCAGAAGTGGTTCAAGCGCACATTTTATGGCGTATTTGTTGCGGCAGCGGCAGGTGGTGTTTGGACCGCGATCACTGTAGCATTCAGAATTTAGGAGGATACGCATATGGATATGAACAAATATAATATCGAACGGCGCTATATCGACAAGCGCTCTAATGTTCGTCCCGGCACTCGGCTTGTATCCGATACGCCGGGCTTTTTTGTTGGGCACGATACCGGTAATCCGGGTGCAAGAGCGGAAAATCATTTTAAGTATTTTCAAAATTTGGTTGGGCGTAGCGCTTCGGCGCATGTATTTATCGACGACCGGCAAATACTTGAGATCATCCCAACCGGTACCGGATCAGATCCGGCAGAAAAAGCGTGGCATGTGCTCTACAACGTCACAACCGATAATGAGCGTTTTGGCGATGACGCAAATGATATCGCTTTAGGTACAGAACTGTGCTACGGCGGCAACATCAATTTTGCGGCTGCGTATGATCGGTATGTCTGGTATCTCGCATACTGTTGTCGCAAGTGGGGCAAGAACCCGTTGATCCACATCGCGAGTCATCGTCAGCTCGATCCAGCCCGTAAGCGTGATTGCGAGCAGGCACTTGCTATGGGTGGCAAGACGCTCAAGGATTTACTTTACGACATCAAAGCAACGATGGAGGACAAGACGCCTGTACCGCTTGATTTTGCGCCACTGAGCGTCTATCTGGCTCGCACGCTGATTGATACGTATGTACGTCCAACATGGGCAGCAGAGCATAAGGCAGGCAATACGGAAGCGGCAGCTCACTACTCACGACTAGCAGATAATATTCGATCTGCTGCAGGAGTCGATGCGGAATTTAAACCGTTGGCCGCTGCTATTAAGCTCCCGAAAAGTAACGCTCAAGAATGTATCATCCGTTGGTTATCGCCAGCATGGTTTGCAGCACAAGCCAAGGGAAATACTGAGGGTAAGCAACACTTTAATAATTTTGCAAATGCGCTCCGAGCAGCAGCCGGAATGCCACAAGAATAGGAGAGATGGATATGACAGAAACAATCGTACAAGCAGCACAGCCGTACATCACGGCTATTGTAACGGCGATCATCGGTGTGCTTGCATCTATGATTATCGTAGGACTTAAAGCGATCCAGAATAAAGTGGATAAATGGCTGGAAGCTCGTACAACCGCAGCACAAAGGGAAACGATTCATAAAGTAGCGAGCGAGGCATTTGCCCTGGCTCAAACTACATTCAAGGAGTTGGGTGGGGAAGCCAAGTTACAAGAGGCATTAAGTTATGCGCTCAAGCAGCTCGGTAAACGAGGAATCTCTGTGTCCGCTCAGGAAGTGCAGGCTGCTATCGAAAAAGCCTATCTTGATTACAAAGCCAAGGCTGTACAGAAAACGATGAATATCGTACAATAGCTTAAAATATAGAAGTATTGGAAAATAAACCTATTGGCATCTGTCGGTAGGTTTATTATTTCCTAATTATACAATCGAGGTGATAATTATGGTTATTGATGATGTTATTGGAAGATTCAGAGATCAAGTGAACTCTAACTCAATGTATACTTTACATAATTATAAAGACCGTGATGAGAAAAACGCTTGGAATATTATTTGTGCTTGTATGGATTGGATTGATGTAGGTGTAGAACATCTATCAAAATTCAATTTCAGCAAGCAAAGTATGTATGGGTTAGAAATCTATGCTTATATATCGGCAATTGACATCATTTTTCAAGCTGTTCAACAATTACATAGAGTAATAACTGGAGATAACAAAATTATTTTTAAAGATGACAAAGATACTTTTTCGGATAATAGAACGTTAAAGAGCGACAATGAATATTTTAAGCACATAAGAGCTATTTTTGGGGCTCATCCAGTGAATTTGGATAAAGATCATAATCAAGAAAAATGGTTTGCAAGTTGGCCTAATACTAGAGTTTACGAAGAATATGATGTAACAGTAATGCTTTATAACGTAGATCCTAATAAAGATGATAAAATATTTGGTATCAAAATTAGTGAACTAAACTCATTTTTTGAAAAAAGATATAATCACCTTATATACTTAGGAAATGAACTGGAAAAACAATACAATGAATACAAACGAGAAGTTACCAAGCGATCGGTAGAACAAAGTGATGACATATTAGAACAAATTAATATTTTGAAAAGAGAACTTACTGTAAGATTAAGCAATGAATATTTTGAGTATACAGTAAATAATTTAGAACTCATTTTTTCTGCTCCTATTACTAATAATGAAAATATTCAGGCTATCAATGCATACAGATCAGTTGCAAAAAATGTAGTGGACGAATTAATTCAAAAAATTAACCAAATGGACTATACCGATTTAGAAACGGATTTTATTATCTCTCCCCGTTTTCCTAATGGTCTTCACTACAACTTATCTAAGTTGTTTGAATGCTTGCATGGTGAACGACAGGATTTTCTTTATAATTTTTATATAGAGGAATTATCAGAATTTTTCAAGGAAATAGTAGCAATCAATGATGGTATGCCACGAGAAGAAATTTTCTTGTTATTGCATGTTGCTCTCTATGATTATTCTCAAAATGAAGATGAATGAGATAGGTTTGAAGCTTTGAATACCTATAGGATTCTATTTATCATCGAAAAGCCTCTATCATAATTGACAGAGGCTTTTACTATTAGAACTTTTTGAGAATTATTCTTCTTTTTCAAGGATTTCTATGGAATAGTTACCCTCAAAAGAAAGATCCTTATTTTGTTTGTAAGCAATGTGACTATTAGCTACAGGGTCACCTGCTAGATCTTCATTGTCATACCAAGGTGTAGTCGATTTATTATTTTCTTCACCTTCCTCTAATTCACTGCTGCTAGGGTACAAATCAGTGTTAGGAAGCTCTTTTGAAATGGCTTCTTTTATATCTTCCCATAAATATTGAGCATCATCTTTTTTATATTTAAACTTTTTAGACATAGCCACCATCTCCTTATTTTATGATCCCCAACCAATATTATAAGCTGGAGCTGATCCTTCGCCATAACCTTTGCGCGAAGGGCTGCTCCCTTCTCCAAAACCGTAACGGATCGGAATTCCGCCCTCTCCATTATTCTTCATATTCAATTCACCTCCTTAAATCAGTCTACTTTCACAAACTGATCTACAAAACGCTGGCGATCTGAATCATTAAAATACTTATTACTAATCTGAGCACGCCATTCAGCATTTCCACCTGTCGGATCACTTGTTTTCAACGTATCAAAATCAACCCCACCGTAGAACTTTTCTGCTTCATCCTTTTTAAGATCAATAGAGTAAGTATCCCCACCATAAGGCAACGTCATCTTAATTTCATTCGCAGCAGGAAACTCTTTCAGCAGACGAGTAGATTCTTCCATGAGGATTTTGTTGATTTCATCGCCAGTGCTGAAATAATCTTGATAGTCACTGTTCGTTACTTGAGATTGAGGATTAGCAGCTTTATACTGCTTGAAGCTAGAGAAGAACGTTATAGAGATATCATTTTTCCCAACGTTCACATCTTTAATGAAGGAGCTACCACGTAAGATGCCAGCATAGGCTAGAACCGTTTCTTTATCGAGTGTCTGCGTAGTAGTATCAGCATCAACATAAATGGTTTCTTTGCCTTCAGCGGCTTTTACCGGCTCTGAAGCTGTTTCTGTTTTGTTTGTAGCAGAAGCGACTTGCTGATCGTCACTCTGTTTCTTCGTTTCGCTTGTAGTAGTTTCGGTAGCAGCAGTAGGTTGTGCAGGTTCTGCTTTAGCAACTTCCTGACTCTGACTAACAGCAGCTTGCTCAGGCTGAGCCGTCTGAGTGGTCTGTGCCTTGTTGGGATTAATAATCCCGACCAAAACAACAACAGCGAGAGACACCCACATGATTTTGAACTGCTGCTTCGCTTTAGGTGAGCCTTTCTTTTTTGATCGGATTGCCAGGACCAAGTAAACAATAAATGCGATTGATGCCATACTACCAAAGAATGAAAGCATTCGTTCTATCCCCTTTTATATGTAAGATCATGGGAATAGTATATCCGAACTAGGATAAATGATCTACAAAAATTATGAACAATATACAAAATAATATTGTTTTTCCCTGTTTCTTCCGTATAATTTATTGAGCATGCTACTGAATACATAATCGTATGAAATAAGGAGGATCAAAATGTTAGAAGCATTACGCTTTATTATATGCTCAAGCATTGAAGCTTTTGCAGGATTGGCTTTAATGGTTTCTATCTTCCGTATTTCACTAGCTCGGTATGTATGGCCTGCTTCTTTCTTGCTTCTGATTGTCAACTTGGTCAGCTATCTTTTGAGAACCGAGCAACTATCTTATATAGCTCCAGCTCTAATAACAATATTATACGTCTTAATTATTACAACCATGATGCGTATACCTGTGTTGTGGTCAGCGATTATGGCAGCGATCGGAATGTTGATATACACATTATTACAGGCTGGTGTAATTTTGAGCTTATATGGATCGTTCGATACCAGCATGCAGTATTCAGTAAAAGGATCAATAGTACAACTTGTGACGAGTACAATTGCGCTTGGAATAGTTTGGTTCTTGCTGAGATTTAGGATCGGATTTATTGCAGACTTTGAAAAGCTTAGATTTAAGTTTGAACACGTAGCCGTCTTGATATTTATCACTTCTGCATTAGTAGCTTTATCGTTATTGATGTATGTTAACAATCTTTATTACGTGTTAATATTCATGTCTCTTTTAGCTATTGTATTGCTATACTACGCCTTTAAAAAAGAGGTTGAATATGATTGATCAGTTAGCTCTTAAAGCGGCAACTTATATCAAAAAAAAAGCTCCTGCGGATCATCCGACTAGCATTGCCGTGTTAAAGCATGCTCTGGCAATTCTTATTAATATGGTAATGATTATCTTTGTGGTTATAGTAATTACTTCAATGCTTGGCACTGTAAAACAAGCGGTTATATCTATGATTTCTTTCGCTATTCTGCGGCAAATTACTGGTGGATATCACTTGAAGTCTGGTATATATTGTGTGATCGTTTCTTCATTGTTGTTTATTTTTTTACCTATAATATATTTACCTGATTCAATCGTTATCTATTTCACACTTGCAAGCATGCTACTTTGTGCATTATTTGCGCCCTCTGACATTGCAAAGCAATCTCGGATACCCGCCAAGTTCTATCCCCATTTAAAAGTATTAGGTATTTTCGTGATTGCGAGTAATTTGCTATTTGTCTCGAACATAGTGGCTCTCTCTTTTTTAGTACAGACGCTATTGTTAATTAAATGGAGGAGGTGAACGTATGCGTTTTTATGGATTAGTTGCTACAGTTTTATCTTCGCTGGCATTGTTTTTCGTCTCCACCGCAAGTATTAGCTTTATCTATTCCCCAGAAGCCCCAGAAGAATTGTTGAAAAAATAGGAGTGGTAAAATGTTGACAGTAACAAGGGAGGTAGATGGAGATACGGGCATAGTGAGCATTGATACCAGCACAATTTGGTACATGGAGTACGATCGACATATTGACCGCATTGTTGTACATACACAACGATCAATGTACTATATGACGGGGACATTGAAGTATTGGAATAGATTACTTAATAACTCCGGTTTGAGCTTTGCCCTGGTTGATCGAAATTCCCTTATTAATATCAAGAGTGTCATAGAAATTGATACAAACTACAGAGACGCTTATTTTGATAGTATTCATTCAAAGGTTTGTACCTTGGCCAGACATAAATTTGCAGATAACATCAAAGAAATAAAAACAAAAAATCCTCATATAAAATTAACAGCACCCGTGTAGTCGGGTGTTTTTTTGTCGTTTCAATGTCATAAACCTGTCGAAATATGGGATCGGCTTATCCTGCTAAATTGTATTTACCATTTTCTACAAATGGTATTTAATAGTAATAGAGCGCAAGATACATAAAAGAAAAGACAGTACAGCCTAAACTGCACAGCCTTTTAAATTTTCTAAGCAGAAGGGAGAAAAATGTAATATTACAGGAGGATAAAGCATGGATTCAAATAAGTTTTACGGAAAAGAAAATATAAAAAAAATTATTGATCTAACTGTGTTATCAATTGCAATGGGGAAAGATCCCGACTATCTACGTCGCGCTATTACTGCTCTCGATAAAGACGTTCTGCGCGAACAGCGGCGATCATCCGACGAAATTCTTCCTCGGTCAATTCACGACCGTCAATTATAAAAGTATGATCTGCCTTTATTTCATCATCCGTTAAATCTAATTTTTTTTCTAAAAACTCCTTTTCTGAGGAGTTTTTTTCTTTGTCTAAATACTTTAATTCTTCTTGTTTACTAATGAGTTCAGCTAAATCTACATTAAGCGCAGTAGCTATACTTTTCAATGTACTGACGCTTGGATTGTATCTATCACCTTCAAGATCAGCAAGATAGGAACGTGACAAATTCGCTTTACTAGCAAGTTGTACTTGAGTCAACTTCTGCGCTTTTCTCAACGATTTGACTTTACTTCCAATACTCATTCTAAAAACTCCTCAGTAATAGTTTTATTATGTAATGCGTTACAAAAAAATAAACCAGTGGTTTAAATCTATTCTATTCTACGTATTGTCGGATATACAAGTTTCTAAAAGACGGAAATACAAGTAAAATAAAGTTAATTGACGGAAATACAAGTTATTAGGTGATTATATAATGAAAATGGCTAGATTTTAAGTTTTACAAAAATGACGTGAATACCATACATTATTAACAGGAGGTGAACACATTGGAAAATGTATTAGATAAAAAGAGACTGGGAGCAGAACTTAAGAAACGCCGTGAGGAAAAGAAGTTGCAACAGTATGAATTAGCTCATAAAGCCGGAGTATCAAGGAACTATATTTCTGATATTGAAAACGGAAGATATATGCCGTCTGTTAATACTCTCGCGAAGCTGGTCAAACATCTTGACGCAGACTTAAATTCGCTCTTAATGTCGGAAATACAAGACGAAAAGTGTGCGAATTAAAAGAATGAAGCAATGAAGTCCTTATAGAAAGGAGTTTTATATGAATCTGACACTCATTAAGCAAAATGGCACTCATTATGCTGATAGCCGCCAAGTTGCAGAAATGACAGGCAAACGTCATGATCACCTGATCCGAGATATCGAAAGCTATAAAGCGATTCTGGATCAAACCCCAAATTTGGGTTCTGACTCTTTCTTTATTGAAAACTACTATACGTCAGGTACAGGTAAGCCATATAAAGCCTACCTGCTCACCCGCAAAGGCTGCGACATGGTAGCCAATAAGATGACTGGTGAGCGCGGTGTACTATTCACCGCCGAGTATGTAACAAGGTTTGAGCAGATGGAACGCCAAATTACTTCTGCTCCAATTATTCCTCAAACGTTGCCGGAAGCTTTAAGGCTTGCTGCTGATCTAGCAGAGCGTAACGAGCAGTTGAAGCTCCAGCAGACTGCCGACCGTCCCAAAGTCATCTTTGCCGAATCCGTAGCAGCGAGCCAAAGCAGCATCCTGGTGGGCGAGCTTGCAAAGCTGATCCACCAGAACGGCACACCGATGGGACAGCAGCGATTGTTTGTCTGGCTCAGGGATAAGGGCTATCTCATCAAACGTGCCGGTACAGACTATAACATGCCGACACAGCGCTCAATGGAGCTGGGATTGTTCGAGATCAAGGAGACTAGCATCACGCACGGTGACGGTCATATCACGGTCAGCAAGACGCCGAAGGTCACTGGCAAAGGTCAGATTTACTTCATTAACAAGTTTCGTGATCAGAGGGAAAACGCCAATGTCCAAACTATTTGAAGATCATTTGAACCGTGCTAATCAAATGCTTGTTGTAATGGCAGCTATGCCATACACAGAATCTTTACCAATCAAGGAGCAAGCGGAGATCGTTTACCGCTATGAGGTGATGCGTGCAATGTTGGAAGCTGCTAAGCCATATTGCATAAACAATGCTAGGCGTTTGGCATTCGCTTACGTGAATCATCAGGCGTTTAGCAATTTTGCTCAAATGGACACTCTGCTTGATCTGGCATTGCTGGAGCAGCAGGGGGCAAGTATCAGCACAGATAAGTTTTGGGCAAGCATGAATTTTTAAAGAGAGGAGGATTAAACATGGAGATGTGGAGTAATCAGGCATGTTTGGGATATGCTATCGCGGCAATGGAACGTAAAGGGTACACGGCAGAGCAAATCAAGGAAGTTGTACGCTCAATGCAGTTTGTTTTTGACAATAAGTCGATTGAGCAAGCTGCGGAGATTTATCGTCAATCATCTTAATAACTTAAAAAAATAACTTAAAAAGGACAGTGAACTCGATGAAACCTAATCCAGTGCAGGGTTGGAAAGATTGGCGCCACCTACAGCAGTTACGCCGCTTCCGTGCAGCAGAGGGCATTTTGGATGCTGCTGAGGATTGGCTAGACAAGGAAATCGCAGATTTGGAAGGAGAGCTACACAGTGCATATCAAATTCCTAGCCGTTCGTGCTCATAATTTTAAAGCTCACCGTGACCTGACTGTTAACTTTGGCGAGTGTACGCAAGTCACGGGAGATAATGCCCAAGGCAAATCCACAATTTTGGAAATCCCTGTATGGACACTATACGGCACATCGCCGTTGGGTAGCAAGCTCGATCCTAGCCCGACTACCTATGAGTTTGATCACGTTATGGCTGAGCTATTAGTAAACGTGGATGGTAAGGAAGTCTTGCTAGGTCGTGGGATTGAAGGTGGAGACGCCACTTATTACATCAATGAAATGTCGAGTAAAGCAACTGAGTTCAAAAATCTTGTAGCTTCACTGTTTGATCAAGATTTATTCCTATCATTGTATAACCCAGACTACTTTTTCACGCTTCATTGGGAAAAGCAGCGAAATTTGCTCATGCGTTTTGTCACTGCTCCAGCTGCCAAAGAAGTATTTGCAGAAATGAGCCGAACGGAGGCATCACAAAAGCTTAAAGATATCCCGCTTAACCCGTCAGCAAGCAGGTTGCAGGAGCTTACCAAGCAGCACACTCTTACGAAGTTAGACGAGAACAACCGTAAGGTTAAGAACGACAAAGATACAGCTCACAAGCGCGCACAGGGAAAGGTGCAGGCGCTTAGAGAGCAGCTAGACAAGTTGCCGCCAGCACCAGACGACATTGACTCAGTGCAGTCTCAAGATGCTGAACTACTAGAGCAGATCAGGGATATCCAATCTCGAATCGAGCTGGCAGACGAGCCACGGCGTAAGCGCGATGTAATACAGAGCACGATTAGCCAGCTTCAACAACGTATTGAATCGGCAAAGAGTGCCTACATGCTCATTTATAACGAGCAGATCGACGATCATTGTCCAACGTGTAAACAGGCACTTGCTGCCGATGCTGTGCAGGCTGTAGAGGACGATCACCAGCAGCGCAAAGATAAGGCGCGCGAAGCTCACGGCGCTCTAGTGTCTGAGCGTAAGACGCTTGAGGCACAGCTTTCCAAGATCGAGATTCCAGACGTATCAGAATTGATGATTCAGCAACGTGCTCTGGAAGAACAACGCGATCAGACTGCCGATGCTGTGTCTGCTCATAATCGTCGTAAGGGTTTGTCTGCTGATCTGTCCACTGCACAAGCTGAGGAACAGCAATCGCTCAAGGATCGAAATGAGGCCATCTTTGTTCTGGATGCTATCAAAGCCTACGATTCTAAAACGGCGGAGTTGCAGGCTGCCAAAGTACAAGATTTGTTTACAACCTTGTCCGTCAGTCTGTTTAAACAACAGGCCAATGGCGAACATCGGACACACTTTGAAATCCAACAGAACAATAAGCCGTATCACGGTCTGTCACTATCCGAGCGGATCAAAGCAGGCTTAGAGCTGCGCGAGGTTTTGAGCCAGCAGAGCGGCGTTATAGCACCTGTAGGCGTGGACAATAGCGAGAGCATATTCAAGATCAATAAGCCATCTGGACAGCTCCTTCTAGTGAAGGCTGTCGAAGATCAACCACTACAAATCACGGAGGCAAAATAAATATGGCCAATAATAACCGTGCATTGTCACTCACACCAGAAGTACAGGAAGCATTCCCACCGGCTGTACTCGAAGTTATTCGCACATCCCTTTGCCCAACCGCATCGGATGCAGAATTCCTGCTCTTTGCCCACAAAGCAGCTACGTATGGCCTTGATCCTTTCAAAAACGAAATCTTCTTTATCAAGTACGGTAATCAAGCTCGTATCCAATTCGCTGCCGAGGCGTACCTGGCAAAAGCTCGCCAAAAGGATGGCTTTCAGCCACCAGATACCCAGATGGTATGCACGAATGATGAATTTCAAATTGCTAAGAATCCAGATACCAAAGAGCTTGAAGTCGTTCTTCATGAAATTGGCTTTCCACGCGGTGAGATCGTTGGCGCATACTCTATTGCTTATCGTGACGGTCATCGTCCGGTCACAGTGATTATGGATCGTTCTGAAATTCAGCATATGTTTACTGGGCAAAATAAGGATAACTGGACAAAGTGGACAACAGACATGTTTGGCAAGCATGTGGAGCAGCGTGCTCTTAAAAAGCAGTATGGCCTTGAGTTTGGCGATGATGATATCCCACAAGCAGTTGACCAGGTTACTCCCTACGAGCGTAAAGATGTAACTCCTGTAGAAGATCAGCCAGCAGAGGACAACACACAACCCGCCGCACCAGTACAAGGTGAAATGGTAGAGCCTACGCCTATCGAAAAGGCTCGCGCAGAAATGAAGGAGAAATTCAAGGTGCTTGGCATTACAGAGCCAGAAGCAATGCAAACATATATCGCTAAGCATGCTGCACCAAAGGGTGCGAAGCCTACGCTTGCTGAGCTGAAAGGTCTGCTCAAGATCATGGATGGTCACATCGCAGATATGCAGGCAGAGCGTGAAGCAAATGACGAACTCCCGCTATGAGATCATTACGCGATTACCAGATTGCCTGGTGTGCGGGTGCACAATCTATCCGGGCAAGGAAAAACATTACTACGGCTTACGGGTTTGCCGAGCCTGTAAAGTCGAGCTGGTAGGTGAACGTGATGAACGGAGAAATGCAGCAGCTCGACTTGTTCGACGATTACGTTGCTGATGCTCAGCCAGCATTGAATGGCATGTACTACGAATCAGCTACAGAACTGTTTGTATCGTTCGTGCTAGGTCGTCGGCATTGGGAAGGTCATGCAGCACACGATTGGCCGAAAGCTTGGCAAGACAAAATGAAGCAGGAGCGTGCTATTTGATGCTTGATAATATTACGGTATTTGATTTTGAAACGACTGGCTTGGACGCTCAAGCAGAAAGAGTTATTGAAATGGCTGCGATCCGTGTGGTCAATGGGGAAGTAGTCACTTCATTTAGTGCTCTTGTTCAGCCTGATAAATCGTTGGAGCCGAAAATCACTGAGATCACAGGTATCACCGACAGTATGTTGGTCGGTGCAATGTCGGAAGATTTGGCATTCCGTATACTACGTAATATCATTGGCGATTCTCTACTGGTTGCGCATAATGCAGCGTTCGATCTGCAATTTTATCATCATGCACTCCAGCGCCTGGCAGGCAAGACTTTCACAAATAACTTTATCGACACAATGACCATTAGCCGAGAGCGTTATGCCTATCCTCATAAGCTGACCAATATGTGCGAGCGATTGGGAATTGTTTTGGAAGGGGCGCACCGAGCGCTGAACGATGTGTTTGGGTGCTGGGAGCTATTGAAGGAGCTTCATGCTCAAGAATCAGTTGAGCCATTCCTTAATACACTCGGCTACCTGAAGAAATATCCGCCTCCAGCATGGGTACCGCAGCATGCGCGATTATTCGCGACGGCGAATCGCTATGAAAATTGATATATTGGCATCCGGCTCCAAAGGTAACTGCATCGCACTTACATCCGGCGAGCACACAATCCTAATTGATGCCGGAATTGCTAAAACCAAAATTGAAAAACGGTTGCTGGACGTGGGAGTTAGACCCCATCACATTCAGGCGATCCTAGTTACTCATGCCCATGGTGACCATATCAAGGGGTTGCCTCTGGCAAATAAATACCGAATACCAGTATGGGCGAGCAAGGGAGAGTGGCAAGCGATCTCCGGTGTGGATGATGAACTGCGGTTTATAGCAGATACCACTTATGGTGTATATGACATATTTGAACTTGGTGGTTTGGTTATTATGCCATTTGGTGTGCATCATGATGCCTATGAGCCATTGGGTTACACGATAGAGGATATAAGAACCCAAGAGCGTGCTTGTGTAGTATTCGACACTGGTAAGGTCGATGCGGACATGCTGGAAAGCATGACTGGCTGTAACACCTACATCATTGAGTCAAATCATGAGCCTGACATGGTAGCAGAGGGCGGTTATCCCGACAGTATCAAAGCTCGTATTCTGTCTGACCTGGGACATTTGAGTAATGAGCAGACTGCAGCAGCGCTCCAGCAGCTCATACAGGGCGAAGGCGAACGGATCATTTTGACTCACTTGTCCAGTCATAACAATCTGCCTACACTCGCGGAAATGACCGTCCGGCAGGCATTGCAGCGCAAAGGATTTAAACCCGATAGGGATTTCACAATACAAGTTATCACGGATTGATCGGAGGTTATCGCTATGTTGGTTTTGTCAAAAAGATCGAATTGTGTCCATCGGAATATGGTTCGTGTAGGAGATTATTTTGAAAACGATGATTATCAGTTAAAGCATACCGATGTTGAAATCATTCATACGGATGAAGAAGTTCAGCAAATGATCTCGGATGCGCTCGATAGCGCGGATGAGTTGCATAATGCTACGTTTGATGCTGAAGCGGAAGTTCTCGAAGGTAGGATTCAGGAACTGGAAAAACATTTGAATACGATCATGCTGAAATTGGCAGAAGTATACCCTGATGTGGATGTCACTGAGATTTCTCCTAATGATGAGTTCAGCGTTATTTCAGCTTATCTCAAACGTATGAGCGGGTGAGGTAGATGTCCGAATCTGTACAACTAGAAGACGGGTACACACGGATAGCCAACCAGATACTGGATCATATTATCCGGTACCCGCTCAACGGGTCACAGTACAGGATTGTTATGACGGTCTGGCGGTACACGTATGGATTTAACCGCCGCGACCATGATCTCTCAGTTGAATTTATCGCTCAGGCTACAGATATGCATGTAGTTGGAGTCAAACGGGAGATCAAGAATCTGATCAAGCAAAATGTCATTATCGTGACCAAACAGGCATCTGGTGTCAGTCCACGCCGAATCGCTTTTAATAAAAAATATGTAGAATGGTGCAAATCGGTAGAGGGAACCGATCAGTTACCTCTAGCACCAGAAAATGAAAAAGGGGGAACTGATCTGTTACCCCTAGAGGGAACTGATTCGCTCCCTCTAGTGGGAGTCAATTCGCTCCCCAAGAAAGACAAAAGAAAGAAAGACAATATATATACCCGTATCATCTCTTACCTCAATGAAAAGGCTGGTAAGAAGTTTAATCCAAAAGTGCAAAACACACAAAAGCTAATCAATGGACGAATCAGCGAAGGCAGAACATATGAGGACTTTGTACACGTCATTGATGTCAAATGCGATGAGTGGCTGGACAATCCCAAGATGTTCCCTTATTTAAAACCAGATACGTTGTTTAGCGGCAAGAACTTTGACAAGTATCTTAACCAGCCTGTTGTGCAGCAAGAAGAGTCTCAGCAGGCTGCTGGATACGACATGGCTTATGAAGACGCATTAAGGGAGTGGGTGGTCTCAGGAAATGACCCAGAACTATTTAGACACCAGTCCTGATGCACAGATCGACGTACAGGCAGAGCAATCCGTACTCGGTGCCGTGTTCTTGGATACAACTGCTCTGGACGATATCAGGTTTTTGGAAGATCGGGACTTTAGTAATGAAGCACATCAATTGATCTACAAGGTCATGAAGTATCTGGATGATCGTGATATACCGGTAGACCTTGTTACGGTCACACAGGAATTCGCCAAATTTGACCGGGCACAGGAGATGGGCGGTCCCAGCTACCTGACCAAGCTTGCTCAGGCTGCTCCATCATCCGCTAATGCTCGTTACTATGCCAGCATTGTGCGGTCTGCTGCATTGCGGCGGCGTGGTTCACTTATTGGTAGTCAGATCCGTTCATTGGCTCATGAGCACTTTGAGTCGGATGAAGACTACTTCTCGGCAGTTGAGGACTTAGTAGACGAGTTGCGACCCGGACAAACGCAGAAGATGCAGAGTCTGGCTGAGATCAGGGAAGACTATTTCAAGCACCTGACGAGCAGCCCTGAAAAGCTCTCTACCGTATGGTTCAAGCAGTTTGATGCTTGGTCACAACTATGGCGAGGCTGGCTGTACATCATCGCTGGTCGCCCCAGCGTGGGCAAGACAGCCAAGGCGCTGCAACTGTTGCATGGGATCGCTATAGGTAATCCCACCGCTGGCCCTGTCCTCATTTGGTCACAGGAGATGGGGAAGGCTGAACTGATCGACCGCATGGTATCAATGGTTACTCAAATCAACTATCCGCGCCTGATTGATAAGGGTGGTGAAGGTGGATTCACCGATGAGGAATATGAAAAGATCACCGATGCATATGATCGTATTGAGCGTCTGAAAATATTCGTCCAAGACTCTGCCGGTGTCACCATTGATGAAATCAGAGCAACGGTGAAGCAATTCAAAAAGCGCTACGGTCAGATCGCGGCAGTGATCGTAGATTATCTACAGATCATGGAGATTCCACAAAAGCGCTCTGAGACTCGCGCACAGGCTATCGGTTATGTTACCCGCTCAGCGAAGAGCATGGCGCGTAGGCACAAATTCGTGTTCATCATGTTGTCTCAGCTCGACCGAGCGGTTGACGATGAAGAACCGAAGCTACGCCATCTTAAAGAGTCTGGCAGCATTGAGCAGGATGCTGACGTAGTAGAGTTCCTCTGGTACAACGTCAAAGATCAGACTCAGCCAGGTAAGAAAATCATCGACTCTATCTTTGCTAAAGGCCGGAATGTAGGCACCAACCGATTTAAGCTGGAATTCCGCTGGTGGAATCAGATGTACGTCGAGCAGCCAAGAGAACAAGCCGATAAGCCGAGGAAGGCAGGTGGGACAAATGGCGGGAATACCAAACCGAATAAAAAATGATGTGGAATACGAGGAAGTTTTGGAACGCATGAGAAAAGGCGCAGAAATGATCGAACATCCACTGACAACAGAAAAGAGCCGTGCTGAACTTATGAAGGTGTATGATGCTCTATCGGAGGCAGCGGTAGCTTATCGCATGCATCCAGACGTGCGAGCCGGTAGGGAACCGGTCTACGAAATGGAGTTGACTGACAAGCCTACATCTGCCGCTGCTGAAACACCTGAACCTGTCCCGCAACCTACAGCAACAAATATCAACCTGTCAGATTGGCTCTGACCGAGGAGGATCATATATGCAAGACTATGTGTACTTTAAAATCCCAGTACCTTATATGCCCGTCCGTGGCAATCAGCCAGGCGATATGCGTGTAAAGCTACATGCTGCATTGGATGAGCTGATGACGGAAGTAGAGTCTACTGGATACGACCAGCGCAAGGCACTGGATTTATTAATCCATGGCACCTCGACAATGATAGGACTGATGTACTCTGAGGCTCGCGAGCGGCTCCCTGAGCAAACAGCGCGCAATACGGTAGTAGATGTGGTATGCCGCGCCAATCAGGGCTATGTAGATGGGCTGGTGCAGTCATGAGGTACGTTGGCATTGATCCATCAACTGCAACTGGACTCGTCATACTGGATGATCAGGCAAATGTGATCGTAGCCGAGGACGTGAGTGGGATAGGTAGTAAAGATCCGCATCGCGTTGGCACGCTGGTGGATAAGGTGATCGGCAAGCTATTGTCAAGCGACAAAGTATGTATCGAGGGATTTGCCTACGGAGCGCAGGGGCAGGGAGTGGCTGTCCAGTATGGGCTTGGCTATCTACTCCGCGATCGGCTTTATCGTAAACAGATTGCCTATGATGAAGCGGCTCCTGGTGCTGTTAAGAAATTTGCAACAGGAAAAGGCAATACCAAAAAAGACGAAATGGTAATGCCAATCTACCGGAAGTGGGGATTTGAGCATAAAAGCGATAACGTTCGTGATGCCTATGTGCTCGCCCGTATCGCGCTGGAGTTGGATAACGCTCGACAGACAGGACTTGTCATTAAATCGCCACTCTACCAGTGTGAGGTTATTAATGCAATCCTTAATCCACCAACATCGAAACTAACAAAAAAACGAAATAAAGAAGCCCAGACTAGTTTTTTGTAATTGGATCGGTGGATACCTCAGCATACTAAAAACCTAATCAAATTAATTTGATTAGGTTCAGCAATTGTTATTTCAATCTCGTTATGTCATTTAAAGGACCTATCATTGCATCCACTGCACCACGATAATTCAAGTATTTTTCATGTGTATCGACATTTTTTAAATGTCGAGCACCACCAGATTCTATCCAATAATTTTTGAGTAACTCATCAAGATTTTTCCAAGTATTGTTGATTAAAATTCTTTCATTATCTGGAAGCTCCGCAAAATATTTGGGATCGACATTTAACTTAACTAAATCGTGATCGTTTAACTTATTAGTTATTTTATGAGACTCCATCACTAAGGCATTCAAAATAGTAAGTAGTCTCGAAGCTTTATCTTGTATAGGAATCAAAATTTGTTCTCTAAAAGCCGCATCTCTTTGTAATTGTCTTTTTTCCAGATTTTCAGCTATACGAGTTGATGCTTTTGCAGCCTCTGCGCTTGCTTGTGCAGCAGCGGTGCTTTGTTTAGTGGCTCTGTAAAGTAAGAAACTAAACAAACCAGATACTAAAACCCCAAAAAATGCAATTACTACTCCTGCCAGTGTAGTCCAATCACCTGGCAATAAATTGTTGAACATTTTATCACTCATTTCCAAATATTTTATTTATTAATACTTCGTAGTAAGTAAATGGTTTCATAAAGGAGGCTGAACATGCAGGAAATTATCGTAGACAACTTTGCTGGTGGGGGCGGTGCCTCAACTGGTATCGAGCTAGCCACCGGACGAAGTGTAGATATAGCAATCAATCATGATCCGGCATCGATCGCAATGCATCGCGCCAACCATCCTGATACAGAGCATTACTGCGAGTCGGTTTGGGATGTTGACCCACGAGAGGTCGTACAGGGGCGACCAGTTGGACTGGTCTGGCTAAGCCCTGACTGCAAACACTTTTCCAAAGCCAAGGGCGGCAAGCCTGTTGAAAAAGGCATTCGTGGATTAGCTTGGGTAGCGATCCGATGGGCAGCTACCGTTAAGCCGAGAGTGATCATGTTGGAAAACGTAGAGGAATTCAAGACGTGGGGACCGTTACTTGAGAATGGGTACCCTGATCCGAAGCAAAAAGGTCGCACATTCAATTCATTCGTCAATGCATTGAAAAGACAGGGTTATGAAGTAGAGACCAAGGAGCTTCGTGCCTGCGACTATGGCGCACCGACGATCCGAAAGCGCCTGTTTATGGTAGCACGCTGTGACGGCAAGCCGATCGTATGGCCTGAGCCAACACATGGAGCACCAGATAGCCCAGAGGTGTTATCGGGCAAACTCCAACCTTGGCGTACAGCAGCTGACATTATTGACTGGTCGCTCCCGTGTCCATCTATTTTTGATAGTTCGAAGTCTATTAAAAAGCAATACGGACTTCAAGCGAAGCGACCACTTGCGGAAAACACAAAACGTCGGATTGCGCGAGGCATACAACGTTTTGTTATAGATAATCCCCAGCCCTTTGTTATGAGGGTAAATTTCTCAGGTAGCAACCATCATTATTGCGACTCAGTAAATGAGCCGCTCAAAACGATTACAGCAAAAAATGGATGGGGTATCGTAACGCCATACATTGCGAGAATTGGTCAGACAGGATTTGGTGGTGACAGATTACAGTACAAGGCGACTGATCCGCTTACAACTATCACGACCAAAGCTGAGCATATGCTTATCACGCCTGTACTGGGAGTCAATACAAGTGGTCATCTAGGTAGCGCAGCAGACGATCCTTTAAAGACAGTAACTACTGGCGGTCATCATATGTTAATCATGCCGCACATTACAAAGTTCCGCGGTGGAGCTACAGGTCATTCTGTAGACGAGCCTTTGCATACTATTACCAGCGGGGCCGGATCAGCGCGACCAGCAGGTGCAGCGCATGCCATGGGAGTAGTTGCCGCATTTCTTACTCAATACCATACAGAGACGAACCACAAAGAGGTACGTGGGCAAGAGTTAGACAAACCCATGCTAACGCTAGATACATCTAACCGTTATGGGATGGTGACAGCCCACATCGCTCGGCATTTTGGGAAATCAGTTGGTAGTTCCACAGATGAGCCAATCGGTACCGTCACAGCAGGAGGTGGTGGTAAGTCCGCATTGTTCACGAGTCATCTTGTCAAGCTACGCGGAACCTGCGCAGATGGACAACCAGTAACAGAACCAATGCCAACTATTACAGCCGGCGGTCTGCATATTGGTGAGGTAAGAGCATTTTTACTCAAGTATTATGGTAGTGCGGACAATGGACAGCAGCTTGATGAACCACTCCATACAATTACGACTAAAGACCGGTTTGGTTTGGTAACGGTTGAGGGTGTTGATTATCAGATTGTCGATATTGGTATGCGGATGCTTAAATCATATGAGCTTTTTACTGCACAAGGTTTTCCGGAGGGGTACATCATCGACACGGATGCCGATGGAAACGTTTATCCTGAAGACCAGAAGGTAGCACGTTGTGGTAATTCCGTACCACCACTATTCGCGAAGGCATTGGTGCGCGCGAATATGCCAGAGCTTTGTATAGGCTCTGGCAATCAACTCACAGTGGAGCGTTACAAAGAGGCAGTTGGCAGTGGACAGGTTGAGTTTAGTTTGTAATTCTTGAGTAGCGATACTATACAAAGTATAAAGTATCCTGATAATCAAAATTATTCTTATCTAAAAATGCTCTAATTGTATCAGTAATTGCCTCGGTTTCCTTATGAGTGGGTTTTAGGTCTAATGCATCTATTACTCGCATATATAATTCATTGATTCCTACGGCCTTTTCGGGATTATTATTAGACAATTTGGCCCACGCAACTTTAGTAAGATTCTCAATCGTGATTTTGAAATCTTGATCATTGAGTCTACTTAAAGTGGATTTCGTTTTAGAACTTGAGTTTTTAGAGAATTTTAAAAATTCTATATCTTTCTGCATATCTTTTAATAGCTCAATAATAAATGTGTCCGATGAAACAGGTGTTTCTTCAATTGTAGCTACTGTGAACTTGCCAAAAGTTTTTAAAAAAGGTGAATGTTCTGGATCACGCTGAGCTTCTTCATAAGTTGCTTTTACTTTAGCAGCTAACCTTTCTTTAAATTCTATTATTTTAGAAAAGCGAAGATCGCGAGGATATTCAAGATGTTCAATTACTCCGGTATCAAAAGAATATCCTGTAAGATCATCTTTAATAACTACAGTAGGTTTATCAAAAGCAAGTCTCATGCCCAGTTCAAACATGACATTAGGATTTTTGCAGCTTACATCACAGATAACAATGTCAGACGAATACAATCCCTCTACGATTCTTTTATGTATCAAACCGGAACTATCACCTTCACTTACTATCTTTGTCTGACAGTCATACTCTTGTATCGAATTTACCGCTTCTACAATAATACTTTTGATTTCAATCCAATGCTCAGCAGAACAACCATCTATCGGAGCAATTGGCATCACAATGCCCACATTTAATTTCTGAAGCTCAATCTTTTTTTTCTCAGTCATAATATCCTCCAAATTTTATTTTAGGAATATTATACCAAAACTGATTTTCAAGTAACAACTACTATTTAAATCACCTTATAAAGGAATGATTATATGAGTAAACCAACCATCACATTCAAACAAGCTCAGGCAGCTCGTAAGCTGCTAGCTGAGGGCAACACGGCAGATGCTATCGTAATGCGTGCGCTACGCAAAAACTTCGATACAGAGGAATTAAAGCCGCTCAACAGCGTCGATCCGATAGCGCTGGATATGTTTCTCCATGACGAGAACAGTGTTGAGGTTCTGCCTGACAACTCCATCAACTGGAGCAACTATGTAGTCGCACTCAAAAACGGTCAGATCGTGATGGGAGTGACTGGCAGCGATGGCGTTACACTAATTGACTCGAGTACGGAGATCACGCGCAAGACAATTCAAGTAGTTGCTGAGCACTTTGCTATCCAGCTCAAGCAGACCGGTGGACAGTCGCTCACCACTACGCTTGATGATGGCAGCCTGCTCACGTACCGTCCAGCAGGAGGCACGGTATGAAGATTGTACAAATCCAACAATTCGATGCACTGGACAAGTTTGATCATAGAGTTAATGAGTTTTTGCAGGAGATTCCAGCAGAAGACATTATAGCTGTTAACACCCATGTAATTAGCGCAGACGAACAATATACGACGTACCACAATATCGTGATTGTATATCGCACAGAAAGCGTACAATGCATGGATTAATAAGGATGGCTCAATGAATAAATGAAGTTTCATACCGTCAAAGATATCATCGTTTACTATAAAACCATCAAAAAGGAGCAATGCACTATGGCAGCAGCGGAAAAGTTTCATTCAGAGGCAGAGAAAGGAATATATGAATTGCTGGAAAAGTTAGTCGAGGATCAGCGTAGTGATCTGGAGGATGTCCGTTTCATTATCTTAATGAAGCATGGTGGATGGAAGAGCAAAGGGAAAATTGTGTTTGGAAAGGTCAAACCTCTGTCTGATGATATGCGGTTCACCATGAAAAAGGATGCTTTGGTGTATCTCAACGCCGATCAATGGAAAGCCATGTCGGACAAACAACGCTTGTACGTGTTGGAATCTACACTGCATTCGCTTGTACCTAAATACGATAAGCATGGAGACATGAAATCTGGTAATGATGGATTTCCAGCCCTTACGACAACACCGTATGATATCGAAGGTTATGCAGACGTAATCCGTCGCCATGGTCCGGTAATGGAAGAAGTGCGACGCTTGGCTAAGGCTTTGACTGAAACCAATCAAATGACGATTGACGATGTGGCTGAACAGGATGAGTCAGAAGCGTTGCCGGAAGCTCATGAAGGTATCACGGGTAAAATTAACCAGGACGGCACCGTAGAAGTTAGTACGGAAGAGGAAGAAGACGACCCGAACCAGACCAAGATTGAGGACTACATCGAGCCAGATCAATCCGAGTCAGGTTTGGATAACGTTGAACCAATCGAAACAAGCGACGATGACTTGCCATTCTAAACTACTTTCCCCGGCTTGTCCGGGGAAAATCTACTATTGAGGTGATCGTGTGGGGCAGCAAAGCTTTCTGCCGGATATTGACCGCAAACGTACACAGCAGGCTGTGGAGGCTGCACTTGAGAAATACCGCATATACAAGTATCTGTCTTTTGAGCAACGTACAGCAAGCACTACGGCAGCTTACAGTGATATGCCACGTAGCAGCCCGACAAACGTCACGAGCGATCAGACTGCCAGTATCGCAATCTACAATGCAGATCAGCAGCGCTACAGGGCTGATTACTGTGAACGCATAGAGCGAGCTGTGAAGCGTATGCCGCGCCTAGAACGCTTCCTAATGGAAGAACGGTACATGACGAATGAGCATGACTATATTACAGATCAGAGAGTATATAGCTTTAGTTTCCAGCCGCCGATCAGTGAAGGCAAGTACAGCAAGATACGTTGGAAAGCTTTTTATAAACTTGCGCTGGATATGAATTTAATTGTAGAAAGGGATGTTCAATATGACAGTAGATAGAGAGAAATTGCCGCTTGTATTAACGCCAAAAGATATACAATCCATCATGCGAATGGGACGTAAGCAAACATACGAGCTTTTGAAGGAGCCTCCTTTCCATGTAGAACGAGTAGGTAAGCGCGGAACGATCAAAATTTCAAAAACTGTATTTTTCAAATGGCTTGATGGGAACAATGATTCAATTGCACAAAATCAAGGTAATTGATTTTTGTTTTCTATAGTGATATTCTTGCTTCATCGCACCAAGCACTAGCGATGGAGCATTTAGCTCAAAAACGGCAGGTTTTTGGCAGGAAACTCGATGAATCGGCAGGATAATTCGCGATAATTAAGGATAACGAATATCGCAAAAGAAAGTCCTATGAACCGCACTGTTGAGCCTTTCCGAGCATATGAGATAACAAGTGACACCAAAATTTAATAGAGATTTGTCCTCGGGGCGGGGCGAAATTCCCCACCGGCGGTGTTGAGATAACAGATGGTTAATGACTATCTGCAAGCTCTAAGTCCGTGACCCGGCAGGCATCTAATGATGCTTGGCGGTGGATCTGGTGAGAATCCGGAGCCGACAGTATAGTCTGGATGGGAGAGGAAAAGAGCAGGTCTGACATAGGTGCAGGCGTTGTTCGTATGGAGATTCATGCGTTTTGGACAGACATGAATACAGAATTGCCGACTGGAAGTGGCTTATTTGGCTGCATTCCTTTATTTGGGCATCGCTGTATGAACTGGTCATCGGTCCGAATAGCAAGCGTCTACCAAACTGCATGGCAGTGTATACCGGAGTATCGGTGTTCATTGCTGATGTTGTCGTTTGCGTATGATCTGAATTCCCATTTCTGATTATTTATCATGCCCCGTAGTGCCGGAATTATACCGGTCTGCGGGGCTTTTCGTATGTTCGGATTGATCTTGGATTGTTCACGGAATATATTTTTGTTACTATGTTATAAATGGTAACTGAATAAACTTCATGATCTGTCTTTTCGTTTCCTTTTTAAATGGTTTAGAGGAGCAATGAGCACCATAAACCACGAATAAGTTGCCGATAAGACAACAGATCCGATTATATTTTGCACAATGCGAAGGAGTCCTGAAGATGAACTTGTTAAACGATGAATTTTATATGTCACTTGCACTAGATATGGCGGAGCGCGCCCAGGGGCAAACGGAGATTAATCCGGTTGTTGGTTGTGTAGTTGTTAACGATGGACGAGTGGTCGGTATGGGTGCACATTTGAAGCGTGGCACCGGACATGCCGAGGTACATGCGCTCAATATGGCAGGAGCAGAAGCCAAAGGTGCAACGGCTTATGTGACACTCGAGCCATGCAGTCATTTTGGCAAAACCCCACCTTGTAGCGACCGGCTGATTGCCGAAGGCGTGAAGCGCGTCGTTGTTGCTGCAGTTGATCCGAATCCACAGGTGGCAGGTACGGGTATTGAGCGTCTGCGTAGTCACGGCATCGAAGTGGTTACGGGTGTGCTGGCGAAGCGCTCGGAGCGGCTCAATGAAACATTTAACAAATACATCACAACCCGCATGCCGTTCGTAACATTGAAGACAGCGAGCACACTAGATGGACGACTCGCTTCGCGTACAGGAGATAGCAAATGGATCTCCAATAGTGCGGCTCGTGAGCGTGTACATGCGATGCGTCATCGTCATGCGGCCATTATGGTGGGGATTGGAACGGTACTTGCCGATGATCCAGAGCTAACGACCCGTACTGAAGTGCCTGGTCTGAATCCAATTCGAATTGTGATCGACTCGAAGCTACGTATTGCAGATCATGCACGTCTGCTGGATACCTCACAGGCGCAGACGATTATCGTCACTACCGAGGGCGCAGATGCGGCGCGCATTCAGCAGCTGGAGAGCCGTAATATACAGGTACTTGTGTGTGGACAAGGCGAACATGTTGATCTGCATGAGGCTATGCGACGTCTCGGTGAGTTAGAGATTTCGTCCATTTTACTAGAAGGCGGAGGTAAGCTGAATGGGGCAATGCTGGAAGCTGGACTGGTTGATCGGATTACGCTCTTTTTTGCACCGAAGCTGATCGGCGGTTCGCTATCCACATTCGTATTTGATGGCTTCGAGAAAATGAATCAAGCGGTCACACTCGATGAAGTGGAAGTGGAGACGCTTGATGATAATGTGTGCATTAGCGGACGCGCACTGTACCACCATTTGTAAAACTGGCAAAGGAAGGTGATCGTGCATGTTCACCGGCTTAATCGAAGAAATTGGCACGTTAAAAAAAATAGATCGCCGCGGTGAGGCGATGGTGCTAGGTATTCAGGCTTCCCATATTATACATGGACTTGCGCTTGGCGACAGTGTGGCTTGTAATGGCGTCTGTCTGACCGTAACCACCATTGCAGGTTCCTTATTTACCGTCGATGTGATGCCAGAAACGTATCGTTTATCCAGTCTCAAGGAGCTGCGTAGTGGCAGTCCGATTAATCTGGAGCGAGCGATGGCGGCGAACGGCAGATTTGGTGGTCATATCGTACAGGGACATGTGGATGGCGTTGCTACGATTGAACAGATCGAAAGTAACCAGAATGCGGTGATTTTTCAGATCAAGCCACAGCAGCATGACTTATTTCGCTATATCATTCCGAAAGGCTCAATTGCAGTCGATGGTATTAGCTTAACTGTTGTGGCGGTGGATCACGGTAGCTTCACCATCTCGATCATTCCGCATACGCTCAAGGAAACGGTGCTTGCGCACCGCAAGCCTGGAGACACCGTGAATATCGAATGCGATGTGCTTGGCAAATATGTTGAGCATATGCTGAATTACCGCGGATCTACACCGAATGATGCCAGGCAGGAGCGTTCTTCGGGACTAACCGCAGACTTCCTACAGCAAAATGGCTATATGTAGCATAGCGATACACTCCAATAGATGAGGAGGCACAGCAGATGAGTGACGAACTTGCGGGATTAGACCGAATCGAAGAGGCTGTACATGATTTACAGCAGGGCAAAGTCGTCATTGTCGTCGATGACGAGGATCGGGAAAATGAAGGCGACTTTATCGCGCTTGCCGATCAAGCGACACCTGCAATCATTAATTTTATGGTAACCGAAGGACGCGGATTGGTCTGTCTGCCAATTACAGCAGAGCGAGCCAGTGAACTAAAGCTCGAACCGATGGTTGCGCAAAATACCGATTATCACGGTACTGCATTTACCGTTTCCGTCGATCATGTGGATACGACGACAGGTATTTCTGCTCATGAGCGTTCATTAACTGCAATGGCAATAACGAATCCGCAAGCAGGGCCCGAGCATTTTCGCCGTCCGGGTCATCTGTTTCCACTGATCGCCAATCCCGGCGGAGTGCTAGCACGACCTGGACATACCGAAGCGGCGATTGATCTGGCACGTCTGAGCGGCGCCTATCCGGCAGGCGTGATCTGCGAGATTATGAATGACGACGGCACGATGGCGCGTCTTGATCAGCTACGCATGCTTGCACGTAAGCATGATCTGAAAATCATCAGTATTCAAGAATTAATTCATTACTTGCAGCAAAAGGAAAGCACGCTGCGCAGTAATTCGTAATTGTATAGAGCATCATTCCAATACATTAACCAAAGCGAGGGATTCGATCATGGCTAACATTTTTGAAGGACATTTAGTATCGCAGGGATTAAAATTCGGTATTGTGGTTGGACGTTTCAACGAGTTTATTACGAATAAGCTACTGAGCGGTGCACTGGATGCCCTGCATCGTCATGGTACCGCGCAAGAAGATATTGATATTGCCTGGGTGCCAGGTGCATTCGAGATTCCGCTGATCGCGCAGAAGATGGCAGAGTCCGGCAAATACGATGCAGTGATCACACTGGGTACCGTTATTCGAGGCTCGACAACCCATTATGACTACGTGTGTAATGAAGTAGCGAAAGGCGTTGCGGCGATCAACCTGAAGACCGGTGTACCTGTCATTTTCGGCATCGTGACAACCGAAAGTATCGAGCAAGCGATTGAGCGCGCCGGTACCAAAGCAGGTAATAAAGGCTGGGATTCGGCGAATGCAGCGATCGAGATGGCAAATTTGTCCACTCAATTCAAAAACTGAACCTGCAAATCACACAAAAAGGGGCCGTCCAAAGAGGATTAGGCCTCTTTTTGCTGAATATGTATAGTCATGCCTTCACATTAAGGATAAAATAAGGTTGGTGTGATAGGTTGGAGAGATAAGGTAAGCTTGATGCTGACCGATATTGAAATAAGGGAGTGTGCCTGTGACTGTACTATACAAACTCGCTACGTTTGAAGGGCCGCTCGATCTGCTGCTTCACTTAATTGACGAATCGGAAATTGACATCCAGAACATCCCGATCAGTAAAATCACGGAACAGTATCTGGAGTATCTTCATAGTATGAAGGAGCTGGAGCTTGAAGTAACGAGCGAGTTTCTTGTGATGGCAGCAACTCTGCTGTCGATCAAGAGCAAAATGCTGTTACCGAAGCCGCCAGTGATGGAGTTCGATGATTTTGATTATATTGAAGAAGACGATATGGACCCACGCGCGGAGCTGGTGCGCAAGCTGGTGGAATACCGTAAGTACAAAGGAATTGCGGGGCATCTGCGCGAGCGTGAAGAAGAGCGTAATCTGATCTTCACCAAGGAACCGGAGGATATGACGCCTTTTGTTGCTAACGTGAACTATAACCCGGTCGAAGGCTTACATACGATGGATTTGGTAGAAGCCTTCCAAAAGGCATTACGCCGGGCGACGAGACGTGTACGCGTCACTCGTATTCAGCGTGATGAGATTTCGGTAAAGGATCGGATTGGTCAGGTGGTAGACCGTTTTCGTGCGCTTGAGCGTGGAGAACAGTTATTGTTTTCCAAGCTACTTGAACAAGAGCTCGTTCGTCATGAGATTGTGGTTACGTTTCTAGCGGTACTTGAAATGATGAAAATGCGGCAGATTTGCTGTTACCAGAGTCGTCTGTTTGACGACATTGTGATGGAGTGGAGAGGAGAAGTAAGCCTTAATGAAGTCCCAGAAGTTGAAAGCAGTTATTGAAGGCATGTTATTTTTGGCAGGAGAGGAAGGTCTGAATATACGGCAAATTGCCGAAGTGACCGAGCAGCCGCTCGACGTGGTACAGATCGCGATCGACGAGCTACAAGCGGATTTGAAAAAGACGCGTCGCGGTATTCAGATCATTCATATTGCTGGCAGTTACCAGCTCTCTACATTGCCTGCACATGCGGTATATTATAAGCGGCTAGCCGATTCACCAAGCCGCTCATCTTTATCTCAGGCGGCGCTTGAAACGCTGTCGATCATCGCGTATCGTCAGCCGATCACTCGCATCGAGATTGAAGAGATTCGCGGTGTGAAGACGGATCGCGCCATCTATACACTGGTGAATAAGGATCTGATTCAAGAGGTCGGTCGCGCAGAAGCGATCGGTCGTCCGATTCTGTACGGTACAACCAAGTCGTTCCTAAACTATTTCGGACTTAGCGGTCTGCGTGAATTACCAGATGCGACTCAGTTTGAAACGGAAGGCGATCTGGAGGAAGAGACACAGCTTCTGTTCAACCGTCTTGAAGAACAGACCTACGGTGAGGATATCCCCGAATTGGCAGAGCTCGGTGAAGAATTGATCGAAGCAGCTGAGGAAGCGGGCATGCCAGAGATCGAGTTGCCGGAATCTCTTGCTCAAGTAGGAGAGTGGGAGACGAAGCTACCAGATTCGTTGTTGGAAAAAGAAAATGATGAGCATACCGAGGACACAGCGTCCACATCGAATAGCGATTCATCTGCTCAAGAAGATGAAGACGAGCGGAAGTCCTTTTAATTCAGGTAAAAGGGAGAAATGTTCGATACACAGTGAGCGGTTCGCTCCAATCCAAAAAGCAGGTTCATTCACATTAGAGTGATGAACCTGCTTTTTGTTTAGATTATGAAATGCTTCACTCTGTACTCACACCTGTTCTTTCTTCTCCACCGGAACGTAAATGTCCATCACCAGATTTTCATCCCCGTAGCAGCGCTCATCATACAGTTCAAAGTCTACGCCACTAGGAGCATACGCATAACCGGAGCTCGGAAACCATTCATTAAAAATATAATTGGTTGTTCCCTGAATAGCACGTACAAATCCCCCATCGGCACGATTTGCAGGAGGTGTAGTGAATACCGCATACGTAGCAGCAGGCACAACTGCTTGATATAGATCCTCAGGCACATCATTGAAGTTTTCTACTTCGACTCCAATCACATAGCGAAAATGCTCAGACTGGTCATTGTTCATAATGCAGGCTCCATATTCAGCGTGGCTGACTGGTTGTAGCACTTCATGTAGCGTGTGCCCCCAATTTTCAGCCATATAACGTTGCCAGAATGCCGGGATATCCGTCATATTTTCACCATTTACACGAGTTTCCAAGGCATAGCCTGCCAGTTTCAATTCGGGCTTGATTACAAAGGTAGGTCGCATCATCATTCCTCCAATTAATTGATAGTTAGCCAGCTTTGCAAGGTCTACCTTTTCGGGAACATAGCCGGTAGCATGCATGCGATATTTTTCCGGGGACATTCCGTACGTTTTGCGAAAAGCTTTGGTGAATCCGGCATGCGTCTCAAATCCATAATCGAGCGCAATATCTAATAACGTGCGCGTACTTGCCATATCTGCAGCTGCATAAGCAAGTCGTCGTCTGCGGATGTACTCCATGACTGGTAGTCCGGTTTGCGATTGAAAGATTTTGTAGAAATGATATAACGAGAATCCGGCTAGCCCAGCAAGCTCCTCGGCATGAAGCGGCTCTCTCAAATGCTGCTCAATATAGTCGATAGTTGATTGTATACATTCCATATGAGTCATAGATTCGTTCCCTCCCGATCGGTAACTTCATTGTAGCAAAGTTGATTTGGAGTCAGCTTGTCCATTTTTGCGTTTATGTATGATGCGAAAGCAATAGTCAGAAGTACAGATTAAAAAGGCGCTGTCTGCATCTGCTGCAAACAACGCCTCTACCTCATTCCATAATAGCTCAACCTATACCTATCATACAAAGTAATATGACTAATCCTCTCTAGATTTCTCCAGCAACGGATAACTCTATCAGCCTACTTTTTAAGCAGTAAATATAGAAAGTACGGTGCACCGATAAACGCAACAACCACACCCGCAGGCAAGCCATCCGGTTCCGTCAGATTGCGTCCAATCGTATCGGCAAGCAACAGTAACCAGCCACCGATCAGAATGGATACCGGTACGAATAGCTGATGCTTCGGTCCAACCAGCGCACGAGCAATATGCGGCGCCATCAAGCCGACAAAGGCGATTCCGCCTGTCACGGATACTGCCGAAGCCGCAAGCGCTACCGCTGCCAGCATGAGCAGAAGGCGATCCCGCTGAATCGGAACACCAGCTCCAACTGCCGTTTCCTCATTTAAGGCAAGCAGATTGAGCGAACGACATTTATACAGAATGAACGGAACTAGAATAATGAGCCATGGCAATAACGCAATGACAAAGGGCCAATCGGTTCCCCACACATTCCCTGCTAGCCAGCGGGCGATAAAGTCCACCTTCACCTGATCGACCGATGCAATGAGTACAATCATCACGCCAGATAGCGCAAGGGAGAAGCCGACACCTGTAATAATCAGCTTCATCGGCTGCAAGCCTTCGGCACGACTATAGGAGAACAGGTAGATAATCATCGAGGTTAGCAGTGCAGATATGAAGCCAGCAATCGGAAGCATATATGCAAAATTGCCTACTTCCAGTGGAGCGAACAGAAAGAATACCGTAATGCCAACACCTGCACCAGCATTAATGCCTACAATTCCGGGATCAGCTAACTCATTGCGCGTAATCCCTTGTAGTACGGCACCGGATAAAGCAAGCGCCATCCCCGCAAGCAGCGTAATCAGCATGCGAGGCAAACGGATTGAAAAGATCACAAACTGATCCATAAAGCTACCTTTACCGAGCAGAGTAGGCACAATGCGATCAAACGAAACGGAAGATGAACCCAGACCAAGTGAAATGACCAGCGTAATGATCGTAAGCACGGTCAAGATCAACATTACCACCTGCTGACGACGAAACGTCTGTACGGCTTTGATCATAATGACTTCACCCCTCTACGAACGATAAGCAGGAAGAAGGGAAGACCCATAATCGCAAGGATCGCTGCGACAGGCGTTTCAAAAGGAGCATGAATCGTACGCGCCAGCAGATCAGCAAATACCATAAAGGCAGCACCGATAATCGCAGATAATGGCAAAATAGCCCGGTAGTCCGTACCCGCGAACATGCGCACAATATGCGGTACCATCAGTCCGATAAATGCCAGATTACCCACCAGTGCCACACCTGATCCTGCTAACAGTGTAATCAAAATAAACAGGGCAATCTTGATCGGCATCGTTTTCAGTCCAAGTCCGATCGCTGTACTTTCGCTCAGGCTGAGAATCGTTAATTGTCTGGACAAAATGATCGCAACGATCAAGCAGACGATAATAATTGGTGTAATCGCCTGAACCTGCGCCCATGTTGTACCTGCGAGTCCACCCGATGTCCACATGGAGACACTTTTAGCGACCTTGAATTTCAAGCTAATCCCGTCTGCAATCGCACTAAGTAATGCGGATACAGCCGCACCGGCAAGTACCATACGCAGGGGAGACATATTCCGCTTACGCAGAGCCGCAATACCGAATACAAGCAGAACGCCAACCGCCGCCCCGATAAAACAAGCGATCATCGTACCAAAATAGCCAGCAGTCGGGAAGATGGCGAATACAAAAGCAAGCGCAGCACTTGCGCCTGCACTAAGTCCGAGCAGTCCCGGATCAGCAAGTGGATTCCGGGTTAGCCCCTGCATAATCGCACCGGCTACTGCCAGTGCGGCGCCAACGAGCACGCCTGCAACTTCACGCGGTAATCGGATTTCTCGTATGATCGAAATATCACCGCCACTTAGCTGTGGACTGAATATCGCATCCTTTATATCGGCAAACGAAATACTTTTGGCACCAAGCATCATCGCAACGACAAAAATCGCTACGAATAAGGCAAGGCTACCTATAATCTGTAATGGAAAATACCGCAAACGCTTATCATACTGAGGAGTCTTCATCCATCCATCATTTCCTTCACTAAATTTGGAAAAAAGGAACGCATGGCGTTCCTTTTCGTGTATTACATCTGTAATTAAATGTGTGATGCGATCAAGCTAGTATAGCTAGGATTAGGATTGACCCAGCAGGTCCTTCGTGATTAATTCCAGTTGAAGATCAAGTGTTGTCGCATCGTTGAAGGAGAATCCACGACCATCGACTTCATACAGGTGATTATTTTTGACAGCCGGGATATTTTTGAATGTATCCGTGCTTTCAAACGAAGTGTCGGAATCTGGATATTTGCTCAAGAATACATAGTCACCCATGTAATCCGGCAACACTTCAGCGGAGAGTGTATAATAGCCATCTTTTTTCGTTGCTTCTTTTAATTTCTCTGGCATTTTCAGGCCCATTGCTTGATAAATGATCTCCGTGCCGCGTCCCCATGCATCGCCGAAAGCGTACATTTCTTTGCCATACACTTCAAATACAGAGATGGTGGAGTCGGCGCCAATTTTCGCTTTGATTTGCTCGCCAGCTTTGGTAGCGCGTGCTTTGAAGTCGGCTACCCATGCAGCGCCTTCTTCAGCTTTGTTCACGACCTTGGCAACTTCCTCAACTTGAGTCAGGTAGTCAACCTTGTTATACGTAAATGATACCAGAGGAGCAAGCTGCTTGAGCTTGTCGAGGTTTTTGGTGGTGCTGCTAGCGATAATCAGATCGGGCTTGAGCTCAATAATTTGCTCCAGATTATCAGCAGATACTTCTTTTGCTTCGCCCAGATAAGGCTTCATATTAGGATTAGAGATCGTCCATGTGTCCGCACCTACGATCGGTACACCCAGTTTTGCCAGTGTACCGGCAGAACCATCCAGCACAACAACGCGCTGTGGATTAGCAGGAACTTCAACCGGACCATTTTCCGATTGATATGTAATCGTCGAAGCTTCGGCTGGTGCCGCTTCGCCTGACGTGCTACTCGCGCCATTTGTTTCATTACTAGCAGGGGCACTTCCGCTCTGTGCATTGCCACATGCTGCCAGCATTAGTACCATGACCACCATTAAAGGTAAAAACCATTTTCTCATTGCATTATTCCCCTTTTTCTTTGTTGAAATTGATAATCATTATCATAAGCATGAATAAACTTTACGTGCAGCAACAACATTTGTCAACCCTTCATTTGCTTCTTGCAACCAGTCGTAGTAAGGTGTAGGCATAACCCTTTATTCAAATGGAAAGGATGATTCTAATCATGACCGATTTGCAATTGACGCCTTACCGACAACCCCTTACTGACTGGAGCTTCAAAGCTGCCGATGAAACCGAGTGGCTACAAGCAACAGTGCCTGGAACTGTACATACCGATCTACTCGCACATGGCAAAATTCCTGATCCATTTTATGGTACAAATGAAAAGGATGTGCAGTGGATTGATAAGAAAGATTGGGAATACATAACGACGGTAACGATTGAAGAGTCAACGCTGCGTCATTCACATGTGGAGCTGGTGTTCCACGGGCTGGATACGTATGCAGATGTACATTTAAATGGTCAACTGGTTCTGTCCGCAGACAATATGTTCCGTACATGGCGTGCAGATGTGAAAGCGTATGCGCGAGCAGGAGAGAATACACTACGTATCGTATTCCGCTCGCCGATTCAGGAGGATCTGCCAAAGCTCGAAGCGCTTGGTTATCCATTGCCTGCGAGTAATGACCAATCGGATGTAGGGGAGCTTGGAGACAAGCGTGTGAGTATTTTTGCACGTAAAGCTCCGTACCATTATGGATGGGATTGGGGTCCTCGCTTTGTAACAAGTGGCATCTGGCGTGAGGCAGAGCTAGTTGCATGGTCAGACGTACGAATTGAAAGTGTGTTTATCCGTCAGGATACCGTAACTGCTGAATCTGCTGAATTGACCGCAGTTATTCAGGTGTATTCGGAGATTGAACGCGAAGCCAATATTCACATTCGAACAGACAGCGAGAACTGGGAACAGAAGGTGACGCTACAGGAAGGTACAGATATCATTGAGCTACCTCTGACGATCGAACAGCCACGTCTATGGTGGTCACGCGGTCTGGGTGAAGCGAATCTGTATACGTTTACAACTGAAGTGCTGGATGCGACAAGCCGTAAGCCATTTGCCCAGCAGCAGGTGCGTACTGGCCTGCGCTCGGTACGATTAGTACGTGAGCAGCACGCAGATATGCCAGGAACGTCCTTTTATTTTGAGCTAAATGGTGTACCTGTCTTTGCCAAAGGTGCAAACCATATTCCGAATGATAGCTTTAGTCCGCGTGTGACTCGGGAACGTTATCTGCATGAGATTGCTTCCGCAGTGGATGCGAATATGAATATGCTGCGTGTGTGGGGCGGCGGTATTTACGAAAATAATGACTTTTACGAGCTTTGCGATGAATACGGTATTCTTGTCTGGCAGGATTTCATGTTCGCATGCAGCATGTATCCAGGTGATGAGGCATTCTTGGATAGTGTACAGGCAGAGGCAGAGGATAATGTACGTCGTCTGCGCAACCATCCGTCGATCGTACTGTGGTGCGGGAATAACGAGATTGATTCCGCATGGGCACATTATGTAGAAAATGGTGGTTGGGGCTGGAAGAAAGATTATACGGAGGAACAGCGTAATCAGATCTGGGCAGATTATGAAGCGGTCTTCCATGAACTATTGCCTGAGGTGGTTGAGGCAGAAGCCCCGGGTGCAGAATACTGGCCATCTTCGCCACTCGTTGATCTGACCGGTGATGAGCATCAACATGCGAGATCGCTGACCGATAGTGGAGATATTCATTACTGGGGCGTTTGGCATGGCAGCGAACCGTTTGAGAATTACAATGTACATGTAGGACGTTTTATGAGTGAATATGGCTTCCAGTCATTCCCGGAATATCGTTCCGTACGCACCTATGCAGAGGAATCCGATCTGGAGCTAGAATCCGAAGTGATGCTGCGTCACCAGAAGAATGGTTCCGGTAATCGCCTAATTAAAGAATACATGGATAAATATTTGCCACAGCCGAAGGATTTCCCTTCTTTCCTTTATATGAGCCAGGTGTTACAGGCAGAAGCGATGCAAATGGCGATCGAAGCGCATCGCCGCAACAAGCCATATTGCATGGGTACGTTATACTGGCAAATGAATGACTGCTGGCCAGTCGCTTCGTGGGCAGGGATAGACTACTATGGTCGCTGGAAAGCTCTCCATTATCACGCTAAACGCAGCTTCCGCGATCTGGCGGTATCGGTCGATGGTACAAGCGGCGAGCATTTCGACATTTATACCATTTCTGATATTCTGTCTCCGGCTGCACTAACGCTGCGGGTAAAAGTACTCGGACTGGATGGCGGTCTGTACAAAGAAATTCCACAATCGCTGAATCTAGCAGGTGGCGATTGTGTGAAGCAATTGTCCCTGTCCCGTGATCATCTGTTGGATGGAGTCGATCCGCAGCAAGCCGTATTGCTGGTTGAATTAGAGCATGACGGTGAGATTGTGGACAGCAAGCTTAACTATTTTGTTCCTGCAAAAGATATTGTGCTGGAGCAGCCGAATATTACCGTGACAGAAACGAACGAGCATGGCGTGAGTGTCATCAAACTGACCACCGACAAGCTTGCACGTCAAGTATGGTTGTCCGCAGATAACACAGGCGAGTTTAGCGATAATTACTTTGACCTGCTGCCGGGCCAGACACATACCGTCTATTTCCGTCAAATGGCTGCCATACCACGCCGCGATGCAAAGCAACCGGAATATGGTACACGCGCCGCTTACTTTACGCCGACGGCTGTAGAAGGGTTGAAAGTAACGTCGATGGCGGATTATGTAGAGTTGTAATATCAAATTAATAAAAGGACGATTCGCTTATATTTAACGAATCGTCCTTTATTACGTAGACTACTTGCATTTCAAACTATTTACTTGGTTAAATCAACTATCAAGACTATATTTGACAAATTCCTAAAGAGTTAATAATCTAATTTAGAAATCAAATACATAGTAAGGAGCAAATTAAGAAGCAAAAATGAAGAAAAAAAATAATTTTTTAACTGCTAGTATTAGTGTACTCTTTGTTTTGTTGTTATTATCTGGTTGTATGAATGAATCTTCAAAAATTGCTCCATCAACTAGCCCCAGTTCTGAGGAAAAAGTAGATCGTAGCACGGAAGTCAATGAATCCGATCAACCTGCTTCTTCTGAAGAAGTTAACTTTTTGACAGGCGACAAGTTCAAGCAAAATTCTGATTTTATCGTTACAGCTTTTGAATTATCCTACGATAAAAGCAAAAATGCGATTTTGTATCATATGAATTACAAATTGGGACCGGATGCTGTAGCATTTATTTTAAGTGGAAAACACTCTTATTATTTTAGATTAGAGGTCCCTGAAAAGTGGCAGCAGTCTTTTGAATCAAATGAATCAGAAGAGGTAAAGGGACCACAGCTAATTAATGATTCAGCCAACATTTACTCTGTTACTATGAGTATTCCGCTTGATTCAAATGTCAAATCGGAAACGATACAACAAATTTTGAAAGACCCTTCTAACTATGTATTATACCTTTATGAAAATCCTGCGTTTCCTGCTCGTACGGTCGGTAATGTATACGGCTGGATGAAAAATAATTACTAAAGAATGTATTTCATAACCTGTAGATTTCTTCAGTACACTGAGGATGTATCTACAGGTTATTTCAATAGAAGTACCCAATCATAACTTTAAATTATGAAATTATGCTATATGTGAGAATGACTTCTACAGTCGCTTCCAGATGAAATAGCAGCTAATTTGCTTCCTGTCTTGTGATTTTGTTCCCATATGAGTATCATTAGTGTGAGGTGAATTAACTATTATGGAACGATTGCAAAAAATATTGGCTCAAGCTGGAATTGCTTCGCGTCGCAAAAGTGAGGAATTAATCCTGGCGGGCAAAGTGATGGTTAACGGCGAGGTTGTAACCGAGCTTGGAACAAAGGCTGATCCGACGGTTGATGAGATTACAGTGAACGGACGATCTATCGCAGCCGAGAAAAAAGTATATTATATGTTGAACAAGCCAAAAGGCGTGATTACAAGTGCTTCTGACCCAGAAGGTCGTAAAATTGTGCAGGACTATATGAAAGGTGTCAAAGAACGTGTGTATCCAGTAGGACGCTTGGATTATGACTCCGAAGGATTGCTCATTTTGACAAACGATGGCGAGCTGGCAAACAAACTGACTCACCCACGACATCATGTACCGAAGACGTATCTGGTTACGGTTGAAGGTGTACCCCATGGTGAAGCGCTCGAGAAATTCCGCCGTGGTATTCAGTTGGAAGATGGAATGACCAAGCCAGCCGAAGCAGATTATTATGATGTAGATACCGATAAAAAGCAGGCAACAATCCGCGTAACGATCTATGAAGGTAAGAATCGTCAGATTCGCCGGATGTTTGAGGCGTTGTCGCATAAGGTTATTAGACTGAAACGTATTTCCTTTGGCGAACTGCTCATCGGCAATTTGAAGCGGGGTATCTATCGTCCGCTGACAAAAGAAGAAATTGACCAGCTTCACAAAGGAATCAAGCAATAAGTAATTCAAGCAATTAGGCAATCAAGCAATCGAAAATACGAGGAGCAGGTTTGATTTAAGCCTGCTCTTGTTCAGTAGTATGTGCGTGATCGTGCAGAGATATACATTATTTTAGAAGTATGTCCTATCTCATGACGCATGCTGACCAAGGATCAAACATAAATAGATAAACAATCCGGCAAGTATGTACCAGATATTTTGTCGCACAGCTAGGAGGCCATTAGTAATGAGTGAACCAATGAATCGTATTCTCGTAGTCGATGACGAAGAGCGTATTCGTCGTTTGCTACGCATGTACTTGGAAAAAGAAGGCTATGAGATCGAAGAGGCAGAAGACGGCGAAACGGCGCTGCGTAAAGCGCTTGCCGACGATTACGGCCTGATCATGCTGGATTTGATGCTTCCAGGTATTGATGGGATCGAAGTATGTAATCGCCTGCGTCAGTCCAAATCAACACCGGTACTGATGCTCACCGCAAAAGGTGAAGAAGTGAACCGGGTGCAGGGCTTTGAAGTGGGCGCTGATGATTATGTCGTGAAGCCGTTCAGTCCGCGTGAAGTCATTTACCGGGTCAAAGCGATTATGCGCCGTTCATCGGCTACCGCTTATCTGTCTCAGGAAAGCAATTCTAGTAATAATATTGTATTCCCAAATCTGATTATCGAGCATGATGCGCACCGTGTAACAGCGAGTGGATATGAGATCAGCTTAACGCCAAAAGAATATGAGCTGCTTCATTTCCTGGCAACTTCACCGGACAAAGTATTTTCACGCGAGGAACTGCTCAAGGATGTGTGGAATTATGAGTTTTTCGGCGATTTAAGAACGGTGGATACCCATGTAAAACGGCTCCGTGAAAAACTGAATAAAGTATCTCCCGAGTCAGCCGCAATGATTACTACTGTCTGGGGTGTAGGCTACAAGCTTGAGGTACCAAAGTAAAGTGGACTTCTGGAGAACACTTGTCGGTAAGCTGTGGCTGACGATTAGCGGACTCGTTGCCTGTGTACTGCTGACACTCGGATTATTTTTGCTGCCGTATATTGATACGAACTTTACGAATTCCGATGCAATCAAACGGCTGTTTACGTATGTGTCGATTATCGGCTTTACGATGACCACGTTTTTTGCATTGTTTTTGCTGACCAAAATCACACAGCCAATGCAGCAATTGATTCAAGCAACCGATGCAATCCGTAAAGGAAAATACGATACGCGTCTGACCCTGAATACAAGCGATGAGATTGGACAGCTTTCGAGCGCCTTCAATCATATGGCAGAGGAGCTGGAACGCAATATCCAGAGCCTGCAATTGGAAAAGGAACAGATGGCAAGCGTACTGCGTAGTATGGGCGATGCGGTGATTACCTTTGACAAGCAGGGCAATATGATTTTGCATAATCCGCTTGGTGAGATGATTATGGATAGCTGGCATAAAACAGGTTGGGAGCACGGTCAGGAAGCGGAAGGAGATACCGCCGCATCTCGTGTACCTGAACCGCTGTATCCACTATTTGATCGTGTGATTCGAGAGCGTCAGGAAGAAAGCTCTAACATTCATGTAAAGCAGCAGGTGTGGGCAGTCAATATGACACCGCTCTATTCCGGTAATGATGTGCATGGTACGGTGTCTGTACTCCGTAATGTAACCGAAGAAGTGCGTACGGAGAAGATGCTGCGTGACTTTGTTGCTAATGCATCACATGAGATTCGGACGCCACTGCAAATGATTCAAGGCTACAGTGAAGCGCTCTTAGACGGTATGGCATCATCGAAAGAAGAGAGCGACGAGCTAGTGCAGGTCATTTATGAAGAATCATTACGGATGAGCCGCTTGGTGCAGGACTTGCTGGATCTGTCACGCATGGAAGCCGGGCATATGGATATGAGCTTTGGCAAAATGAAGCTAAATGAGCTGATTGAGCGCATGTATCGCAAATTTTCCGTACGTGCCAAGGAACGAGAGCTGAATCTAGAGGCTATCTGTGAGCCGAATCCGCTGTTGGTGGAGGCAGATACAGATCGACTGGAGCAAGTGTTCACGAACCTGCTGGATAATGCGTTTCGTCATACGCCAGCCGGTGGGCATGTGTCTGTGCAAGCTGTACTGAAAGAGGATGGCGTCAAAATCACGTTTACCGATACCGGAGCAGGTATTCCGCAGGAAGACTTGCCGCATATTTTTGAACGCTTTTACAAAGCGGACAAGGCAAGAGTACGCGGTGAATCTGGTGGTACGGGACTCGGGCTTGCTATTGTGCGTAATATTATTGAAGCACATCATGGTACGATTCGTGCAGATAGTGAAGTGGGTAAAGGAACGACCTTTACGGTTCTATTGCCGCTTCGTCACAGTGATCGTGTATAGTGTAGATTATCGTATGGCATCTATTAGATAAAATGTTGCAAAGTAAAGAGTCCCTGCTATGTGGCTATAGCAGGGACTCTTTGTTTTGAGTTTAATTTCTTTCATATTTGAAATTCATTTTGTAAATGAACCCAAAAGAATAGCCTGCTATATGCACAGCAGCGAAGGATTACAGGCTCGCCATTCGATCAACGTTGTAATCCTATCCTTGCATGCGCCATAGCAGGCTATATGATATCTACTTATCTAACGTTGTAATCGAACGTATGACTTCATACTCAAGCTTGTCTCATTTGATCAAAAGCAAAAGTAGATTTATACCAGCACAACAACCTTAGCTGTATTGAGGTTTGGCAGTTCAACCAATCCAACCAGCACATCTTTCGGTACATCTTTGTCAACGGTCAGGATCATGATCGCTTCGCCGCCTTCGATTTTACGTCCCACCTGCATGGAGGCGATATTGACATTCATCTGTCCGAGCAGGGAACCGACATTACCGATAATACCTGGTTTATCGGTGTGGGATACAAGGATCTGGTGACCGGCTGGCAGTACGTCAACCGAGTAATCATTAATACGTACAATCCGTTCGCCATAACCGCTCAGCAGTGTACCTGCGACTTGCTGTGTGCTACCATCCTGTGCAGTCAGTGTTACTGTAATCAGGTTGGTAAAGCCGCGTGTCGATGGTGCGCTTGTTACGATCACATTCAGATCACGTACCTTCGCCAGATGGAGCGAGTTCACGATGTTCGCTTCCGATCCGAGGTGACGGGATAGAATGCCTTTAAGGATGTAGCGTGTAAGTGGCTGCGTATCCACTTCGGATAATTCGCCCGCATAATCAATTCGAATTTCTTGGATCGCTTGTGCCGAGATTTGAGCAGCAAAGCTACCCAGCTTCTCGCCAAGACCGAAGTAAGGCTGAAGCTTGTTCATCACACTTGCGGCAACTGGAGGCATGTTAACCGCATTTTTGAACGGCTCATCACGCAGAATATGAAGCACCTGCTCCGATACGTCAATCGCTACATTTTCCTGTGCTTCAACTGTCGATGCGCCCAGGTGAGGGGTAACGATGATATGTGGATTGTGCAGGAATGGATGATCTGCCTGCGGAGGCTCGCTTTCAAATACGTCAAATGCAGCGCCAGCTACGATGCCAGCTTCAATCGCTTCAACGAGCGCCATCTCATCTATAACGCCGCCGCGTGCACAGTTTACAATGCGCATTCCTTTTTTCATAATGCCAAATTGTGGAGTGGAGATCATGTGCTTCGTTTCCGGTGTAAGTGGAGTGTGCACAGTCATAAAGTCAGCATGTTGCAAAATATCATCGACGCTTGCCAGCTTCACGCCCATCTTCTCTGCACGTTCTTGCGTCAGGAATGGATCATAACCAAGGATATCCATACCGAATGCCTTTGCACGCTTCGCTACTTCGCTACCGATACGACCCATACCGAGTACGCCGAGTGTTTTGTTACGCAGCTCTACGCCAAGGAATGATTTGCGATCCCAAGTACCGCCGATCGTTTTCGCATACGCCTGTGGAATATGACGAGCAAGCGCCATCATCATGGCAAAGGTATGTTCACACGTTGTGATCGTGTTACCATCAGGCGCATTAATAACGATAATCCCGTGCTGTGTTGCTGCTTCCAGATCAATATTGTCAACGCCAACGCCTGCACGTCCTACAACTTTGAGATTGCTTGCTGCTTGCATAATGCGAGCTGTTACTGTTGTTTGGCTACGCACGAGCAGTGCATCATATTCACCGATAATAGCGATCAGCTCATCCTCGCTCAAGCCCGTCTTTTTGTCCACCGCAATATCAGGTGCATCCACCAGTTGTTGAATCCCAAGATCACTAATCGGATCAGATACGAGTACCTTAAACATCATTATGTTCCTCCTCTAAAATGGTCATTCCTTGTCATAGTACATTTCATTTACGATTGTCACTTGCAGGATACAGCATAATTTATATGAACATCTGTTGCTGTCGCGAGCGCTGACACGCAGCCGCACATGTTAATATCAAATAGCGTCTGTCTGAAGCATGGAAGATCATTGTTTGGACTACATTTGCTTAGTTCGAGGTTTTCGTTAACTATGGTTAATGAATCGTACAGATATTTGCTGCGTCGTCATCTCGGTTTTGTTCCAATGCATGAATACATAGCACTGGAATGAATGAACGCACTAACGCATCGAAGCAAAATTCATACAAAAAAAGCACTCATCCGCATACTACGATCGTAGCAAAGGGACGAGAGCTATCGTGGTACCACCCTAATTCGCTGCTCTTTCACAAGAGCTAGCCTTATGGTCAAGTGAGCCTTGACCGGATCGGTAACGGGATCATCCGACTGTACCTACTGGAATGTTCAATACAGTGACTCTGGAGCGCTCAAAGTAACGACAGGTTTACCGGTTTGCACCAACCACCGGCTCTCTGAAAACCCGAACAGAAACTTTTCTCCTTCATTGGCGTTCATGTTGATTTAATTTTTCATAATGTATCATGGGGTTACATAGCATGTCAATAACGATTTTAAATTAAAAACACGAATATTAATTGGTAATCTGCTTCAGAACATACGTATTCGTCTGATTCGACTTTTATTGCAGTGTAACAGTATGAGATAATAAAGATATACCTGTGTTAAATGGGGAAAATAGATGTAATGTACCTGCTCAATAAGGTTCATTTAGGCACAACGAACGAATTGCAGAGGAGTGCTTCGATCTTACTTCTGAACATGATATAATACATGCTCGGAATGCTATATTGCTGTCTACACTTGCTTACACATGCACTGACAGAGCAATAAGCAGATAACAGTCATACTGACTGCCACCCGGAGCGTCTCAGGAATAGTTATCTCCAGACTAAACGGTCACCTCACCGTGTGCTCCGTCATCCAAAGGATCGTGATTATGAAAAAGAACAAATTTCGCTCATTCAAATTACAGCGCGTTCAGCCAGGTCAGCTCACAGATCGTCTTTTACTGGCTAATCTGTATCTGACACAAGGCTTAACCTTAGTTGTTGGTCTGATCTGGATCTGGCTGCAGGGACGCAATCCCATTTCGTTGCTAGCTTTACCACCAGGTTTGCAATTTATATGGTGGGGACTAGGACTTGCAGCGGCTATGCTCGTTATTGATTTGTTTATATCTCGCGTGGTGCCAGAAAGTAGTATGGACGATGGCGGCATTAACGAAATGATTTTCAAAAATCGTCCGATCTGGCACATTATTATCATTACGTTAATGGTCGGTATTTGCGAAGAATTGTTGTTCCGTGGCGCGATTCAATATGCGATTGGCCCCTACTGGACAAGCATTATATTTGCTGCGATTCACTTCCGTTATTTACGCCACTGGATTCCGACAGGCTGGGTGTTTGTCAGTAGCTATGCGCTTGGGTATATTTATATTGAATCCGGTACATTATGGGCACCAATTCTATGTCATTTTATGATTGACCTGATATCCGGTCTGATTATTTCGTTGCGGAGGGAAAAATGAGCGAACGTCTAAGCAGGTTGGAACGCTTTGGTACTCATCGGGATGAAGGCTTACTTACAAGCGGGCGAATTAAAGTGCCCGGCGGACGTAGCAATCGGTCATCACGAACAGTCAAAAAGGCGTCATATCAACCATTACAACCAAATGGTGAACTACAAGAACAGGATCTGGCTGCAGAAGGGGAAGAAGAGGAAGAGAAAGAATATGCGCCTCGAAGTACGATTTATCCAGCCCGCAAAATCAAGCTAGCCAAATTTTTCTATGGGTACTTAATCTTTATGTTTGTTGTGCTCACCGGCATGTTACTGTGGTGGGGCTTTAAGCTTTCTGGTTTTACACTCACCTGGGGCTGGTTCAAGCAGTTAACGATGTAACAGAGTATAAAGAGATGTGAAAATGGATAGTAACAGGCATACCAAAAAACGCAGCGTGCGGATACTCATCCAGCGCTGCGTTTTTTAGTTATTGATCTTATTACCTTTGCTTATTGTACCTTCGTATCAATAGCATTCGGATCGACAAAGGTATAACCCTTCTCTTCAAGCTTCGTTAGCAGACGATCCAGTGCTTCTACGGTCCATGGCAGCTCATGCATCAAAATAATACTGCCGGAATGCAGCTGATCCATCACGTTCGTAATGACCGCATCTGGATCTTTTTGATTGACCCAGTCCAATGATCCGACAGACCAGTTCATGTACAGCATATCATGCTTTTTCGCAAGCTCATGAACCGTATCATTGGTCGCTCCGTTAGGTGCGCGTAAGAAGCGTGGCGATACATTGATCGTCTTCTCAATCAAGGTTTGTGTATCCTCGATTTGCTGGGTTACCTTGACTTTGGATTCTTTTTTGAGCACGATATGATCGTAAGTATGATTACCAATAATACCGCCGCGATCGTGAATCAGCTGTAGCAATTCAGGATGACTTTTGATGCGATAGCCATTCACAAAGAAGATCGCTTTGGCATTGTGTTTATCCAGTGTGTCCATCATGCTGTTAATCATTTCTTTTTCCTTAGGTCCATCGTCAAAGGTAAGCAGAACGACCTTTTTTGGCGTCGCTTCAGACTCTTCATTCGGCACAATATTATAGCTTTTGTTCATGTGATACGTGTACGCTACCTGGGCTGGATCATCGGTGGAAGCTGTCGTTTCGCTACCGCTCGTTCCCGTTTGCCCAGTTGCAGAAGTTCCTGCTGCTGTGCTGCCTTGCGCTGATGTTGAATCGCTTTCGGACGTTGTTGGTGTCTCGGTTTCAGTAGCTCCACTATCTGTCGATTCTGTTGTTGTACCTGCTTCACTTTGCGTAGTTGGCGTCTGTGAAGAGGTGGAGGGCGTTGTTGCCGGACTGCTGCACGCAGACAAGATCAAAAGCGAGAGTAGCATGCAGGCTGCTGTTTTACTTTTCATTTCAATTCAGCTCTTTTCCATTATGTATTCTGACGTGTGCCAGATGCGATATTGAATCGCTATGTAAATTAAACCCATAAAAGGCACAGAAAATCAACTGTTCCTTCAAATAGGTATATCATAAACACACGGCATCTCATTAACCTTAACTTTACATCTGTGAATCATAAAGGTATGCTTTTAAAACAAATCCTACAACAAATGCAGGAATTATGCTCGAAGCGTTTTATTACGTGCATTTAGGGATAATAAATGGTAACATAGTGAATATAGCATCGCTATATTTATCATCAAATGAATAGGGAATAATTGACCGGTCATTCATCATGGTCATAACCTATGTTTTTAAGGGGGATCCTATCATGAAAATAGAAAGATTGAGCTCAGACAAAATACGGATTTTCCTTACGTTTGACGATCTAACTGAGCGCGGGATTCAAAAAGAAGATATGTGGCAGGAGATTCCCAAGGTGCATGACCTGTTCACTGAAATGATGGATCAGGCCTATACAGAACTTGGCTTTGATGCTACTGGACCGCTGGCTGTTGAAGTATTTGCACTTCCGGCACAGGGAATGGTAGTGATCGTTACTCGCGGTAAATATGATCAGCATCTGGGCACGATGAACGAAGATGATCTGGCAGATGAGATATACGAAATGGAAGTCACGCTGGAGGAAACGGATTTTATCGCTTATTCCTTCAAGGATTTTGAGACTTTAATCGAAGCAGCACATACATTATCGCAAAATGTAACTGAAGCCGGTCGGCTGTACCATTACAGAGACCAGTGGGTATTTACACTTGATCCTGCGGATGTGGACATGTCCAAGCACGCCGCGTTGATCGCTGTACTAGCAGAGTTTGGTGATGCAACATCACTGACCGAAGCAGTACTGGACGAATATGGAAAAGTCGTTATGTCTGAGAACGCAATTCAGACGATTTGCGAGCATTTCAAACGCAATGACTGAGTAAAACAAGGCATCCGGGTAGTCCTTCACTCTAAATAGTCTTAGCTGACCGGAAGGAGTTCCTGTTCGCATGCTGCGGATATGTCTGACGGTCGCAGGGCTATATTAATGAGGGGGTATACGGGTGTCTTTATTTTCAGTTCTCATGGCGGCAATAGCTCCAGGCATTGCGCTATTGATTTACTTCTACCTGAAGGATAAGTATGACACCGAGCCACTGCATCTAGTTGCCCGTTTTTTTGTGTTTGGAGTTGCTATTGTTTTTCCAATCATGATTATTCAGCGGGCGCTTATTTTAGGACTTGGTGAGAATCCGTATATAGATTCTTTCATTATTTCTTCGGGTGTAGAGGAAACGATCAAATGGTTTATTCTATATCACATTTTATACAACCATACCGAGTTTGATGAACCGTATGATAGTATTGTCTACGCAGTAGCCATCGGACTTGGCTTCGCAACACTTGAAAATGTGCTTTACGCTCTATATAACTCGATGTCGATCGTGTCATTGCTTGGACGCGGATTACTTCCGGTATCCGGTCACGCCTTGTTCGGCGTTATTATGGGCTACTATATGGGTAAGGCAAAGTTCAATACCAATTCACGCAAGCGGCGCTGGGTTATTATGTTGTCGCTCCTATTGCCGATTTTCTGGCATGGCGTATACGACTTCATCCTTAATACCGTGACGCAAAACTGGTTATGGTACATCGTACCGTTGATGCTGTTTCTTTGGTACGGGGGTATGCTCAAAATCGCACGTGCGAATAGCCGTTCTCCACTCCGCTTTGTGAAGCGGGAAGAAGAAGTAAATACTTGATACAGTCCAAACGGATTTTGCAGCCAATAAGGGTGTTGCGAAATCCGTTTTTTTATATCTAAAGGATGCGGTAAGTCAGAGAGGGATTCGACTCTTGGCTGAATCGAAGTGGTGGCGTGCTTTTGCATGTTGGTATTGACTGTGTTATAATTTGCTTGACGCAGGCATTGCCTGTTTTTTTATTGAAATGGAGTATACGGTTGAGGGGGAGTTCCCGATTGGAACGCCAGAATTTACAAAACCACGGGAAAATCAACATTGCAATTGATGGACCCGCCGGCGCGGGGAAAAGTACAATTGCTCGTATGGTCGCTACGCGACTAGGCTACATCTATGTAGATACCGGAGCAATGTATCGCGCTGTAACATGGCATATGCTTCAATTAAATATTGAACCTGAAAATGCCGAAAACGTGCTTCAAGAAGCACACAATCTGGTGATTGAATTAATACCTGATGAACAGGGACAAAGAGTTCTAGTCAATGGGAACGATGTTACAAGCGACATTCGCACACTTGCGGTGAATCGTATTGTATCGCGATATGCGCAAATTGAAGGCGTTCGCTTGAAGTTATCCACACTTCAACGTCATATGGCTTCACGTAAAGGCGTAGTGATGGATGGACGCGATATCGGCTCTCATGTGCTTCCGGATGCCGAACTTAAAATATTTATGACGGCAACTGTTCAGGAGCGTGCACGACGTCGTTTTGCTGAAATGGACGCTTCCGAAAGTATTACGCTGGAGCAACTGGAACGTGAGATCGCAGAGCGCGATCGGCTGGACGAAGAGCGAGAATTTTCTCCGCTTGTATGTGCAGACGATGCCACTGTGCTCGATACGACGACAATGAGTATACAAGAGGTAGCTGATCATATTTTGGAACTCGCTCATTCTGCAATGGAAGGGCAGATCCGATGACCTTTTACCGATTTATACGTGCCGTCCTTCGTCTCATCTACAGAGCATTATTCCGAATCCAGATTACAGGTGCTGAGAACATTCCTGCCGATGGTGGAGTACTATTGTGTTCTAACCATATGAGTTATCTCGATCCGCCGATCGTTGGTATTTTTATCAAGCGTCCGGTTCGGTTTATGGCAAAGGAAGAATTGTTCAAGGTGCCTGTATTAGGACCTATTATTGACAAGTTGGGTGCTTTTCCAGTTAAGCGTGGAGGAATCAGTAAAGATTCGATTCGTACAGCGCTTAAGGTTCTGCGCGAAGGTGGTATAATGGGGATTTTCCCTGAAGGTACACGCAATTCGCAAAGTTCAGTAGCGAAAAAGGGTGCTGCGGTGTTTGCACTGCGAAGTGATGCAGCAGTTATTCCAGTAGCTATTATTGGACAGTACAAGCTTTTCAGTAAAATTAAAGTTGTGTATGGCAAGCCGGTTGATCTTCAAGCCTACAAAGGCAAGGAAGCAACAGGAACTGCAGAAGAAGCAACCGAAAAAATCATGGCTGAGATTCGTCAGCTCATGAAGCAAAACCAATAATGAATGTTTTGAACTCGACAAATCAGAGGGATAGATCTTCTTAGGTCGTCGCAAATCGGAATGTTAACAGCCGGTTTGTATATCTTTTTGTGTGAGTTTAAATAAATGGGATTTGAATTGAGGAGGGTATTGACATGTCGGAAGAAAACAATAACCAAGAAACTACCGAAGTTACTAACCAGGAGGCGCTGGAGCAAGTGGTGTCTGTAAACAAAGGTGACACGGTAACTGGAACAATCGTCAAAATCGAAGATAATCAAGCTTATGTGAGCATTGGATATAAATATGATGGTATTATTCCAGTGCGCGAGCTTTCTTCGGTACACGTGGATAACGCTGCTGAAGCGGTACAAGTGGGCCAAGAGGTAGAATGCAAGGTTGTCAGCATCAACGACGACAAAGAAAGCCTCGTTCTGTCCAAACGTGCAATCGACAGCGAAAACGCTTGGGAAACTTTGGAACAGCGTTTTGAGTCTGGCGAAGTATTCGAAGTTACCGTATCCGATGTTGTAAAAGGCGGACTGGTAGCAGACGTTGGCGCTCGTGGATTCATTCCTGCATCTATGGTAGAGCGTCACTTCGTTGAAGATTTCAGCGATTACAAAGGCCGCACACTGCGCGTTAAAGTAAAAGAGCTGGATCGCGAAAACAACAAAGTGATTCTGTCCCAAAAAGACGTGCTGGAAAAAGAATACGAAGCTAACAAGCAAACGATCATGGAAGGCCTGAAAGAAGGTCAAGAGCTGACTGGTACAGTTCAGCGTCTGACTCAATTCGGTGCGTTCGTTGATGTTGGCGGCGTAGACGGTCTGGTACACGTATCCGAGATCGCTTGGACACATGTAGACAAGCCAGCTGACGTTCTGTCCGAAGGCGACGAAGTGAAAGTAAAAGTACTTCGCGTTGATCCGGAAAAAGGCAAAATCAGCCTGAGCATCAAAGCAGCACAACCAGGTCCTTGGGAGTCTGCTGCTGACAAATTCCACACAGGTGACGTTGTTACTGGTGAAGTAAAACGCCTTGTAACATTCGGCGCATTCGTTGAGATCGCTCCAGGTGTAGAAGGTCTGGTTCACATTTCCCAGATCTCCCACAAACACATTGGTACTCCGCAAGAAGTACTGGAAGAAGGACAAACAGTTACAGTAAAAGTACTGGACGTGAACCCTTCTGAAAAACGTGTAAGCCTGAGCATCAAAGAAACAGAAGAAGCACCTGCTGAGGAGCAAAAAGCACCACGTGAAAACAAATCCAGAGCTCCTAAACAAGAAGAACTGAACAACCCTAATGTTTCTCTGAGCAATCAGGGCATGAACGTAACACTGGGCGACCTGTTCGGCGACAAACTAAGCAAATTCAAGTGATTAAAGAGCAAGCGCACTCCTTGCTCGTCATGAACCGGAACGCTTCAATCCGGTTCATCTTTTGAAGCAAGCGCACTCCTTGCTCGTCATGAACCGGAACGCTTCAATCCGGTTCATCTTTTGAAGCAAGCGCACTCCTTGCTCGCCGTAAACCGGAATGCCTCAATCCGGTTTACCTTCTTTCAAGATAAGAGCAAGTAAGCTGCTGGGTAGCTTACGTATGAATCTAACCGACTCATACCGTATTACCCAACGCTCTGTATTACTTTATCTAACCAATACACTCCTGTATCCCACTCGCACTTCTACCAAAGTGTAAGCTCAAGACACAGGTATAACAGCAAAATCGGCGAATCCGAAAATGGGTTCGCCGATTATTGCTTTCTAGAACATATTTCTGACTAGCAACACTCAACGCTGCTTGTCGTAAAATAACAACGAAAAATACGCGATATGTACTCAAAAGAAACCAAAATCGCGATAAAACAGCATATTTGTTAGCCAACACAGGCGTTTTTTGCTATGATGGTTAACGGAAAGAACGAACAGGAGGAATTATACCTATGGCAAGACCCGTAGTGGCAATCGTTGGCCGTCCCAATGTTGGGAAATCAACGATCTTTAACCGGATGATCGGTGACCGGTTGGCAATTGTAGAGGATCGACCGGGAGTGACCCGTGACCGGATATATGGTACATCCGAATGGAACGGTAAAGCGTTCAGCGTGATTGATACCGGCGGTATTGAAGTAGACGGAGAAGACACGATGCTTCAGTCGATTCGTGTACAGGCAGAACTGGCGATCGAAGAAGCAGATGTGATCGTATTTATGTGTGATGTAAAGTCTGGACTGACTCAGTCAGATGAAGAAGTGGCACAGATTTTGTATCGTTCAGGAAAGCCCGTTATTGTCGCTGTTAACAAAGTCGACAATATGGATCGTATGAATGATATTTATGAGTTTTACAATGTAGGCTTTGGCGACCCAATCGGTATTTCCGGTAGTCATGGTAGTGGTATGGGCGATCTGCTCGATGAGATCGTGAACAAACTACCTGAACTGGAAGACGATGAGTATGATGAAGATGTGATCAAAGTTGCTTTGATCGGTCGTCCAAATGTCGGTAAATCTTCGCTCGTTAATGCTATTTTGGGTGAAGAACGCGTTATTGTAAGTAATGTAGCAGGTACGACTCGTGATGCGATTGATACACCGTTTGAAAAAGACGGTCAGCGTTATGTTCTGATCGACACTGCAGGTATGCGTAAGCGCGGGAAAGTCTATGAAAACACAGAAAAATATAGTGTCATGCGTGCGATGAAAGCGATCGAACGTGCTGACGTGGTATTGACCGTTATTAACGGCGAAGAAGGCATTATCGACCAAGATAAGCATATTGCCGGTTATGCTCATGAAGCGGGTAAAGCTGCTATCTTTGTTGTGAATAAATGGGATGTTGTTGAAAAAGATGAGAAAACGATGCAGCGCTTCGAAACAACGATTCGTGATCATTTCCTCTTTATGTCCTATGCTCCAATCACATTCCTATCGGCATTAACAAAACAGCGCATTCACAAACTGTTGCCGGTTGTTAAACAGGTCGCTGAGCAGCATGCACTGCGTATTCCTACGCACTTGCTGAATGATGTAGTATCCGATGCGATTGCGATTAATCCACCGCCAACAGATAAAGGTAAGCGTCTGCGTATTAACTATGTGACTCAGGTCGCGGTGAAACCGCCTACGATTATCGTATTCGTTAACGAGCCGGAAATGATGCACTTTTCCTATGAACGCTATTTGGAAAATAAAATTCGTGCCGCCTTTGACTTTAAAGGTACGCCGATTCGCATCTTTACCCGACGCAAATCCTCGGAGGAATAAGGAGAGAAGCTCGTGATCTTATCTGTGCTCGCTATCGTTATTAGCTATTTGCTCGGTTCTGTAAGTTTTAGTGTATTGATTGCAAAAGGCATCAAAGGAATAGATATTCGAGATCACGGTAGTGGTAATGCCGGTGCAACCAACACCTTACGGGTACTTGGAAAAGGCCCGGCGATTATCGTATTACTGCTGGACGCATTAAAGGGAGTAGCCGCTGTTTGGATCGGTGTATGGCTGGATCCATCGGCGAACTTCTGGATACCTGCGTTGTCCGGTCTAGCTGCTATTCTCGGACATAACTGGCCGATTTACTTTAACTTTCGTGGTGGAAAAGGTATTGCCACCACGATTGGCGTGCTAGCAACATTATGTCTCGTGCCTGCATTGATGGCAGGCGTAGTAGCGATCTTGGCGATTGTGTTCACACGTTATGTGTCACTCGGCTCGCTTATCTTTGTCACGCTTACGCCGGTTGTGCTGCTTATACTTGGCTATACTACACCCATTGTTGTGGCAAGTATTGTGATCTGGGCATTAGCAGTATGGCGTCATCGTGCGAATATCGGCCGTATTGCAAAAGGTACAGAAAGTAAACTAGGCTCCAAAGGGAGCAAGGGAGGAACTGGCATTGTCTGACAAGGTGACTGTTCTGGTAGCCGGAAGTTGGGGAACCGCACTTGCCTGTGTGCTAGCGGATAACGGATTTCAGGTAACGCTATGGACACGTACATCCGAACAGGCGGCAGAGATCAACACGAAGCATCGTAATGATCGCTATTTGCCAGATGCGGAACTGCCGCACAACATAATAGCAACTTCGGATTTGGAAGAAGCCATGAAAGGAACAGCTGCGGTTATTATTGTAGCGCCCTCCAAAGCGATGCGCGATGTATGTCAGCAGGTGAAACCATTTTATGAGCACGATATGCTATGTGTGCATGCGACAAAAGGCTTTGAAGTCGGTACGCTGAAACGAATGTCGACTGTTATTAGTGAGGAACTGGATATGCCAGAGCAAGATGTTGTTGTTCTGTCCGGGCCAAGCCATGCAGAGGAAGTCGTTAAGCGCATGCCAACCACAGTCGTTGTCGCTTCTGCGAATGAAAAAGCTGCGGCAGCCGCACAGACCCTTTTTATGAATGAAGAGTATTTCCGTGTCTACACGAATCGGGATACAACAGGTGTAGAGCTCGCGGGAGCACTGAAAAATATTATCGCACTTGGTGCAGGACTTGCAGATGGTCTTGGATTTGGAGACAATGCAAAAGCTGCACTACTCACGCGCGGACTTGCCGAAATGACTCGTGTAGGTAGTATGATGGGTGCGAATCCATTGACCTTTTCAGGACTCGCTGGTATCGGCGATCTGGTCGTGACGGGTACGAGCAAGCATAGTCGTAACTGGCGTGCTGGCTACATGCTCGGTCAGGGCAAGTCGCTTGATGAAGTGATGGACTCTATGAATATGGTTGTGGAAGGTGTACGTAGCACACAAGCTGCACATGATATGTCTCGCCATTATGAGGTGCAAATGCCAATCGCTGAACAATTGTATCGGGTACTGTTCGAGCAGGCGGATCCTCGTGCCGCGGTAGAGGCACTCATGGGCAGAGATCCAAAAGATGAAATGGAATCTATGAAGCTTGAAACCTGGAAGCAGTGGCATTCCTGAACAAATCCGCTGCTGGAGCTGCGGAAGGAGAGAGTATAATGACAAAGCCTGGTCATTCGCTGGTATTATCAGCGTCATTGCAGCAGGCGCTTATCGAGCTATCCCAAGCGTTCAGTCAGTCTGCTCCGCAAACAAAATGGCTACTCGGTGGTAGCTGCGGTCTGCTATTACAAGGTATTGAGCTAGAGCAAGCTCCAAGAGATATTGATCTGTATGCGGACGGTGTAGAAATTACAAGTCTACATACTGCACTACAACACATATGGAAGGTGATGGATGGGCCAGAGTTAAACGAGACACGAATGTATCGTTCTACACTGAGTCATTATGAAGCGGGCGTCTGTACCGTAGAGCTAGTTGGCGACTTTGAAGTGCGGGCGAAAGAATCGTATTATCGGGTCCTCGTCGACAAGCTTTTGCATCCAGCTTCTACATCGGTGGCATTAGATGAGATATCGATTAGGCTAATGCCGCTTCCGCATGAGCTGATCTTTAACATGCTGCGTGATCGTCCAGATCGTTATGAGGCAATATCGCAGTATATGAAAAAAGATCCGCATCAATATGAAGAACTAATTCGTCAGTTGATTCAGCATAATGGTTTCCATCCACAGATGGTACAGCGTATAGTACGTCTTGCTGGTCTGGAACAGGTGTAGCCGATGAGTCCAATGCCTAAGCAATATGTAAAATTTTTGCCTGCAGGCAAAACCGTTCAGGTGACAAGCGGAACGACTGTGCTGCAAGCCGTGCGTCAGACAGGCTTATCGCTGCCTGTACGCTGTGATGGACGCGCAGCCTGCCTGATGTGCAAAGTACATGTGGAACAGCCAGAAGACGGCAATCATGATGGTCTATCTATGCCTGCTGAGATTGAGCGTCGTAAGCTGGGAATGGATAGCGAACGCAATGTGCGCCTCGGTTGTCAGGCAAGAATCGTCGGCCCGGCCATCATTCATTTACCTGAAGATCGCTTAAAACAGGCGATCCGACGTCAATTGGAACAGCAAAGCGATGATTTGAGCGATTGGTAGCGAAAAAAACGGCAAAATGCTTGAAATTAAAGGGTGGCTGTATTACTATAGTTTTGTTCTGTTTGCCGCAGGTTGTGGCGACTTGACTATAACTGTACCATGTACAATGTTTACGTATATTTTCGTATTTACGAAATCAGAGTCATATGGGGCTATGTTTAAATCTACTTCAGGAGGTGACAATAGATGAACAAAACAGATCTGATCACACAGGTGGTTGAAAAAACAGACCTGCAAAAGAAAGATGCTACAAAAGCGGTTGAAGCTGTTTTTGAAGCGATCTCTGATGCACTGCAAAGTGGTGATAAAGTACAACTGGTAGGTTTTGGTAACTTTGAAGTTCGTGAGCGTTCCGCTCGTAAAGGACGTAACCCACAAACTGGCGAAGAAATCGAAATTCCAGCAAGCAAAATCCCTGCTTTCAAACCAGGTAAAGCCTTGAAAGATGGAATTAAATAAGTTGTACATATTCCATATTCAGGAAAGGGACCGTGATCTATTGTTCACGGTCCTTTTTATATTGCTTTCTTCGCCTATTTCATTCGATTTGAAGTGAACGAAAGCCGGCTGTATGATAGAGTGAAAGCAATAAACAATCACCAATCCCGCTATAGGCGGAAGGAGGAACATGATGGATTCGACCAATAATTATACCAATAGTGAATATGTAGTGATCAAAGCCAAAAACAACGGCGTGCAAGTGATCGGCCTCACCCGCGGACGCGACACACGCTTTCATCATACGGAAAAACTAGACAAGGGTGAAATACTCATCGTCCAATTCACCGAAAACACATCCGCCATCAAAATTCGCGGCGAAGCCGAAGTCCAAACCAAACATGGCATCATGCACACCGAGGATTGATCATAACTACACATGAATTCGGATAAGTCCGTACTCGCTGTTTAGATAGATTACGGTTACTGATCACGAGCATATATAATTTTATAAATTGAACTTCCAAAGAACTGGCTACCGATCACAAGGAGAAGATACAAGTGATCGCTAGTCAGTCTTTTGATTTTAATATTTCATGCTACATCGAGCGCAGAATATTGCGATACGCACAGAATGGAGGGAAAGAGATAAGGGGAAAGCGCGCCTTTGGAGCCCGCGAATCTATAACTAATTTGAATCCTTAGATTCGCAGGCTCCATCCAAGGACGTTCCCTTATTCCTTCCTGCAGTGGTGAATTTCCAACACGATGACGCATTCTCCAGTGCCCTGTCTTGTCACTGCAACATATGATATAATGAATCGAAGTGGTTTAAATCTGAAATATTAGCTAGTTCAAGTTTGTGAAAATAAAGACTTGCCTGGATAAGGCACGGAGGCTGAAATGAAACCGTATCGCTTGCTGGAAACATCCAAAAAATACACCGAATACGATATGATTCAAAAGCATACAGAAGTTGCTCCGTTTCCGGATATTCGTGCTCGCCTGCTTTTCTTATTTTTAAGTAAAGCACCGGATAGCCGTTTGCATGAACATCGGGAAGAACTATTTCCGCTCGTTACAGGGCTTGTACAAATGGCGATGGATACCCATGACCGGATTGATACATCCTCTGAATATCAGCGGGAAGAACAAATGCGTTCGCGTCAATTGAATGTACTGGCTGGAGATTACTTTAGTAGCCGATTTTACGAGCTGCTAGCAAAGGCTGGCGAGATTGAGATGGTGGCGCGTCTGAGTGAAGCAATCTGTGAAAATAACCGTTTGAAAATGGATCTGTATGGACAGGCATCGGATTCTAGTTTGACTGCGGAGCAGTATATGGAAGCAAGCATACAGCTGAAGATGCAGCTGTTTCTTTCATTTACGCCGTATGTTGATGCTTCTTCGCGTCAGTTGTGGGAACAGATGCTGTATTTGTTCAGTCGGTGTGAATTGATCGCTGCTGAACTGAGAGTTGGTTCAAATGTACAGCCTTTCGGTGAATACGGTCTGTACTATGTTCTTGAACAGGCTTCTTCATCGGAACGAAGCCAATTAGAAATGTTAGCTCATTCCGAAGAGGGTGCTCGTTATCGTCAAGAGTGGGATACACGTTATGGCATTACAACTCGATTGGAACAGTTGCTTCAACATTCGCTAGCTGCGATTGGGGAGCGCCTGCAACAGGAGGATACTGAGCTGGTAGCGGCTGTGTCGGATTTGACCGAAAGCTATGCTGCGCTTGTGCATCAGGTGTAAGATCATCAGAAGAGGTGAAGTTGCTTATGAGCAAACCGGAAAGTGCGAAACCGAAAGAACAGTTTGTGCAGTCGGTATTTGAATCTATTGCACCCAAATACGATATGATGAACGATCTACTTAGCTTCCGCATGCACAAAACATGGCGGAAGTTTACGATGAAGAAAATGAATGTGCAGACGGGAGATTCTGCACTTGATGTATGCTGTGGAACCTGTGATTGGACGCTGAGCATCGCGGAAGCGAGTAAGACAGGCTCCATTTATGGACTTGATTTTAGCCCGAATATGCTCAGTGTCGGTCAAACCAAAATTGATCGCGACGGCTGGCAGGATAATATCACATTGACTCAGGGGAATGCGATGGATTTGCCATTTGAAGACAATACGTTCGATTATGCAACGATTGGCTTTGGACTGCGCAATGTGCCAGATTTGGAAAAAACGCTGCGCGAAATGCAGCGTGTAGTGAAGCCAGGCGGTATGGTCGTGTGTTTGGAATTGTCCAAGCCGACCTGGCAGCCCTTCAAAGGGATCTATTATTTTTATTTCCAAAATCTACTGCCACTCATGGGTAGAGTCGTAGCCAAAAGCTATGAGCAATACAAATGGTTGCCCGATTCACTGATTGCTTTTCCAGGCAGAGCGGAGCTCGCTGGTGTATTCCGAAATATCGGTTTGCAGCAGGTGCAGGCATACCCATTAACAGGCGGAATTGCCGCACTTCATATTGGAATCAAGGAGAAGTAACATGTTTAAGAAAATTAAAATTTTTCTCGAAATGATCAAAGTCGAGCACACGTTATTTGCATTGCCATTTGCATTTATGGGAGCGATGCTCGGCTCTTACGTTATTTTTGGACATTTGCCAACCTGGCAGCAGATCGTATGGATTCTAGTTGCGATGGTGGGTGCGCGTAGCGCAGCAATGGGACTTAATCGCTTGATCGACCGTACATTTGATGGGAAAAATCCGCGGACGATGATGCGTGCGATTCCAGCAGGTCTACTTCGTTCTGGAGAAGTCGTGATCTTTATCATTATATCGCTGGTTGTATTCTTCTGGGCGGTATTGGAGCTATCTCCGCTCGCAATACGCTTATTGCCTGTTGCGGTATTTATGCTCATTTTCTATTCGTTCACGAAGCGGTTCACCTGGTTATGTCATGTGGTGCTCGGTATGACGATCGCACTTGCTCCGCTTGGTGGCTGGGTTGCGGTAACCGGCACGGTAACCTGGACGGCTATCGTGTTCTTTGTGGCGATTACGTTCTGGACGGCTGGTTTTGACGTTATCTATGCATGTGATGATGCGGAGTTTGACCGTAAAGAAGGACTGCATTCGATCCCGAGTCGATTCGGTATTCCTCGTGCGCTCAAGATCGCTCAGGGCTTCCATGTGATTACAGCGATCGGACTCATCAGTCTGTTCTTTATCGCTGATCTAGGCTGGTGGTATGCGGCAGGCGTATTGATCGCAATTGCAATCTTGTTCTATGAGCACTATATTGTAACGCCAAAGGATTTGAGTCGTTTGCAAACGGCTTTCTTCACAATGAATGGAGCACTGAGTATCATCATGTTTGCTTTTACGCTGATTGATCTGGCGGTGAAACAATGGTGGTAAACAACTCTTCTGCACAACCTGAGAACACTTCGGCTTCGGCTGAGGTGTTCGGTTTTCATCCGGGCCATGCTGCCAAGCGCTATGTGATTGGGATTACCGGCGCGAGTGGTTCGGTATATGGTATACGATTAACTGAAGTTTTATTATCCTATGGATACACGGTTCATCTGGTGATTTCGAATGCAGGCTGGCGTGTATTAAAAGAAGAGCTCGATTGGTCGGCATCTGGACGAGAAGAGATGCTGGAATCGCAATTTGGTACGCTGCCGGGTAAGCTTGTGTATCATTCCTTTTCCGATATCGGAGCCTCGATTGCCAGCGGGTCCTTTCGCGTAGAAGCGATGATTATCGTTCCGTGCTCGATGGGTACACTTGCGAACATTGCAGGTGGAATCTCTGCCAATCTGATGACACGTGCTGCGGATGTGATGCTCAAGGAACAGCGTAAGCTTGTAATTGTGCCACGTGAAACACCGCTACATGCGATCCATTTGGAAAACATGCTCAAGCTGGCTAAAATGGGAGTAAGCATCATTCCGGCGATGCCGGCTTTTTATTATCGTCCACAAACGTTACAGGATGCGATTGACTTTCTGGTAGGTAAAATCATGGATATTCTTGGAATTGAGCACAATTTATTTGAACGCTGGGGGAGTAACGATGACAACATTTGAATTGCCGATCCAAATCGGTAAAATTGAGTATACGAATGACTGGCCGATCTATCAG
>JAAIGF010277346.1_pt1 | contig 174737 bp, 143 predicted proteins | sample 6487441 | NCBI WGS metagenome assembly JAAIGF01 (sample SAMN13974129, study PRJNA590717) | phyllosphere metagenome | biome: pepper field; feature: multiple bacterial spot infested pepper fields; material: pepper leaves; isolation source: leaves from pepper fields | host: Capsicum annuum ... | reverse complement strand
GCTGCTGGCTCGGGTGGAACGACCGAAGGTTCAAGCGAACCGGTAACGGTCAAACTGCAATTGAAATGGGTACCTCAATCTCAATTCGCTGGTTATTATGTGGCACTGGATAAAGGCTATTACAAGGATGAAGGGCTGGATGTTCAGATTCTACCTGGTGGCCCGGATATTGTACCGGAGCAGCAAGTAGCTGGTGGTTCGGCAGATATTGGTGTCGATTGGGTCGCGAGCCTGTTAACAAGTCAGGAGCAGGAAATGCCGCTTGTACAAATCGCTCAAATTTTCCAAAAAAGCGGTCTGGTACTGATCTCCAAAAAATCGGCTAATATTCAGTCACCTGCTGATCTGAAAGGAAAAAAAGTCGGCAACTGGATGGGTGGTAACGAATTCGAAGTCCTGGCTTTATTTGATAAATACAAACTTGATCCGAATAAGGATCTGAGCTTCACCAAGCAGGGCTTTACGATGGATCAATTCTTAAACGGTGAGCTGGATGCGGCTTCGGCAATGACCTATAACGAATATCAGGTTGCGCTCGAATCAGGCGTGAAAGCGGACGATATGAATGTGATTGATATGAACAAAGAAGGCGTAGCGATGCTGGAAGATAATCTATTTGCTAATAGTGAGTGGCTGGAAAATAACAAAGAAACAGCTGCCAAATTCGTACGTGCATCGCTCAAAGGCTGGCAGGATGCGATCAATGATCCTGAAGGTGCTGTCGATATCGTGATGAAGCAGGCTGAATCGGGAAGTACGACCAAGGATCACCAGCTCAAAATGATGAAGGAAGTTGCGAAGTTAATCGAACCGGACGGCTTTGACAAGGCAAAAATGGGCTATACCGATGAAACGATGTTCAAGCAGACTGCTGATATCGCATTAAAATTCGGTGTAATCAAACAGGCTGCCGATCTACAAAAGGCATATACGAATGAAATTATGGATATGGCAACTAAGTCGAAGTAAGAAATCGAAAGGAGTCGCCATGGAGGCAAACTGTCACTGTCTCGCTCGAAATGATCATGTCTCCAATTTAAACAACAGAAAATGTGGCAAGTGTAATCCAACTTCTTATATATCGCTTGATTTTAACTTCCTTCTATCCACATTCTAGCAACAATGTACAGTACTATTCATCCCATCACAATATCATGGACGAGCATATTGGTTTTACATACGATACTCGTCCATGACTCAGGAGGAACCATCTCATGATAAAGTCCGCTATTGATAGTACATCTGCTCTGCAAAAAGATCGTCAGTATTTATGGCATAATATTACGCCCTATAGCGAAGCGGCTCCGCCTATGATCGCAGAATCCGGTCAAGGTGCCTGGATTACAGATATTGATGGAAATCGCTATATGGATGGTATGTCTGGACTATGGTGTGTGAATGTGGGCTATGGACGTAAGGAACTGGCCGAAGCCGCCTACGAACAGATGATGAAGTTGCCTTATTTTCCATTAACGCAAAGCCATATGCCAGCGATTCAGCTCGCAGAAAAGTTGAATGAATGGCTGGGCGATGAGTATGTGATTTTCTTTTCCAATAGTGGTTCTGAAGCGAATGAAGCGGCTTTTAAAATCGTACGTCAGTATTATCAGCAAACCGGACAACATTACCGTCACAAATTCATCTCACGTTATCGCGGCTACCATGGCAGTACGCTGGGCGCACTATCCGCAACTGGACAAGCACAGCGTAAATACAAATATGAGCCGCTCACTACAGGCTTCTTGCATGTCGCACCACCGGACAGCTATCGTCGTCCTGCGGGTCAGTCAGTGGAGGAATTCAATCTGCAATGTGCGCAGGCGATTGAAGATATGATCGTCTGGGAAGGTGCGGAGACGGTTGGCGCGGTCATTATGGAGCCCGTGATTACAGGTGGCGGCATTATCGTACCCGAGCAGATCTATCTGGATCGTGTGCAGGAGATTTGTAAGCGTCACGGGGTACTGCTAATTATCGACGAGGTGATATGTGGATTTGGGCGTTCGGGGCAGAAGTTCGGGCATCAGAATTTTGGTGTGAAGCCGGATATCGTAACGATGGCCAAGGGATTAACGAGCGGTTATCTCCCCCTGTCTGCCACTGCGGTGCGGAAGGAGATTTATGAAGCTTTTAAAGATCCTGAGGATGACTATTCGCACTTTCGTCATGTGAATACATTTGGTGGTAATCCGGCAGCGTGTGCGCTCGCTCTGCGCAATCTACAAATTATGGAGGATGAGAAGCTGATCGAGCGTGCGCGTGTACTGGGGCAGCGACTTCGCGATGCGTTACAGCCGCTCATGGAGCATCCGCTTGTGGGAGATATTCGTAGCTTTGGCTTACTAGCGGGTATTGAGCTTGTTGCAGATAAGGCAACACGACAGCCTGCTTCACTGGATATTGTGAAAAGTGTGATTGCTGGCTGTAAACGGCACGGACTGATTATTGGGAAAAATGGAGATACGGTGGCAGGGTTTAATAATGTGCTTACGCTCGCGCCGCCGCTGGTGTGTACGGATGAGGATATGGAGTTTTTGATTTCGACATTTTTGAAGGTAATGGGGGAGCATTAAAATCTGGGCAAAGTTAATGCTTGGGTTGGGTGGGACACCACTCCGGGAAGGAATAAGGGGACGTCCTTGGGTTGAGCCCAGGAATCTACGGATTAGGACAGAATGTAGATTCCTAGGCTCAAACGTGTTTATACTGCCAAACACTAGTAGTCGTCCTTTCACCTTATTTCCTTCCCGCAGTGAAGTGCGGACGCGGCATGTGCAGAAGATATTGTGCGTGGAGGGCAATGGGGCTCTTAGTAGTTGGTAGAGATTTAAATTCAACACAAGGATAAATAGGAGTGCAATGCGTATGAGATTGAAGTTTGTGAAAATGTCTTATTTTTAATGAATTGGTAGTAGGGAATAGTTAACGCGGGAATGTCTTTATTTATTAGTTTATGCGTGTATAGGTAGTCGCGAATATACTGGATACTTATTTATAGTGATGAATGCATTCGGGGTAGGGCTAGTTTTTCTGGATAAAGGAGCTGGTAGGCTCTCAAGGCGACCTGGATGGAAATGCGGTTTTCGGGCGACATGAAGTCTTCTCCGAGTAGTTCGGTGATTTTGTCCAGGCGGTAGTATAGGGATTGGCGGACGATGTATAGTTTTTGAGCGGCGATTTGTTTGGAGCCGTCATGATCGAGGTAGACGCGTAAGGTGAGCAGGAGTTCGCTGCCTTTGGATTCATCGTGGTCGATCAGTGGACCCAGGTAGTTGCGGACGAAGGTTTGGAGGCGGTGTCCGTCGTTTAGACTGAGCAGCAGTTGATAGACGCCTAACTCTTCGTAAAATAATAGCGAGCTGCCTGAACATGAATAGACGGATAATGCCTGCACAGCTTCTTGATAACTGGTGGAGGCATTTTTTAGTTGTTTGCCTGCTTTGCTTACGCCGACGATCAGCTGTAAATCCTTGAGCTTATCGTCGGAGCGAATATGTTGTAGTGCATGCAGGGCTTGTTCTAATCTTGGCTTGGCGGGCATACGGGATTGCTTGTCTAATGCAATGACGGTAAGACGGTTATTTTTGAGTGTGATGAGTGGGTGGAACAGGTATTGTTCGAAAATAGAACGTAGCACGATCGACAGGTGAAAGGTGATCGACTCCCACTCGTATTCAGAGCTATTCCAGCGTACCTGCTGTGGGTTCTCGATCTCGATCAGGCAGACGCGGTAGGATAATTCGTTCATTGCGCCAAAATCAGGACCGATCAGTCCTTTCAGGCGGTGCTCATCCTGTAAGCGTCCGTTGATCAGCTCTTCGACCCATAAATTTTCCGAAAATAGGCGTCGTTCTTCCATATACCGTGTACGTAAAAGTTCTTGCGCGATCGACAGAGCCGCTGAATCAAGCAAGAGACAGTCGTATTCTTGCGGACGATGTGAACAGATCATCATTAGATAGGCCCATGTCTGATCCAGCGCACCGACTGGCTTGAGCACCAGCGTTTCATTGCCAAGCTCGCGAAAGTACGGAGCCGCATCCTGCTGCGCGTGCTCCATCTCCTTTTGAAAGGAAGTGAAGTGCTCCAATACGATGCGTTGCTTATCCGGGGCAAGTGTGGGATAAAAGACTGGCTTCCCGCCCATCTGTAAATAAACAAGCTGATGTCCGGTGCTCCGCTGAAGAAGCTGTAACACCTTGCTTGTCCCTTGTGAGCTGAGTGTTAAGCGATTGAATTCACGTGAAATACTTTCCAGTTCCTGCAATAGCCGATGATGTCGATTGATAAGTAGCGAATGCAGATCAAGCGTAATATCAACGAAGCGGACCGTCTTCGTAAATACAATTAAAGGAAGCTCATGCTCATCGGCTAGCTCCATCATCTCCTGCGGAATATGATCAAAATATTGACCCAGCTCGATACATAGGCATGCCGCATTCTTATGAGCCAGGTCGCTCATAAAGGATAAAGCGGATTCGAGATCGGTATGAAAGCCAAGCCCTGTCGTTAAAATCATCTCTTCCCCATGAATCAAGCTTTCGATGTTCGCACTCTCCAGCACATGTACCCACCGAATCGTACGCTGTAGCCCTTTCCTTCCTCCTACCACTTCTGCTTGTGCAAAAAGCGGCCGTGCCAGCGCATCCTGGATCGTAAACATACGTTGTCCATTCATTCGATTTCCCCCCACCTGCTTGAATGATGACTGCCGTAAAAATTCAACTTTTGAAATTAGACAGATTGTCTAGTGTAATAAAACCTCTAATTTACTATAGTTTGTTTATCTAATGTTATTATAACTAACTCAAAAAGAATGAAATAACGTTTAATAATGTTTTATTATATTTCATTTTGTTGTTTTTAGTCATATTTTTTCACATATAAATAAATTTATTTTTATCAAGTTATATTATTTAACACAAAATGTATGATGAACATTTAAATAAGGAGGCTGACCTATGAAACATTCTGCATCGACTTCATTTTCGCCGGATATGTTCATGCATAATTTTGCCGAAGCAGAGCCAGGGCTCTCACATAAAGGGGCGATGGAGGAATCGAATCGTTGTCTATATTGTTATGACGCACCATGTATCAAGGCATGCCCGACCAGCATTAATATTCCTTCCTTTATTAAGCGTATCGCTACAGATAATCTGCGTGGTGCAGCGACTACGATTATGGATTCCAATCCAGTCGGTGCAAGCTGTGCGCGTGTCTGCCCTACCGAAGAATTGTGTGAAGGCGCTTGTGTGTTAAATGATGCTTCAGCTCCGATTCAGATCGGATTGCTACAACGGTATGCTACGGATTGGGCGATTAACAACAATGCGAGCTTATTCCAGCGTGGTGAAGATAATGGATACAGGGTTGCTGTCATCGGCGGTGGACCTGCGGGATTGTCTGCTGCACGTGAGCTAGCACGCAAAGGAATGCAGGTTGTGATCTATGAAGCACGTGAACAAGCAGGAGGATTAGATACATACGGAATTGTGTCCTTCCGTCTACCTCAGTCCATCTCGCTGTGGGAGGTGGAGCAAGTACAAAAGCTTGGCGTAGAAATTAAGACGGGCGTACGTGTAGGCACAGATATCAGTGCAGATGAGCTACTTTCGCAATACGATGCGGTCGTGCTTGCCGCAGGGATGGGCTATGTGCCACCAATTGGCATCGAGGGCGAGGAGCTTCAAGGTGTACATGATGCAATCAAGCTCGTTGAGCAAACGAAAACAAGCCTTCCTTCCGTTAATCTGATCGGGCAAAAGGTTGCTGTCATCGGCGCAGGCAATACGGCAATTGATGCCGCTACTTGCTCGGTGCGACTCGGTGCTTCCAATGTGAAAATGATCTATCGCCGTACACAGGAAGAAATGACTGCGTATGATTTTGAATATGAATTTGCTAAACAGGAAGGTGTAGAGTTCCGCTGGCTGACGTTGCCCAAACGTATTGTTGGTGATGACAGTGGCAAAGTGACGCATCTAGAATGTGTGCAAATGACGCTGACCGGCGAAACCGGCAAGGATGGACGACTCGTGCCGACGCCAGTCACAGGCTCGGAATTTCTAATCCCGGTCGATGCGGTTGTACTTGCGATCGGACAGGAACGTCAGGTTGGATTGATCGAGCATTTTGGACTTCATCATACATGGGGTGTTGTTGATGTGGACGATCATACGTACCGCACGTCTAATCCAAAAGTATACGCCGCTGGTGATATTATTTTCGGTTCCGGTCGGGGTGAAGCGATGGTCGTGTCTGCTGCACAGCAAGGGAAATTAGCAGCACATGCGATTATGGATGACTTACTACCGCAAACGGTACAACCGATAAGCTCGGCAGGATAATCATTCCACAATAAAAAGAGACTGTTGTGAATCATACAATTACACGTTATACAGACGCATATCGCACAGAACCTATTTCAAACCATTTCACATCTGATTGGAGGTCATTCATATGGCAGATTTGAGTATTAATCTCGCAGGTATTCGCTCCCCGAACCCATTTTGGCTGGCTTCTGCACCACCTACGAATACAGGCTACCAGGTACAACGTGCTTTTGAAGCCGGTTGGGGTGGTGCGGTATGGAAAACGCTAGGTGATCCGATTATTAACACATCGGCACGTTTTGCCGCGGTTAGCTTTAACGGTCAGCGCGTGGCGGGCTTTAACAATATCGAGCTGATTACCGACCGTCCACTGGATGTGAACCTAAAGGAAATCTATGAAACGAAAAAGCGATTCCCTAACCATGCGATCATTGCCTCCCTCATGGTCGAGCCTAGCCAGGAGAAATGGCATGAGATCGTGAAGCGTGTTGAGGATGTAGGTGTAGATGGGCTTGAGCTGAACTTCGGTTGTCCACACGGAATGGCTGAGCGTGGTATGGGCGCCGCCTCCGGTCAGCAGCCGGATCTGGTCGAAGCACAGACGCACTGGGCAAAGGAAGTAGCGACTACACCAGTTATCGTCAAGCTAACACCTAACATTACCGACATTACAGTCGTTGCTCGTCATGCGGTACGTGGTGGTGCAGATGCGATCAGTATGATTAATACGATCAATAGTCTGGCGGGCGTGGATATTCATACATGGAATACGATTCCGCATGTGGGCGGACAGGGCGCACACGGTGGCTACTGCGGCCCTGCAGTGAAGCCGATTGCACTCAATATGGTGGCTGAATGTGCGCGTAATATGGATATCGGTGTACCGATCTCTGGTATTGGTGGCATCTCTACCTGGCAGGATGTAGTCGAATTCATGCTGATGGGTGCTACCGGTGTACAGGTGTGTACCGCAGTCATGCACCACGGCTTCCGCATTGTAGAGGATATGATCGACGGACTGAGTAATTATTTGGATGAAAAAGGGCTTGCCTCTGTGGAAGAGTTAATCGGTCGCTCGGTCGAACGTTATTCCAATTGGGGCGATCTGAATCTAAACTATCAGGTGGTCGCTCGTATTAACGAGGAGAACTGTATCAATTGCAACAAATGCCATATCGCCTGTGAGGACACATCCCATCAATGTATTGATATGCTGACTAATGCAGAGGGAAAAAGTATATTACAAGTACGCGAAGAAGACTGCGTAGGCTGTAATCTATGCTCGATCGTGTGTCCGGTTGACGGTGCAATTGATATGGTTCCTGTGGAGAATGGGCTGCCTCCAATGACATGGAATGAGCGCCAACGGACGATTGCATCGCTGAATAATTCTTACAACGTAGAGGTGATGTAAATGAAGAAAATCATCAAAAACGGAACGATTGTAACCGCCTCTGAAACGTACCGAGCAGATATGCTCATTGAAAATGGCATCATTACGAGTATTGGCGTGCAGTTGGATGCACCGGATGCGGAAGTGGTAGATGCTGCTGGATGTTATGTGTTTCCGGGCGGCATTGATCCGCATACCCATCTGGACATGCCATTTGGCGGGACAGTGACACGAGATGATTTTGAATCCGGTACGATTGCGGCGGCTTATGGCGGGACAACGACAATTATCGACTTTTGCCTGACCAATAAAGGGGCTTCACTGCAAAGTGCAGTAGATACGTGGCATGCCAAGTCACAGGATCGAGCGGTAATCGACTATAGCTTCCACCTGATGATCTCGGAAATTAACGATGAGGTGCTGGCTGAGCTACCTCTCATTATGGAAAATGAGGGCATTACCTCGTTCAAAGTATTCATGGCGTACAAAAATACATTTCAAGCCGACGATGGCACGTTATTCAAAACGCTCCAGACTGCTCGCAAGGAAGGCGCACTCGTCATGGTACATGCTGAAAATGGCGATGTAATCGAGTATCTGATCGAGCAAGCCCTCGCCGCAGGGCAAACCGATCCGATCTACCATGCGCTAACCCGTCCACCTGAGCTCGAAGGCGAAGCGACTGGACGTGCGATCTACCTGACCGAGCTTGCAGATTCGCAGCTCTATGTGGTGCATGTTACCTGCGCCGATGCCGCACTCAAGATTGCCGAAGGTCGCAAAAAGGGACTACGTATCTATGGTGAGACATGTCCGCAATATCTGGTGCTGGATCAATCGAATCTGGAAAAACCAGACTTTGAAGGTGCCAAGTATGTCTGGTCTCCTCCCTTACGTGAAAAATGGAATCAGGATGTACTCTGGGATTGTCTGTGGAGTGGCAACCTGCAAACGATTGGCTCGGATCAATGTTCGTTTGACTTTAAGGATCAAAAGGAACTGGGACGAGGCGACTTTTCCAAAATTCCGAATGGTGGTCCGACGATCGAGGATCGCTTCAGCCTGTTATATTCAGAGGGCGTTGCCAAAGGACGGATCTCGCTTCATCAATTCGTATCCATGATCTCAACGACAAGTGCCAAGCTATTCGGCATGTTCCCGCAAAAGGGGACGCTGTCGATTGGCAGTGATGCCGACATCGTGATTTTCGATCCGAATGTGAAGCGTACGTTATCTGCTAGCACCCATCATATGAAGGTGGATTACAGCGCATTTGAAGGCATGGAAGTGACAGGTGAGCCGGTGTCTGTACTTGTACGCGGAGAATTTGTGATCAAGGATAAGCAATTTGTCGGCGTACCCGGCAGCGGGCAATATCTGCACCGCGATCGGTTCCAGGCACCGACGACGCTAGATCATAAGCCAGCAGGCGAAAAAGTATCCACTGGAGGGATGTCCTGATGTCTGCCTTTGCCCAGTATGAACAGGAAAAACAGCGAATTGATGCGATTCTTATTCAGGGATACCAGATTGCCGCCATTCAGGAAAATCTGGATGGTGCCTTGTTGCATTTTACTAAGCCCTCTCCGATGAAAGATCGAACCGAGCTGCAAATTCTGACTGCGGATGCGCGCAAATATGTGACGACACTGTTGTTTGCCAGGAAAGCGCAAGTAACAGGCGTCTGAGCTAACGGCTCTGTTCGAACATAGAAGCCTCTCCACCATTGTATGCTACAGCGTGGATCAAGAACGTTTGGCGTTCTCTCCACGCTGCTTCAGCATAGCAGTACATGCTCTACCTTTTCGCTATAGACTTGAACTGATGTGCAGTATCGCAGTCATTCTATAACGGAAAGCGGCTTGATCGCAGTACCCTCATCCTCCCCCATAGGATGTCTTGTTGCTTGGCTCCGTATATGGAAGATCGTCGTGTGCATACCGATGATGTTCCATATACGGAGCCTTTTTTTATAGGGATTTCTAACTAATTTTCGACTAATTTGCATAAAAGTGTAACGATTACATTCTTTTGTTCGTCTTTAGTTATAAGTCGCCGCATCCAAGTGACAATTCCGATAAAAGGAGTGTTCAGCATGAGATCAACTAGCAAAATCACCACTCTAGGTGCCGCTCTTGCAGCCGTACTTTTACTCGGTGCATGTAGCAATGAACCGACTACGACCGGAACTAGCGGTCAAACCAATGCGCCTGCAACCAATGAATCTACCCCATCACAAACGGGTACTGGCGATCCAGCGATGGATAACGAAGCAACAGCTAGTAATGGTGAAGCATCGACGACCGAAGGATCGAATGCTTCTGCTGAAAATGCTACCGATTCTGGTCAACAAGCAACAGAAGCTTCGGCGACACGCCCAGCCACACAGACATTCGAGCTGATGATGAAGGGAACATTGACCAAATACGAAGCGAAGCTTCAACAAGGTAACGGATATTCGATGTATGTATTCGATTCACAAACACTGGATCAAGCAAAAAATCGTCTCCAGTTAACAGCTAATCCTGAATACTATGTGGATATTAAAAAGCTGGATAGCAAAGCCAATATCGACGAGCTTCGCAAAGAAGGGAAAGCAGCGTTAAAACCATATGGTGAAGCCAAAGAATACAGCGGCGATCAACTATACGAAAGTCCGATGGCACCTGCGAAGCTGTATTTACAGGTATCCAGCGAAAAAGGCACGTATGATTATATCGTATGGGAAGCCAAAGATGGCAGTCAGTATACGTTCTTGAAGCATTCTCCAGAGGGCGAAGAGGCTGAAGCATTTGGCGTGCCAGCGTCGACTGCACTATCTACCATTGAAGCTGCTCCATCTTCATAATATCTGCACTGAATATGATGCGACAACATGAAAAAGTAACTGTGAAACGAAACGGGGCTGAATAACGGAACTATAGGTGCTCTGTAGGAAATGAGTATGCGGATCGTTCGGCAGGCTCCTTTCCCCCTATGAATATCAATTATCAATATAACTACAAATGCCATACCGACTATACATGATGCTCTGTATAGATCACGGTATGGCATTTATTGTGCATATCTGGGTAGGTGTCCTGTTCATGCGCTCACGGATAATCGACCGAGCCCTTCACGGCGACTTCGATTCCATTGCGCGTCTCCAACACACGCACCGGAACACGCATCCCTTCCTGGAAACGGCTTCGGTACATCGAGTACACGGTCACGATCGCTGTCGTCTCAATGGGCAAACGAGTCCTGGATTCAATCCGCATACGCAGGCTTAATTCCGGCTGCCCCGAATGATATCGCTCGGTTGGAATCACATCCAAAATATATCCATGCGCTCGGTAACCCTGCTCAATGATACGCCCGATATGATGATCGCGATTCTCGCGGCGTTGTAGTCGTGGCAATACAATCGTCGCGAGGATAAACAAGGCTAATAAGCCACTGATGCTCATAATTAATACTCCGGGTGTCATCTGCTCGTTCATACTCCCTTCTACGCGTACGCGTTCATCGTTCGTTGACCTGATTGTCATTCGTGCATACGTCTATTTATATGTTAGTCTACGCTAGATATTATTCTTACTCCATCTTCCCATATACATCTGTTGTCTGTCTGCTAAAAATCAATGGCGCAATACAATAGTACCCCGTTTTTAATTGTACGGCTGTTGTTATATATTAATCATAGATAGGAGGTGAATATGATGGTATGTAAAGCATGTGAAGGCCAATCCTTTATCCAAGCAACCGACTACATAAACCTTCGTCCACTTGATAAAAAGATGGCGATTGGTTCTGAGAAAATCTATACCGTATGTGCCGATTGCGGCGAAGTCGCTTCGATCAAGATTAGTAATCCAGATAAGTTAAAATAATGGCGATCCCATTGAGTCAGTGCAGCGTATGAAATAGGGCCTCATTTTGAGGTCTTTTTTCTTTGCTATTTTAAGCGGATATAGGTGCATTGAACCATGATTTGGCGAGGATGTAAAGGCGATTCAGGTGTAGATTGTAGTTGAGGCGAAATGTCTGTCAAATTAGGAGTTACTATAGAGAGAAGTAGTATACGTTGCCGGAGGACGGCAGGAGTTTAAACTCAAGACGGAAGTCTGTGAAAGAAGGCTGGTTTGGTTGTGCGGCAACCACTACGTCAAGGAATAAGGGAACGTCCTCAGGTGGAGCCCAGGAATCTACGGATTAGGATGGCATGTAGATTCCCGGGCTCCAAAGCAGTACGATATTTTGCTTCGCAAAAATCCTTTTTTATTGAACCCCGTGTTTAAAATACCAAACACTAGAAGGCGTCCTTTTCCCTTATTTCCTTGCCTTCGTTCTGTGCGTGTTGCGTCATGTACATGTTGGGCTGTATTAGTTAATGTTCGTTTTAATGTGACATTTAAACTAATGCGTTAGTTATGGGAAAGGTTATTAAATCTCACCAAAACTTTAGTGCAGAAAAATATCCTGTACAAGAAAGTAAGCACTAGTAAGTACTCTCTCGTACAGGACGCATTGGATCAAATTCTCTAATGCAAATCACTTTGCTTTGCGTAATTCATTTACTCGCTTTTCTGCTTTGTAGTCCTTTTTGATATCGCGTAGAACTGGGTCTTTTAATTCGCTCCATGTTTCTAAGATCATGCGCGGTTCGGCTTCGATGCGAGTTTTGATTGCTGCATGATCATCTATTTTGAAAGCTTTGATGATTTCAATCAAATCAGTACGATCTAGAAGCTTAACATGATTAATGCCTGCTAATGTTTCACAGGAGTCTGTGAATTCCGATGATGTAATCACCATCGACTTTTTTGCTTTATAATATCTCATGGAAGAGAAGGCTTGCTGTACAGCATCTACCCCTACGTTGTTACCTACAGAATATCGCTTCGCTTGAATAACGTTTCGGAAACCTTCACGATCTGTGAAAACCACATCTGCTCCAAAATCACGACTACCAGGTGTTTTATATACACCTTTATAACCCAGCTCCAAGAAAAGCTTGTACAGGTACATCTCAAATTCAGATCCATCTTCCATTTGGTCAATGTGATTGATAGTGATGTCTTTTAAATCGTAGTTAGCTAAAACGGGCGTATTAAATTTCTTGGGATGCTTTTTTTGGAGAATAAATAGTACAGCCCCAATTATTAAAGCAAGACCTAAAAGAACGAACATTATTTCCAAAGCTATATTCCTCCATTTTATAATTCTATTCATCAGAAGTACGTATGTATATTTGCTATATCATTTGAGTGGCGCATTTTTCACTTAAATATAGTCAAACTTTAATTAGGAGCGATCTTACGAATTGGAATTAACCTCAAACTTATAAACCATTCTAATCACTTCTAACTGGATGAATAGTGAAATTATACCATGTTACTTAGCAATTTAGAATATACAGTTCTATAAATAATCCTGGTAAGCTAGATCACCCTAAGTGGTTATCGCCTCTTCTCCAACTAGTTCCACCTATCGTTGCCATACATAGGTTGCGACGTAACACCTTTCAAAAAAGCGCTAAAAAGGTTATCTTAGATATAGACTGAAATGAATCTAGCTCTACTATGATATCGTCCAGTGTATAGCAACGAAACACTGTTGCGCATCTGGAGCAGAGTTAGACAACAACGATACAAGCAAGTGCGGAACAAAAAGAAAGGTGTGTCAGACGTGCGAATCAATAAATACATTAGTGAGTCCGGTGCGACTTCCCGCCGTGGGGCGGATAAATGGATTAATGAAGGGAAAGTCACAATCAACGGTGTTGTGGCTGAGCTGGGTAGTCAAGTGCAGCCGGGGGACGATGTGCGTTATAAAGGTCAGAAAATTGGAGCTGAGCAGAAAAAAGAGCATGTGTACATCGCGCTCAACAAGCCGGTGGGCATTACGAGTACGACGGAGCGGCATATAAAAGGGAATATCGTGGATTTTGTTAATCATCCGCTGCGTATTTTCCATATTGGGCGTCTGGATAAGGATTCGGATGGACTGATTCTGCTGACGAATGATGGCGACATCGTGAATGAAATTTTGCGTGCGGAGAACAAGCATGAGAAGGAATATATCGTTACGGTGGATCGTCCGATCACTCATTCTTTTCTGCAAAAGATGGCGTCTGGAGTTGAGATTCTGGATACGGTGACACTACCTTGTAAAGTGACACAGCAGTCGAAATATGTGTTCAAAATCATCCTGACGCAAGGGTTGAATCGTCAGATTCGCCGGATGTGCTCGGCGCTGGGGTATGAAGTGCATGGGCTGCGTCGTACGCGGATTATGAATATTCAGCTCGGCAGTCTGCCTGTGGGGAAATGGCGTGATCTGACAGATAAGGAACGGGAGCAGTTGTTCCGCGATTTGGATTATACGCCGCGTCCGTTGTAGGTTGAATTTTAGTGGATTATGGTTGCACACATATGGGCTGTGCAATGAAGCTTGTTCACCAGATGAGATCAAAGAACATTGGCTACCCTATGGTAAAATCAGCAATCTGATCACTCCTCATATTTCTTCAATATAAAACACATCATAATATGAGCAAAAAGCTACTTTCTCCTCTTACAGAAGTAGCTTTTTGCTTTTGAAAAAATATAATCGTATGACCACAAACACTGTTCATCTGATCTGCTGTAGCTTTGCACAAATTACAAGAAGCTGGATGGTAACGGAATTTGCAATTTCTTATTTAGCTTCTTACCAGCGAATTGTGTAAAATGATCAAAGAAGTCTTGCCCTGTAACCAGATAGAACCTCGTAATAACAACCTCTCCATCTTCTACTATTCCATAAAAAACAGCATATCGAACATCACACATTCGTACATTTTGCCCGTCGATCTGTGGAATATCGAGTACATCCTCATAGCTCGGTAAAAATAACCCAAGATCAATAGTAGGTGAGGTTTGCAGCTTGACTTCTAGCAGCTGATGCTTCACATCCGGGAACTTACCATCATCCTTAAACGAAGAATAACCTAATGCCTGACAGACCAGCGCATGTAATATGCCTCCACGATTACGTTCTTGTAACGCACCCAGATACGATATTCTCTGACCCACAATCGTCTGTAAGCATTCATACACCTGCTCAATCGGCATAATTTCCTCAAACGCCGGGTAATCAGTCGGTACACTGTACGGATCGAATCCGCTATACAGGGACGTAATCCTCTGTATCTCAAGTGTATCCGTCTCTGATAAGAGCTTCGTATTTTCAAATATTCCTGCTAATCTTGCCTGATATTTCTGGGTCAACTTACCTGTCTTGTCTAATTCGGCAATGATATCGCCTGTAACAACTTTAACTTTGGTAATCACATCAGCTTCAGAAATTCGTATCAGTACATAACGCCGAGAAGGTGAAACTTCTTCATTCCAGATTTGCAGATTGTTAGATTTTTGCGTGTATACATCGAAATTTTGTCCTAGATAGCGCGGTTGTGTTTTTTTAAAGCTTTTAGGTGGCGTATAACCAAGCGCTATACATACCTGCTCTTTGACCACCTTTGAACGGGTGCGTAGAGGCAATCCCTCCAGATTTAATCCAATTAAATGCTCACTGAGTAACTCCTCTAGCTCATTGGACGGAATCCAATAATTCGGGTCACCGATCGGAATCAAGTCTTCGATTCGCAAGTCGCTTGCTGCAATATTGTCTTTAAACGTTTGAGCGAGTAGAGATACCAGATCGTTCACTCTCCTTGGTACGGCTGTAGTAGTTCATTCGATGACACACCTAAAGCATCTGCAATCCTTTTCAGATTTAAAACCGTAATGTTGCGCTCTCCTCTCTCGATTCCACCAATATAAGTCCGATCTAAATTAGACTTAAAACCTAGCTCTTCCTGCGACCATAGCTTCGCCAATCGGAGACGCTTAATACTTGAACCCAGTGCAATAAGAAACTCATACTCATGTTGTTCATATGAAATTGCGCTTTGTTTTTTATTCATATTGCTATTATCTAATGAAGCAATAGATATCTCGACTGATTATACGTATCATCGTGATGATTATATGTATTATTATGATTACAATAAGTATCTTTAATAATATATGAGCTTATCCAGAATCATTGGTTTTCATGTATTGGTTAGTGTAAAATGGACAGTATCTGTAGCAAAGAGGTGCATCATGGCTAAACCATTGACGATACAAAAAGCAACCGGATCTCACTATACATCCAGTGAGTTATCCTCCTATATGGCAAAAAAACTATTCCAATATGCAGATCATAAAGAAGAGAAGCAGATCATCCTCGATCCTGCATGCGGAGATGGCGAATTACTCAAGGCAATATATGCCGAAACAGCTAACGAACATGTAGAAATCGTCGGAATGGATACCCATTTAGCAGCTGTTGAGAAGGCATCTGAGCGCTTGAATGCCATGAACCATGATCATATTCATCTCTTTCATCAGGATTACCTGGATTTATTCGACGATCATAGCGCATTCGATCTATTTTCGGAAGTAAAGAGTCAGGAAGATTTCTGGAAAGCAGATCACGAGCAAGATGGACTGAAAAAGGTAGATATGATTCTAGCCAATCCTCCTTACGTTCGTACTCAAGTACTGGGAGCAGATCAAGCACAAGCGCTGGGCAAAAAATTCCATTTAAAAGGAAGAGTCGACCTATATCATGTCTTTCTAGTTGCGATGACCCGGCACCTAAAAGAAAATGGCTTGATCTGTGTGATCACATCCAATCGGTATTTAACAACGGCTGGTGGGAAGGACATACGGGATTTCCTGGATAGCAACTATGACATTTTGGAAGTAATTGACCTTGGAGATACCAAGCTATTCGAATCTGCGGTATTACCAGCGATCTTTATCGGTCGCAAAAAAGCACAGCAGAGTGCAAAAAAGAACGATACGGTTCAGTTTATCCGGCTATATGAAAACACTTCACTAGAGACATCTGCTCTACCAGCCTCCTCAGTCTATGACATATTAGATCGCAATCAATCCGGTTTATTTGAATATGGAAATAAAACGTATGAAATGACCGCAGGCTATTTAAAAATCCCAGATGATCCAAAAGAGCTATGGATTATGGCTTCTGCAGAAGACCTGGAGTGGTCGCAGCAGGTGAAAGCCCGTGCTAAATATTTCTTCCATGACGTATTCCATGTACGTGTAGGAATCAAAACGACAGCAGATAAGGTATTCATCCGCAAAAACTGGGACACACTTGACCTTGCCATTCAACCGGAACAAGAGGTGCTACGTTCGTTGGTATCATCAGATACAGTGGGCAAATGGCATTTATCCAGTGAAGTGGAAAGACTAAAAGTTCTGTATACTCATGAAATGAGAGACGGCAAGCGGCAAGTGATTGATGTTAACCAGTATCCCCGTGCTAAAGCTTATCTGGAAAGTCATCGCGATGTGCTGGCTGCGCGCAAATATGTAATTGAAGCGAAGCGACAATGGTACGAAATATGGGTGCCACAAAATCCAGAAGCATGGGCTGCGCCTAAGATCGTATTCCCAGATATCAGCCCGGAGCCCCGATTCGCGATAGATACAAATGGCTATCTGGTGGATGGCAATTGTTACTGGCTATCTGCCAAGCATACCGAAGACAACGAGCTACTATACTTAGCCGTGGCTATAGCAAATTCCAAGTTCATGACGAGGTTCCATGAGATTGAATTCCAGAACAAGCTCTATTCTGGTCGCAAACGGTATTTAACCCAGTATGTAAAAAACTACGTTCTCCCCGATCCGAATCTAGCTTCATCGCAGCGATTGATTCAACTGGGTAAGGCCCTATCCGAGCCAGATGTGAGCAAAGCTGAGATTCTTGCCTATGAGCAGGAGATTGAGCATCAGGTTCAGCACGCTTTTGGCTTTTAAGAACGATGTATGATGGATACAGATGATTAATAAAACACCTTGCTTCCATACAAGAAAAGCTGCATCCCTATTCGCGGGAAGCAGCTTTTTTTATGTTTTCAGCGATGCCTTGTGGATGTGAGTTTTACTTGTAAAATACTTTATCCACATTGTAGCGGGCATGCAGGCTATTGATAATGTACGTTTCGTAGATCTCACGCTCTGTCGCATCTTCAACCACACAAACGTCGATACGTGTGACTTCATCGCGATGATTCTTGATCGGTGATACGGTATCTTCGAAATGCTTTTTGATACGTGGTCTAAGTTTGCGAGCTTTGCCAACGAAAAGCAGTTCATCTTGTTCGTTGTAGAACATGTAGATGCCGCCCAGTTCGCGGGTGATGAGATGGAAATCGGTGAAACCGTAGATATGGCTGAGCTGCGGATTGCTTTGTTTTGTAATGGATACGTCCGGTGTAGGGATCGTGATTTGGATCAAGTGGTGGTCACTTCCTTTTTTGATGTAGGGGGTTATTTTAACATAGATGAGGAGGAATGGGTATGAATGCAAAATATATTTGTGTACATCTTAATATCAATTTTTATTTACATTAGAATGCTCAATAATACCTTTCAAGTATGGCTCCACAATATTTTGATAAACAGTATATTTGAAAGCATCTTCTTTATTTAATATTCTTAAAAAACGCTCTTCATAATCTTTCACTATAAACTGATTTCCAAGTTCCTTAGTTAATCTCTTTTTTAAACTTACATATTTTATTAGCGAATCATAATCCTTATATGCTAAATCTTTCTCGATCTTAGCTTTAAATTCACTATTAAATTTATCTACATGGTTGCCACCAAGAAATGATGCTATCTCTGACTTCAATTCTTCAATGTTTTTAGTTTTAGTAAATAAATTATGCTTCAAATGATTATTTATCCTACCATTAGCATATTTTACCGAAAGTGTGTCTTTCTCCCTCTCTACTATTCTAAAAAATTCATTTATGAATTCATCTACTCCATTATCATCAGAAAATAATAATGTAACAGCATGTTGAAGTATAGCCTTTTCACACATTATATTCTCGATTTCATTATATGGTAACACATAAATATTATCTCTTCTTTTGCTATTAATTTCTTCAGGTGTCCAAGTGTCACCATCAATAATTCCATAAGCATTTAGTCTTGCTAATAAGGGATTCCGATTGAACGCAAGACAATATCTGATGACATCATCATGTCCATTAACAGGTATGACATTAAAATTCTCAAATAGTCTAGAGTAAATTTTATAGTCTAAGCTATTTCTATCATCACCTTCACAAAAAATTATATTCTTTCTACTACCCATCAATTCAAGCATTAGAATTTCTGGAATCGTATCGTCTTCTTCTACAATTTCAAATTCCCATGAAAACGGTGGGACATAACTTTTATTCCAAATTAATCTTTTTTGACTACGCGATACAGCGAAATTCAAATCATGAGTAATATAAACAAATTTACAATCTGGCCTTTGCTGCTCTAAGATATCCCATAATTTACTACAAACCGAAAGGTGTAAATGGTTCTCAGGCTCATCAATTACAAAATAACTATTTTCTTCAGCAATAAGTACATGACCTATATAATAAAAAATTGCTTTTTCTCCGTCACTGAGTTCATTAAAATCGTAAACAGTTCCTTCTTTTGTTTTAACTACTAATTTGTAGTTACCTTCTCTATGAATTTCTCTATGTGTGACTATTCCTCCCCAAATTTTAATTGTTTGGTCTAAAATTGATTCAACTTTTTTATCTCTTGTATAATACATATCTGCTTTTACAGTTCTATCTTCTAATAAAGCTAAAATCAAATTATTTAAATCACTACTCAGTGACTGAATAAAATTATGATCACTCACAGATTTAGATTGCTTCTGAAAATTACGAACTGTTTGTATCATACTTGTATTTAAAGAAATACTATCGTTATTTCGGTACACTAAAACTTTTTGTGCAGGAAACATTAGAATTCCACTAAAAACTTTTCCTTCTAGATTTCTTGCAAATCTACTTTTTCCAGAACCATTTGCACCAATTATAACAATGTTCTTATCAATTCCTTTGAGTTTGTTTACTGTAAGAATAGTAGAGATTTTGTCAATCATTGTACTTTCATCTGATATTGCAGAATTAATAAACTGAGCAATGCTCTGTAAAGCTCCATAATCTTCCTGATTAAAAATCTTTTCTTGATAGTCACCAAGGAAATTCCTAACAAGATGTAAATTATGATCAGATAAGTAATAAAATCTATTCCAATCAATATTAAGCAATTCTTGATTTAAAAATTTTTCGTATTGAGGATCTACTGCTTCATTTTTTATACTTTCGCTGATATTAGTTATTTGTAAAGTAACATTTTCAACCTGCTCATCTTTAGTTGTTAAGTACTCAAAAAATCTATCTAATTGTAGTTTATTCACTCTATTATTATCTCTATTAATAATACTTTGGATATAGCTTTTATGTTCAAAAACCAAATCGTATAATTTTTTTAAATCCTCAAAAATTTTTTTCATTCTACTTAATTGTTCAATATAGGCATCTGTATTCATAAATTCCTCCTTAGAATCCTCCGCTGTAAATAAAACTACATTTTGTATTTCTCAAATTAATTAAAAAAGCTTAGAGAGCATAATGAAACATAAACTCTCTAAGCTTTTTAATGTACTTTTCCCTACTCCCACTCAATCGTAGCAGGCGGTTTCGAAGTAATATCATAAACAATCCGGTTCACATTATCCACTTCATTGACAATACGCACGGAGATCTTCTCTAGCACATCCCACGGAATACGTGCCCAGTCCGCAGTCATACCATCAATCGACGTTACCGCACGGATACCTACCGTATACGAGTACGTACGTGCGTCACCCATAACGCCAACGCTCTTCATGTTCGGCAGCGCGGTGAAGTATTGCCAAATCTCATTTTCCAGACCTGCCTTCGCGATTTCTTCGCGCAGGATGTAGTCGGAGTCGCGAACGATTTGAAGTTTATCTTCAGTTACTTCGCCCAATACGCGGATTGCCAGACCTGGACCTGGGAACGGTTGGCGCCATACGATCGCACGTGGCAGGCCGCATTCTTCGCCGACTTTACGTACTTCGTCTTTGAATAGGGCTTTCAGTGGCTCGATCAGTTCAAATTCCATATCTTCTGGCAGACCGCCAACGTTATGGTGAGATTTGATCGTTTGCGCTGTTGCTGTACCACTCTCTACGATATCCGTGTACAGGGTTCCTTGTGCCAGGAAGGCAAAGTCGCCCAGCTTTTTGGATTCTTCGTCAAATACATAGATAAACTCGTTACCGATGATTTTACGTTTTTTCTCGGGATCGTCTACACCAGCGAGCTTGGACAGGAAGCGCTCCTGTGCGTCGATTTTCACGACTTTCATATCGAATTTACCGACAAAGGTCTCCATTACGCTCTCGGCTTCGCCTTTACGCAGCAGACCGTGGTCGATGAACATACAAGTGAGCTGGTCGCCGATTGCTTTGTGCAGCAGGATCGCTACTACGGAAGAATCTACGCCGCCGCTCAGTGCGCACAGTACGTGTTTGTCGCCGACTTGTGCACGAATATCTGCGATGGTGTCGTCGATAAATGTCTTCATACTCCACTCGCCGTGACATTTACACACTTCATACAGGAAGTTATGGATCATTTCGTTACCGAATACGGAGTGACGTACTTCCGGGTGGAATTGTACTGCGTACAATTGACGCGCTGCATTACTCATCGCTGCGATCGGTGCAGACTCGGTACTTGCATCCACGACAAAGCCTTCTGGCAGACCGACAACATGGTCACCGTGGCTCATCCATACGGTGTGACTTGCTTCCATTCCTTTGTTCAGCACGCAATGTGGCATGAAATCCACATCGGATTTGCCGTACTCGCGCTTCGCGGAACGTTCTACTTTACCGGACAATTGTTGAGCCATGAGCTGCATACCATAACAGATACCGAAGATTGGCACATTCAGATCGTAGATCGCCGGGTCGACATGCGGAGCGTCTTCTGCGTACACGCTCGATGGGCCACCGGAGAAAATGATTCCTTTTGGAGCCAGTTCACGGATTTTCTCGACAGGGGTGTTAAACGGCAAAAGCTCACTGTATACGCCAAGGTCGCGAATACGTCTTGCAATCAGCTGATTGTATTGTCCACCAAAATCAAGGACAACGATAATTTCATTTGGACTGTTCATTATGTGCCTCCCACTTTTCAATGAGTCTAATTATACCTATCCCCAAAAGAGACCGTCAAGGCTTGTCGCACCTAGATTTCAGCATTTTTCAAATGATTTCATTATTTTTTTCATAGTGGACGGTAAACTGTTATGATAAGGATATAGCACCTGGTAATAATAAGCGTATTCTACAGTCATTTACATGAATTCAAGCCAAAGGAGCTTATGATGAAAGTATGTCTGCTAATCCACGGGTTTACCGGAGGAGAGTATGAAGTCTCTCCATTAGCTGAATATTTAGAAGCGCAAGGGTATACGGTCAAGATGTTCACCTTACAAGGGCATGGTGGCAGTAAAGCCGATCTGCGTAGTGCCACACGGCATGACTGGATTCAAGGTGCTGAGATCGAGTTAAAGCAATTGCTTACTACTTATTCTAAAGTACATCTGATCGGCTTCTCAACCGGCGCACTGATCGCGGCTCATCTGGTCGTGAAGTATCCGGATCAGATCGGCTCGTTAACGATGCTGGCTGCGCCTGTGTTTCCACTGAATCCGCAGCAAATTGTGCGCACCCTGGCAGAGTGGCCGATGGTGCGGGCGTATATTCGTAACTTTTTTGTGGTGCCTTCTAGAGCCACACGTGAATTTTATCGGATGGTTCGTGATACCTTTGCGATCTATCCTCAGATCCAGCTTCCTACACTCATTGTACAGGGAGACCGAGATCATCTGGTCAAAATGAAAAGCACTTCGTATCTTACCGAGCATCTAGGTACACGGGATACTGAGGTCATGATTGTCCCTACTAGCGGACATTTAGTCTGTTATGCAGAGCGCAAACGTGATGTGTTTGAAGCGGTACGCGGCTGGATAGATCGTCATCATCTTATAATGTCAGAGTGATCATTTGCTCCTGAATATTGGCAGCCACACCGCCCACCTGTACCTGTTCAATCGTGCCGTCACCCTTTAGCTGTAGCGTAACCAGCAATTGTGAAGGCAAGTTCATCGTATATCCCTGTTCGACTACGAACGGTGAAGTCGCTGTTGATGGAATCAAATCATACTGATGCAGATAACAGATCAATGCGCCTGTCGACGTTCCGGTAGCGCTCTCTTCAGGAATATCGTACAGCGGTGCAAAATTGCGACATTGCGCGATCGCAGCGCTATCTGTGTCCAGTGTGAACAGATGAACCCCCACCACATTATACTTTTGAGAAATACGCTTAATTTCATCGAAGCTGGGTTGGATCTGTTGCAGTGTATGTAAGGAACGGATCGGTACGATGATATCGCGTAATCCGGTCGATACGATCTGTACCGGTGCATTTGCGTATAACTCGTCTACAGATATGCCTAGCGAAGCTGCAATCTCTTGACGATCGACCTCGATATCGAATTGAGGCGGCGTCTGGGTTAAAAAGACCTGGTGATCCGCCTGTACATGCACATCCAGTAGACCTGCTAACGTTTCGATACGATAATGCCCTGCCTGAATATGACCATTGGTCACCATCAGATAAAAGCTAGCAATCGTCGCATGTCCACACAAATCGACTTCATGATTAGGGGTGAAATAACGAATACGGTAATCAGCGACAGTAGAAGGCAGCATAAATGCCGTTTCTGAAAATCCCACCTGGTGCGCGATCTGCTGCATGTGTTCGTCCGACAAATGACTCGCTTCTAGTACAACACCTGCTGGATTACCGCCTTGTTGTTGATATGAGAATGCATCTAATGTATAGACTCTAATTTCCATTATTACTCTCCTTTGTAGAGCATGAACGTATGAGATAATCAGCCAGTAAACCCGGTATACAAGTGACTGACTTTATCAGGATATCGTATAGTATAAACAACCGACTGAAAGTTGCCGTTATTATAGAAGAAATCAGTATGGATATTTTGCTAGGCAAAAATCCTTTTCTCATTTCATCTCGCGTTTAAAGTGCCTAACACTGGAACGGTTGACCGATCTTATTCGGACATGGGCACAAAAACGCCACTTCCTTACATTATACTAAGAATCATTCTAGCTTGTGGAGGCAAACTCATGGGGATTGTGCAATATTTGGAATCTTTATTCACGCATCACGGCTATCTGGTGCTGTTTCTTGGCTTATTGCTAGAGTTCATTGCGCTACCTTTTCCAGGTGAAACGACGATGGCGTATGCCGGATATTTATCATATCTAGGACATTTACACTTTGGTCTGATTCTTTTATGTGCTTTTGCAGGTACGACGATTGGGATGATGGTCACGTATTTTATCGGTAAAAAAGCAGGCTTACCGTTTATGCGCAAGTATGGTAAATGGATGCTGTTGCCAGAGCATAAGCTGGATAAGGCGCAGAAGTGGTTTAACAAATATGGGTATACGCTTGTATTTGTCGGGTATTTTATTCCGGGGGTGCGCCATTTTACAGGGTACTTTTCCGGGATTATGAATTATAAGTTTTGGCGCTTTGCGGCGTATGCGTATAGTGGGGCTTTTCTATGGGTACTGACATTTCTGCTGCTGGGTAAAATTTTCGGACCGCAGTGGAATATGATTTTCCATTGGATTCATGAGTATTCAGGTGAGGCGATTGCGATTATTGTTGCGCTGATTTTGGCGGTGTTGATCGTGAAGTATCGTCGTCAGCTGGGGATTTTCCTGGTGAATCGGTTTGGGAAGAAGAAGTCGGAAGGGTCTTCGGAGGAATGAAGCAGCTCAACTTTATTAAGACAAAAAGGAGTATGTCTACATGGACTACTCCTTTTTGTTTTATTTAGATTAGATCCTATATACTTTTTCGATTTCAAAACCACCCTCACGCCACTTTATTACCAGCTGAACGAATACTGAACAATAATAGTACAACGAGCAAAATATCAGCTATTACGCGTACATCGAATAGTGTGGGAGTGACGGACTGCATGAGCAGGGATAATACAATCGTACTGATTGTCATGCCGAAGTTTTCTAAGCGATACCTTCCAGGGCAGCGCACTGCTCGATAGGCAAGAACGATAATAGCATACAAGATGATAGCGAAAATAAAATAATTCATACTGTACCTCCTTATTCGTGTTGCTTCTAAATTTCTTTAGATTAATACTATAGAGTGAGTCATAGGGTTTGATAGCATGAGTTCATGCTACTACTTCAAAGCAAAGGAGCTGGAGTACAAAAACGATACCTAGCATTGACACAAAATCGAAAACTTCAATATACTCCTAAAACTCAACATGTTTATATGTATAAATTAACAATATTCATTTTAATTAGCATAAGCGATTTTGCATATATGCGCAAAAACGACACCCAAACACTAGCATGCTGTTAGGGTGTCGTTTAATATTATACTTCCTACCTGTGTTCTTTACGCCTGAATCGCCTCAAGCACGGCATTCACGTGCCCTTTCACCTTCACATTACGCCATTCCTGCTGCAAGTTACCTTCCTCATCAATCAGGAACGTCGAACGCACGATGCCTTCGTATTCCTTGCCGTACATCTTTTTCAGCTGCCAGACACCATAGGCTTCAGCTACGGCATGGTCGGGATCGGCGAGCAGTGGGAAGGGTAGCTCGTGCTTGGCAATGAATTTGTCGTGCGACTTCACACTGTCTGGACTAATACCAAGTACGACAGCCCCGTGTTGTTCGTAGCCTGCTGTGCTATCGCGGAAATCGCAGGCTTCCTGAGTACAGCTTGATGTATTGTCTTTCGGATAAAAATACAGGACGACTTTTTTCCCACGGTAGTCGCTTAACGAAATTTCTTTGCCGCCGGATGCTTCCAGCGTAAAGTCTGGTGCAGGTTGTCCAATTTGTAATTCGCTCATGATCTTAACTCCTCTTCTTTATGGGCTATAGATGGCGTAGCCAAATTCATTCACAACTATATCATAGTAGAAAAGTCTGCCTCCTGAAAAGAAGCACACTACCTGGATTACTTCACGATAAGCACCGGGCAATGCGCGCGCTTCACGACTTTATGACTAACGCTGCCCAGCACAAATTCCTGTAGGGCATTCAAGCCACGCGTGCCGATCACAATTAGATCGGTTCCGTTCTCCTTGGTATATTTTACAATAGCAGGTCCGGGATCGCCCTTAATCGTAGTGAGCTTGGGCCGTATACCCGCTTCACGGAGCGTATCCATTACAGGCTGTAGCTTCTCCTGACGATAAAATTCAATTTCTTCGTGGTTGGATGCATGCAGCACTTCTTCTCTAATTTTATCTGGATCAATGACAAATAGGACTTCAATCTGCGAATCAGGCTGTGCAAGCTTCACGGCTTCAGCAGCTGCTCGAACCGAGTTATCTGAACCATCTGCGGCAACAATGATATGATTGTACATCGTTAGACACTCCCGTCCTTAAAAGTATACGCATAAGCGGTGGACTGTAGATGAGGATGCTCTTCATGTTTATATACCCATTTAGCTATAGAAGCGTACGGTTCGTTAGTATATGATTTCGTTATCATATGATTAGATGAAACCTGCTCGACTATAGAGTCGTATGCGAATAGAGGGCTGGCTTTTTAATAGCTTGTGCTATGCTTGATAGTAAGCCTGCATGCCAGCTAGCCTTAGCTTATCAGCCACATATAGAATCACATAGATCTGCAATACGAAAGGAGCTACATACGATGCATACACCACTTCAAACGGAACGGATTCAAGTCCGCTTCATTAAGATCGAAGATGCACAGCAGCTGGCTGTGATGGAGAAGAATAATCGTGACTTTTTCCAGCAATTTACCGGAACACGGGAAAAGTCCTTTTATACTACCGAAGGACAACGTGAGCGGGCACAGAAGCGTATCGAGCATGCAGCGCAGGATACAGGATACTGGTTCGTTATTGTTCATCTGGAGACCAAGCAGATCATTGGTCTGATTATGCTTACCGAGGTGGTACGAGATAATCTGCAGAGCTGCTGGATCGGGTATTTTCTGGATCATACCTACAATGGTCAGGGGATTATGACGGAAGCGGTCACTTTAGTCGTACAGTATGCGTTTGAACAGCTCCATTTTCACCGGCTGGAAGCGGGCGTCATGCCGCATAACTTGGGCTCCATTCGAGTGCTGGAAAAGGCTGGCTTTGAACGCGAAGGGTTGGCTCGGAAAAATGTGAAGATTAACGGCGTCTGGCAGGATCATGTGTCGCTGGGTATTGTGAATCCGAACGATTAAGCGATTAAATGGTCGATTCACCCTCTATAACTTAATCTGAATCTGTATCTATAGCTTTATGTTATGAAGCATCTCTATATTCAAGTCGTATATAGCGCATGGATGAGGCTATTGGACTTGAAGAAGGAGGTGCTTTTTGTTATGGAATATGCTCTTTAGTACCTTTAACAAGCACTTTATCCACTTGCGGTACATATAAACTGATATTCACTTCCTTATACAACTTATTAACGTGATAAAATTTTATTTTCCCTATTATAAAATAACAGTATATTGATTAATTCCAGATCATCTCTTCTCAACTCTGTATCTGTATTTATATCCTCTTCCAAATCTCCTATTACATAATTAAACATCCACTGTAAAAGCTTTTAAAATCTAATTTTATGCAATTAATCTTGTATATAAACCTGTATTTTATAGATTTATACATTTTTCTATAGTCAAAATATAGTCAACATTTCTATTCCAATAACAATGAATCGTATACTCATTTTTAAAAATATTTTCGAATTTTAAAAAATATTGTCGAAAAATACTAAATTATTGAATTATACATCCGAAATAAAAATAGCGGAGAACAGTTATTCATCCTCCAACACCTAGATCCAAACACAATTTATTAACGAGGAGCGCTTATCTTGAAATTAGTCAATCGTCAAAAGTTTATCGCCACTGCCATCATTCTGGGTATCACGGCAACCCCATTTGTATCTTCCCCATGGTTATCTGGTTCGACTGCCTTTGCAGCGGACGCAGTTAGCTCTTCTATTAACGAGGTTCGTACGCTCGGTTTGATGACAGGCGGTACAAACGGCGATTTTATGCCAGAAAAAGTACTCACACGTGCTGAAATGGCTAAAATTCTCTGCAATATATTTGAGCTGAACGTGAATAAAGATCCACAAACGGTATACATGGACGTGTCCGCTGCGAACTGGAGCGCTCCTTATGTTGAGGCTGTACAAGCAGCAGGCTATATGAGTGGAGCAGGTGAACTATTCCGTCCGAATCAAGCGGTAACGCGTCAAGAGCTGATCACTTCACTCGTGAAAGCGATGGATCTGCACAGTGAAGCGAATAGTGAGGCTTCCCTGAGTGCGATGGAGGTGGCACGTTCGTATGGACTGGCGATCGCTGAAAGTAACACGGATCTGAATGCACCATTGGATCGCAAAACAGGCGCAGATCTGTTTGTACAATTGCTCGACCATCCGGTGGGTCAGGTGGATGCACAGGGCAGCACCGTACGTGTAGGTAATATTCCGTATAAAGTGAATGGCGACCTGCAAGGACTATTCGGTGTGGAAAATGGTACAGTCCTCAAAGGGGCGAAGCTCAATATTGACCGCAGCCAGCGTACCGTTACCCATGTGAATACGATTGAGCTGAATAGTAACGGTGGTGTGTTTGATGGAAAAGGTATTTCCTTCGACGGTAATCTGATCGTCAACGGATCGGTTACACTGAACAACATCCAATCGACCGGTAACCTGCAAATTAACAATACGAACAATACGCTACTTCTGGCTCAATTGAATAATAGTAGCTGGGGCAATGTGATCATCTCGGCTCTGGATTCCAAGCTACAAGCGTCCGGCAACTCCGTGATCGGTAAGCTGACGCTAAACAATACAGCTACGGTACAGACCACCGATTCCGCTACGATCAAGAATCTGAATATTCAGCCAGGTCTGAAAGAGCTAACGCTTGATGGTCGCGTAGAGGAACTGGATGGTTCCGAGTACAACGGTAATCCACTCGTCATCCTGCAACCATCCGCTGTGGTTGGCAATATGAAGCTGTCACCAAGCAAAACCGCCACCGATCTGATTCGTAATTATCCTTCACAAAAATCTGTCGTTACGAATATCAATGGCAAGCAAAATACAGACAGCAACACTTCAACGACTACAAATACGAATACAAACAACAAGAAAAAAGATAAAGACAAAAATAAAGCGCCGATCGAGATCGGTCTGGATGTCTCCCAATTGCTCGGTACCATCAATAAGTCTTATGAATTAATGTCGCACTATACCGAGCTTCCTGGAAGTGTTCAACATCCAGAAGATCAGCCGATGATCTGGCATGATATGCTTCAGACAGCGACATCGAATGCGAAGCTGGTACTCAATCAGTCCAATGCTACACAACAGGACATTGATGCAGCCGTGATTGAACTGAATAAAGCAACCAAACATTATCTCTCTGCTCAAGCTGCGCTGTTCAGCTATATTGATCTGCTGACTACCGTAAAAAATACAGCGCCTGATTACACCGATGGAGGTCGCTTTGACTTTAAAGAGAAGATTATGAGTTTTGCGTTGTACTATTATGATCCAACCACAACCCAGGAACAATTTGATCAGTATACGAACGATATTAAAGACATGAAGGCGCAGTTCATGGCGATCCAACATATCGACTTTACCGAGCTGAATCGAAAATTCCGTTGGATGGGTGAAACGGCAGCATCAACTTCAAATGTTCAAAATGCACAAACACTACTTCAACTGCGTGAGCAATACATGAATATTATGCATGGAATTACGAGTCAAGATCAGGTCGATAGCTTGTTAAGACAACTAAACGAAGTGTTAGACATGCGAGGTTTGAATCCGTCTCAGCACGAGACTACCGACTATTCTGCGAAATTGATAGAGCTCTCGCAAGAGGTATATACCTTGTTGTATCGCGATAACAATCAATTGGATCGCTATATGGAATTTGATTTTTGGAATATGCAAGAGGAACTGACACGCGCTAATCAAGCTCTTACCTCAGAAGATGCATCTGTAAATTATCAAGAATCCTACCAGAGCCTCAAAATGACATGGGATATCTTCAAATTTGGGTATGATGTAAAACTTACGAGTATGCGTAATGAATTAAGTCAGCAAGTTGTAGAGCTAGATGGAATACTGGTGAAATACAGTCCGTATCTGCCGGAATATGATGGTCAGCGCCTTAAAACATTGCGTTCAGACGCCGAACAGATGTTAAGTACGAATACAGCAAGCCTGAGTAAAGTGGGCCGTCTGCAAACGGATATTATGAATACAATCAAAAATGCTAACCTGAAAGATCCAGCTCGTCTGCTAGTGTTAATTGATCAAGCCAAAGCAGAATATAACAAATACAGTAAGTACCATAACGACTTCTACAGTCAGGATGGCTACAAAGATAATATGAAGTTCAATAGTGCCATCCGTTATGCAGAAGCCATCATCGTAAGCGAGAATGCAAGACAGCAGAATATCATTGAGCAGGAGGGTATTCTTCAGATGGCGCTGGCAGATTACAGTACAGACTGGATCACAGAAAGTATGATTCAAAATAAATTAAATAATGCACAATACATCATCATGTATTATGGCAATCCATCGAACCCGTACTCTGTAAGTCTGCAAAAAGCTATAAAAGCGCTGCAGGATGCACAATCTGTAAGCCCAGGTCTTACTTTCCCAGAGCTACGTGATCTGTATATTGATCTGGTAGAGAAGCAGGTTGCCCTGGAACAACATCCGAATGCAGTGGAAATGGAGCCGACTCCAGGTTCGTCTACTCCAGAAGCAGGTGGTATCTCCGATACGCCGGCACCTACACCTAATGATCCGACTCCAGATTCTACGAATGAGGAGTCTCCTACTTCGAATCAGGAAGAAATCCCGGGTTCCGATTCGTCTACTGATCCACAGGCTCCAGCTACAGAACAGCCAAGTACAGGTACAACACCAGTTTCCGATAATGAGCCGACTTCGCAGCCTGTGAACAATGAACCGACTGTTATCGCTCCATCGGATCAGAACTACGATTATAACCGTCCACCACAACCTAGCGAGGAAGCTCCAGCAGCCACGCCTGTGATGGTAGAAGATCCGAGTACAACAGAAGCACCTTAATGTTCGTACGCTAGATCAAACAGAATTGAACGAAGTAACTATCAGAATATCCACATTGTTTTATCCGCTTACTGCATGCTCCCCACATGATCTCCTAAATAAAAGAACGACCTTTTCTCAAGATTTCATTTGAGAAAAGGTCGTTCTTTTTAGGTTGTTGATTCAGTGGTGGAATCGGTCTTGGATTCCTTTGACTCCGAGGCTGACTTTTCCAGCTTATTACTCGAATTGATGGCGCTACTCCAACCGGAATAACCAGAATCGACCCACCAGTTTTCCGTATTGGGCTGTTGTGTAATGACATAATCCCAACTCACATTATCATCGACAACAGAACCATCTTCATTTGTCTTTTTATATACCTGTGTTGCGGTAAGATGAATCCCATCCTTGCGTATCTCTACAGAATCCTGATCGACGATCACTTTCTCTAACTTATACTTCGGCTTGGAATAGAAACTATTCATTTCCCATGTTGCCCGGTTGTAATAATCGGAGTCTGGATTCACGCCTTTGAGCGCTTTTGGATCACTTGTATTGATCGCTGTTGCCAGGCTTTCAGATGCGGTATAGACCACATCTAGTGCTTTTTCAGCAATCGGTTTTTGTAGTACGCTATTAAGATTATAGCCTTCTTCTTCCGCTGGCTTAATAGTAGCTTCACCCTTGAGATCAGCTCCCTGAGTCTGCAAGCTTACCGTAAATTTAGCTTCGGCAGGTGCTGGGAAGATGGTGACAGAGCGTCCTTGATCGCTGCTAACCGCTTTATCATTCAACATGACTTCTGCATCCGTATCCGGCATGGTCACAAATAGTGATTGAATCTTACTCTGATCGACGGTAGCAGTATTGACCTGATTCACTTCAAATGCATCTACCGTTCCTTCGACTGGCACACTTGCATATGTACCATCAATCGTCGCTTGGTAGTTATATACGGCTGGCCATAGTCCTTCCAGTACACCTTCATCTGCTTTTAAATCTCCAATACGGATGGTTGATTGTACATCTTCTGGCATATAGGATGTATCTGCACCCACTTGTACAGGCTCTACATGAAGTGACCAGCGTGTACCACGCCAGGATTGTTCTGGGGAGAAGCTGAGCCATTCGGAGTTACTATTCCAGATATGACTTAATCGGTCTCTCACTTCCTGTATCGAAGAAGGATCACTAGAAATTGTATCATCGGCGGCTTCGACTGCGCTCGCAATCGCACTTTCATATTGTTCTTTTGTATCTGGATTCTGGAGTGCTTCTGTCAATAAAGCGACTTTCTGGTCGTCATGTAGCGGTGAATCCGGGTCGTCCAGATAAGCAGCGAGTTGACTTGCGTCGCCTGCTTCTATCGCCGCATTTACTTTTTCCGCTAGTTGTTGTGGTGTGCCTGGACCATTCGTTAAGCGCAGAATCAATACGACAGCGATAACGAGTACCAGTACGCCTCCACCAATCATCAGATTGCGCTTGGCTACAGGGGATAATGGCTTGCGCGGCGCGGCTGGTGTAACAGGAATATCAGATGGACTATTCGTATCCGCGACCATCGTCGCCGGTTCATCAGCTACAGGTTGTTCGAGTTGATGCCCACATTGCTTACAAAATAGCCAATCTTGTTCGACTTTTGTTCCACAATTTCCACAGTACATTGCACGATCTTCCTCTCTCTACTTGCTACCATGCTATAACGTTCTCTATATCCATTTACAGATCTAGTGATTAGAACAGGTCCCGTAGTCCACTCATCATCTCACTACCAAATGAACGAAATACAAGTAATACAGCAACAGTCTGGATCAGTACAACCAGGCCGATAAACCATACTTCACGTTCGCGAGACAAGCGGAACATCTCAATCGCAGCATAGATTGTCAAGCATAGCGATGCCGTAGCTACAGTCGCTAACAAAGCAACCGATATACTCATCGACACGAACATAAGGAGCGCAGCAACGATGAAGATCGCGCCAGATACGAGCTGTAGACCACCCAGTTTCACCAGTGCATCTTTCCACTGGAAGCGCTGTGTGCCGAGCTTATTACCAATCAAAAATACGGTTGCCAGTAAGACGATCAATGATACGACAGAGAGCAGTAGCGAATGAGTAACGATAGATAATGAGTCACTTGCTGCGCTATATCGTTCATCATAGTATTTAGAGCCGCCTAGTAGCGTGCTCAATTGTCCAACCATCGCTTGGATAAGTTGATGCTTAAATGACCATGCCCATAACATAAAGCCAATAATCGAAACAGCGATACCGATCAGACCATACAGCAGGTCGTTCTCCCCTCGTAATTGCAGAGCTGACATTGGATTGCGGAGCAGATTAACTAGTTGACGATGGTCTACCTTTTGTAGTGATGGTGCAGTTGTTGCTGCATGCGTAGAGGCAGGTATAGCTGTGGCGGAAGCGGTGGCTACTGCGGGTACTTCTACAGCTCTCTTTGGGTTTGAACAATTATGTACCTCGTCTTGCTGAAGCTTCATACCGCATTGTGTACAAAATGACATTTTCTTTCCCCTTTCAAAATGGTTACTAAGAACTAGGTATTTATATCTATTTTTAAACCTTTGTTATCGTAACATGATACAGTATAATTTCCAACTATTTTTAAAAATAGGAAAAGAAGAAATATTTTTATTCGATTGTAGTTACTTGAAAAAACAAAAAGATCCCACTTCTTTACCTCCTATGCTCCGATAGCAAAATGCTATTTCTGAATCGCAAGAGGAAAAGAGGCAGGATCTGATGAAAAGTTAGCCCAAAGCCAGAGTAGATTGGAGTCGATTAAGCCAAGTGATATCCAACATTTTCAAACTAGAGAATCTCCATAGCAACCGCACAAGAGGTGAATATATCCTATGACTAACTCATGCGTACTATTCTCCATTTATCCTTACGAACCCGCACCACGATAACGTTTGACCCCGGTATTCCACAGCAGCAAGCTTGCAGTAAAGAACGCCAAGCCCATCATCGGCGTCAGCCATGCCATGGTGAGCATCTCCTGTCGTCCAAGGAACAACGCCGCCGGATAGATGCCGACGAAGGCAAACGGTAATACCCATGTCAAAATAATCTGGATCACGCGATTATAGATCGTGATCGGATAACGTCCGTAGGTCTGGATATTGACCATGAGCGGAATAATTCCGGTCGGAGAATCCGAATAGAACGAGACAGAAGTCAGGATAATATAGATTCCCGCATAGATCAGCGTAGAGCCGAGTACAAGTAGGATCAGTACCGGAATGAACCACCATTCCATCTCCAATCCCAGCTGACCGCCGCTCCAGATCATAATAATGAGTCCAATCGCCGAGCCGATCAGCGATGGTGGGTCTAGATTCTCCAAGAAAATCTGAAATAGACTGTGCGCAGGACGTGTAAGAATACGATCCATTTCCCCCTTCACAATATACCGATCGCCAAAATTCCACAGATTGATAAAGCAGCTATACAATCCATATGGAATCATAAAGTAGCCATACACAAAGATCACTTCTGCTTCGCTAAAACCACCCAGTGTCTCGGTATGTGCAAACACGACAAAGATAAAGATCAGATTGGTCGCCTGAAATAACAGATCCGAAATCACCTCTACCCAGAAGTCGGCGCGATACGTGAGCCTTGTCTTCATATAATTCGTAAAGTATTCCCAGATCAATCCCATATAATAAATAGCTCGCATCTTCTCACCCTCCCTGTACGAACAGTCGCACCCGAGCGGCGCGCCAGACGATAATCATTGGAATAAGTAGAATCGCAAACCACAACACCTGTATACCGAGCACTTCCAAAATGCCTGTTCCCTGCACGCGTCCGGTGAATACGGAACCCGGCAAATACGTGATCGCTTGAAACGGCAGGAAGTTCATAATCGACACCAGCCAGCCTGGGAAAAAGCTGATCGGAATGAGTAGCCCGGAAAATAGATCGACTACCACCCGCTTCATGCGCATCAATCCATCATTATTTTCAATGAAAAATGCCATCAAGCCAATGAGTATATTCAGCTGTGTATTAATGAGAAAACTGAAAAAGAGCATCACGAGAAAGCCAATCCACGATACCGGATTGGTTGGCAATTGCACGGGAAACAGTAACACGGCAATAATCATGCCCGGAATCATAAATAGGGTGAATCGGAATAATCCTTCGCCAAAGCCCTGCATCATTTTCACGAGCAGATAATTATAGGGCCGAATAAACTGAATCGCGATGGTACCATCTCGAATCTCGGTCGCAATCTCCCGATCCAGATTGTTGAAGTAAAAGGCTCGCGCCATCCATGATACCGCTACATACGTGGTCATCTGAGCGGCTGTGAATCCAGCCAGCTCTTCCTTCCCCCCATAGATCGCCTGCCAGGTAAAATAATACACACCGATATTCAGCGTGTAGACGAGAATACCGGAGTAGTAATTCACCCGATACGCTAGCATCGTCAGAAAGCGAATACGGATAAAGTCGAAGTACAGACTAGACATGAATGATGCCTCCTGCTGTCGGCTTCTCCGCTGAACCCGAACTGTAAATCTGGCGTACAATCTCATCGGTACTGGTCTCGGAAATCTGTACATCCGTTACTTCTGCTGCACCAAGAACGCGGGAGAACAGATCCGATACAGCGGCATCCGCAGGCACAAGCGCTGTTGCTACCAATTCACTTTCCTGTGTCCATGTCACAGGCATTCCTTGCGTCCATGCGGTCAGCTGTGCAGCAGCCACCGCTGAGCCAAACTGGAACCGCACCGCACGTCCACTTCCCCAGCGTGACTTAAGCTCATCCAGCCCACCATCGTAAATGATATGACCTGCATCGAGCATAATAACACGGGAACAGAGTGCTTCAATATCCTGCAGATCGTGTGTGGTCAGCAAAATCGTCGTACCTTGCGTACGATTCAGTTCCTTTAGAAATTCACGAATTTCGGATTTGACGACGATATCCAGTCCGATCGTTGGCTCGTCCAAGAAGATGATCGACGGGTTGTGCAGTAATGCTGCAACCAGCTCACAGCGCATACGCTGTCCCAGACTGAGCTTGCGCACCGGACGACTGAGTAGCTCTTGTAGCTCCAATCGTTCGACTAGCTCGTCCAAGCGTTTACGAAAATCACTTTCGGACACTTGATATACTTTACGCAATAATTGAAAGGACTCGATTACCCCGATATCCCACCATAGCTGGCTGCGTTGTCCGAATACAACGCCAATGCCATTCACGAACTTCTCTCGTTCCTGGTACGGAACATATCCATTCACTCGAATATCGCCAGATGTAGGCACCAGAATACCAGTCAGCATCTTGATCGTCGTCGATTTACCGGCACCATTTTCACCGATATAGCCACAAATTTCTCCCTGCGGAATGGTAAAGCTAATATCGTTAACCGCTGCCACCTCGCGGTACTCTCTGGCGAACAAGTCCTGTAGTGCGCCCTTCAGTCCACCTCGGCTCTGCTGGATGCGGAACGTTTTGCGTAGTTGATTAACCTCGATTGCCTGCATGGTACACTCCTTTGTATTGGCTAAGATTCAGACGTAGCCTATAGATCGTAATCTTGCTGCAACATATAAATTACTCACGGTATGACAGATACCTGTAGAAAAGTATCGTTTAGCAACAGGATTGTCATTTTTACTCTCTTTTTTTCGTCATCAAACCGACGTATGATAAGGATCAGAAAAAAGGGGTTGACAAGTTACTGTGGAGCCTATTCCACCGCTATGTCAGAATTGATTGTTGCCCGAAAAGAAATTATAATGTACGGGTGTTGTGAATACAATGCAAAGTAGCCAACTTTTATCCGCCATGCATATCGCAGTATGCACGGGCAACAAGCAAGTCAGGTCGTATGTGTTTAGTCGAATATGAGGTATCACACCTTATACATCGTACAACCCATCTTTGAAAGGAAGAACATGCATGAATTTAAAAACAAAGCGTACGCTATTATGGAGCCTGGGCATTATCGCCGCGGCTGCCATCGGCTATGCCATTTATTATTTTACAGCAGTATATAACCAAATTGATGCCCTGCAAAAAACAGGCGGTGCATCTCCGTTCAAAAATATTCCAACCAATACAGCGGTAGCCGCTACGCCTCCAGTATGGGAAGGCACCGAGCCAGTTAATATTTTACTCATGGGTGTGGATTCTCGTAGCGCAGACGATGGTGAAGTGCCACGCTCGGATACAATGCTCGTCGCTTCGCTTGATCCGGTGAAAAAGACGATCCATCTGTTCTCGATTCTGCGTGATACGTATGTCGATATCCCGGGACATGACCAGAACCGGATCAACTCCGCCATCACACATGGTCCAAATACAGCGATGCAGACGGTAAGCGATCTGCTTGGTATTCCGGTGCAATATTATGTGTATACCGACTTCCAGGGCTTTATTAAGCTGGTCGATGCGGTAGGCGGCGTGGACTTTAAGGTTGAAAAAGATATGCATTATGTGAGTGCGGCAGACAAGCACGAATATGATATTGATCTCAAAGCAGGTATGCAACATCTGGATGGTAAAACAGCACTGCAATATGTACGTTTCCGTCACGATGCGATGTCGGACTTCTCCCGTACGGAACGTCAGCGTGCCTTCCTAACCGCAGTTGGTGACAAGCTCAAATCGACCACTTCGATTATGAATTTGCCAGGTATTTTGCAGCAGGTGAATCCGTATATTGATACGAACCTGAGTGTAGATGATCTGTGGAAACTCGCAAGTGTAGCTTACGACAGCAAAATGAGTGGTAGCGATCAGTTGCCTCCGAATAATCTACTTGAGGAAAAACATGTAGGTGGCGCGCAGGTGATTGGCATTAGTAGCGAGGAGAAGCTGAAACAGTTCGTACAGGATGCACTGAGCAAAACGGAGACAGCTCCGGTGCCTGTGTCGGCTAACGGTGAAGAAACAACGACGGATGGTTCGAGTTCATCGGAAACTTCCGGTGCTTCTAGTTCGTCTGACTCTTCTAGTTCCTCTAGTTCGGAGTCGTCGAGTAAGTAAAGCAATGTACTTTGCTGATTGAATTGCTGGGTGGGGATGTGCACCAACCACCAAGTGGATTATCGTAATTCATATGTGTGATGACAAAGGAAGCTCTGTTTATTCGGAGCTTCCTTTTTATTTGTTCATACCATCGTCATTTGCGAATAAGGGTTGGCGTGTTAAAATAGATACGGTCTTTCTGCATATTAGGACGGAATTGGATTTTGAGATTGAGCTGAATCGTTTTACGAATTTATTCAATGAGGTGGATTAGAGTTTGGCGTAGGCATGTTGTATGTCGATGTTGAACTAGGAATCAACTTTATCAAAGGAGATTAATTAGATATGAACCGAAAGCGTTCGGAACAATTATATGAGCAGGCATTAGAGCATATTGTGGGTGGTGTGAATAGTCCTTCTCGCTCGTTTAAGGCAGTTGGGGGCGGAGCTCCGGTGTTTATGTCTTCTGCGCGGGGTGCGCATTTTGAGGATGTAGATGGGAATACGTATATCGACTATCTGGCGGCGTTTGGACCGATTATTACGGGGCATGCGCATCCGCATATTACGGCGGCGATTACGCGTGCGGCGGAGAATGGCGTATTGTATGGTACACCGACGGAGCTGGAAATTCAGATGGCGACGATGCTGAAGGATAGTATTCCTTCGCTGGATAAAGTCCGTTTCGTTAACTCGGGAACGGAAGCGGTGATGTCGACGATTCGTGTCGCCCGTGCGTATACCAATCGTTCGAAAATCATTAAGTTTGCTGGCTGTTATCATGGGCATTCGGATCTGGTGCTGGTGGCTGCGGGTTCTGGGCCTTCAACGCTGGGTACGCCGGATAGTGCGGGTGTTCCTGCAAGCATTGCGAATGAAGTGATCACGGTTCCTTTTAACAGTCTGGATGGCTTACAGCAAGCGCTGGAGCGTTGGGGCGATGAAGTGGCTGCGGTTATGGTGGAGCCGATTGTCGGTAACTTTGGTATGGTTATGCCGGAGAAAGGCTTTCTGGAAGGACTGTGTCGTCTGGCGCATCAGTATGGTGCACTGGTGATTTATGATGAGGTTATTACAGCGTATCGCTTCCATTATGGATCTGCACAAACATATAGTGGTCTGGATAATCATGATGAGATCATGCCCGATCTGACGGCACTTGGCAAAATCATTGGTGGCGGTCTGCCGATCGGTGCGTATGGTGGTCGCAAGCATATTATGGATCAGGTCGCTCCACTCGGTCCTGCCTATCAGGCAGGTACCATGGCGGGTAACCCGGCGTCGATTGCTTCGGGAATCGCTTGTCTGGAAGTGCTGCAGGGTAGCGGTGTCTATGAGGAAATGGAACGTCTGGCGATTCGTCTGACAGACGGTATTGGGGCATCGGCAGAGCGTTATGGTGTGCCACTGACGATTAATCGCATCCGCGGAGCATTCTCGACTCATTTCTGCGATCATCCGGTGACGAATTATGATGAAGCGCAGGATACGGATGGTGAGCGCTTTGCCGCCTTCTTCCGTCATATGCTGGATCGTGGTATTTGTCTGGCGGCATCCAAGTATGAAGCTTGGTTCCTGACAACGGCGCATACGGATCACGATATTGATCTGACGCTACAAGCGGCGGACGAGTCACTCAAGCTGGTTGCTGAAGGTAAATAAATCAGGATATAGCTCGTATTATCCCTAATATATCGCGCTGGCATACGGTTACAGTATGAAGTATATCCACTTCTGCTGTACCATAGGTCAGCGCGATTTGTTATGTTATTTTCGTATTCTGCCCCTTCGCGATGGAGTGCGGCTACTTTACAGATCATCTGAGCATAACAAAAGCCGTAATGCACCCTCTTTGGATGCAATACGGCTTATTAGGAAGGGACGATGTGACTACATACGCCCGACTTATTTTTTCAGCAAATTAATATGATCGAGATCGGTTGGGCTATTGTAGATGAATTCTAGCTTGTAGTCCCCCCGATTGTAGGTGAGCTTGGTTTGCTTTTTGCCACCGGAGGTGATGGTGGATGTGGAGCTTGGCGCATACCAGGTTTTCTTGAGTACGCTCATGGTGATGCTGCCGATGGTCTGTTTACGTTCTACCTGCGTGCCGAGGTAACGAATTTCTTTTAACACATTAGCGCTGTTATAGGACATGGCATAGCCTGGTGTACCCATCTCTGCATGATAGGTGTCATAACCAGATGCCGTACTACGCGGTGTGGTTGGCTTGCCATAGGCTGCAATTACCTGACTGCGTGTCGTTTTACCCACGATGAATTTATCCACCGGATTACCATTGGCAGTTGGGAACATACCTTTCAGTGCTGGCTTATAAAAGGTATTCAGCAGTGCTGTTCCTGTCATTTGTGTGCTGGTTGCTGTGCTTGCTGCATACGCCGATGGTGCAGGTAGACTGCTCGTTGCGGCAAAAGCACCCAGTGTAGCTACTCCTGTCAGTGCGAGGGCAATTCCGGTTTTGTGCATCATGCTTGTCATCTTCATCTTGTGTTCCTCCTTGATCGGCCAAGCCTGGAAGTATTCCCTTTTGAATCCAAGTATCATCTGTATATTGTAAAAAAGCATTATTGCTTTTTGATACCACGAAATAATAAGCGAATCATCTCCGCTGTGAATTCGTCATCCAGCGGCGGCTGATTGGACAGCATTCGGTAGCTGGAAGGCGAATGAAGTAGCTCGATGACCATTTGGGCATCGGTTGTTTCATCTAGTTCGCCGCGTTCAATTCCACGGTTCCAGATCAGCATACATTTGGTATACAGCATCTCACGCAAGCGATCCTGAAAAGGATGCAGCATCTCCTGACGACTCTGGCTCTCTGCCATAATCTGTGCCAGTACGCGCCCCTCTGGGCTGATGTAAAAGCGATGCAACTTGCCGAACCAGTCAATATAATCGTCCACGACATTACCTGTATTCATAATGTTGCCTTCGATCTGTACATGATAGACAAAGGCTTCCATCGACAATTGAACCTTGTCGCTCCACCAGCGATAGATTGTCGCCTTGCTGACTCCCGCCTGCTCTGCCACCTTGTCGATGGTCATTTTGCGAAGACCCTGTTCCAGTAACAACTCCATGGTAGCTTTGAAAATGGCAGTTCGAGCCTTTTGACTGGGCGGTCTGCCCGGCTTACGCTTGGTTGCCTCCATAACGAATTCTCCTTCGCGATTAAGAAACGTTTAGTTTCGTAATTATAATACATCCTTCTCCAATTCAATGTCAAATGTAGCATATACATCATGTAACTTTCCACTTACACACGGCTCTATTCCTTGCCGCGGCTTGTCTCCTCTGCCATTCGACTTGCCTGCATCGAATGAGGTACAGCGATCAAACGTTTGACCTGTGCAGCGACAATTTGTAGCGTTGGCGCAATGCGCTCTTCCTGTACATTAGACACATTGATCCGTAGCCCATTCCAGGCGTAGGGACTGTCTTTCATAAAATAGCGCTCCACCGAGCCAGCAACAATGTGCAGCTCCTGCAATTGACGCAGTAAGGCTGACATCGGAAAGTTATCTGGCAAAGGCAACACGGCATGCATGGCATCAATATGATAGACCTGTGCAAATAACGGATCACTTGCAGCCAGCTCACAAATTGCCGCATGCAATCGCTTCGTACGCCGTCGATACGCCTCTAGCATTAGTCTACGGTAGCGGGCATACATGCCGTTTTTGATATACATTTGCAGCGCAGCCTGTGACAATACCGAGCTGTCGATATCCAGTAAATTCTTATATTTAGCGAAGGGCTCGGTCAGTCGATCTGGCAATACCGCGACACCGATTCGCAGACCGGGGAACAGCATTTTGGAATAGCTTTTCAAATAGATCACGTGATCTGAGCTATCGTAGGCATAGAGCGGATCTATCCCCGAATGCTGCTCCAGGTCTGCCAGATAATCATCCTCCACCAGATACACATCATATCGCTCTGCCAGCACAACTAGCTTTTTCTTGTCTACCGCGGCAAGCGTATGTCCAAGTGGATTATGAAATCTCGGCATCACATAAAAGAACTTGATCTCTCCCGTCTGAAACCACTCCTCGATCTTTGCCATGTCCAGTCCACAGGATGTCCGTTCAATCTGTACTACCGGCACGTTCAGCGATTCTAGCAGCTGAATCAGTAAATGGTAGCCCGGCTGCTCAATCATAATTCGCTGCTGTCCACCTGGAAAAGGCATTAATGTCAAAATAGACAGCGCTTGCTGAATCCCAGACGTGATATACAGATTAGCTGGACGTGCAAACACCTGAACTCGCTCTAGCTGCTCTCGAATCTCATGCAGTAGCGCAGGTAATCCTTGCGGCATTCCATACGTGAATAGCTGATCCCGGTATAGCTTCATCGCTTGGTTCAGGCAGCTCTGAAAGTCATCAAACGGAAATAATTCGGGTGCCGGAGCCGCTGAAGCGATATCAATCTGTTCACTTTCAGCAATAGCAGGTGTCGTCGGTTGCTGGGCTGCCACATAATAGCCACTTCGATCTACAACATATACAAAATGCTCCCGAATCAGTTGCTCATACGCACGGATAACTGTGGCTGCACTGCAAGAATGCTCCTCCGCCATTTTGCGAATAGAAGGTAAGCGTGCTCCTGCCGGACGAATACCGGATACGATTTGACGTTGTAGTAGGACAGCCAATTGTTCATGTTTGCTCATCATGTGTTCCTCCTTGTAGTTAGGCTTCCTGTAGCTGGCACGCTACGTTACTGTGCATGTTGGATCAGTTGGGCGAAGGACATTCTGATCCTTTTTTCATTTCACCTCGTGTTAGGAGTTCACTAACACTGGAGCGGTATGGATATTTTGCTTTGCAAAAATCCTTTTCTCATTTTCCCTCGTGTTAGAAGATCGCTAACACTGGAGCGGTATGGATATTTTGCTTTGCAAAAATCCTTTTTTTCATTTCACCTCGTGTTAGGAGTTCACTAACACTGGATTATATTGATTTTATACAGGTGATTGTTGATCTGCGTCAATAATCTGTATCGGTACAGATGCTCAATAAATGGATTGTTGAGGTCATGCTGACCCACTATATTGAACATATAACGACCAGCAAGCAGGCGGTATGGTGCACCTACCTTTTCTGTGACAGGTCATCGAATTATTGGAGGATGAACAATCATGACTACACAATCTACACATCAACCATCTATAGCATCTCCATCGACTTCTGCTGATACCAAGCCTCAAAATAAAACCTGGGCGTATCTGGCGGCACTCGCTTATGCCCTTATTATTGGCTTTTCCTTTTTATTCGTAAAAATCACTGTAGCTGTGGCACAGCCGCTCGACGTACTGGCTCATCGCTTTCTGCTATCGGTTATCGTGATGGCGATTCCGGTCACACTGGGATGGATTCGAGTCTCGATTCGGTGGAGTGATCTTAAGCGCATCTTACCACTTGCCCTGTTATCACCAGTATTATTTTTCACCTTCCAAATCTTCGGCTTGCTACATGCATCTTCCGCAGAAGCGGGTATTATTCAAGCGACAGTGCCGATCTTTACGATGATCTTCGCTGCTTATTTTTTGAAAGAACACACGCGACTGATGCAAAAGCTATCTCTGCTACTTTCTGTATGTGGCGTGGTGATGATCTTCGTCCTACAGAGCAGTACGGGATTATCTATGGATCACCTGGGCGGTATGCTGTTACTCCTCGGCTCAGCGATCTCCTTTGCAGGCTATGGTGTACTCGCACGTCCGCTCACTCGTGTATATAATCCGCTAGAGCTGACATGGGTGACCTTGATCGTCGCTGCGGTATTGTTCAATGTGGCGGCAGGCGTTATGCACCTTGTACAAGGCGATATGATCACTTATATTGCACCGCTCGTTAAACCGGATTACTGGATGTCGCTGCTCTATCTGGGTGTACTATCCTCCCTTGGTACAACGCTATTATCCAGCTATGCTCTATCTATTCTGAAAGCAACACAGATGAGCGTGTTCAGTAACTTTGCTACGATCACCTCTATGATCGCTGGAGCAGTTCTACTGGGCGAGCGATTAATGTATTACCATATTATTGGAGCCATACTCATCATCATCGGTGTACTTGGAACGAACTGGAATCGTAAACGTCGCCAAAATAAGGTATAGTAGAGAGACCATTTAGATTGGTTACCTAACCAAATCTCTGTATCCTTGATTGTGGAAAGGAAGAACATCATGCGTCGTTTTCGTTCAATCTCTGGCGTCCAAGCGCTAGCAGCTATTGTACTCGTCATTCCATCGTTACTCCTGAGCGATTCTTTCGTACATGCGGCTGCTGAACCTGCAGTTCCTATCGCTCATACCACTGTAGGTTCAGCAGTCGATGCACCGATCATTAATTCCAGTCCGCTTACCGCGGAGCAGCAGACCCTCTCCTTTCCGAAGGATTTTGCCATTACGCAGGATATTGTGAATCTACCGAATCATCATGTATTATTTCTCGATCGGTCAGCAGGCACTATCTATATGAATGATCTGAGTACAGGTCGCAATGTATGGTCTCGTACCTATAACCAGCTACTCAGCTACAAGATGCTACCGACCAGCGATAAGCTTGTACTGATCGTCCAAGAGAAAGATAAGCTACAGAAGCTTGTACTGAATTCTCGTGGTGAAACGTTGTCTACCTTCACCTTTCCAGCTGCCTTACGTGCTTCATTATCTGATACTTCTCATGATGCCTATCAGCTTAGCTGGTCTGCTCCACTGCAAAAGGGTGAAAAGGAACGCATCGCTCTTGAGCAAGGAGGCGAGGTACGCATCTATGAATCTCCCTGGAAAAAGCCGATTCGTACTTTTAAGCTACAAGCCGTTCAGGCAAACACAGCAGAAGATATTGTTGTCCGGCATATGGAATACCAATCCGATCGACTCGTGATCCAGTATGCGGCACATAGTCTTGTACAAACAGAAGCGGTCTTTGAACTAATGGATACGAGTACGACAACATACAAAGGCAAAGTCATTCTTATGCCATGGAATCTGAGCAGCGAATTCCAGCTCGAAAATGGTCAGGCTGTTATATACAGCTATAACGATAATGACTTTGCACTTGGCATAAGCGGTGCTACTGCTTATCCAATCTACCGTCGTTATGATGTGGCGACAGGCAAGCTGTTATTTGAGAAAACACATGTATTCGCTGACCAGCAACCGAGATGGACAACCGAATACAGCAATGAACAATTGTTACTCAGCGACACATATGGTAAACGCATGTATTTATACGACAAAGCAGGTCAAGAGCTATGGCAACTCCCTCAGTTATCTGACAAGCTCTTGATTCGATTTATCAAGTATGACAATAAGCAACTGTACCTGTTAGTGGAGACACAAGAGCGGCAGTTCAAGCTAGTGAAGATGCCGCTCATCTGAGTTGTTAGTGCAGTGTCGCGAACTTCATTTGGATATGACTTGTAGTGACTTCTAGCATCTTGCATCATCGCTACGTCTATGTCTATCCAGATCTAGACGTTAAATCTCAGCAGCGAATCGTTTGTAGACCGAATGTCTGTATTCGATTCGCTGTTTTGGTATGCAATTTTGTAAAGTAGCTAATTGCTGAACGTCAACGAATGCCACTATAGCTTATTGCTGGGTAGCTTCATCATGCGCAATCGCTGCAATCTGCTTCGCATCCAGCGCGCAGCTATATACGCGAAAATCATCAACTAGCCCATGATATGGTGGATCACCATAACGTGTTTTGCCCATATAATTTTGCGTGGTCAGACCGAAGCTGGCAGGATCTACTGTAATGTGATCGTTACGGCTCACCTCCGTACCGTTGACGTACAGGATCGCTGTCGAGCCAGAGATCGTCACTGCAAGATGCGTCCATACGCCTGTTGGCATGACTGGTGCATCCACCGTTTCTTCCCCATCTGATCCATTATTGCTGATCGCAAAGCGCATATGCCCATCTGCCTGTGGTGCTAAATACAGGTACAGGAAAGCATTCGCTCCGATATCGAAGATGGAGCTGTAATCTTGTAACGAATCTGCCTTCGTCCATACGGCTAAAGTTAGCTCGTGACTGCTTCCCAGTATATGATTCGGTAATTCCACATAACCACCTCTACCATCCAGTGATAAGGCAGAGCCGCTATGTCCAGTCGACCATGCCGCTCCATCTCGAAGCTCGGCAGGCTGTCTGTCGCCATACGTATTGTTCGCGACTGTACCGCTTCCTTCGTCAAAGGAATATTGTGCGAGTAACTTGGGTAAAGGTGGCGCTGCATATACATTCACGCTCACTGTATCACTGCTGCTCAGACTACCATCGCTTCCGGTTAGACGGAAGGTGTATTGCCCGTATGTGCTCGTCGTTACACTCGTACGTGCCGCATCGGCATTATAAAAGCTAGCCTTCGCTCCGGCAGGTGCGGTTACGACGCTCCACTTCGCATGTGTTGTTCCTGCTGGCAGTCCATCATCGGTTATGGTTCCAACGAGTGAGATGGGCTCGCCAGCTATGCCGCTTGTATCTGTACCCGCATCTACTTGTGGAGCTTCATTGCTACCAGAAGCTATGGCAGATAGCTCGATGGTGTACGCGGGCTGAGCAGGTGCATACACATTCAAGGTCACCCGATCAGAGAATGCATTCAGCGTGCCTGTAGATTGATCATTCACCTTGACTGCATAAGCGGAATGCGCCAATCCAGTCAAGTCTATCGCTGTGCTGTGCGTCCCAGTCGGAAATGTATTCTTCATGTGCAGGCAAAGCTGACGCTTATCTTTGCTCAAGCTCGCCCCTGTATATTGATCTTGCTGAAGCTCCATGCTGAAATTCAGCGGTAATACATGCAGCTTGCGATATACACCATCGGTTGGCTTGATGTTATAACTCGTGCCCGTATCCTTCACCTCAGCACCATAACCGATCAGTCCGAAGATTGGATCATTCGCCACATCGGCGCTCAGTATACGCAGAGCACCGAACAGTCCCAAATCCGCCTCGCCTGTCATGCTACGCCAGCCATTCATCAGCGGCACATCTGATCCACCACCGGTGCCATTCGTGCCTTGGTTGCCCTTTTCCGCCTGATAGGTCCATGAAGCTGCACCGATATTGGCAGGATCACTGCTCATCTGTCCGCTATTGATCGCACTGATATTGGCAAGCTTGGACGCATACGCAAGCCGCAGCTGCTCGGCGGCTGTAGCTGGATTTTGAGCTGCCAGATGTTCACGAATCCAGTCATCCATCGCATAGCCCGCTAATGAGGTCGTATATTGAAAATTGAACCAGTTCTCGCCCGTGTTCGTTACCGGATCGGCGTAATAGTACCAGACTGGCATCTGTCCGCGACTCGCTCTTGTCTTCGAGTTGATCTCGCTCATCATGTTCAGCGCCTTGTCCGTATCTTGACCCGTTTGCCACTTTACGCGAGCCAGGGTATAGATTTCTTCCTCCCCGGTATTGTCATAGGAGTATTCCGAGCCGTACGGATACTTTTTGTTACTAAAATTCATATATTTACGCTGCATTTTATCCCGGATATCGTCTGCTTCTTTTACATAGCCTTCACGGTCGAGTGACCGAATCAGTTCCGGTGTCGTCTGTCCACCCATCAAGCCTGTTGCCAGACTATAATTGACGGGCCCATCATACAGCGCCTTCATTATATGATACGCTCGTAGCAAATACGTATCGGGATCATGCTTGTAAGCGATCAAGCCCGGATCATCGCGAGCAATCTGATACATTTCAAAATACGTATTGTACACATGCGGATACGCATACCCTCGATCTGTCAGTGTGGCTCTCGGATCTGCTGTCAGGAAATTCGGCACCAGATCATCGTCATGATGATCCTTCGTTAGCGTATTCCAGACGCCTGTCTCCAAATAATCATCCAGCGCTTGCACCTGACGCGCGACAGGCTGGATACGATTGTGCTCAGCTAGAAATAACGCATGCGTGAGTCCCCAATCATCGCCCCATCCCCAGCCCCATGGCTCTGGCGTATCAAATACATTGCCATTAAACGCATTGCGCTTCTGCTTCGTATTCATCATCCAATCATCAAAAATCTTGTCTCGCATATCGCCCGGTACATTCCACTGCATATGATCAACCATGAAGTTCGCATGCGCAGCTACAGCCTTCTCTACCGGATCTATACCATAAAACTGCATCACCGTTGACTTGCCATCGCCATACTGGATCGTTACATTTTGCGGACCGATACGATCCAGCTGCCAGCGGTAAATATGATGATCCCCGCTCAACACGTGATCCAGTGCAATCATTTGGCTTCGATCATCACGGACGCTACGAATAGACTGATTTGTGTGCAGATCAAATTGAATCGGCTGGTTAGTGGGTACGATCATACCCGGAACTGCCGTCATATCTATCAATCCATGCTCATACAGCTTCTGCTTCATCTGCTGCTCATTTTGAACCGCTGCAAAGGTGAAGCCGTAATTGCTATTTGCTTCCGGATTTAATACCAGACTTGTATGGGGCAAATATCCACGGTTCGTGGAGCGAATAACCGCTGAATGTGGGTAAAATACATTCAGTCCTTCGATCCATTTCTCCTCATTCGCTGGATTCCATGCCCACTTGCTGCCAGGATGCTCTTCGATACGCCAGCGATCCTGATATTCCAGCTTAGCACCGGTATTCGCATCAGGCATGAATAGCAAATAGGGACCCAGTCCGCTCGGACGACTAGCTGTAATATAGGAGCTGTTACCACCGACAAAAGAATGTGTGACGACTCGTGTCTCATAAATTTCGTCCCCATAATTCCACTGCTCGTTAAACGGCATCGGGATTCCATAATCGCCGATCTCAAGCTTTTTGCCGCTTGTATTATCAATATGGATCGTCCAGCCAAGCGAACCATCTGGCTTGATCGCATACGTCTCGATTAAACGAAAATCACGAATGCCCTCTGCCTGCTTTGAATGCTCATAGGTTACCTTGACCGTCTGACCACTCTGCTGAATCTGACGCACATCATCTGATTGATTCGTTGAAGCCTTGCGCCATTCTCCACCGTCCAGTCGATACGTGAATAGCAGCTCGCCCATCCACTGATGATCATATGTATCCTGTTCCGGCGTCACTGTCTTGTTCATCACATATTCTGTCGGAAACGCATCGTTCGCTAGCTGAAGAGAAGATATCTCACCATATTTACCAATTTTCACCTGTAACTGGCTCCCAGACAGCGCAAGCTCCGCATCTATAGCAGGGCTGTCAGCCGCATACAAAATCGTCGGAAATTGCCCCATGAATAACAGAGTTGTACAAAGTAGAATAAGTGCATGCCTTATACGTAAGCGTTCATATCCAGTAATGTTCATCATCTCTCTCCTTTTCCATAATTGTGAGTGCATTTCAAAACGCTTCGTATCATAAAACCCTTGTTAGGCGAAATATGGATCGTCAGAGTGATTGTTGCTGCATCCGTTATCCTTGATTTCAAGGATGGAGCTGCTGCAATATTTCTTGAACTGACAAGCGATCTCGCGCATCATTCCCTTCTCTTCAGGCAAAATGGGTCGCTGTAACACTTGTTGGTCACAAGTATTTTGTGTATTCGCAATGGTTATAGCATCCACGACGCATAATGACAAGTCCTTATTTTAGGAATCAAAAGGGGGACTCTTTACCTGCACGTATTTGGGTAAACCGTGCTGAATGTTCTTCGGTTGAGATGATAAACATAATCGAATGATAACAAAAAAGCCGACTCTACCTGTGGAGGTGGAATCGACTTGAAGAGTGATCGAGATTAGAGCAGGATTAACGTGTCTCCATTGGTTCTGTATCTGAATGAGTATCCTGAGATACCGTTGTGTGTTCTGTATTGTCAGTAGCCTCTAATTCCGGTTGTGTTCTGGTAACCGCAGGGCTCGCTTGGGATTGACTGGTCATTTGTCCATAGACATCCTGCCGAGTTCGCAAGATCTGCGCTAGAAAAGCGAGCGTTAATCCCTGTCCCCATCCCTGTATTCGCTTCTCTGGCACATTGCGATATCCGTCGATATCATTCATGACCGCCGTACCTGCAGATACACCGGTCACGGTTCCATCTTCCTTGATGCGAGAGAGAATACCGTCGATCGCCTTTTGTGAATACTTATTATACAGACGTCCTCTCGTTAACAGTGCGGCGGCAATGCCAGCGCTGCCGGACGTTTCCAGATAGGATGTGTCATCATTTAATATCGTATGCCATAGTCCTTCCGGCGATTGCAGACGCACCAATGCACTGAGCTGATCGCGTAGTGAGCCGTCGATCATCATGTAGGACGGATGCTGTACAGGCACATATTGCAGCGCCTTCGACATGGTGAGTGCTGCCCATGAATTGCCCCGCGCCCAGTAGATCGAGGACATATGATTGCCCTTTACATTGTCCCAGCCATGATAATATAGATTCGTATCCGGGTCTTGCAGTAGTTCTTCATGTCCGTGATACTGGCGCAGTCCATCTTCAAAATACCGCTCATTCCCGAGCAAATGTCCGATCCGTAGCAAGTAATAGCCTGCCATGAACATCGTGTCGACCCATGCTTGTTCAGGAAAAATATCCGTCTCTGAGTTCACCGTATGCTGGAAAATCCCTTCCGCAAAGCGTTCTGCACGTGTATCGAGAAACTCTGCCATTTCCTTAGCAATCTGCAAATACTGTTCTTCGCCTGTCGCTTCATACAGAGTAAGCAGTCCATGTCCGATGGATACTCCATTCACAGACAGTGGCGGCAATCCATCTGCGATATTCTCATCGACCCACAAACGGAGCTTGTCCAGATATTCTCGCTTGCCAGTAACTTCGTAAGCTTCGCATACGCCGTAAAAAGCGACACCACCGGGCCAATCCCAGTTAAAATCCATATTGAATGTACGTTCTACGACACGGTCGATGACCTGGTGGATGTGGTTTTCGTCAAAATGTAGGTGGGGCATGGTTTAAGCCTCCTTAAGTTTGAGTTTGCGTGAAACGATGGTGCTGGCAGACATATATCACTGCGGTAAGGAATAAGGGAACGTCCTTGGGTGGAGATCAGGAATCTACGGATTAGGAGATAGTGTAGATTCCTGGTCTCCAAAGGCGTCCTTTTCCCTTATTTCCTTCCCTGCGTTCTGTGCTGCTCGCAACATACGTATTTACGCAAATTGGGGGTGGGCATTTTTAGAGCAGTGCTTTAAGGACATTTTAAATCCTTTAAATCTTTTTTGGAATTGTGCTTGGAGTTGCTTCTGTCTTTAAATGAGTGGTAGATGGATTTTTAGTACGGATCTGGGATAGATGCAGTTGAAGATTGTATTTGTTCATTAGTATTGGAGATATGATCGTTAGACAGCTTCGTATACAGCAGTACGATATTTTGCTGCGCAATAATCCTTTTCACTGAATTGAATCTCGCGTTTATACAGCTTAATGCTGGCAATATAAAATCCACTCTATTCACTGTGCTTCATCATCGCGTCTTAACACTTCCTGCTCCAGCCATAATGAACAGATTCACTATAATTCATCATCCCTTAATTCCGCTACTGCTGATGCCTTCTACGATGTGTTTTTGGAATACGAAGAAGACGATAATAACTGGAAGTAGGCTGACCATAGACATGGCGAACATGCCGCCCCAGTTGGATGCGGATTCGCTGTCCAGGAACATTTTCAGCCCCATCGACACGGTGTATTTATCTGGTGAATTCAGGTAAAGTACTGGGCCGAGCAGGTCTTCCCAGCGCCAGTAGAAGGAAAAGATTGCTGCTGTCGCTAAGGATGCTTTGATCAGTGGCATGATGATCTGCAGGAAGAGTCTGAATTTGCCACAGCCGTCGATCGTTGCAGCTTCATCAAGCTCCTTGGGGATCGTTCGGATGAACTGAACCATCAGGAAGATGAAGAAGGGTGCACCGAAAAATTGCGGAACGACGATCGGCCAGATCGTGTTAAGCCAGCCAAGCTTGGTGAAAATGATGTATTGCGGCACCAGCACCACATCGTGCGGCAGCATCAGGGTGACCATCATGACGCCAAACCAGAAGCTGCGGCCGACAAACTTGAGTCGAGCAAAACCAAATGCGATCAGAGCGGATGATATGACGACACCTACGGTGGATAGGGCGACGATGACGATAGAGTTCCACATGTAATGTCCAAAGGAATAGCCGCCGATGCCTTGCCAGCCTGTAACGTAGTTTGTCCAGATCCATTCGGCAGGCAGCAATGTGGTCGCAGTAGTGAAGATGGTGCGGCTTTCTTTGAACGAGCTGAACAGCATCCAGATGATCGGATACAGCATCAGTAAGGCGAGCGCGCTGACTAGAATGTGGTACACAGGCCACTTGATTCGGCGCCATATGACACCGCGCTGTAGACCAGCATTTGCAGATGTGCGGTAGGATTCTGCTTTCGTTTCAGCCATCGGTTAGCGACCTCCTTCCGACTCGTAGAACACCCAGAACTTCGAGGTTTTGAACAAAATAAAAGTCAGTACGCCGATGAAGATGAGCATGATCCACGCCATCGCAGACGCATAGCCCATATTGTTGAACATGAATGCCTGGCGGAACAGATAGAGTGAGTACAGCATCGTTCCGTCGAGTGGACCGCCTTCGCCTTTGGAGATAATATAGGCGGGGACGAAGGTCATGAATGCGCTGATCGTCTGCATGATTAAGTTGAACAAAATGATCGGACTGAGCAGCGGCAACGTAATGCTGAAAAATTTGCGTACAGGATTCGCACCATCCACGCTCGCGGCTTCATACATTTCCCCGGAAATATTTTTCAGACCGGCTAGGAAGATCAGCATCGACGAGCCAAACTGCCATACCGACAGCGTGATAAGCATACCTAGCGCGGCATTCGGGTCACCGAACCATTTGATCGGAGCGGCACCAAGCGACATAAGTACACCATTCACAATCCCCTGCTCGCTGAAAATATTGCGCCACATGATCGACACGGCAACACTACCGCCGATGATGGAAGGCAGATAATAGATGGTGCGATAGGTGCCAATGAGACGAGAACCGGTATTTAGGATCATGGCGACGAATAAGGCAAAGGTCAGCCGCAGTGGTACGCCGATGAACACGTAGTAGAGGGTGACTTTGACGGAATTCCAGTATTTCGTATCACTGGTGAACATCTTCTCGAAGTTAGCCAAACCGACCCAGCGTGGCGGGCTAAACAGGTTGTAGCTTGTGAAGGAGAGGTACAGTGAGATGAACATGGGAATCAGTGTGAATGCTAAGAAACCGAGTATGAATGGGCTGATGAAGGTGTAGCCAGTCAGGTTGGTTTTGAGCGACGAGTAGTTTCGCATGGTTTGTGCACCTCCTGAGTTGTAGTTGAGCAAATGATCAGATCGTTTGCTCTTTGATGGTACTTGGTTGTTTTGCGTACACTACTTCGGTAAGGAATAAGGTGACGTCCCCTCGGGTATCAACTGGAATATTGGATATAGCTCTAATTCATATTAGGAACAGGAAAGGTCGATTGTGGCGACCTTTCCTGAGTGTGTCCTAGTAGAAATTAACGTTTGGCTGTGTTCTTGCCGTCTTTTCCGTTGCCCAGCCTATGGTTGGTTATTGGATAGAATCGAGTTAGCGTCAGCGCGGAAACGGGTTGCGGCATCGGTGGCGGTCAGTTGACCGAAGTTGATTTGTTCTACATAGTCGGACAGGCTGGCGATAACTTCAGCGGAGCCGACTGGTGGTGGTGGGCTCATTGGAGATGCGATCGGCTCCATTTTGCTAACGAAGTCAAAGACTTGCTTCTCGGCATCGGTGAGTTCGGGTGTGATCGCGTCTTTGATCGCAGATGAGATTGGGACACCGCGTTCGCCTTTGATAAGTTTGTTGGCTTCTTCATTATTGATCCAGAAGTCGATGAATTTGGCAGCTTCGTCTTTGGATTGTGAGTTTTTGGAGATGGCCCAGTACATACTTGGCTGCATGTAGATACCTTTTTCCATATCTGGACCGAGCATCGGAGCGAGTGCCATCGGACGATCGGATACTTTTTGTAGAGCGACAAATTGGTTGGACCATTGCCATGTACCAATGGCCGTCCCTTTGACGACTGCAGATTCTTCGATGATGCCCTTGTTCTGGCTCAGCGTTTCCTGTGACGGTGTTGCGCCTTCTTTCATCAGCTTGGCAAGGCGACCGAAGAAGTCCGCGAATAGCGCATCGTCCTCATAACCCAGTGCAGTACCTTCCGCGTTATAGAGGGATGCTCCCTTTGTTCTCAGGAAATAATTGAAAAATACGTCAGCAGTCATCGACTCGTCAAAGTAGATGCCTTTCTCCTTCGCCTGCATCGCTAGCTTCTCGTAATCGTCCCATGTCCAATCAGCAGGAAGCTCGTTAATGCCTGCTTTTTTGAGCAGTTCCGGATTGTACTGGTAGCCCAGTACGTTCACACCAGCGGGAATCCCGTACTGCGTACCACCGATCATGCCTGTGCTAATGACGCTCTCGCTCACATTGTCCAGCTTGATGCCGCTACCGATGTAAGGCTTCAAGTCTTCGAGCTGACCGTTCTTGGCATACTGGCTAATATAGGAGATGTCCATCTGGATAATGTCGGGTAATTGGTTGGCTGCCGCTTGCGGAGCAAGCTTTTTCCAGTAGTCATCAAATGAGGCATATTCCACATCAATGTTGACGCCAGGGTTCTGCTTTTTATACAGGTCGATCACCTGCTGGGTATAGCTATGACGTGTGTCCGAACCCCACCAGGCGATGCGAATCGTCTTACTCCCTTGTTCGCCACCACTTGTGCCTGTGCTACTACCGGAATTACCACATGCGCTAATAATGACCAAAATCGCCACCAGTACGGTGATAGATGCTAGCCTTTTCATGTTCATGCTTGTTATCCCCTCTCGTTTTACATGGTTGATCGCTAAGTATGAGAAATGCTAGACGGCCTATTTGTTAACGCTTACATTTTGCTTGTGGTTTTATTTTCGCAGATGCGTAGGGGCAAATGAATACACAAATCCGTGATTTTGGTTTAAAAAACAGAGTCGACGCAGCGGATTAGATAACGTCCATTAAGACGGGCTAATCGAATATAGATAAAGAGACTGCTGAAATTATGCAATATTCCAAGCTGTTCCCATCCTCTATTTCTACATGATAAAATGCTGTTAAACTGGAACTGTTCCAGTCACCATTCAACGAATACATGATCCAGACCGATAAAAGGATAGGCATGTCCCACTACATATTCGCCTATTCATTGACACTGAATTACGTATACTGTAAACGTATAAACATCCGACTTTGCGAGGGAGACTATGAACATGAACATCAAAACATACATATATGCTCTACTATTCCTGCTAATCTGCATAACTATTCCTTTACAGCAAGTCCATGCATCGCTAGAGCAGCCTGAAATTTATGTAAATAATGAAAAAGTCGATCTCTACGCCGCCGTTTCATCAACAGGCGTAACCTACGTCCCCTTTCGCCCTGTCTTCGAAAAACTAGATATGACAGTCGAATGGAACAACGAGAAAAAGTCAGTCATTGCGACTAATGGCAAAACCACCATCATGCTGGCAGCGAATTCCTATGAGGCTTACATAAATGGAAAACAAGTCGAACTCATAAGCCCCCCAGCATATCATCCCGACGACAGCACCTTCTACGTGAACCTACGCTTCGTCGCCGAAGCCTCCGGCGCCCAAGTCACCTGGATCACAAAAGACAACGATTCACGCATCTATATCAAAATCCCTGAATAGAGCACATATTCAGCCCCTAAGAGCTATAGCCAAGCCGCCCATCTCTAACATAAATAATGTAGAGATGGGCGTTTTTTTGATATTTAATATTGTTTAACGTTGCTGTTGGATGCTGTTTGTTGTTGCCCTGCTCTTTACATTGCTACCCACTCCAAAGGAATAGGGAGTGCTCTAGCCGTTCCTTTTGCCTATGGTACTTTTATATTTGGAGTTCTTGAGTTCGTTTGAAGTGTATACTGCATGTAATGAGTTGTACTTTTTTATTTCGCTTAAGAATCCAAAGTTAACTAAGTACAACCACTCCTAACCAACTCGCACAGAACGAAGGAAAGGAAATAAGGGAAAAGGACGCCTTTTGAGACCAGGAATCTACATTTAATCCTAATCCGTAGATTCCTGGTCTCAACCTAAGGACGTTCCCTTATTCCTTTCCGAAGTGGTGTCACAATATACCTGTGGTATCCGCTCACTAATCTAGCCATATTATCCAAACAATGCTACCCAAGCTTTGCACTCCCCCCTCAGCATCAGCACCTCAGCTACATCACACCAATGAACTCCACCCACCCACCGTACCTCCCAAACCTCCGCACTCCCTATTCCCCACCTCTACGATATTCCGTCGGCGTCATCCCCGTCACCTTCTTGAACACCTGGCTAAAATACTGCGAATTCCCGCCAAATCCAAACAGCTCCGCCAGCTCGAACACCTTCACATCCCCACTCCGGCGAATATGCTCCGTCGCCCGCTCGATCCGGTACCGATTCACATAGTGCGAGAAATTATCTCCCGTCACCTTTTTGAAAATTTTACCAAGATAGTCCGGGTTCATATAGAGCATCTGATTCGCTACACCATTCAGCGACAGCTCGGCGTTCACATAATTTTCCTCGATAATGCGCAGCATTTTATTCACAACCGAGGATTGGCGATTCATATTGCTGCGATAGTAGCCCCCGGTGAGTTCAACCGCGGCTTGCCTTATAAATTCATGCAGTCCGGTCAGCGTATCCAGGCGGGATAACTCTGCGAGTCTCGACGTGGGAGCAGCACGTTCATCCTCCGGGTATAGACGTAACATAACTGCATACAATTGCAGTACATACGAGCGTGTCACTGCGATATCATGCCGTAGCTCGCCAAAGGTAGTGAACAGTCCCGCAATCTCCGTCTCTACCTCCTGTACCTGTCCGGACTTGATCATCATGGTGAACTGCTCTTCGTCCAACTCGAAGCTGCTATTCTCACGACCATCGTGAAGCGCCACATCTTGACGAGTGATCAGACTACCACCGCCGATATAGAAGCGCTGGGTCATGTACTGCCGTGCATTGCGATACAGTCGCCGTAGCTCTTCCATTCGCCCTGACTCGCTCACTGCCGCGGTCAGCTCCAGCTTGTAAAAGCCTGCGAACACATTCTGTACCGTATTCAGCCCATCCATCAATCCGGTTACCTCACCCGGATCGTCCAGCAGCAGCAATAATTCATCGTGTAGCTGAATGGTCGTACCCATCAGCACACCTTCGAGTATGTCCTCGGCGATATTTTTCAGGGCAAATAAATGCTCATATTCGTTGGAATTTTCCGCGCGTAATAGCACCAGCCTCACCTTGCGATCACTGAGCTGCATATGGAATAATCGCTCATAATAAGCCAGATCGCGGCTACCATACATTTTATTCGAGATAAACTCCTTCAAAAACTGCTCCTTTACCTGGGGCAGCATACGGCTGAACTGCTCGCGCATTCGGTTCACGAATAGTTCGCGTTCCTGCTCGGCAGCACGTTCAGACAATAGCTCAGCAATCGCGGCTTCAATCTGCTGCTCATTGCAAGGCTTGACCAGATAATGCTTCACGCCATATTGCATCGCTCGCTGGGCATATTCAAAGTCCTTGTACCCGGACAGCATGATGAAGCGCACCTTAGGGAACTGCTCATACGTCTTCGCCACCAATCCAATTCCGTCCAGTCCAGGCATAGAGATATCGCTAATAACGATATCCGGCTGCTTCTCAGCAATACGCTCATACGCTTCCAACCCATTGCGCGCGGTGCCGACAAGCTCGGTTCCGCTTCGTTGCCAATCGACGACGCTAGAGATGCCTTCCAGAATCATCCGTTCGTCATCCACCAATAGCACTTTGTACATCGCTTAGCTCCCCTTTTTCATATGGAATGCGGATATGAACAGCTGTACGTCTATTCGGTTCACTCTCGATCTGTAGCCCATATGCCGGGCCAAAGGTGAGCCGGATGCGCTCCATGATATTGTGAAGACCAATGCCCTTGCCTCTCGTCTCCACCTGCCCCTGATCCAGACGCGCTAGAAATTCAGTCGTCATGCCTGGTCCATCGTCCTCCACTACAATATGCACCACATCGTTCTCGACCATTGCTCGTATGCAGATATGGCACACCTCGATCTTCGGCTCCAACGCATAATGGATTGCGTTCTCTACAAGTGGCTGCAGGATCAGCTTCGGAATGAGTGTATCCCCTAACGCTGGCGGCACGTCGATTGTAAAATCTAGCCGCTCCTCAAACCGCATCCGCTGAATCGTCACATAGCTGCGTACAATGGCTAGCTCATCTTCCAATCGAATGACTTTTTCGGTCATATTGACTGAGCTGCGTAGCAAAAAGCCCAGCGCTTCCACCATACGCGAAATCTCGTTTTGCTTATTCATCTTCGCCATCCAGTTAATAGATTCCAGCGTATTGTATAGAAAATGTGGATCAATCTGCGCCTGCAATGCCTTCAGCTCTGTTTCGCGTATGAGTAGCTGCTTGGCATAATTTTCGTCGATTAGCTCACGAATACGCCGTAGCATCCGGTTAAACGTACGATGCAGTAGCCCGACTTCATTTTGCGCTCTGGCGGTAGACGGATCGGCGGGGAGCTCGCTCCATGGATCGAGATTACCTGCCTCGACCGTGCGCATCTTTTGCAGTAGTCGTTCCATCGGATGGGTGATGCTGCGCGATAGCTTCGTCCCAAGCAGCAGAGCAAGCAGAAAAATGCCGATAAAGACGAACATAACCAGCTGCTTGATCCAGATCACACGCTGAAACATGTTGTCAAAAGGGGCCATATGTACATATGTCCAGCCTGTATAGGGTGACTGAATACGTGCGGAGAAATAACTTTCGGGCTGACCTGTAATGACACCATAGGGTTTACTACCATTCAAGCCCTCTTCAATCTGCTCCTGGCTGAGCGTTAATCGTTCTGGATACAAAAGATGCTGCCCATCCGAAATGATCAGCTGGCTCCCCGAGCTGCTCTCCACCTGCTCCTGTACGATGCGATCCAGCCGCACGCGAATCATGATCGTACCGAGCTCACGCAGCGTGAACGTTGAGCCACTGAACTGCTTGAACTGTCGAACGGCGATCAGCTCGCCTTGATCCCCGGCGTACCACGCATTGGAGCCGTTATGCTGCCCGGCGAGCTCAATCAGCTCCGGTCGTATCGCCGCAGGCACGCCTTCCCGGTTCCCAGCAAACATGAGCTCCCCTTCGCGATCCACTGCCAGCATCGAATAGACGAACTTCTCTGATCCCGCAAAGGCAACCAGTCGGTTCGTAATTTTCTTACGAATCACGTTCTTCTCGTACACAGAGGTCTCTTGTTGAAGCTGAAATAAATAGCGTTGCAACTGCTCATCGGTCACAACGCGGAAGGACAGCTGATCCATATCTTTGAGCTGATTCTCGATTTCAAATGAGGACATGTTGAGCAGCTCGGACGTCTTCTCGTACAGCTGATTATCGTATGTGTTGTACACCATGTTCAGCACCACGCCATACGAGGCCCAGCTTCCGAGCATCAGCGCCGAGATCAGTAGTAGCATTTGGCGATGGATGCCTAAATTAATGTAAGCGCTTTTAAAACGAGACAGCATACGTACTCCCTCCATAATGGGATGCAGATTGATTATCGTGTTGCGTGATACGAGACGCTTGTCACTGTTCTTTTGTACATGAACAGAAGGGTATATTTTTGAGGAATAGTTGTAATTTAATGTATATTATAGCGAGTATAATTGGAAAATACAGCGATTTCGTCGGAAAAGACTTAGACCGTGGATCAAATCAATCATCCGCTATATAGCCAAACAGCCAGAGCGTAGTAGACATAAGTCCACGCTCTGGCTGTTTGGTGTAGATTGATAATAAGCTCCTGCTTCGATAAATGAGATCGTCATTGCAGACATCTCTGCATGATCATTTTACGTTTGGCTGAGGCATAGCTGAAGTTATGGCTTACTCTCATTATGGTAATGCCAAACTGTAAAGACAATGTGCGGATCATTTGAACGATATGCTCCGCCTTCTTTATTTGCGAATAAAGACTGCTTTCCAGCGCTTCACATACTGTAGATCGTAATCTAGCTGGTTCGCAAGCAGAACGATCGGCACATACGTTTTACCCTGTTGTACAAAGGCAGGTGCATCCGTCGTCACCGACTTGCCATCGACTAGGATTGTGCGGCTATTGATCGGAATAATAATAGGCTTGTCACCAATAATTGCCGCTTGCTTGGTTCCAGCCGACCAGCTCACCTTGGCATTCAGCTCTGTCGCTACATCACTCAAAGCGACGTAAAGGCGACCGTCGCGCATGATTGGCGGCGCGGAGCTATTAAACAGCTTGCCGTTTGTATACACAACGACACGATTCTTATCCTTGGTCGTTGTTGGTGGTGTACGGTAACCATTTTTGCCCCAGATAGTCTGACTGAATACTTGAGCCATTACTGTATAGCCCGTTTGTGTGGGATGAATGTCCTTATCCGCGATATGCGTCAGATCAAGCTCTTTGCCTTTAAAAGCGCTGAACATATGCGCCATACGAACATCTTCTTGCTTGTTATCATAACTTGATACGGTACGGGATACGACGTTACTGAATTCGGTTGCTAACGCGTTCAGATCACGGTATAAGTCCTCACCTACTAACTCAGGAACAGGCTGATACTGGTCAGCCACTACGATCGTCGCCGATGGGTTCAGCGCCGTTAACTGATTCAGGATTGCTTCCATATTCTCCTGATAACGCGTGATCACAGGCTTCAGGTTCATTTTGGACAGATCATTCGGCAATTTCTCCAGCGGTCCCAGCGCATCAAGAAAGTCATTACCTCCGATTGTAATCGTGATCAGATTCGCTTTACGAAGTTGGTCTGCGATCTTCGCACCATCCAGTTTATAGGCTGGGAAACGCAGATTCTTTTGAAGATCATGGGTGGACACGGTTTTGCCGGCAGTCACCGCATCCATATAGTTGCGCAGTCCACTACTGGTCAAGCCGAGAATTCCTTGATTATTCGCGCTGGCATGACCGCGGAAAAGCTCCTCTTCCTTCAATCGTGTCGTAAAACCATCAAAGTTCTTTGCTGTACGATCTGGTTCATAGCCAGCTGTCAGCGAGTCTCCGAGAAAGACCATATTCTCGTAAGCACGATCGCCAGGGCTAGTTGATGTTGTAGTTCCGCCATACGTAGACCCTGGAACTGTAGGTACAGCATAACCTCCATAGGTAGAGTTAAGAGCTGTTGAAGGTACCGCCCCGCCTGACATAGAGCTTGTCCCTTCGCTCGAACGGGTTGTCCCTACTGATGTTCCACTGGCAGTCATTGGATTCGGGGCTACAGTGTTCTGCTTTACGATCGACGTGTCGGTACTTTGCGATAATGGCATTGTCGTCATCGGGGTAGTCGGCAAATTGGCTGCATGAGTCGCGGCAAAAGGAACGACACTGCTGGCTGCGACAAATGCGGCGATGGTGCTGTACATGAGTACATTACGCCATGCTCCCGGCTTAGGCTTGGTAGCTCGCTTCATGGACGGTAGGTTATTCTTTTCCGACAGATGCTGATCCTTATTCCAACCGTTTTCTTTACCAAATGCGCGTGTATTCGTTGTTTTGTTCATCATTTCTCTCCTTTGCCTATTTATTCGCCTCTACTTTATGTCAGTCTCTATATCCGAATCAACTTACCGATTCAGCTCATAATTATATGAAAATATGCACAAAAAACGACTACTGTAGCCACATTGCAGACTACAGCAGCCGTAGTACTCACTATCATGTTTGTACAGTGCGAGATCCTATGCGTAAAGTACAACACGTATCCTAATCCATCATCATACACGGAGCTTGCTAACCAGCCGATGGTTATAACAACCCGGTGATTTAGCTTGTTTCCTTCGGATCATCAGATGGGTCGGTATACTTGGCACGCTTCAGATAATCGTCATACCGATCATCCAGCTCACGAGCGATTTTGCGATATTGGAGCGTCTCTTCAATAATCGGGTCATGCTCGACTTGAATGCGCACCTCATACTTCGGCGGAATCAGCCGACGCTCAAGACTGTCGCGCTCCTCTTCCACCATATCGCCGTCCGTCAGTCGCTCGCTTAATTCACGTTCCAATTCGTCGGATGATGACATATACACTCACTCCCCTGGATTGTTAAACTAGTATCGTTTCGATGCCAGATCGAATCAGGCTCGGATGTGGATGCTTGTGTGAAGCAGTCGCTAGTTATGAACCTTTTACGATACGCCTGCTGAACTAGAAATTATTTACCCGTTTCGGCTCTGATAAAATCAGTTTGTTGTTCGATTAATGTGAGATACGATCCACGAATAATAAGCAGACACGGCCTCCTATCCCAACGTGTTAGAATATCACTAATACGTTGGGATATACGCTCACTGTCATCCTCTGGCAAAAGAGTAGTTTATCTTTAACTATTTATATTTAACTATAACAAAGGAAAAGCAGCTTCGCCGTTACTTGAGTCCAGACGTGTGCAGTTCTTGCAACAGTTCATCGTGAATCTGTCCGTTCGTCGCTGCGATATTACGTACCGTCAGCTTATAGTCCGAGCCGGAAATATCGGTGATGCGACCGCCGGATTCGGTTACGAGCAGGGCACCTGCCGCTAGATCCCATGCGTTCAAGCCCACTTCCCAGTAGGCATCCAGACGTCCAGCAGCGACATACGCGAGATGAAGTGCCGCTGAACCACCGTTACGGATGCTGCGTACTTTGGGTAGCAAATCGACAAGTGACTTGGTATTGCGCTCGACACTGTTATTCGCCGGGAAGCCGGTAGCAACGAGACTTTCCATCAATGTCGCATGATTCGCTACCTTCATCAGATTACCGTGTACATAGGCGCCTTTACCCTTTTCTGCTACGAACAATTCATCATGAGTCGGATCGTATACGACCCCTACAATCACTTCGCCCTTATGTGCGACTGCAATGGAGACACAATAGTATGGGAATCCATGCACAAAGTTCGTCGTGCCATCAATCGGATCAACCACCCATACATACTCTTCATCCATCACGGATTCTACTGCGCGAATCGACGCTTCTGCGCCTACTCCAGCACTTTCTTCACCGAGAAATGCATCGCCTGGGCAATAGGTCTGCACCAGCTTACGGATCATCTGCTCAGCGCCCTTATCGACCTCGGTCACCAGATCCTGCGATGACGTCTTCGTATCCAACTGGCGATAGCTGCCCAGCTTACTCTTAATCCATTCGCCTGTCTTGGATGCTGCATTAATAGCTACCGCAACGCGACTTTTACTGCTGACAACATAGGGTTGCTTTTGGTTATCTTCCATGTTCAATCCCCCTGGATATATTAGATCTACAGCGAATACTGTGATCCGGTATTCAAGCTCTTGCCTGAACGAATGTACCTACTGACCCTAAATGCTTGTACAAATTAAGTATAGATGCAGCACATCAGACATGTCTGTGTGGACATGCTGTAGATGCTTGCATCGGATCAGGCAGATCGCCTGTCTTTAAGGTAACACTTCAATAGTAGCTTTGTCGATTATACGTATGCCGTCCCCTTGTAGAGCGCGAAAATCATTCATTAATTGCAGCAGAGCAAGGTCTTTATGCTTCGCCTCTAGCATCACATCCAGATGACTCGATGTACGCGCCGCCTGACGTAAAAAGTCTAGCAATGGCCCGACTTCTACACCATCTGCATGACTACGGCGATCGGTAGCGCTACGAGGGCTGGAAGCATGAATCTTCGGCGGCAGATGATGACCTGCCTGCACATCGGTACGAGCCAGCTCGGATTCCCATGTCTGTGCAATATCGGGCCAGTAGAGCGCTGCTGATTCGCCTTCACTATTCACCATATGATGATGAATATCCAGCACCATCGGCAATCCGGTACGCTGTGCGATATCGAGCGTCTCTGGTGTGGTAAAGGTCTTATCGTCATTTTCAAGTGTGATGCGGCAGCGGATATCATCATCCAGTCCAGCGAATTGCTCGACAAACCGATCGCCCGCGACTATTTTGTCGCCGTATGCACCGCCGACGTGGATGTTGTTTTTGGAGCGTGCATCCAGTCCCATCGCATCCAGCATCCGCACATGGTGACGCAGATCGCGAACAGCGGCTTCTAGCACTTCAGGTCTTGGTGTATTGATGACAGTAAAATGATCCGGGTGAAAGGACACCCTCAAGTTATGCTTGCGCACATAGTCACCAATCGCAGCAAACTCCGGCTGTAGCGCTGTGATCGGGTCCCAATCCTGAAGCTCGGCATGCGTGGCAAGCGGGATCAGCTTGGAGCTCATCCGGTACATATGAATATCCTCAGCGACATTATGCTTGAGTACACGTAGCGTCGTTTGCAGATTCGCGCGCCCGATCGCTTCGAGTCTACGCAGCGCAGCCTCTCGATCCGGTAGCTTACGAAAGTTGGTCATCGTCATCGTCTTGGAGGGAGAAGCATCCTGGAGCTGTAACGAGATGGCGACATAACCAAGCCTTACAATCATACGTCCGGCTGCTCCTGCTCACCAAAAAACATTTCATGTGCCAGATCGGTCTGCACACGCGACTCCTCCGGGGTCAGCTTACGAAGGAGCTCCATCTCCACCTCGGTCACTTCATGCCCCTGAAAGTTAATCTCTGCAATACAGCCTGTAATTTTGACAATCGCAATCGCGGTGTTATCCGGGGTGTACGCAATCACTTTTTGTCCAGTCGGAAATACGCGAAAGCCTTGCTTCACCATTTTACCTTTACCATATTCGAGCAGATCGAGTAGCTCCTGCTCGCTTTTGAATTTGCAAACGGAATTAAATTCAGTTTGAAAGCCCATTGGGTTCGCCTCCTTGGAAAAGTCAGATGTTCGCTGGTGTTGTGATGTTGTTCGTGCTTATGCTTACTAAAACATAAACCGTTTAGCGGGTGAGTATAACAAGTGCAGTTGGAGAGGCACCACTTCGGTAAGGAATAAGGGAACGTCCTCGGGTGGAGCCGCAGGAATCTACGGATTAGGAGGAGCTGTAGATTCCCGCGCTCCAAAATCGTCCTTTTCCCTTATTTCCTTCCCTTCGTTCTGTGCTAATGCAACATATGCAGTATCATACTTTGAGGCGGCAGTAGTATATGCCAATATAGCCCCGTCACAGTATGGTGACGGGGCCAATCGCTTAGCGCCGCTCTGGCAAACAAGCTTAGTCGCGCTTGAATTGCAGGGTGTGACGCTTGTTATAACGATCCAGGCCGAGCTGGATCAATTGGTCGAGCAGTTCTGGGTAGGATTTGCCGGTTTCGCGCCACAATAATGGATACATGCTGAATGCGGTAAAGCCTGGCATGGTGTTAACTTCGTTAATCATGATCGCACGGTCGCTACGGCGGACGAAGAAGTCGGCACGGCATAGGCCGTTACCGTCGATTGCTTTGAAGGCGCGCAGTGCCAGCTCGCGCAGGTTCTCGGCGAGTTCGCTGTCGATCTCGGCTGGGATGACCATGCGGGAGTTACCGTCGATGTATTTTGCATCATAGTCGTAGTAGTCGCCGGAGGATACGATCTCGCCAGGAACGGATGCGAGTGGCAGTTCATTGCCTAGTACGCCGACTTCTACTTCGTGTGCATCGACAGCTTCTTCGACGACGATTTTCAGGTCGAAGCGTAGCGCATACTCGATTGCACGCTCTAGCTCATTACGATCTTTGGCTTTGCTAATGCCCACACTAGAACCGAGGTTCGCTGGTTTAACGAAGCATGGGAAGCCAAGGCGATGCTCGATAGTACCAAGAATATCGTGTGCGTTCGCTTCGTATTCTGCGGCGATGAATGTCTCATATTTGCACTGTGGCAGTCCTGCCTGTGCGAACAGGCTTTTCATAATTGCCTTGTCCATACCTGCGGAAGACGCGAGTACACCTGCACCGACGTAAGGAATATCCATCATTTCGAATAAGCCCTGGATTGTACCATCTTCTCCATATGTACCGTGCAGTACCGGGAACAAGACGTCGATTACACTTGCTTGACCGCCCAATTTACGCCAGAGTACGCTCATCGCTTCGGCGGTTGCCTGCTCACCGCTATTTAGTTGCAGTTCTTCGAGACGTGTGGGTACAGCTGTATAGGTCTGTCCCATGTTCCAGCGTCCCTGTTTGTCGATATATACCGGCATCACATCATATTTATCATAATCAAGTGCATTCATTACAGAAAATGCAGATTGTAATGATACTTCGTGCTCGCCGGATTTGCCACCGTAGATCAGTCCTACGGTCAATTTTGTTGCTGTCATGTCGGAACCCCCGTTAATTGTTTGTTCATATTTGGAATTAGCATCTGAAAGTAAGGTCAAAAGGTACAGTCTGGATCGTACCCCCTATAATTCTGCTTGTATAGGTAAATTCAATCGAACGGGCTGTATGATGACCCTTTCTTAGTATAAATGTTCCGGTGAACGGCTGCAAAAAAAATTGGATTTTAGTGAATTTGACACCAATATGCATATACTGGTATATTATCCTCGAAAAGGAGGTGATCACTTTGTATATTGGAAAAAAAGATGCTAATAAGTATGAGACTATGTCATCTGGAATGTTTGGAGAAGGCTCTGTTCGATTCAAAGGCTCCGATAGTAGCGGAGGAAATAGTAGTGGCAGTGGTAGTGTAAATGTAAGCTGTGTACTTGCTTGTTGCTGTGTTAGCGGTGGTGGTGGCGCAGATAGCAGTAAAAAATACTAACTAAATACAATAGTTCCTAAACACATATTCTAAAGTAGTATAAAGGAGCGATACTATGTACATTGGAAAAAAAGATGCTAACAAGTATGAGACTATGTCATCTGGAATGTTTGGAGAAGGCTCTGTTCGATTCAAAGGCTCCGATAGTAGCGGAGGAAATAGTAGTGGCAGTGGTAGTGTAAATGTAAGTTGTGTGCTTGCTTGTTGCTGTGTTAGCGGTGGCGGCGGCGCAGATAGCAGTAAAAAATATTAATCGGAGTGCGTATATTGCTTATAACAAGCAATATACGCACTATAATTATGGAGGTAATTTACATGTATAATGTAACTCAAAAATTCTCAATTAACAGCTTTGTGATCTATGCTTTAGCTCCAAATGAATTAGTAGTAATGCATAATAAAGGTATAGTCAAAATCTACGACCCTAGAATGATTGAGCTTATAACTGAATGGGATACTCAAGATAATAAAATTGTCACATATTTAACTTTAGAGAATACTTTTCAAGATCAATGCCATCAAGCCATTGTATTTTTAATTGAGAACGCTATTCTTTTTGAAGAAAAACACTTAAACTACGATATTAAAAATTTGAGCATTCTCAGTAATAACAAAGATTTTCTTGAACTTTCTGAAAAAACTTATTTCCAAGATCTAAATATAGAAAAAAAAGAATTAATCTATCATTCTTCCTTTGACAATAATATAGAAAATTTTACTGATAATTCTTTAATAGTAGTTTTTCTTAATCCTTATAATAAAAAATTAGCATTTGCTATTCGAGAAGCTTTAAGAAAAACAAGCGGTTCTTTATTATTAATGAGCTATACATACAATAGTAATTTTTATATAGATTCTTTGTATTTCCCGGAGTTGTATGTCCCTTGTCATCTTTGTCATATGGGACATATAGAATCACAATTACGTGTTAATACAGACAATCAAATTACTTATCAACAAATTATAGATTCGATTTATTATGAAAACCCCAAATTTTCGATTCATATGCATTTAAATAAAAATCAACTTTTACAAATAACTTCTATGTTGAGCAAACTTATCTTTAAACATATTGTAGATTACGACGATTTAACAATTAATAATGAAGAGTTTCAAGAATGTACTATGTTAGATCTACAATCCGGCAAAGTTTTTACTGACTATTCTCTTCACTGGGAGTTGTGTGATTGCTATGAATAAAAAATTAGATACTAATACAGTAGAACGATCTCTTACAGATTATATGTATAAATACTTACCTTCAAAAATCGAAAATATGGTCAGTAAATTTCATCAATCAGGTAACTTCACCTTAGCAGCTTCAAAAAGACATAAATATATTTCTGAAGAAGTATTGGATTGGGCTTACACAATTGAGAATACAGATACTTTGCCTAGCTATTATGAGAATACTATTAATCTTTTGCCGATAAATCGTTACGATAAAATTAGTAGCAATAGAGCTTTATCTAAAGATAAGCAATTAACTTTAGAACATATTTCTCACGTTTTGTACAATGCATTTGGTAGAGGAAAAGCGTCTAACTCTAAACAATACCCGTCTGCTGGCGCATTATATCCTGTTATGCCCTTATTGCTCATATTTAAAGAGCAGAATTATGCTCTTCCAGGTGTTTATGCTTATAACGAAAAGAGTAATCAGCTTTTGCAAATTAAATCTTGGTCTTCGAAAGAAGCACTATTTATAAAAAAAGATTGCTGTATGTTTACAGAAACATTATCAGATACATGTATAGCCTATAGCATAGATATGCGAAAAGCATTATTCAAATATCGTTATAGAGGCTATAGACATGCATTAATAGAAATTGGAGCTATGACACAGTGCTTTAAAGAATGTTTGCATCAACTCGATACAAATTTAGCTGAAGTAAGCTGGTCAGGTTTTAATGATAACCAATTAACTTACCTTTCTGGTTTAAATGTCAAATTAGCTCCTATCACTTTACTACAATGGTTTGGTTATGCCGAAGGGAAGTGAATTTATGCTATACATGAGATTTATGGAACATTTTAATATTCCGCAATCGAAATTCATAGAACATTCTATATACACTTCAATATGCAGAATTGGCAACACAGTAAAAAATGGATATATCGGTCCCGATACCGCTTCAGCTATTGATATGAATAAACAACTATCTATCAAAAAGGCCTTCTCAGAAATGCTGGAAAGAAGAGCTTTGATGTTTGGAAATATTAATAATACATCATATACTGATGCCTTTGAATTAATAACTAACAAGCCTGCAGTAATTAACAGTAATTATGCTACTTATAATCAAGAAAAAGATTTTTACACTGATACAACTGGAAGTGCTGCGCATTACTCATCAAAATATGCAATTTATTCTGGTTTATTAGAATTAATTGAAAAAAATGCCTTGTTTTTATTTTGGTATGGAAAAAAAGGATACAGAATTACGAATGAACAATTAAAAGAAGTAAAATCATTAAACAATAATACTGCTTTTAATCATTTAAATAATACTAAAAAATTAATGGTTTTTAAGTCAGATTTTTTTTATCCACTTCATATCGTCTATACAATCGTTGTAGATCAAAACATTATAGTTAGTAGTGGTGTAGGATCTTCTTTTTGTTTTGAAGAAGCTTTGCAGCATTCTTTCAATGAAGCTTATTTACTGCTTTGGAAAAATGAATCGTTACTTTTATTTTATAGAAATGATTCTGATTATAAGACTTATTTAGAATCCCCCCAAAATATTCTTAACTATTTAAACCAATTTTCTATAACAACAGAAATAGATCAGGCTTTCTCCTATAAAAGTCAAAATAAGCATATACCTGACTTATTAAATACTTTGCCATCGTGGATTGAAGAGATTTATGTAATTCCATTGACACAATATGTTTCCAAACATTTAAAATGTATTAAAATTTTCTCACCTTATATGTACAATCACATTCCTTCTAAAAAAAATATAAACCTAAATAATCCGATGAATATTTATACTATAAATTTAGATAATCAACAAATGAATGAAATACCAGATTGTATAGTAACTTAATAGTAAGGAGAGCCTAACATGTATTTGACACCCAATATTGGAACACCTTTTATTTTAAACCATATGCGTATTACAAGAAGTGTCTTTCGCGAATCAATGAAAACATGCGAAATCGCCCCATTCGAAGAACATGGTGTTGTAGCCTCTGCTTCTAACATTTATTTAAAAACCACTATAAAAGCAGCAATAGGAGAGCATTTAGAACGGATTTCTTTATTCACAAATAATAATCGTTTTACTACTAAAAATATACAAGGAATAAATCTTGCGACCGGAGATATAAAATCTATTCCAATTCATCGCATTCTTTTATCGTTTAAATCTTCCATATTCAAAGATTACCAAACAGAGGATTTCTTTAATGATAGTTGTGGTTTAGCCAGCCATATTAATTCTGATTCTTCTATAAATTCAGGTTTTTTGGAATGCTTTGAACGTCAATCTTTAATTTATAATTGGTTAACTAAATCAGCTGGAAAAAAAATCGAGTTAAATACACTCGAAAAAGATCGTACTTTAAAGAAATTGATCTCTATTGCCAAAAAATATATAGATCACTTACATTTCTTTGACATATCCTTACATAAATCTGTGAAAGTAATTGTATGTCTAGGATATGGACAATTTACTAAAGGAACTGGGGTAAGCGCTGGCTGGGACTATTCTGATGCAATAAAAGGAGCAATACTAGAGCTATTTCAATATATAACTGTTGAGCAAGAGGGATTTGAATATGAGGAGCTATCTGAAAACGATCCTTACTATTATGGTAATTACTTTTTCAAAAAATTAGATACAAAAGAATTCGTAAAACAATTTAGCTATTTAACTGATAACAGTTTACCTATCAAAGACTTTAATTTGTATGAGTCCTCTAAAGAAAGGGGTCTACAAAAAATAACTAAAGAAATTTTTGAAGATATTGGATTAGACTTTATAGTTTGTTATATTCCTCCTGTTTTTATAAATATAAATACCAAAATAATTAAAGTTTTAACGACTAAAGGATTTCCACATATGCATACAAAAACAATTAATCCAGAAAATATTCCTTTCTTAAAAAAAATGAAGTCAGCAGCATACCCAAATATCTATCAAACTATTCCTTTTGGTTAGGAGAACAATCTTATGAAGGCTTATATTTATCAAAGAGTATTAAAAGAATATATATTACTATTTTTCAAAATGATTATAAGTAGTAAAATCACTTTTTTATGGTATCTCATATTACCTACTGCGCTCTTTTTTTTCTCACACTATAATTGGTTTTTAAACAAGCCACAGAGTGGAGAATTTTATTTTCAGTTTAGCGTTTTTATAGCATATATTATTTTTGTACTGTCCCTTGATGCTTCAGTAAGCTTGATTCGGCTGCGCGAAACAGGTGCTTTTAAAGTATTTAAGTTCATTTCAGGATCTAAATACGTCGTTATATGGGCTCAAGTTCTAACACAAATAATGACAATGATTATGGCATGCCTTATATTCTCAGGATTTATAGGTATAATTTTCATAAGAAATCCCATTGAATTTGTAATGCTGATCTCAGTTGTACTTTTAGTCGTTCTAATTACAGCTTTACCTTTATCATTATTTTTTCTCAGCTTACTTCTCTTGCCAATAAAACAAGAATCATTAATTACAATATTAAACATAATTATACTATGTTTCTTTTTAATATCTGCAAACAACTTTAAACTTCCAGATAAATTCCAAATTATAATGCTTATTTTCAATCCATTAGAAGTCATACGACAAATCATTTTTGAGTTATCTAATGTAATCATTCAAACTTCAATTCCAGTACATTCATTCTTACTAACTATGTGTATATTGATTGTCTACTTGATTATAGGAGTATCTTCTATGCCATATATAAAAGTATCATCTATTACTCAGCGCACTTAAGTAAAGGAGTTTACAGCATGATAACGATAAATAATTTGAGTTATAAATACGAAAATTCCCCTCATTCTATACTAAAAAATATCTCAGTAACCTTTTCTTCTGGAGTCATTAATGTAGTGATTGGAAAAAATGGTGCTGGAAAAACAACACTTTTCGATATTTTAACTCGTCTAATTAGAACCGAAGGAAATATAGTCGGCTTGCCTTCTGATAAAGAGATTATTTACCAATTACAGGGTTTACTTTTTCCAACTACTTTAACTGGAAAAGATTTATTTCGTTTCTTTTTATACACTGATATTTCTAATAATTTAAAAATAAAAAATGAACCTTATATTGATGAACACATGAGTAAAAATGAAATCAACTTTATGCATCATATTTGGAATACTAAATACGGAAATATGTCTGTAGGTGAGCGTAGATACCTAAGCATACTAGCGATAACCTTAATTAAAAGGAAATTTTATATTTTTGATGAACCTACTTCTGGTGTAGATCCTGAAGCTCGAGTACGTGTCCTAAATAGAATTACAAAGCTAGCTAATGATCCTGAAAAGATAGTTTTGCTTTCAACCCACACACTACATGAGCTTAAAAACTATCCTTGTAAGTTGCATTTACTTCATCATGGCGTATTTGAGTTCCAGGGTTCTTACCAAGAATTTTTGGAATACTATGACAGTGATGATCCTGATATGGCATTCTACCATATGATTCACTCTGACTCTCACTAAATAGTTTTTATTTGTTCTTTATATGATCCAGTATCATATAATAAGCAAAATCTTTCTACATCCACATCCCATCAACAAAACAAAAACAAGTTCCTCATTCCCTAGGAACTTGTTTTTGTTTATTGATTTTATCAACTATGGAATCCCAATATCTTCCCAAAAAGAACTTTACGATCTTCCATGTAAACGTTATACTTAATAGTAGTGATCAATTTTGAAATCAAGTTTCATTCTACGAAACAACCATTCTGTATATACACGATTGTTTCTGTCAGATTGAATCTTTTTCAGCACTTCCATTTCTTACTGTAATTTGAAAGCCGTATTTCATTCAAGGAGGTTCATCTATGTCCGTTAAAGATTCATTTTCTGTTGGCCGTGAACTGAAAGTGAGAGACAAGAGTTACCGCTATTTCAGCCTTGAAGCGCTGAAAGAACAAGGTTTTACGAGTATCGACAAACTTCCATTCTCCATTCGCGTACTGCTTGAAGCAGCCGTTCGTCAATTCGACGGTCGTGCGATTACCGAGGAGCATGTGAAGCAACTCGCGGGATGGGCTGAAGGCCGCGAAGAGAAAGAAATTCCATTCATTCCTGCACGTATTGTATTGCAGGATTTTACTGGCGTACCGGTCGTTGTTGACCTCGCCGCTATGCGTGATTATGTGAAACGTCAGGGTGGCGATCCAAAACAGATCAATCCACTCGTACCGGTTGACCTCGTTATTGACCACTCCGTTATGGTCGATGCGTTTGGTAGCCCGGATGCACTTGAATATAATGTGAATGTTGAGTTTGAGCGTAACGAAGAGCGTTATCGTTTCCTGCGTTGGGCACAAACGGCATTTGATAACTTCCGCGCTGTGCCGCCTTCTACAGGTATCGTTCACCAGGTTAACCTGGAGTACCTTGCGTCTGTAGCAGCGACCAAAACGGTAGATGGCGAAACGCAAGTATTCCCTGATTCTCTCGTTGGTACAGACTCCCACACAACCATGATCAATGGTCTTGGTGTTGTTGGTTGGGGTGTTGGTGGTATCGAGGCAGAAGCAGGTATGCTCGGACAACCACTGTACTTCGTTATGCCTGAGGTTATCGGCTTCAAGCTGACAGGTAGCCTGAGCGAAGGCGCAACTGCGACTGACCTGGCACTGACAGTTACCGAAATGCTGCGTAAAAAAGGCGTTGTCGGCAAATTCGTCGAGTTCTATGGTCCAGGCCTTGCGAACATCAGTCTGGCTGACCGTGCAACGGTAGCGAACATGGCTCCAGAGTACGGCGCAACGATCGGTTTCTTCCCAGTTGACGAAGAAACACTGTTCTACATGCGTAGCACAGGTCGTTCTGATGAGCAAGTGGAACTGGTTGAGTCTTACTACAAAGCTCAAAACATGTTCCGCACATCCGAGACACCTGATCCAACATTCAGCGACGTGATCGAGCTGGATCTGGCTTCGGTTGTACCAAGTCTTGCAGGTCCGAAGCGTCCACAGGATCGCATCGAGCTGACAGACATGAAAACGAGCTACAACTCCGCAATCCGCACACCTGTGGAATCCGGTGGTTACGGCTTGTCCGATGCGAAGATCGCTGAGAAGGTTGCGGTTCAGCATCCAAACGGCAAGAAGAGCGAAATGAGCGCAGGCGCTGTTGTTATCGCCGCGATCACAAGCTGCACGAACACATCGAACCCAAGCGTTATGCTGGGTGCAGGTCTGCTCGCGAAAAAAGCGGTTGAGCGCGGACTGACCGTTCCAGGCTATGTGAAAACAAGTCTGACGCCAGGTTCCCTCGTCGTTACCGAGTATCTGCAAAAAGCAGGTGTGGATACGTACCTGGAGCAACTCGGCTTCTACCTTGCAGGCTACGGCTGTGCAACATGTATCGGTAACTCCGGTCCATTGCCAGACGAAGTGAGCCAGGCGATTGCGGATAACGATATGACGGTTGCTTCCGTTCTGTCTGGTAACCGTAACTTTGAAGGTCGCGTACATGCTCAGGTGAAAATGAACTATCTGGCTTCCCCGCCACTCGTTGTTGCTTACGCACTGGCAGGAACAGTAGACATCGACCTGGCTAACGACCCAATCGGTCACGACCAACAAGGTGAGCCGGTATATCTGAAAGATATCTGGCCAACCGCGAAAGAAATTCGGGATACCATCGCAATGTCGATCAATCCTGAAATGTTCCGTAGCCGCTACGAGAACGTATTTACAGCGAACAAACGTTGGAACGAAATCCCTGTACCTGAAGGCGAACTGTATGAGTGGGATGAGAAATCCACGTACATCCAGAACCCGCCATTCTTCCAGAACCTGGGCGATAGCCTGAACGATATCGAAGATATCCGCCATGCACGCGTACTGGCTCTGATGGGCGATTCCGTAACAACTGACCATATCTCTCCAGCAGGTAACATCTCCCCATCTTCACCAGCGGGTCAATACCTGAAAGAGAACAACGTCGATCGCAAAGACTTCAACTCCTACGGCTCCCGTCGTGGTAACCATGAAGTCATGATGCGTGGTACATTTGCCAACATCCGTATCCGTAACCAGGTGGCTCCGGGCACTGAGGGCGGCGTAACGAAATACCTGCCAACCGACGAAGTGATGTCCATCTACGATGCATCCATGCGTTACCAGGCGGAAGGCCAGAATCTGGTCGTTATCGCCGGTAAAGAGTATGGTACAGGTAGTTCCCGTGACTGGGCTGCGAAAGGTACATTCCTGCTCGGCGTCAAAGCCGTTATCGCAGAAAGCTTCGAGCGTATCCACCGTAGTAACCTGGTAGGTATGGGCGTACTGCCACTGCAATTCCAGGAAGGCTATAGCTGGAAACAGCTTGGTCTGAACGGTACAGAGGTATTCGATATCGTAGGTCTGAGCAACGATGTAACACCAGGTCAAACGCTGACCGTTACAGCGAAACGCGAAGATGGTACAACGTTCGAATTCCCAACAACCGCTCGTCTGGACAGCGCGGTAGACGTAGACTACTACCATAACGGTGGTATCCTGCAAACCGTTCTGCGTCAGATGATCCAGAACACGAACAAAGGTGAAACGGTTTAAGTCGTTTTGACTTTGCTTGAGTAAGATCAGTGAAATATGGAGGCTTACCCGGTGCAATGGTATTGTAATCTGGTAAGTGTTCGGATAAGTAAAATGAAGAGCCTGCCGCTCCTATTGGAGTAGGCAGGCTCTTTTCTTTTTGAATAAAGGTGCGTAGTTCGGTTATCTCTACCGTGCAGCTTATTTATGATCTATACGCTTTACCGATTACGCCGACGATAGCGATACACCCACAGCGCAATTCCTAGCCCTAGCAATATCACTAGCACCATGAAGGCATATAACCGATATCCATGTAGCCAGGCGTTACTTCCCATTTTCAACGGATAGCTTGTCGCCTGAGCATTTAATTGCGCCAGATCTGCTGCCGCTTTTGCATTACCGATTTGATCGTTGCCTGAACATAAATGGGTTAAAAGGGCACCGCGATCATCGTAAGCGGCATAGACTAGATAGCTTTTCCCCTTTTCAAATCCAAAGCCGCACGATGCGGAGTCCCGACTTGTCTCTACTGCCATTCGCTTATGTACCTGATCTGACCATGCTTGCTGCACATCAAAAGTCACTTCCTCTGCATTCCATTCGGATGAAAATAAGGCTGGGCGGATAGCCTTTACTTCGCCAGAGAACACAGCATCAGCATGCTTAAGCTTATCCGAAAAACTAGCGTCGCCGGCACAGCTACAGGCGGATGCTGGTTTGGCTCCAAGTGTGAAGGAACCGATTAAAATACATGCTAATACAGGCATAACAAGCCAGATCTTATACCTATGAAGTCGTTTCAGCTTCATCTACGAATACCTCCCTCGTTGATTTTGTATTTTCCTATTACAGCTACACTATTGCTCCTACTATATGATGAACACTTGAAAAGAGGATTATGTTTCTAGTTATTTATTTTTATTCCAATTTATTGAATCTATTCATTGTTGAATAATTGGTTAGTTGATTGGAGGAATCTTATATCTGGTTTCTAGCTGAATCTTTTTTATTGTCATACAAGTTACGCATGATCTGAACGATCTATCTTCTGTAAGGATGAATAATACTCGCTTTTTACTTTAACAAACGATGTTGCCCTAACCTAAATAACAAGCCCAAAAAGCCGAATAGAGCTACAGAGTATATACTCTGTAGCTCTATTCGGCTTTATCTCGTTTTATTGAGCTTTAATTAACTTTGTTTAAACGCACTCATCTGTATTCATTAATCAGCCTATTTCATCATGCGATCTTGCTTGTATAACTCGCTGAAAAGTTCATCTTACCGCAATTTAATCCCCATATCATGCGCCACTTCAATCAGGATCGGCGCATACTCATGCAGCTTGTCCATCGACAGACGACTCACTGGTCCAGATAATGATAGCGAAGCCCGCAATTGTCCTGCACTATCGAAGATTGGCACAGCCACGGCTGCCGCGCCTGGTTCACGTTCCTCATAGCTGGTCGAATACCCGCTCTGATGCACTTCATCCAATTGCTGGCGATACATATCCGGGTCGACATTAGGCGGCCATTCGGACATGCCTAGAATCTGCTCCCGCTCTTGCTCACTGGAAAAGGCAACCAGCACCTTACTAGATGCACCTACAGTTAGCGGCAGACGTGCGCCTACTGGAGCGACGCGGCGGATCGCCTGCGTGCTCTGAACCGCTTGAATACGCAGACGCTCAGCGCCATCTCGAATGTACAGACTGATCGTTTCGCCGAGACGGTCACGTAATTGCTCCATATCTGGCAGTAGCATTGTCGCTGGGTCATCGCTTTGCGATAAGTGCGTGGACAGCTCCCAGATTTTGATACCAAGGCGATATTTATCGGTGGCACTATTGCGTACGACAAAGCCTCGTTCTTCCAACGTTGCGAGCAGGCGATGCACGGTGCTTTTGTGCAGTCCAATTTCCGAAGCGATCTCGGTGAGTCCAAGGTCGCCAGACCGGGTAAAACAAAGTAGTATATCAAGTGCGCGCTCCACAGCACGCACCGTTAATTTGCGATCTTCCATCTGATTCGCCTCCACTGGCTGCATACGGGATGACAGCCGTTCTATGCTGCGATTGCTTTTCACTTTAGTTTCACGGAATGAAACCTGGTTACATAAATTATATCGAAGTGATGTGTAAACGTAAAGCAAAATAGACCGATAATGGTAGTATGGATTTTGTGCTTGGCGCTGGATACCGTCTCAGGTCAGTGATACAATGATTTATTATGAAAACGGCTTGTTCGATTGCTGAATATTGCCGTGTGCTCTATGTATTTACCAATTTTTTTCATTTTCAGGAGGGGCCTTATTCCGATGTCCACAACTGCCGAACGTAACAACAGGACCCCATCTTCTCAGCCGGACGAAACGCCGATTATGCTAACAAGGCAATTACGCTTTAAGCATATTATTGTCGCTTTTTTATTGTCTATCGTATTCTTCTTTTTATTCTGTTTTGTGGCGTTGCATGCATATATCGCCTGGGTGCTGTCCTATCCGACGGTCGCCAATGTGTACTCCAATCCGATGCAAGCCAAAAACATGCCGTACGAGGACATTTCTTTTCCTGCCCGAGATGGCAGCCGGATGATGCAAGGATGGTATATTCCTGCCGAAACAAAATCAAATAAAACGATTATTTTCAGCCATGGCTATGGTGCCAATCGTGAAGAAACCTGGATTCCGATGTACGATCTGGCTCATTTTGCCCACAAATTAGATTTTAACGTGATTATGTTCGACTATGGATTCGCGTCCAAAACGAACAAGGAAGTCGCCACGGGTGGTAAAAAAGAATCACAGCAGCTACTTGGCGCGATTGATCTCGCCAAACAGCGTGGTGCCAAGGAGCTGGTCGTATGGGGCTTCTCGATGGGTGCAGGAACCGCACTACAAGCAGGGCTACAGACCAATGAGGTCAATGCGATGATTCTGGACAGTACGTTCCTGCTAGAGCCAGATACACTCTACTACAATATTCGCCAGCAGCTCGATCTGCCACAGCATCCCACAATTGAGATTATGGAAATGCTGCTCCCGATCGTAAACGGAACGAGCTTGAACCAGATTCCGTATCCGCAAGTGAAAAAGGAAGATTATCCGTTCCCGATCTTCTTTATCCATGGTACGCAGGACAACAAGGCACCGTACCAGATCGCCGAGCTGCTCGCCGCGAACCAGACGAATCCGAATTCCGAGCTCTGGGTTATCCCTGGCGCTCACCATGAACTGGAATTCCGCGAACATCCGCGAGAGTATCTGCGTAACGTCTCTAACTTCCTCAGCAATATTAATCTGGCGGCTGCGGACGATGTGAAGAATGAGCCGATGCTTAATGACAACAGTGGAGGCTCGACAACCAACTCCTCGCCAATTCCTGCTTCGGAAGCGGGCAAGAAGGATAACGGCTCCGGTCTGGATAAAGAAAGTGATAAGAACCCTGATCCGGATCTGGACAATACTACAAACGGCACGAATAGCGGTGGTACGGGTAGTAATGATACCACTTCAAATGGTGGGAATGCTGGTAGTACGAAGAACAGTAGTTCAAATACAAATAGTTCAAGTAATGAGAAGACGTCTTCGACGACTGATCTAACGCAGAGTAGTAAATAATAAGCAATGTAGGAAGCCCGTAACCGATCTGTGTTCGCAGATATGGTTATGGGCTTTTTGATATTTGCACTATTGCCAGTCGTCCGTTTGCTCTTCGGTTCTCTGGGCTCATCGTATTTAATATGCTTCATTTCAAGATGTAAGTAACTTATAAATTACCGACATTGATTATATGCCCATCTGTCTTTCCTCACCCTGCATACAAACAAAGAAGGCGCTCTTTTCCAAAATCGGAAAGGGCGCCTTCTCTGTTATTCCATAGATGTTCCATCGTATGCTATGGGATCTTGCTGTATATGTCGTATTCGGCTGCAGATCACGTCGTTCGAAGGCGTACACATCAGCCTTTCCGATCTACTCTGCGATTGCGGACGATTGCATGTGAATGAAAAATAGCTCATATCGAGATCATGTATGTTTTAGTTAGATGAATGGTCTTCCTTTCAGGAAGTACGTTTTAACTCCATAGGGGAAGCATTCATATGCTCAGGTGTATCGGCACATTTTGCACAATGGCCGTGTAATACATATTTAACGTGCTCTAATACGTTCTCAATCTCATGTCCGCACTTGTTACATACGACAAAATGTTTGCTCTGGTATGTGTTGTTCATGTTGTCCTCACCTTTGTCTACAGAATGGGGGGATCATGTTTACGATCATCCTGCCCATCTAGTATTAACCCTGTACACGAGAAGTTAATCATGTAACATCGTACAAAGCGAATAATTATTTTAAACATTCGATTTCTTTTAACAGTAAGGATATTAATTGTCATAACATGTTTATTGCTTATCAAGCGTAGTCATTCGATCCATATCACAACCTAGTATCCCCTAAAATTGTAAGCGTTATCCTAAATGACTTACATATACAGTGTCTGTCTAAGCAGATCGAATCTGATTTTAGCGTAATGTACGATCAATGATATGCTCAAGCCAGCTCCAAGGTAGTAAGCGTCTTGCGATTACGAGTACCCCGGTTCCCCGCCCAACAGCATAACGCAATCGTGGACGACGCTTGTTCACCAGTCGTCCGATCAGCTGTGCTACCTGCTGTGGATCTGGAGCATGGACGGCGCTTTGACGTGAGTATTTTAGCACGGCTTCTAAATGATCGGTATATGGCGAATCCTCAGCCGTATGAATACTTGCCAGCCCCTTATTCCAAATGGCTGTGCGATACGCTCCTGGCTCGACCAGCACCACACGCACACCGAAGCGTGCCATCTCCTGACGCAGACTTTCGCTAAATCCCTCGATTGCGAACTTGGAGGTCGCATATGGCGCATAACCAGGAAAAGCGGCGATGCCACTAATGCTGCTCATATTGATGATAAGTCCGCTACGCTGTCTGCGCATGATCGGTAGCACGGCACGTGTCACAGCAATCACGCCAAACACATTCGTTTCGAGCTGCGAACGCCATGCACTCATCGGCACATGCTCGACAAAGCCACCTACCGCATAGCCCGCATTGTTAATCAGCACATCTAATCGTCCATATTGCTGCAATACAGCTGTAATCGCTGGCGCAATCGTCGCCTCTCCATTCACGTCCAGTTGCACATACTGAATCTGCTTCTGTAGCCCTTCTTGCACGGCTTGATCTTCCAGTTCCTGCCGACGAGATAGGTCACGCATCGTAGCGATTACCTGCCAGCCTTGCCGAGCGAGTACAAGAGCAATGAGCATGCCGAACCCGCTGGAGCTTCCGGTTATGAGCGCTATTCGTTGATCTGAACTGGCTCGCTCAGATGCTTCATGGGCTACTTGAGTTTGCCTGGAATGACTTGCTTTTGCCATTGTGGTGCCTCCCTTCTGTTCTGATCGAGTATCGTTATAGCTTCATTTTCCCCGTGTTATCACCACTCCAATTGCGAGTCAAATCAAACCCTGTGCTCCGGTCACTTACAGCTTCATCTTTTGAATAAGCGGTACACCGATGCGGTATAGCAGCAGCTCTAATAACCACCATCCACCTCGGATTGCCAAGGAGCCCCCACGATCATACACAGCAGATACTTCCAGCGTTCCATAGGCTCCGCGATTACGCTTGAACTGCCCGACTCCTGAGCTTTCATGTAGTAGTTGTCCACGCGCGGCAGATAGATCAATCAGCATCACGGATAGCATGCGGTACAATCCCGTTTCTGCAGGGAGCGATGTATCATAGCCGAATAATGGCGTGGTCATGACTGCATCTCGTCCGAAAAAGCCAAGTACAGCATCCAGCCGCCCATTTCGTCGTAAACCATAAATATTCAATAGACGCTCCTGCAAAGCTATTCGGAAAAATTGTTCAGTAAACTGTGGATTATGACTGGAATACTTGTCGATATACAACATCTGATACAGCTCAGCAATACGCGGAATATCTTGTTCTTCGATCTCATCTGGCGCTACAACCTCATATTCCCCGTTGTCGATCAGACGACGATCTCGCTTAATGACCCATCGCGTCCGTGAAGTCACACCTGTCTGATGATCGAACAGATAGATCTGCCGGCTTGGAATTAGCCTGCAGCCTGCCTGCTGAAGCGTCTTTTGTATGATCGGCGTAGTCACTTCATTGAGCGAGCGCCAGATGACCACATGTCCTGAATAACGTGTACAGACCGCATTATGAACCGCTTGCACCTGTTCGGCGGTCAGTTGAGTATATAGATTAGTAGAGACGAGCCAGTTATTAATTTGCACAACTCGGTTAAAATGAATACCTCGCAAATAGCGCCCGATCCCTCGTAACAGCACAGCCAGTGCTCGCTCAAGCCGTGGTTGTTCCAGCATCACAAGCTCTTCCTCCGCATAAGACACATAATGCGTATAGGGAGAGCAGACATACGAGTTCGTATACTCTGCTTCATTCACCGTTATAGGCAGCGGAATACCGTCCACGGTTAGAATCCGCAGCTCAGTATGCACGTTGGATACATATGGCGTCACTCCGTGTGCAAGCATCGGATACAGATATCGCTTCGCATAGCGCCCATACTCATCGTTCGGCCACACCATGTCATCTAGCTGTGCCGAGCTATACCATTCTACGATCGCCATCGGGCTTCCATCTCCTCTCCACCCGTCTTAGCTTCACTGGTCCCGGCTCAAAATCATATTCGCCAAATCGAATTGCTGGCATGATCCCCTCCAACCCCGCACATAGCTGTTTGATTCGCTCGCGAATCTGAGCCTCTACTGCTGAACGTGCCTCCGCATCGCTCAGACGATACCTGATTTCCAGTCGATCAGTATCATGCTGCACCACCTGATAATGTTCAATCTGCGGCGAAGACGCGATCACGGCGCGCGTGACCAGATCAGGGAACAGTGGAATTAGCCGACCCTCCTGCTGCTCGTCCTCCTCCTGAATCTCTCGAATATACAAAATATCATCGCAACGCCCTTCGATCCGCTCAACCGCTGTAAAAGGCGAGCCACACGCACATGGCTGCTCTGCCAGTGTCAAAATATCATTTAGACGATAGCGAATAATCGGCTGAGCCCTGCGCGAAAAGTCCGTAATAATCGGTACGAATCGCCGCTTCTGCTCATCCAGATACTCACGATCTATATGTACAATATCCTCATTTAAATGTAGCGTGCCATGCTCACAGGTCGCTCCCAGAAACCCTTCGGTACATTGATACACCTGATGTACACGCTGCTGAAATGCTCCTTCGATCCGTTCGCGATCCAGTGGATCAAGCACCTCGGCTACCGATACAATCCGCCACGGCTTCACCGTTAATCTACCCTCATGCGCAGCATCTGCCAGCAGACGAAGTAAGGACGCTGGCGCTACCCAGATATCCGGTCGCTCCCGCTCCAATACGGCCAGATGCTGATCCATCGGCACGATCAGATCAAAATAACGAAATTCGATCTTCCCTTTGCGCACCGCTTCATACAGATTGCTATTCGCGCGCAGGAAAAAAGAAATTCGATGGGGCTGACGCAAATGACCCGCTAGCAGCTTGGCAAGCACCGTACCTGTCCACGCATCCTGCTCCTGTGGACTCACGAGAAATAGCCCCCGATTACCCGACGTTCCCGAGGATAACCCGACTGTAACTCCATGCAGCTTCGGCTCAAAGTCACGGCTCTGTTCTGCTTCAAGGGCAGCGTTCAGTGCTTCGTTTCGCGACAACCGAACCGTATTCAGTTCATCAAAATGATCCATCATAATGCCCTTGTCGATCATCGGGAATCGACGCCAGTTCTGATCCGTATGCCCTTGCCACCAGGAGCGGTAAAAGGAAGAATGCTGACGCACCCATTTCAGATGACGCAGGATCTGCCGTTCTTGCCAACGCTCAAGTCCCGCTCGCTCCGACCAGCGGCGCGCCAGCAGACGAGTGCGCGAGTAGTGATACAATATGCGTAATAGTTGACTCATTCGTGCCACTCTCCCCCCCATGCTTGAAGCGCCTCCGGACAATGCGTCGGTACAATTCGCAGCTGGGGATGACGAAGATGCCAGCTTCTTAGCCTCTGCATCTGATATTGATACTGCTGACGATCGGACATAATGAGTCCGGCCAGTGGATGAGGCTTGCGATCCTCCATAAAAGCACGACTCAACCAGACCGTATCCGCACAAAGGAAATACTCCTGCTCTCCCGCCACTACCAGCAACCCGATCATCCCTTCCGCATGTCCAGATACATCCATCGCCAGGATACTCCCATCACCAAATAGATCGTGGCAAGTGGCTTGGTGCTCTTGGGAATGACTTTTCCCAGCACGCTTGCCCCAGCTCCCCGGCTCATATCGTACATTCAGATCACTTCTCGTAAACGGCAATGACCTCTTTTCAAAATCATCCGGTAACAACCCTGGCAAAAAGGCAGCACGTACCGCCCGTATCGACTTCAATTCACGTACCGCGTCATATGCCTCTTGCAAATATATAAATTGCGCTCCAGGAAAATCCCGTACTGCAGCAATATGATCCCCATGAAAATGAGACAAAATCACATAGCGAATCTCCTCTGCCGCTACCCCGGCTTGCTGTAACTGCTGTAACACATGATCCTGCTCACGATACACTACTGGTGTCATATGCCGATAAATCAATGCTGGCATCGACGCCGTTTCTTGAAAAAAGCGCTGACTATATCCCGTATCAAATAAAATTACACCATGCTGGGGATGGCGAATACAGGCAAATCCCGCTGGAAATGCCACGGGTCGCAAGCTCCCGCCACGGATCGTCAAAAACTCTGGGTGTGTACAATACCCTGCCGCTCCCAGCCAGAGCGATATCGGTGTTCGGCTTTGCATTCCTGTCTCCTCCTCCCGCATGGCATCATTATCCACGCTATTTGCTGTCTGCTTAGATCATCTTGTAAAAGGGCAATCGCTCTTTACTCTGTTCTTCTGTTGATAGAAAGTCGAGTGTGACCCTAACGCTAACGATCCATCCAAGTCTCCCTATATCTTCCGTTCTTTTACACCTGGCTCTACAATCTTACGCTCCTCCTGCCACCAATCGGCAAACTGCCTTAATCCCTGCTCTACCGTCACCGTTGGCATATACCCAAGCTCTCGTTGCGCTTTGCTAATATCAAGTGTATGCGGCACTGCAATTGATCCAACCGTATAGCGCGTGAGCGCGGGTTCACCTCGAAGCGGTAATAGACGATAAGTAGCTTCCATCATCGCAGCAATGTTGTAGGCAGCCCGGTAGGGAACATCGCGCGTACGAAGGGGAATATCCAGCTTCTCAAATAATCGCCCTACTAACTCTCGAAAAGGTAATGCTTCGCCATTTGAAATATTATAGATTTGTCCTAGCGTCGTCTCTGGCGAATCGCAGCATTGTACCATCACCTGTAGCAGATTATCCACACAGGTCAGATCAATCTCAGCTGTACCGCCATTTAACATCGGCACACCAGACTTCTCGCTTGCACGTAGCAATCTTGGTAACAGCGCCTGTTCCTCTGGTCCAAAGATCGCCCTCGGACGCAGCATAATAACAGGCAAGCGATCTTCCTGCCAGCGCTGCTCTAACCACTGTTCCGCCATTCGCTTTGTCGCGGCATAATGATTCGCAAAACGAGTCGGAAGCGGATCGCTCTCCTTAATGCCATAGCGCGGCTTATAATCAAAATAGATACTTGGCGTCGATACATGAATCAGACGCTGTACATCACTGCGCTTGCAGCCCTCAGCTACATGCTGCACGCCTTCTACATTACTCCCGTAAAAATCACTGTACCGCCCCCATGGTGAGGACAACGCACCACAGTGAAACACGAACTCTTGCCCACAGCATGCGCCGAGAATGAGCTCACGATCTCGCAAATCCGCAGCTACAAAGCGAATCCCTTCCGCCATCAGCTGTCGTCCTGCCTGTTCATTTCGTCCAGTTGCGGTCACATCCCAGCCTAGTCGATTCAAATACCGTGCCAGATGTCCGCCCAGAAAGCCAGTCGCTCCGGTAACCAGTGCTTTATTCATATGTCGTCCACCTCCGTTCGTCCATTCCATTCGATATCATGGGTGAGCGCCTCCACGATAGATAAATGCTCCCGACGACTAATGCGCCATGCTGTCCATAAAAGGCGAAGCTGTCCGTACGCAGGCATGGGATCATTGCGGCGATAGACGGCATCCCGCGTACCTCGTAAGGACTGGCGCCACTGTGACCATTGTTGTCTGTTCCAGCGTCTACCGATTCCACTTACCAGCATAGGCAAGGTGAGCATAACGCGTCTACCTGGCTGGGGCTGTATGATCTGATCGGAGGCTACAAGTGAATCCGGATCAAAGAGCGCCTGCTCCAACCCATCCTCTGGTCTGAACAAATGCACACCGCTCGTCGCACGAGGATTGCATTCTAACGGATATAGCGTCCCGGTGTGTGCCTGTTCAATCAGATCGAAGCTAAGCTGACCGCTAAATCGGCTCGATCTTCCCTCGGCTACATGTGAAGATAGACCTGAACCTGTCGATTGACGACCATTCCAGCTCTGTACAAGTGTCTGTACCCATGCCAGTGTATCCGGTCGTTCTAATGCTTCAAAATGCACACTTGCACCTGCTCGGCTATTGCGATACCGACACCGATACGTCGTATGCGCCACGATCACGCCTTCGTGCACAATGCTATATGTACATAATTGCTCTCCACTTATAAATTGCTGTGCGATCCATGGTTGTTGCGGTGACAGTGTATATGGTGCAGGCGCGTTCAACGAACTCATTTCATTCCATTGACGTGCTGAACTACCCTCTTTAACCGCGATCCGCGTTTCAACCAATGGTTCTAGCTCTCGCATCAACATTGACCCTCGCACGGTGAATTCCGGTTGCTCCAAACTCCCTGTACCTTCGCTTTTGCCAGACTCTTTCCCCTGAACCTGGTCTACTTCAGAATCAGACCGATACGCATCCTGCTTCTCCATCCAGTCCTGCGGTGGTAACCACACCTGAGAGGCGAACCGCGAATACGCAGGCTTTAGCACCATCGCCATCCCATTTTCCCGTGCATCACGCTGGATGTCGATCCATTGCTGTGCACTCGTCAACAACATCGTATCCGGCACGGCAAGCCCTGCGCTACGAACAAGCTCGATAAAGTCGCCTTTATGATGTAACCGATGTAACTGCTCCAGCGTAGGCGATAGCACAGCTACATGCCGCTCTAACTGCTCCAACCCGCCTGCAATATGGAAAATCTCCTCACAGGTCGGCAGCAACAGATTGATTTGCTCATCTTGAACAATACGCTCCAGCTCTGCCATAAAGGCAACTGGCTGCCGCCGCGGCGCAGGTACGGTATAACTCTTACGTACACTTTTCGAATATCGACACAACGGAGTCGGAAAGCTCTCTGCCACATACACCTCATGTCCAGCAGCATGTAGTAATCGGCACCATTCCAGCGCGACGGGCGCACGACCACCAGTGATCAGAATACGCTTGGTTTGCCGCTTAGTAGTCAAGCACCATGCCTCCCAGTGTGAGCCCTGCCGCTGTACCAAGCAACATGATACGATCACCGCGCTGAATCCGATTTTGTACAATCGCCTCATGCAGTCCCATCGGAATCGACGCAGCGATCGTATTACCATGATTCGGTGTAATATTCATGAATTTCTGTTCTTTAATGCCTAGCTTTCGGCGCATCAGACGCATTGCCATCGCGCTACCTTGATGCGGAATGACCAGCTGTACATCACTCATCTTGGTAGCCGCTCCGCCAAGTAATTCATCCATAAAGTCCGGCAATAGACGAGACGCCATTTTATAGATCGCCGTACCATCCATTTGAAATAAAAACGATCGTTCCGACGGCTGCTCCCGCTCTGGCGGAAATCGTGTACCACCGCCCGGAATTTCTGAATAACGTGCTCCACGACTGTAGGTATGAAGCGAAGTATGTATAATAGCTGAAGCTTCATCTGGTTCCGCGGCACCGATTACGACAGCCGCTGCTCCGTCACCAAATAAGACTGCACTTTCTTTTTGACTCCAATCCAGACCTGCGGAAGCTACCTCACTTGCTACTAATAGCACGCGGCGATAACGCCCAGCAGCTACCATATACGACATCGTGTCGAGTCCGACTAAAAAGCTAAGACATGTCGCATCCATATCAAATACCGGTACCCCCGAATCCTGTGCGCCTAGCGCCTGCTGAATAAAGGAGGCTGTACTCGGCAGGGGCTGCTCCTTTGTTCCGCTGGTACACACCATACAATCTATATCGCTAAAGGTTAATCCTGCCGCTTGCAGTGCCATCTGCGCTGCTTCCGCTCCCATCGAAGAAGCGGTCTCACCTTCACTCACATAGTAGCGCGTACCGACACCGCCAGCTTTCGCTGCCCAGCCAGACTTCACGCCAAGACGATGATCGACATCTGCATCGGTGAACGCCAGTTGCGGCATGTACTTGCCTGTCCCCAAAATTTTCACTTTACGATACTGCATATCCATCCCTCTAATCTATAATGTACTTGGTCTCAATCATCATATCGACTGCGCAGTTCTTGCATAGTCTGCTGTACCTCATCCATAGGTAACACGCCATCTGTAGATTGAAGTGTAGCTGGCTTGCCACCGTGGAGCAGTTTTTGCAGCTCTAGCATGTAATCTGAAACTGTCGGTACGCCAGCCAATTCATTCAAGCCACCCATCGTTTCTGGACGCACGATCGGATAATTTTTATCCTGATCCTCCTCGCTAGTCGCCAGATCATAAAATCTCTTAATCTGTGCACCCAGCTCTTCTCCGTTCCCCTCCACAATAACAAAAGCCGTAATCATATACGCCTTCGCCTGACGACGCTGCGCGATACCGCAAAACTTTCGCCCCTTTATACTAATATCATAATCCCCCGGACAAAAAGCACCTTCCACCTCACCTGTATGCACATGAACGCTCCACGGATGAACAGCGCGGCTAATCCATTCCGCCATAAAACGGAAGTCGTCGTGAATATTAATACGTTGTTTGGGATTAGGCAACATAATCGACAGATTGAGAATACCCGGTGTCAGCGGTACAGCCGCACCTCCTGAAGCTCGGACAGCAACTGAAGTACCTTCTGCGCGAAACTGCTCCATGGCTTCTACCGCCCCACTTAATCGTCGATCCCGCAGCCCGATCGTCATTGCATCTTCATGCGTCCACATATGAATCACAGGCGGATGACCCTGGCCTACGCGTCTACACATCAGTTCCTCCCAAGCCATCGGCTCCAAAATCGACACCTCGCGCCCCAGTAATGGAGTTGTATACCACACTGCCTGATCCAATCCTTCCGGTATAAATGACATGCCTGTTCCTTGCCCGCCTTGATTGGTTTGCTCCATCGTCATGTCGATGCCACCTGCCCTTTTGCTTGTTCTTGTACGATTGTTACCAGGGTATAATTGCTGCCCTACAACAGTAATCCTATATATAGTAACGTGTGAAATTAGAGATTCATTCCCTGCCGTTATCATTTCTTCTAAGCGTTTGGAATTATAGACGCGATGTGAAATGAGAAAAGGATTTTTGCGAAGCAAAGTATCCACACTATATTTCGATCAAGCTTCTATAATGATGCCTTTAATAACGCTTTTTCTATACGATCAGTCTGTTTATTATACCAGTTTTTATGATGTTTTTTTTATAAGGATGTGATGATTGTTATTACGCATTTGGAAGTGAATTGGTGACGTCAAGATTACATGACTACGTGGTAAAAGATGAACGATTATCTAGATGCGGGGTCTATCTATTTTGGCATATACTTTTATACGATGTTCTGGTACATTTTATATCATGATATCCGTAATTTATTGAAATAAATCATTTTTAAGATTTATTATGTACTATTATGTAACACTTAATTCTCTAGATTTCATTAATCTAATATTTTTGATCTATAAAAAGTGCATTTCAACTAATAGTAGTTATATATATGTCAAATTTCCTATCTAACAATCATCTATAAGCTAGATCTTGGTGACTTCTATTCACAATAAATGAAGGATCGAATCAGAATTTAATTGCTCCACTACTTCAAGAGCAATATATGCTAAGTAGCACAATGATAATGAAATAGGATTCGCATCCGTAATCATTTTAAAATGTGGCTAGATCAGGTGCAAATTAGTGTGTGAGATTCAATAGCCCCACCCACATGACATATGATCTATCTACAAGCTAGCCCTTTATTTTCAATAAAGAAAGGACTCATCTATGAATCATCCACCTGCTCCGAACGAGTACATTCAAGTTGACCATTCGCCTGAAAGAGCTATTGCCTTCATGGATATGGATCAGCTCTGGCTACCATTACGACAGGCTATTCATGACAAAATCATCCCAGGTGCAGTTGCCGCTGTCAGCTATCGTGGTCAGCAGATTCAATATGCCGCTGGTTGGGCAGTCGATACTCCCAATCTTCGTGTTCCTACCCGTATAGATACAATCTACGATTGTGCCTCGCTCACCAAGGTTGCCGTCACCTTACCGTTAATCCTGATCTTAGTGAATGGCGGCATCATCGGATTGGACGATAACGTATCACGATACGTGCCTGAGCTTATACAGCCAGCTCATTCGGACATCACCATTCGGCAATTACTTGCACATACATCAGGCTTCCCAGCTACGATCGACTCATATATCCACGGTTGGACGATCAATGAAACGATGGGGCAGATCAGTCAGCTACAGCTTCAATATACGCCTGGCACAGGACGTATATATAGCGATATCGGATTCATCCTGTTAGGCTGGTTATTTGAAAAAGTCAGTGGCATCTCACTGGAACAAGGCGCTCAGCGATGGCTCTGGCAACCGCTAGGAATGAAGGACAGCAGGTTCAATCCACCTGAAACGCTTATTCCACGCATCGCCGCAACTGAATATGATGAGAGCCTTGCAGATTGGTTACGCGGTACGGTACATGATGAAAATGCACGTCAGTTCGGCGGTATGGCAGGTCATGCCGGATGGTTCGCTACAGCACAGGATGTACTTACCTATGGACAAAGCTGGCTAGCCGCTATTCATCGTGAATCAGCGGGCAAGCTCGAATCGGCAAAATTCCCCTTCGAGCAAGCGCGGCCTTTCTCCTCTGCAAGCTTACAGACAGAAGACTTGCTAACCGAACGTTCTCCTATTCACGTCGCAAGCTCGGCGATTCGCAGACAAACGCCTGAACTGCCAGGTATACACAGAGGCTTAGGCTGGGTTCTACACAGTGACGAGCAGGATGTAGCGGGGCAGTTATTATCTCCAGCTACCTTCGGTCATACTGGATTTACAGGTACGAGCTTGTACGTAGACCCGGAGCAGCAGCTTGTCATCGTATTACTGACCAATCGAGTGCATTATGGACGACAGCAATCCATCCAGCAGTTGCGGCGAGACTTTCACAACGCTGTAGCTGAGCATATAGCGACAAAAGGTACATTATATTAATGCCTGCTTGATGCGAGTGTTGGGCATGTATTTTATAATCAAAGGGGCCATGAGTATGAACGGAGGATTAGTCCGGTTACGGGAAATTATTCAGACGATCACTCCGTCTGAGCGTAAGGTAGCCAGCTTTATTTTAGAAAAGCCAGAGCGACTCGTCGGCATGTCGGTGGCACAGCTTGCCGAGCAAAGCGGCGGGAGTCAGGCAGCAGTGATTCGGTTATGCAAGTCCGCTGGCTTCAAAGGCTATCAGGAGCTCATGCTCAAAGTAGCTGGCGATCTACAGGAGGAACGCCAGCCTTACTCCGGGTATCAGGAGATTCAGCCGAACGATTCGATTGACCAGCTGATCGACCATATCTCCGCTAACAATATTCAGTCGATTCGCGATACAATCAAAATTCTGGATGCTACAGCTGTGAAGCAAGCGATTGATGCTCTGCTATCGGCACAGCGCATTTTCTTCTTCGGTATGGGAATCTCCAACTTAATCGCGGCTGATGCCCAGCATAAATTTCTAAGGATTAATCGTCCATGTTTTGCTTTTTCCGATGCTGATCTGCAATTAATCTCTTCCGTCATGCTCACCGCGCAGGATGTAGTAGTAGGCATCTCTTATTCTGGACAGACACCCGTTACCGCCGAATGTATGCGTGTCGCAAGAGAAGCTGGAGCATGCACGATTTCGCTGACTCGCTATGGTAATACACCGATCAGCAATCTTGCGGATATCGCTCTACACACATCTTCCACCGAAAGTCCCCTACGTAGCGGAGCGACCTCCTCTCGGATCGCCCAGCTCAATGTGATCGACATTCTATACCTGGGCATAGCGAGCCGTGATTACGAGCGTTCCTTGAACTCATTGGAAAAGACGCATAATATCATTCGCCGTAGTCGACGGTAATCCGTTATGTATAGCACATCTATAGTACATCGTCTCTAACATAGACATCGCTACCCGGCAGGCGTGCTCTAATACAAGGCTACTACGCTTGAACATACCACATAGAAAGAAAAACAAGGCATATCCGCCATCCTGTACCGAGTACGTACAGATGATAGATATGCCTTGTTGCTATACCAATGGCTATTAGATTTATTCATGTACGTATTGCTTATTCATACACACCAAAACGCTGAATAATCTCCTTAATCTTGGCACGTACGATCAGATCGGAATTGTTGCGATTGTGCATAATGAGGCAAACCTGTCTAACAAAATCGGTTTTCTGCTCCTCAGTCATCTGTTCTAAACTTTGATCGAGCAATTCACGAAATTCCATATGCTTCCCCTCCATACTCTCAATCATGCCATCCTCCATCTTCAGGAATGGACACAAAATCAGCGATATGTTACCCAGTTATCTGATTCAACCGGAAAATGCTACTTGCTGAACAGTCTAATACAAACAGTCGTATAGAAGCAACTATATGGATCACGATGGGATGAATTTGTTAGGCTTAGAGCTATCCATTCGTATCTAATCAAACAAGGAAAAGCCGGCAGATTTACAAATGCCAGCTTTTCCTTGTCTACGATCTTCTAAACTTCATCATCCCATTTACCATAAGGGGACTCCATTGCCATTTCATATCCGATCCACTCAAGCACGGGTTAGTCTTCAAAGTCAGGATAAACACCTATAGCGCAAATAATATGATTAATCCCCACGTAAGGCTGCACGTTATTATGTGGTTGTCCGCTACCTAGAACATCTATCGTTGCGGGATGCAGCTGTACATTAGGTGTTGGCGTATACGCAGAAACGCTAACTGTTCTAGGACTATTCGCCCACATCTTATCCTTTGGCTCAGCTCCATCAGCTGCATTTAACACTTGAGGAAGATGCTGATGCGAAGGTATCTGACTTGTCCCCAGTGTTACAGTCGTTGTACCACCAGTACTCGCAAAAGCACGTGCAGTTAGTCCCGTACCTTGTCCTCTATGCAAAGGTGCCTTCCCTCTCAGATCAGGCAGGTTAAAAGTAGTCCCCCCCGGCTTACCGCCAAACTGATTGCCTAGAAGAGCATACAGTGCCTGATACTGTTGAACACTAACTTCTTGCCCATTACAAAACAACCAATCTTGAGGGGCATAATTACCTGCAAATAAACGAATCTCACCAATAAAAGGATCCATCGCTCATACCTTCCTTTCGTGATATAAGATGATTAAAAGGGACGCGGAGGATACAGCCCTGTAGTTGCAATACAGTAACTAAACGTCAGATAAGGCTGCATGTTATTATGTGCCACATTACTTCCTGCATTAGCAAGTGCTCCCGTAGCCATTGCTGCATTAGGAGGTGTTGTCGTAGAGTACGAATTCACGGTTCCTGTCGCTGCCATCACATTATTGGTTGCAACTTTAACGGTTCCCGTAGCATTACTAGCATATAATGTATGATTATGCGGCGGAGTTTCATTGGCTGTAAGCGCATGAGCCGCTTCTCCAGCAGATTGTCCGAGAGTAATCCCTCCACCCGGATGAATAGGAACTCGCCCTCGCAAATCCGGAACAGCAAAGTCTACTTTTCCATCTCCACCATAAGTATTTGTTAAAAGAGAGAACAAAGCCTGATTCGATTGAATAGATAATTTTTGTCCATTGCAAGGAATCCATCCCGAAGGAATCGTTCCAAAAGCAAATATTCTAATCTCACCGACAAATGGTTCTGCCATGTAACGTCAGCTCCTATCTAATATATTATGAAGACGTAGGGAAAATTCCCTGCAAGGCAATTATAAAAACAATAGTCAAATATGGCATGACATTATTATGTGCGTCACTTCCACCTGTAAAAGACACACTCTGACTACTCATGCTTGTAACTGCTGTAGTACTAGCAGATGTCGCCGCATACATATTGACTGTCGATGTTGCGAGAAAGGTCGTAGCCGTTGGCGTAGGTGTTGTTGCTGAACCCGGACCACTTACTACACGTACGGTATGCGTATGCGTAGGTAATTCAGAGACTGCCACCTTTACTGTCTCACTTCCCCCAGCATTACCACGATTATAAGTAGGACCTCCAGGCGTCAATGTACCATTATGAATCGGCAAGCGTCCACGCAAGTCCGGCAAAGCAAAGTTAGTTCTACCATCTCCACCATACGTAGTGCCAAGCAATGTAAACAAAGCCTCATTACCTTGAATCGGCAATATTGCCCCATCACAAAAGGCCCAGCCCTTAGGAACCTTCACTCCCGCTCCGCCTGTAAACATACGAATCTCACCGATATACTGATCGCTCATCGTATAAACTCCCTTCTGTTCAGCTTATTCAACTTAAAATGGATGTCGTTCATTTGTGTTGTCTAACTGAATACCTGGGCTTTGATACGTGCTTTGGGATGTTCGTAGCAACGCATTCCGCCGGCCTCTCCCCCTCTCCAGGCATCTGCTTATGGTCGTTGCCACTGCATCACAATATAAGGTGGTGATTCTGCCTGTTCCGTGAAGCCAAGCTTGCGATAGAGCTCCCTTGCAGGGTTATTCTCTGCCACTTGTAGCCTAATGCACGATGCGGTCTCTTGTAGCTGCTGCAATATAGATGTGCCATAGCCCTGATTGCGGAAGTCTGGCAATAACGCAACAAAGATCAATCGGACGCCGTCCTCCTGACGATCTGTAATGAGGTATCCTGCCTGTCTACCCTCAATCTCAATGATCTGATGATTTGCAGATGGATATTGACTTTGATAAGACATCTGTTGTGCACGAAACTGCATATGTATCAGCATATCGAGCTGTTCTTCGGGCATGTTCATCGGGATAAATTGCTCCATCCGCGTGCTTTTAAACACGTCCAATACAAAAATAGTATCTTGTTCTGTGACTTCGGTGAATACGAGCATAGGGTACCCCCATTTCCCGTGATCAAGTTTATGTAATGTACATCTATGTCCGGTCTGTTCGATCAGGTTGGATGCTGTCTATATCTAGCGCAGCATCCAACCTATCGACATGACGATAAAAGCTCATTCATCTGCTCGAACAGACTTACGGATCATACATGTGACAAGGTCAATTATTTGTTACTGATCCATTTCTCCGCTCCATCAGAAGTTACTTGATAGTTGTGAGAAAGGGATGCTTCTTCAATATCTGCAAATGCCCAGTGGGCAGCAGGTACATCTTTCCAGGTTGGTGTCATTACACTAGTCAATGGACCCCGCTTGAGCAGACGATTCATCATCGTCACGAGCTCAGCGCGAGTCACGCCTTCGTTTGGACGGAACGTGCCATCCGAGTAGCCTTTGACAACGCCAGTCTGTACCAGCGTAGCGATACTTGCCGCTGCCCAGTGACCGTTAACATCCTTAAAGGATGCTGCTGATGTGTCTGCTGGCGTCAGCTTCTGCCAACGCACTGCCAGTGTTGCAAACTCTGCACGAGTGAGTGGACGAGTCGGTGCAAAACGATCTGCCGATACGCCTAGCATAATCTGCTGTGCCTGCAATTGACGAATCGCATCCGATGCCCAGTGTGTACTCGGTACATCGCTATAGCGTGCTGATGTTGATGTTGTTGCCTGACTGCCATTCGCTTGCATCACACGCCACAGCATAGCGGCAAGCTCTGCACGAGTCGTCGTTTGCGAAGGACGGAACGTATGGTCAGGATATCCATTAATATACGCTGTATGCTCCCCTGTAGCTCCTGGTTGTGCTGGAGTCGATGGCTGCGTTGGTGTTGTTGGATTGCTTGGTGTTGGTGTAGGAGTCGGTGTTGGCGTTGTTGTGCCACCTCCACCTCCGCCACCAGACGATGAGCGTTTTGGTTCCACATGCAGGATCGTAAACGTACTGAACTTATTAACATTTACAGTTACCCCTTCAACCTGACCGTTAGATGCCATCTGCACCGTACCTCGTTGCAGGGCGATCTCACCGTCACTATGCTGAATGTACACATACAGTCCAGCCGCATAGGCTGCCTGCTGTGCTGGTGTGCCTGCTGGCAGATTAAGCTTCGCTGCCGGGAATAATAGTGTTGTATTGAACGAGCTATAGTTCGTTTCGATCGTCATCGGTGTACCGACTTGAGCTACCGTACCTGTAGACACCGTCTGCTTCACCATTGGATCATTCAGCGCCTGATCGGTAACCTGTGACACTTGCCCTGCTTCACGAATCGGTACGAAGCGGAAGAATAGGCTTTGTCCAGCCGTTTGCAGCTGTGACAATGTGTTTTTGCTCAATATCACCTGTGCAAAGTCAGTATCCAGATTCAGATCGACTTTGTTCGCCAGATCGGCGTAAGACGTTGCAGGTACATCAATGGTTACTTCACTTGCTGGATCGTTAGGCACATCGCTAACAACCACACGTACTTTGGTCTGATTATTATTCATCGCAGATTGTAGAGCAGAGGATAGCTGAGTAGCTCCAGCTATAACCTTATCAATCTTGCTTCCATCTGACAGTGTTTTACGTGTAATTGGTGTCTGCTCTACATCGGTGTTGCTGTCACCTACACGAATCGGTACATTACGAGTAACTTCGGTATTAATGATGCTTAGCCCCTGGGGCTTCACGATCACGAGGAACGTACGGCTAAGCTGTGCACCATTATGCTGAATCGTCGCGGTCAAAATCACAGACGCTTCCGTACTACCAGGTCGCATCACTCCACCGTTACTTTGAACGACCTGCGACTGATTGGAGCTCCATACGACCGGTAATCCATCTTGAGTTGTCGGCAAAATCAGATCCTGTGTGACAAACTCCCATGAGTCATTGCCGTTGTAGCCAATCGCCAGCTTGTTGAGCGCATTCTTCACTTCATCCAGCGCATCTGCACGAATGACCTTGATGGTGTAGCTAGCGGATGTCTGTCCATCCTGCGCAGTGACTTTCAAAGTGATTGTGTTTGTTCCAACCTGTAGATTCGTTCCGTAGGTGCTTGTATTGCTGTCATAGGTCGCACCGGTTACGGTTACCGTGGATAACGGATTGTATACATCCGCCTGTACGCTGTATTGATCCACATTATTCGCTACATTGACCGTATACTCTGTGATCGCCGGGTTAAAGGCTGGCGTAAGTGCAACTGGTGAAGCCGATAATGCTTTCAGACGTGCATCCTTGTTCGGTTCACGCATCACTTGGATCGTATACGTTTTGCTTGTTTGACCATCTGCGGCAAGCACTTCAATCACTACCGTATTATTACCTGTTTGCAGTTCGATTGCCGCGGAAGCCGATCCGCTTTGCACGGTATTCCCGTTAATGCGAATCGTCGCGTTGCTATCTGCTGTCGTCGGTGTGAATGTAATCCGGTACACATCATTTTGTACAGAAGCAAAATAGCTTGTCTCTGCTGGTGTAAAGATTGGGATCAATGCCCCTTCAGATAATTGTAGTGATGCCAGATTAGCATTGCTGGATAAGAAGTTCACATTAGCAGTATGGCTCAGTGAGACATTGTCATCGACAACTTTAGCTGTATACACCACGTTTTCAGTTCTTGTATTGGTAGCGGTAAAGCTGGCTACACCATCCACATTCGTCGTTGCTTGAGCAGGTGAGATCAGTGAGCCGCCGCTTCCTTGCTGCAAGGTCACGTTACGACCTTCAATCACATTGCCGTGAATATCCTTTACCGTCACCAAAATGGTCGAAAAATCAGAACCATTCGCGGAGACACTTGCTTTGGAAGCTGTAATTTGCGAAGTCGTTCCGTTCGCAGCACCCGGTGTGAATGTCACAGGTACAGGATGCAGGCTCAGCGTCACACTACCTGCAATAGCGGTATAGGTTACACTTTCCGCCTTCGTGCTTGTCAGGATGAATGTCGCGACACCATTCGCATCGGTCGTCACACCAGCCTGTGGCGTGATCGTAGAGCTTCCACTTCCTTGTGATAACGTAACATTTTTACCACTGATGAGATTGCTTTGACTATCTCGGATCGTCACGGTTACGGTGGCACTATCCGTATTGTCAGCAGCAACGGTCGTCTTAGATACGGTTACAGTGGACAGAGCTGCATTAACAGCGCCCGGATCAAAGGTAACCGCTCTTGTCTGTGTGATGGTCATACTATCTGTCGTATTGGTAGCGGTATATGTTACCGTCTCCGCTTTATTATTTGTCACGGTAAATACAGCCTGTCCGCTCGCATTAGTTACCACAGCCGTCGACGGTGTGATCGCCGAGCTTCCGCTGCCTTGCGATAGTGTTACACTTTTGCCGCTAATCGGATTGCTATTCACATCGTTCAGTGTCACGGTGACTGTACCGTTATCCGTTCCATCTGCCGCTACGTTCGCTTTGGAAACGACTACTGTGGAGGCAGATGCACTAACTGCACCTGGCTGGAAAGTGACACCGGTTGTAGTTGCAAGCGTCACACCGCTCGACACAGCGGTATACGTCACCGCTTCTGCCTTCGTGCTCTTCACAGTGAAGGTCGCTACGCCACTCGCATCCGTTGTTCCTTGCGTTGCTGTAATGGCCGAGCTGCCACTGCCTTGCGATAGCGTTACATTTTTGCCGCTAATTGCATTACCGCTACTATCCTTTAAATGAACAGTAATCGTTGCAGTATCTGTATTATCAGCAGCTACATTCGCTTTAGATGTAGTGATCGTGGAGAGATTCGCATCCACTGCGCCTGGATTAAAGGTGACACTTGCGGTCTGCGTAAGCGTAATCGAATCTGTTGCATCTGTTGCTGTATAGATCACCGTCTCGGCTCTTGTACTTTTAACGGTAAATGCAACCTGACCACTCGCATTCGTCATGACTGCGGTCGATGGAGAGATGGTCGAGCCTCCACTTCCTTGTGCAAGTGTAATGCTCTTGCCACCGATCGGATTACCATTGCTATCGGTTAACGTCACCATAATAATGCTGGTATCTACGTTATCTGCTGATACATTCGCTTTAGATGCTTCGACTTTGGATTGAGCAGCACTAGCCGAGCCTGGCTGGAAGGTCACGCCTGCTGTAGCTGTAACCGTTACACCGCCTGCTGTAGCTGTATACGTGATCCCTTCCGCCTTGGTACTCTTCACGGTAAAGGTTGCAACTCCGCTCGCGTTCGTCGTTCCTTGAGTTGCGGTAATGGTCGAGCTGCCGCTTCCTTGACTCAGTGTTACTGATCTATTACTGATCGCATTGTTACCTGCGTCTCTGAGCGTGACGGTAATAGTCGCACTATCGACATTGTTCGCAATCACATTCGCTTTAGAAGCAACGACGGTGGAGGCTGCCGCGTCCACTGCACCTGGTACGAACGTAACAGTTCCCGTTTGCGTAACCGTGAGGCTATCTGTTGCATCGGTTGCCGTATAGGTTACTGTTTCCGCCTTCACGCTCGTCACAGTAAATATAGCCTGACCGCTGGCATTGGTCGTTACCGCTGTCGATGGATTAATGGTAGAGCTACCACTTCCCTGCGATAACGTTACACTTTTGCCGCTCACTGTATTGCCATTGACATCGTTGAGCGTGACGGTCACGGTACTGCTATCACTTCCATCTGCAAATACGCTATTTTTGGATACTGATACAGTTGACTGCGAAGCCGCAACAGCTCCGGGTTGGAATGTAACGCTAGCCGTGGATGCAGTGGTTGTGCCGCCTGCTGATGCACTATAGGTTACTGTTTCTGCTTTGGTGCTTTTGACTGTAAAGGTTGCAACTCCGCTTGCGTTCGTCGTTCCTTGAGTCGCGGTAATGGTCGAGCTGCCGCTTCCTTGCGCTAGGGTAACGGCTTGACTACCAACTGGGTTATTATTGATATCTCTTAATGTGACCGTAATAGTTGCGTTGTCCGTATTATTCGCGATCACATTGGCTTTGGATGCGGTGATCGTTGAGGTACTTGCATTTACGGCTCCCGCCTGGAACGTTACCGTTGGTGTGCTGGTAAGCGATACACCATTCGCAGATGCTGTATAAGTCACGGCTTCTGCCTTCGTATTTCTCACTGTAAAGGTAGCCACACCACTCGTATTCGTCGTGGATAGCGTTGGAGAGATGGTAGAACTGCCGCTACCTTGTGACAGTGTGACGTCTTGGCCAGTAATCAGATTGTTATTGGCATCCTTGAGTGTAACTGTAATGGTGGAGCTACTCGTATTATTGGCTGTAAGTGTAGTTGGGGAAGCGGTGACCGTGGATTGTCCTGCACTGACTGGCCCCGACTGGAATGTTACACTGGCTGTTTGCGTGATCGTTACGGCATCTGCCGCTACCGATGCGGTATAGGTCGATTGCTCTGCTTTGGTATTGGTTACGGTAAACGTAGCTACACCGCTTGCATTCGTAACTTGTGAAGAAGGTGAGATCACGGAGTTACTTGAGCCTTTTGTTAATGTAACGGTCTTTCCGCTAAGTAGATTGTTACTCGCATCTTTGACGGTTACGGTGATTGTGGAGCTGGCTGTTCCGTTCGCTGTTACAGTTATTGGAGATGCGGTCACTGTGGATGTATTCGCAGCGGCAGGTGGTCCACCGGCAACTTCGGTTAAGAATGGTGCCTGTGAAGTAACCTCAAATCGGTTATCCGTACTGGGCTTACTTGAGCTTTCAGGCCCTGTGATAAGAAACTGTACGACATTTCCTGCTTTTCCCTTTACGGCAGCATCTACATCAAATGTCAGATTGGTACCGTTAGAGATTGCACTGGCAATAGCTGCTGCATTTTTAGTATCCAGCAATGTGAAATCGGGATTACTACGTAAAGAGGCCATTGTTTGCGGCCACAAAGATGGATCAGTTTGCCCATTAATCGGACTATAATTGGTCGAGCCTGTATATTGCCATACTTGTAAAATAGGAGGATATGTGGTATCCGAAGTATCACTTGAGCTATCTAGCCTCAACGATAATACAGCCTTTTGTCCACTAGATGGAAACCCACTAGCTGGGATGCTATATTTTGCAAAAGCGCTCATCAGCTTCACGCTGCTAGTGCTACTCCCACCAATAAGAAGTAACCCATTGGTAAGGCTTGTACTATCGGAGAAGTCAGCATATGCATATTGGAAATCGTGCGTTCCCAGCTGTCCAGTAAGCCCGTTGTTCGTCTGGTTGTATTGAATACTCTGTGCTGCTGCTTCAGAGGTCTGCGATCCCCCTGGAAATGTATTGATAACGAGCAGCACACATAGCACCCTCATCAACGATACTTTCAACCACTTCTTCATTCTTATTGCCCCTTTTTATTTCATATTATTTGATTTTAATGAAAAAATTGGATATCTAACACAAAATTATAGATTAACCTTAATGTGGAGCAGTTATACATAATAATCCTTGGTGGAACAAATGCTAAAAGCAGGAGGGAAAAGAAATGATAACGATACAGGATAACGATTACATTCGAGAAGAGAAGCTTCCGAATATGTAGTAAAAAGCATTCATTGGGTAGCGATTTCAATCGTAAATGTGGAGGAAAGGGTGTATGCGTAATCGAATCGCGATCAGTGCGGTAAACAACGAATCATTGTATTGTGAGATAGTTCCTTTTTCATACAGTGCTACAGGAATATTTTACTACTTGAAGCTGTATATTTACAACAAAAATTATATTCGTACCTGAATTATTTTAGAAAATATAACCAATTCAAGAGGTTACATAGATGCAACATATCTGTGCTTTATTGGAGTACGTTAATTTGAACACCTTCATAGCTCTGGTGAATCGTAGAGTTGGCTATTTTAATTTTCACTACTTATACATCGTATACAAAGACATCTATATATACGATCATCACTCACCAAAACAAAACAGACGATCGTCTTATCGACAATCGCCTGTTTTTGGAAGCTATAGCAAAAGCATGAAGCGATACTTAGGATACGCATCGCTCGTTCATGTCCCCTCATGCTCATATACTTCATTTTGCAACGACATCTAGCCTGTTACATGTCACACTTAGTGATTGCGAATAAGTGACATGAACTCTGCGCGCAGCGGAGCATCATGACGGAAGCCGCCACGTACTGCTGATGTGATCGTTTTGCTACCCGGCTTTTTGACGCCACGAGCGCACATGCACAGATGCTCACCTTCCACAACAACCATCACGCCAGTCGGCTTGAGCACTTCATCCAAAATATCCGCGATTTCCGTTGTGATCCGCTCTTGTACTTGCAGACGACGTGTTACCGCTTCAACCAGGCGTGCAAACTTGCTCAGACCGGCAATTTTTCCGCTTGGTACATATCCGATATGCACTTTCCCGAAAAAGGGTGCCATGTGATGCTCGCATTGACTGTAATAGACGATATCTTTGACGATGACCATCTCTTGATGGTTCTCGTCAAAGGTTACGCCCAGTGCCAGACGTGGATCTACGCTGTAGCCGGCAAAAATCTCCTCATACATGCGTGTTACTCGTGCAGGTGTCTCCAGCAATCCTTCGCGCTCGGTATCTTCACCGATCAGCTTCAGGATTTCTTTCACATGATATTCAATCTGGTCGCGATTTTCTCCGACCTTTAGGTTCGTATAATCCTTGATGCCAGCCATGCTGACCTCCTCTCACACTCAAGGCCTTCATGTACTGACGCCTATCATGTCCGTTATCTTCTGCGTTTACCGCCGCGTCCCATTGGAGGCATTTGTGGCTTAGCGCCACCTTGTTGCCCTGGTTTGCCGCCGCCGTTCTTCATCATTTGTTGCGCTTGTTGCATTTGTTTCGAGTTCAGGTTATATCCCATCTGTTTGGCCATCTTTTGCAGCATTTGCGGATCATTTTGCATTTTCTCCAACTGTTTGCGCAAATAGTAGGCACCGATAAAGAATCCCCCGACCAAACCGACGATCAGAGTTACAATCGGTATGACCCAATTCCACCACATCATAAAGCCACCCCTATATATTCATTGTCGTTCGTCCATGACAAAACGCATTTACTTTTCGTACTCGTCCCTGACATGAACAGGAATTATCATACCATTTTCAGATAGTCACAGGCAAACATTTTCCTATCCACATGTGGATAACTTTTCAGTTCATAACCGCTTCGATAAATATCGTGGTTGCGCTTGCTAGATCAATCTCCTTGATCTCAATCGCATCGCCACTCCCATTCACGATTCGAATAACAGGACGTCCTGGTAAACCGCGATGCTGACGGACGACAACACCAGATTCGCGCGTAGACAAACGAACACCTGTCCCATTGGGATAGACGGAAATGATTCGGTTAAACTCGACCAGCAGTTCACGATCTAGCGATGTCTCCGACAATGCCATTAATTCCTCGCACGCCTCATGGGGCAATAATCCTTTACCGCCATGCTCTCTGGTCGTGATCAGATTATCGTACGTATTCGCAATCGCTACAATGCGAGCGTTCCGATGAATCTCTTCCGCTGGCAAACCTCGCGGTTGTCCGCTGCCATCCATCCGTTCATGATGCTGGAGCGAGATATGTGCAATCATCAGATTGAATTCGCGCCGTGACTTGAGCAGCTCGAAGCCTCGCCACGTATGGTGCATCTTGGAACCCGGGATCTGATCCAGCATATCTGCTCCACCCAGCTTACCTATATCATGCAGCAGCGCACCAACACCCAGTTCCCACAATTGATCCCGATTCAATCCAATATTAATCCCCAGCATCGAGCTGAGTAGACATACATTCATCGCGTGTATGTAAGCTGCATTATCTGCCGTCTTGATCTCGGTTAATTGTACCTGTACTTCGCGCGAGCCGATCACATCCTCCAGCAATTGCTCCACACTCGTTACTACGCGAGAGGGACTCCACTCCTTACCTGAGCGCAGCGCATCGAAAGCATCACTCATCTCACGCATAATCTGCTGCTTCGTACCCTCACTCAAAATCTCAATCAATTCTACATCATCATATTGTTCATCTTGCACATACAGCATCGTAACGCCGATCCGATTGAGCGTGTTAATCATAAACACCGTAAGCTGCACACCAGCAGATAGCAAGATTGTTCCATTGCCTGAATAAATAGATTTCCCTAGATATTGTCCTGTTTCCACATTGTCGATGCTTACGTACCTCATTCGTATCCCCCTTTGTACGCAATGACACACTGGATAAGATATTTTGCTGCGCAAAAATCCTTTTTCATTTCACCTCGTGTTTATGGTGCCAAACACTGGCTTGTATTTATTCATAGTATTACGTTACTCTCACAGAATTTCAACAAAAAGTAAAAATTAACATTATAGATCTATGATATGAAATGTATCCGTATGGTAGGTTTATCGCGAGAGCGTGTAATAGTACATGAACCTACAACAGCTTATGAGAAAGGATACGTGACCTATGGCATCTCCGAACAAGAAGTCGATCCGTTTTGATTGGCCGTATCATTTTGTCGCTTTGCCTCTATTATTAGTAACAACTGTAATTACGATCACGTACTGGATTCAATCACTACGTAGCGGCGAAAATACATTACTCGCCTGGTTGCTACTTGTGCTTATGCTATGCCTGATCTTTGCGATTCCGCGTATTCGGGTGTATGCGACCAAGACGCAGGATCGTATTGTACGTATCGAGGAGCAGTTCCGATATTATCGTTTGACAGGGAAAGAGATCGACTCTCGTTTGAATAAGGAACAATTGATTGCGCTGCGTAATGCAGGTGATGGGGAATTTCCGGGGCTGGCTGAACGAGCAGCGAAGGAGAATTTATCGGGCAAACAGATTCATGAGGCAGTTATGAATTGGCGTGAGGATACGATGAGAATTTGATTGATAGAGTAGTGCGAGATGAGGTATAGCAAAAAGGCAACTTCTCCAGGTGAGAGGTTGCCTTTTGTTTTGGGTGGTTAATGTGGCACGGAGAGTGACTTAATAGATTTAGTTCCACTCATGCAGGCTCACTTTATTTCAATCCACACTCTCGCACGGAGAGTGACTAGCAAGTGGCTGACCATTACCTCTACAGATCAATTTCAATCCACACTCTCGCACGGAGAGTGACCTCCGAACGGAGAGACTTGTTTCGACAAATTCACAAAATTTCAATCCACACTCTCGCACGGAGAGTGACAGTGAACGAGCGAATGGTGGAGCGAAGACAAACGATTTCAATCCACACTCTCGCACGGAGAGTGACGCAGGCATGAGACGGACAACCTGCCTGGCGAAGTATTTCAATCCACACTCTCGCACGGAGAGTGACACAGAACAGGGTATATCTAGCCGGCAGCAAGCTCAAATTTCAATCCACACTCTCGCACGGAGAGTGACTCCGGTTGATCTTAACGAGTTTAACGGAACGATTATTTCAATCCACACTCTCGCACGGAGAGTGACCCGGGTCGAATAAGTATCCGAATTCCCCTATCCCATTTCAATCCACACTCTCGCACGGAGAGTGACTTGGTCTGGCTGATAGCTATACTGGTAAGGAAGAAAAATTTCAATCCACACTCTCGCACGGAGAGTGACTGTTCACCTTCTCAGCCCTTATCCCACAAGGGAAAAAACGGTCAAAAGTGCGAACCTCTTTTTTAGCCTACTGGAAATCTCCCCAAAACACAACAAAATACCCCGCAGCCCTTACAGGGCGCGGGGTGCGAACCTCCCAGGGATTTGATGTGAGCTTAGGGTTCGCACTTATTCGCACTAATCGCTTCCGCATCACTTACACTTTATCCCTCTAGAACTCAAAACAAGGTCGGCTCTGCTTCAGCATCATGCCAGCCTTCTAACCCCAGCAAAAACTGCTTGTTATCCAAACCTCCACCATACCCAACAAGCTGACCATTCATACCAATCACCCGATGACAGGGCACGATAATCGAAACCGGATTGCGATTGTTCGCACCACCGACAGCGCGTACTGCCGCCGGGCTGCCAATCTGCTGAGCGATATATTTGTACGATACAGCCTCACCATATGGAATCGTACACAATGCCTCCCATACCTGTAACTGAAACGCCGTTCCGCGCATATCCAGAGGCAGATCGAACGCACGTCGTTCTCCGGCAAAATATTGCTCAAGCTGTGCTTTTGCTATCGCTAGACGCTCTGGTGCATGTTCGATCACATGCGCACCATACCAGCGATTCGCCCATTCGGTTAATCGCTCTGCCGCTTCCATATAGCTTCTGAACTTCATATGACATAATCCGCTTTCCGAATGTAGAAGCGTTAGCGTACCGATCGGTGTGACCAGCTCATCATAATAGAGGCGAGTCGTTTCACCATTGTAGACAGCTGCCGTTTCATGAGATGCAGCTTGTGTTCGATCCGCAGAGTGCTTCACGTCAGTCTCTTCGGCTGTCACTTGCTCATTAACAGCTTGTCCATATACAGCATGTTCTTCTGGTTGCTGTCTGTCTACACCGGAATGCTGCAATTCGCCAGTACCTAGACTTGCATCTTCACTGAACGCTGGCTTCCTGTTCACTTGGCTCTGCCTCCTCCAATATATGCTGCGCGGTCAGCAGACGTTCGATCACCTCATGCTCCTGCTCCCGCTCAAGTCCAGCCTTTACCGCTTCCAGCGCTTCGGCACCGCCAATTCGGCTGAGCGACCAGGCGATCGTACCGCGAATCACCGGACGCGCATCCTTAAGTAGCATCTCGCGTAGCTTCGGCACTGCGCTTTTATCTTTAAAATTGCCCAGTGCAATGATCGCATTCCGCTGGATCGGATTTTTCCCACGCCATGCCGCCGACGTATCGCCAAACTCCTGCTTGAACTGCTTGTTGCTCAGCTCTAGCATGGGTAAAAGTAACGGCTTTGCCTTTTCCGGATCAGGCTTGAGCTCCAGCTGATGATTCCAGCTTTTCCCCTTATTTTTCGGACAAACGATCTGGCAAGTATCACAGCCGTACAGCCGATTACCAATTTTACGCATATGTTCGTCGGACAGCATGCCTTTCGTTTGTGTGAGAAAGGAGACACAGATCTGCGCATTCAGCTGTCCCGGATTCACGAGTGCTCCAGTCGGACACGCATCTATACATTTGGTACAGGTACCACAATCCTCCGTCACCGGGGTGTCTGGTGCAAACGGGATATCGGTAATCATATCACCGAGGAAGATCCACGAGCCGAGCTTAGGTGAGATAATCGCACAGTTATGCCCGTAAAAGCCAATCCCTGCACGATGTGCTACCGCACGATCCGATAACGCTCCCGTATCCACCATACTCTCGATTAGAGCTTCCGGCACACGCTCACGGATAAAATCCTCCAACCGCTGCATTCGGTTACGAAGCACTGTATGATAATCCATTCCCCACGCCGATCGTGCCATAATACCGCGATATTCGCCTGGAGTGGACTTGGGTGGACTTTCCATCTTGGAATGGTACGTGACAGCAATCGCAATAATTGAGCGCGCCCCACCAAGTGTGAGCGATGGATCAATTCGTTTATCCAAATCCGGCTCTTCAAACCCTGATTCATAGCCCTTACGACGATTCTCTTCCAATACTTCACGCAAATATAAAAAAGGATCGGCAGTCGTAAAGCCGATATCGTCGATACCTAGCTCAGGTCCTGCGTCCTTAATTTCCTGTTTTAGACGTTCCCAACGCTGCTGCTCTGCTGTCGTGGCTTGTTCTGGTTGCCGTGCCAATGTGCAGCCTCCTTACTATGATTCATTTCCAGTCCGACTCGTTCCTACTATATATAGTATACCTGTAAAATAGAAAAACACATCCGTTTCCCCGAATACTACCGGAAAACAAAATGTGTCCCATCAACAACGTATACGTCTGAAATGAGTGACTCCTATCCTTAATAGATAGCGGGTCGCTCGTTTCAGCGTTTATATTTAACCCAAATATGGTCTCTAATGTACATTCATACACTTTTCTCTATAGAAGCTTTTGTGCAAAAGCTTGCTCAGGCGTTAGCCCCTACGATGCTGAGCTTTTCATATGTGCGAAGCACTTTGCTCTCATCATAACCAAGTGCTGCATACAGCGGCATCACTGCTTCATTATGTTCATCGCCCGCTACCATAATGCCACTCACATTACGTTGCTGGAAGCGTTTCTCCATCGAAGTAATCAGTGCTTTACCGATGCCACGGCCTCTCAGATCCGGATGAACAGCAATACGGTAATAACAACCGAAATTGCGATCAATCGTACCAATTAACAAGCCAATAATCTCGTCTCCCTGTTCCGCAACGATAATCAGTTCGGAATCCCAAGACAATTGTCTAGCAAAAGGTCCCATCGTGTGTTCGTAACACTCTTCGGACAAAGCTACTTTCAGCAGCTCTTGGACAAGGTGCAAATCACTCAGCTTAAAGGAACGAATATTCATCAGCCAAACTCCTTCTTCATCAGCTTAATCAATCTAGGTTTCTACCATTTCCTACCCCTACTACAGCCCACATAAGGCAAGCACAAAAAAGAAGGACATCTGCATGTACAAGCCATAAGCCCTACATCGACAATTGTGTAAACTGTAACACGGTCACGTGCTATAAATTAGCAGAAAAACCGCCTAAATATCGCACAATATCATCTCAGTGTTAATTAAACCATAAGTTTCTGAACATTACATCAATTTTCTGATGAAAGCGCTTTATAAATGGATCTTTCATCCAATTTTCATTAAAGTGCTTTTCAAATTTTCATATTCATAGTCAACATACATATTCCGTCCATGAATATAAAATTAAATTGATAAATATTCCTCTAAAAATCGTTATCTTAATATGAAATAATATCGGCGACAAAGAAGAGTATAACACTACTCCGACCATGTCACTATACTTTTTATCATAATGAACTCAGGTGTAAATTTTACATAAAATGCCATGAACAACGCGAGTTGAAGCAAAGCTTACACTCATTTTACAATACTCAAATCATACTTTTACCCATTATGATAAGGATCGCAGAATGTTGTGCAAAGTTTCACATCTTGTTCACAAAACGAACATACGATCCACATTACAGTGGTCAATTGATGAATATTTACTCACTTACCCAATAAATTTTTTTTAGCGTTAAAAGGCACCTTAAGGGACTTTCTAAACACAAATGTTGCTTTAGTCAAAAATATGGGGTTTAATAGATAGGGTAAGATGTTTATCTACATATGGAGTGGAATTATCGTTCTGCTTCAAATCCAAATTCTCAGGAGGTATTTTACGATGGCATTCGAATTACCAGCATTACCGTACCCTAACAACGCTCTGGAACCACACATCGACGAACAAACGATGATGATTCACCACGATCGTCACCATAACACATATGTAACGAATTTGAATAACGCTCTGGAAAGCGCTCCTGAACTGCAAGGCAAAAGTTTGGAAGAGCTGATCTCCGACCTGAACAGCGTACCTGAAAGCATCCGCACAGCAGTACGCAACAACGGTGGCGGTCACCACAACCACAGTCTGTTCTGGGAAGTTATCGGCCCTGACGCTGGTGGCGCTCCAACAGGCGAACTGGCTGCTGCAATTGACAGCGAGCTGGGTGGCTTTGAGAAATTCAAAGAAGATTTCGCAAAAGCAGCAACTACACGCTTTGGTAGCGGCTGGGCATGGCTCGTTGTCGGCAAAGACGGCAAACTGGCTGTAACTAGCACACCTAACCAAGACAGCCCAATCATGGACGGTCAAACTCCACTGCTGGGTCTGGACGTATGGGAGCACGCTTACTACCTGAAATATCAAAACAAACGTCCTGATTACATCGGCGCTTTCTGGAACGTTGTAAACTGGGATGCTGTAAACGCTCGTTACACTGCTGCGAAGAAGTAAGATCGACTGATCCCCTTCTTACTTAGCGCATGCGGTAATATAGAAATGAAAAACCACCAATGCCTCGGATGAGGTATTGGTGGTTTTTTGTTGCATAACACCACTTCGGTAAGGAATAAGGGAACGTCCTTAGGTGGAGCCCCGGAATCTACGATTAGATTAATTAGATAGTACGGATTTTGTGCTTCGCAAAAATCCCTTTCTCATTTCAACTCGCGTTAGAAGATCGCTAACGCTGGAAAGGTAGATTCCGGGGCTCCAAGCGTGTTTATAAAGCCAAACACTAGTAGCGTCCTTTTTCCTTATTTTCTTCCCGCAGTGAAGTGCTTTTGCATCATTTACCTTCGCGGATATGCAGCTTATTTTCTAGGTGCAGTAATTCTTAATTCATCGCTTACTTATTCCACAGCGGTAATGTCGTTATATTTTCCGGCAGTTCTACCATGTAGATATTACCATAGCCGCTGCGATCGCTGTTGAAGAAGAGTCTGCGTCCGTCTGCGCTTAGGCGGGGGTGGGCATGTAGCTTTTGGGAGTGGAAGCTACAGCGTAGTTCGCAGATTGCAAAGGGACCTTCGTATACTAAAGTGTTGTTCTCTGGATTCGATCCATTTTGCTTATTGGATATAGGTGTATCCTTACGTTGCCATAAGGTTAGTTTGTCCATCTGTCCTTGTCCATCGGCAACGACTAGCGCTTTATTTTGGTATAAATGCCAGGTGGCAAATGGCATCGGCTGTTCTTCCCTATTTGTATTGTCATAGCGGATGCGTCCGAAGAAATGATCTCCATTTGCCCGCATACCATGGTAGCCGATATACTCACCATCTGGTAAAAAGCACTCGTGACCAACCGATTCGCCAGGCTCTAGACGTTCGCGGATCAGCCAGATGCGTCCGTCTCGCAGATCAATGCCCCATATCCGTTGATCGACCAGATGCCACGGGCCTTCATGGCAGAAGGTAGCAAGCCAAGGCAGATGCGGAGAAGCGTTGAGATGTGTAATAAAATGATGCTCCTGGTGTATCTCGCCGGCTTGTCCATTTTTCAGTTCAATCTGCATGATACGGCTGAGTGGTCTTTCTTGCATCCATTCCTGATGTCCGACATAGCCGTTGCCCAGATCGGTTTCGATGCGATCTGTCAGATCCTCCGTTATGCAGACGAGCAAGCTTTTTCCATCGGCAGTACAGGTCACGTTACTGAGCACATATCCCTCCGGACAGCGATATTTGATCCGTTCCCGAAAATGAGTCAGATGTAGCGCGCGAATCACGTTACCGTCTGAGACGATCGCATATTGCTCATCTGGCGTGAGCGCTACATCCAAATCATCGGTACCGGTGTAGGTGGTGAGCTGAGTCATTTCGCCAGTGTCCAGTTGCATGGAAAATAGATTCGCACTGTTATCGCGATCCGAGATGAACAATAGGCGTTTGCCTTCGTCATATAAGCCATTTTCCGTAAAGTATAACAGCCGACTATGTCCGCGATAATCGGTTAGTTGATGCACCTTAATACCGGTATAACGGTCGTTGTAAGTCTTCCATTCTGGCGCCATGATCGTTCCTTTTACCATTGCAATCGTTCTGGACATGGGTAACTTCACTCCTCGGCGTCAAATGAATTCACATCCCGCGCTACTGCCTGATCAACATAATGATCTGTTATCATAAACGTCCGTGTATCACAACTGTGACTGTGACTGTGACTGTGACTGTGACTGTGACTGCCTTATTCTACGTTTTATATAAAACAGGTCAAACTTTGTTCAGAAGATACTCGATACTCCTCTAACTTCACTATCTTCTTATTTAATCCCAAAATACTGCTGTAAAATCTTCAAAAACAGATTCGGAAAAGCGTACTTTTCCATATCCTTAGCACTGATCCAACGATAATCGTAGGCAAAGGCTTCACCAAGCAATGTTCCTGGCACTGCTGCATACGTCTCTGGCTGCTCAGCTACCTGTTCAAGTGGATCTAGTGTATCGGCTACAGCGCTGGAAGCGAGCTGTTCGCGGATACGTGTCATCGTTTCCGGTGTTGATCCACTCAGTCGTAGATCCAGTGTGCCTTGTTCCACCTCCTGCTCCATCGCAGACATTTGGATAGGTGTATCGGCTGAATCATGCTTGATGTTGGTGGACTGTTGCTCACGCAATGCTACATCTGTAAGCTTAGCCGCTGCTTTTCCAGCTCCATTTGTACCAGTTCCATTCCTATCCTCTGCATCCGAACCATTCAGAGCGTCTTGTGCCAACTGCTCTTGAACCGTACGTGCAGCCTCGCGATCCTGTTCGGCTTCGGTGCAATGGAAGACACGCATATACCACTGAATATGGCTAAATGTATGCTCTGCACTCATCCATTCGCGCTGTGGCTGCACTTCTACACCTTCGTTTTCGAGCACATGTCGCAGACGCTCCATGGCTGCGGATTCGGTCAGTTCTGATCCTGCACCTGCTTTTTTAGCATCAGATGCGAGTACATGTGGTAGCTCCCACATCCGTGCGAGCAGTCCGGTGGCTGGGCGCTGACGAATCAATACTTTGCCCGCATGCTCGCCTTGGCCTTCAATCACTGCCAGCAGGCGATGCTCTGGACGCGGTGGTTTGGCTTTGGTTTTGATCGGTAGCTGTTCCTCCATACCGTTCATTCGTCCAGTACAATGCTTCATAACCGGACAGGTCAGGCAATGCGGAGACTTAGGCGTACATACGAGCGCTCCCAGCTCCATGAGCGCCTGATTGAAGTCTGACGCGCGTCCAGTTGGAATTAGCTCACCCGCCAGCTTTTCCATTTTGACACGAGTCGATGTCTTGGCAATATCGTCACTCAGGCAAAAGTAACGCGATAGTACGCGCATTACATTGCCATCCACTGCTGGAACGGGCACATTGTAGGCGATGCTAAGTACCGCTCCCGAGGTGTAAGGTCCGATACCTTTGAGCGCAGATATTTCTTCATGCGTATCCGGCACAATACCGCCATGCCGCTCGACAACCTGCTTCGCGGCGGCCTGAATATTACGGGCACGCGAGTAATAGCCTAAGCCCTCCCAATGCTTCAGCACATCCTCTTCCGGTGCCTCTGCCAGCGATTCCACGGTTGGAAAACGCTCGGTAAAGCGCAAAAAGTACGGAATAACCGTATCTACTCTCGTTTGCTGCAACATAATCTCCGATATCCAAATATGATACGGATTACGGCTACGTCTCCACGGCAGATCGCGCTTGTGCTCGTCATACCACGCCAGTAGCTCCCGGCTAAAATAACGCTTCGCTTCCTGCTCAGTTGTCATGTTGTTGGACATTATCTAACTCCTTCTTCATGCACCCCATCATATGCATGTTGTTTAAATTTATAACTGTATAGGATGCTGTATACACCACTTCGGAAAAGAATAAGGGAACGTCCTCAGGTTGAGCACAGGAATCTACGAAGGTGAAGAAAATGTAGATTCCCGTGCTCAAAAGTCGTCCTTTTCCCTTATTTCTTTTCCTTCGTTCTGTGCGGATATCATCATTCATACTATTAAAAACAAAGACTCCAATGAGGTAAGTGCTTGTTTATAAAATATAAATACTTTTGAGTCTGGTAAAGACTCATCCTTACTGTGCTTTCCCTTTCAAAGGAGTGCCTATAACTTTAATTAGTAGGCAACTATTTAGCCTTCAGCTATTCTTTATTTCAATCCGCCATATTCAACCGCTCTACTACTGCAAAAGCGGATGCCATATGCGGTTGGTGGGAGATGCTTAGATGGACGCGGTAGGAACTGTGACCATCCTCTAATCCCAGGCGATTCCAAGCTGCCTGCGATAGCACAACATCGGGCTTGCCCAGTCGGTCTGGTAAAATCTCGATATCTTCAAATCCGATCACTTTACCGATCCCGCAGCCAAATGCCTTGGTGATGGCTTCCTTGGCGGCAAAGCGTCCAGATACAAATTCGGATTGACGCTCTCCTCTTGCATGAGCGACCTCTAATTCTGCTGTTGTTAGCACGCGTGCCATGAATCTCTCGCCGATCGGACGCTCCAAAATCGAAGCCACCCGCTCAATTTCCAGCACATCATGCCCGATTCCATAGATCAATAGGTTACCTCCTGACCTGTCTTCAATCTATACACATATGATGTATTGTACCAAATTCTTGATTCTCAATCTGCCGTCGATGCAGACAACTTGTTTGGGGTCATGTGCCATACTAAAGGACAACACAAAAGAGCGACTACAATCTACACAACCATTGTAGCCGCTCTTTTATGTTATTTGACTACGATTCATTTCAACTACACACTACGTTTTATCTAAGGGCATTCCCTTATCTGCTTGCCGTAATGATCTGTCCACTATAATCAGATACCCGGAATCGGATCACGCTTGTGCGCGGTACGTTTGTAGTAGCTTTCCAAGCGCTCTGCCACCTCTGGAGCTACTTCTTTGCCCTCCAGATAATCACAATTGTCTGCATACGTAATGCCCAGCTCGGATTCGTCGGTCTGATTTTCCCATAGACCCGCAGATGGAGCCTTGTCCAATACCGATTGAGGTACGCTCAGGTGAGATGCCAGCTCGCGCACCTGACGTTTGTCGAGTGTGCTCAGTGGTGTGATATCGACTGCGCCATCGCCGTATTTCGTGAAGAAGCCGGTAATTGCTTCAGACGCGTGGTCTGTACCTACAACCAGCAGGTTCAGGGAGTTGGCAATCGCGTATTGAACAACCATACGTGTTCTTGCCTTGATGTTCCCTTTGGCCTGTGGGCTGATCGGCTCTTGCTCCAGATGCGGCATCACGCTATTGACCGTTTCTTCGATCGCGTCTACCGCTTTGTGCACATTCGTTTCTACTTTGTACTTCAGGTTGAACGCTTCAGCTACGGCATAGCTGTCTTCGATGTCGGATTGTGTGCTGTACGGCTGGAATACGCCGACTGTTTTGTACTCGGTGCCTTTTTCCTCGGTCAGCTCATCGGTTGCCTGCTTGCACAGTCCAGTTGCGACCGCGCTATCAATACCGCCGCTGATCGCGATCAGTAAGCCGTTCGAGCCAGACTTCTCGATGTATGATTTTAGAAAATCGACCCGTTTGCGGATCTCCGCTTCGGGATTAATCGTAGGCTGTACTTTCAGGTCATCAATAATTTGCTGCTGCATGCTCATAACTGTTATTCACTCCTTCTACTGTTCTGAACGTTTCTCTCTATATATACCCATAAACAAGCAAATCCTGCAACATCACATGAGGTGATAGTTGCAGGATCTGAGGTTATTTCCGTCTTACAGACAGTATTTTTCAAAAGCATCATTCAGCGCAATGGAGATATCCTCTGCGGAATTGTTCTCGATCTGGTGACGCTCGATAAAATGAACCAGCTCGCCATCTTTGAGCAGTGCGATGGATGGAGAAGATGGTGGGAACGGTGCGAAATATTCACGCGCCTTCGCTGTTGCTTCTTTATCCTGACCGGCAAATACAGTGAACAGGTGGTCTGGCTTCACATCGCGTTCCAGTGCATGAGCAACACCTGGACGGCATTGACCTGCTGCGCAGCCACATACGGAGTTAATAACGACAAGTGCTGTACCTTTAGCGTTATCCAGGTTTTCCTGTACTTCTTCCGGTGTACGTAGTTCTTTAATACCGATGCTTGTTAGCTCGTCACGCATAGGTTGTACCATATCTCGCATATATTGATCAAATGACATTGACATTCAAATTCACTCCTTACTTTTAATAAGCATTACTTCTATTATACACAGGTTCTATCATAATTCCACCGCCCGGGAGCGAATTGTCCAGAAAAAGGAGATTCATTCCTCACCCTCTTCATCCAAAAAGGCATGATCCGCCTCACCATCCACCTGTTCGAAAATTACCGAAAAGGTTGTGCCCTGTCCTTCGACCGAATCAACGGTAATTCTGCCGTGATGTCGCTCCGCAATGCTCAAGCAGAGCGACAGTCCAAGCCCAGTGCCTTTCGATTTGGTTGTATAAAACGGCTCGAACAGCTTGTCGATCCGATCAGATGCAATCCCCGGTCCGGTATCTCCGATCCGCATCACGATTTCGTTGTTCACCAGATCGGTTTCGATCGTCATCTCGCCGCTATCGCCCATCGCCTCCATGCCATTACGTGCCAGATTCAAAATAAGCTGCTTGATCTCTCTGGAGTTCATACCCATTCGCGGTAGATTCCCATGGGAATGGAACACGATAGATTGTCCGCGCAGATTCGCATCTGCCCACATTAATGGAAGTAGTTCGTTCACGACCGCATCCAGATCGCCAAGCTCCTTTTCGACCACACGATTTTGCGCAAGTGCCAGAAAGTCATTAATGATCGTATTTGCACGATCCAGCTCTTCCATCACGATCAAATAATAATGGTCAAGCGATGGTGGACTCTTCTCCTTCATTAGTTGCAGGAAACCACGTACCACAGCCATCGGATTACGAATCTCGTGCGTAATACTGGCTGCCATTTTGCCAACCAGACTAAGCTGCTCTACATGACTGAGCTCTCGGCGAAGATTCTCCACTTCCGTCACGTCCTGTCCGACAATAACGAATCCGGTGAGCTGTTCTTTTGCTTCATAAAATAAAGGCGCTACATTCACATATAAGACGGCATTTTCAAGCCGTAAAATCTCATTCTCGGTTTCTAAACTACGCCGCGAACGATCAATCATATCCAGTGTGCGCTGAAGCCCTTCGGTCAGCTCTGGCTCTTTGAGATCATACAGACAAATCTCACTGATCTGATCCCGTTTCGCACGAGGGATCGCCTGTTTGAGCAGTCCCAGCGCCGCATCATTGATCGCAGTAATGCATCCGTTTGCATCAACAGACGTGATCATCATCGGCGCCACATTCATCAGCTGCCGCATTTTTTCGGCTTCCAGCATCATGCGATTGGACAGATCCATCATCTGGCGGCTAATCTGCTTACGCTCAATCACACGTTCAATTGCCTGTACGCAGTAATCACCCACAACAGCACCGGAAAGGACAATACAACCGATGAGCATCCATATCGAGCTGTCTGCTTGCTGAAGCCGCTGTTCCATGAATAGTAATATCACAACTATAGTCGAACCGATCAGAACGAGTGCAAGTATAATGAATCGTTTGATACGTAGAGAAGAGCGCTGAAACGTTGAAGCATAGAATCCTGCAATCGGATACAATAAAATTCCGGTCTGAGTTAGAAAATCATGCCAATGATGCTCACTCGTCATTAACCAGTACATAGCCGTATTGAGGGTTAACAGGATCAGTCCCTGACGAGCACCTATATATAACACGCCAACAATCAACGATATGACACTTAGCGAAATCTGTACATCCACTGCGCTATATAGCGTCAGAAGCCAGCCAACAATCATACTACATGCAAAAGAGATCAGGAGCACAGGCGCATAGCCACGCCATTTTAGACGACTATCGTGTACCGCATCATCACCACTACGCTCTACCACAGCTGAAAAAACAAATACAGAGGAGCCTACAGTCAGCATTTGCAGTAACATTTCCTTGATTGCAATAATTATGGCGCGCCCCTCCTCTAGTCTCTCTGTCTTACTTCGATTAAAGCATAGCCCGCTTTTCATTACAATATATAGTGACTTCAACCATTATTTTCAATTCATTTTCTGATTACTGTGTTACTCATTAGTATAGATCATTTTGCTTATAAGTATTCAATTATTATGACGAATTTTGGAGATTAATTCGGAGGAAAAAAGCAAACCAGGCGCTGACTTTAGCCTATTCATGGTATACTATAGGGATAGTCTTCATATTATGTATATAAAGGAACGATTACGTTTGAAATACGATATTATTGTGATTGGTGGCGGTTCCGCCGGTCTGATGGCAAGTGTAGCTGCTAGCGAGCAGGGTGCACGGGTGTTACTGGTAGACAAAGGGAATAAACTTGGGCGTAAGCTGGGCATTTCTGGCGGTGGACGCTGCAATGTAACCAATGCGAAGGAAATCGACGAATTAATCAAATATATTCCGGGTAACGGACGCTTTCTACACAGTGCGCTGGCGAATTTTAGCAATTTGGATATTATGCGTTTTTTTGAAGATATGGGTATTGCCTTAAAGGAAGAGGATAATGGTCGCATGTTCCCGGTATCGGATAAAGCGAAGAGCGTTGTAGATGCGCTGGTGAATCGAGTTCGCGCACAGGGCGTGGAGATTCGTGTGAACAGTCCGGTTGCCGAAGTATTATATGAGAATGGCGCAGTTGCAGGTGTTCGGCTTCGCTCTGGTGAACGTCTGCGTAGCAAAGCGGTCATTATTGCTGTGGGCGGTAAGTCTGTACCTCAAACGGGTTCGGAAGGCGATGGTTATCCGTGGGCAGAGCAAGCCGGGCATACGATCACCGAGCTGTATCCGACCGAAGTTCCGCTCACCTCGCCAGAATCATTTATCCAGAGTAAAGAGTTACAGGGATTATCTCTGCGCGATGTGACGCTGACCGTCTGGAATCCGAAGGGGAAGAAGCTGATTATGCACGACGGAGATATGCTATTTACGCATTTTGGTATCTCTGGCCCTGCGGCTCTCCGTTGTAGTCAGTATGTGGTTAAAGCGCTCAAGAAGTTCCCGGTCACTTCGGTGCAGCTAACGATTGATCTACTGCCCCAGCTCAGTACGGATGATGTCTACCGTGAAACACTGAAGCTAGCCGAACAGGAATCACGCAAAGCGGTCAAAAATGTGATCAAAGGCTATGTGCCTGAACGCCTGATCCCACTTCTACTGCAAAAAGCAGGCATTTCTGGCGATATTACATTCGATCATATTCCGAAGCAGCAATGGCTGGAGCTTGCTCGTCTGATTAAGCAGTTCCCGGTGGCAATTAACGGTACGCTGTCGATCAAAGAAGCCTTTGTAACCGGCGGTGGTATTCATCTCAAAGAAATCCATCCGCAGACGATGGAATCCAAGCTGATGGCTGGACTGTACTTCTGCGGTGAGGTACTTGATATTCATGGCTACACAGGTGGCTATAATATTACAGCTGCCTTTACAACCGGTCATGCTGCAGGTCGTAGCGCAGCTGAGGCTTTACAGATGTCATAAATGAACAGAAAGACTTCCAATCACCACATGATGAAGTACGCATGATCCAGTGCATCGGATAAACTAACCGTTTATGCCGAATGTTCATTGGATCGGAGCACACTTCGGTGGTGTGAGGAAGTCTTTTTATTTGCTCATAGATTCTTTAGGGTTATATGTCTTGCTTCTATTCTACCTTTACCGAGCGGCGGATAATCGGATCGGCGTGCTCATATTCGTCCAAATAATGACGTAGCTTCTCGGTATCATCCGTTTGGATCATCGTAAAGCCCTGCGCGATATGTCCCATCCAATGTTCTTCAGCATCCTCCAGCTCCGAACGATCCGCACACAATGAGCCCCACATCGTATTCACCCACAGTCGGCAATCATGCTGTCTGATTGTACGCAGTACATCAGGAGCAACAAGTGGGCTATCCGCTTGCTCAAAGCAAATTTCAACAGCTTGTGGCTGTATATAACGGCAAATGTCCTCGATTTGCGCTGCTTGATGCTCATTCGTTTGATCTAAAATGTGCATATACAGCGGTGTTTCTGGCATCGTGTGGATAAAGCGATGCACCTCCGCAGGTTCATCTGCACTTTTAAAAAGCGTCTGCTGCACGGTTCCCGTCCGTTCTAATACCTCATAGACCTCATTACGCCATGGCCAGCATTTGTCGAGATTGATCATGACTTTGTTGCGCACAAGAATCATAACCTCTTCTAATGTAGGGATCGTGTAGTTGGTTAGGAGCTGCGCCGATCCGCCCTGATGCTGACGCAGACGGAGCGAACGAAGCTCTGCAAGCGTCATGTCTGCAATAGCCCCGCTTCCATTGGTCATACGATCTACCGTCTCATCATGCATAAGCACAAATGCGCCATCACGGGTCCGCTGTACGTCAATCTCAATCATATCGGCTCTCGCCACGATCGAATATTGGATAGCCGCCAGCGAATTTTCCGGAGCATGTCGCCAATCGCCGCGGTGTGCTGCGATTAATACGCGTCCCTGACTATTGTGAAAGCTAGATATAATCTCGTCACCGCTTGTTCGACTTACTTCACGCCGAGTCATCAGAAAGTCATCTCTCATGTCATTATCTCCACTTCATTATTTTCAGTCAGCATTGACGGTCTTGAATACTTGTTATCCACTTTAACGCTTCAACATTAACGGGATTGGATATTTGTGCAATTTTTACGTAAACGTTTTGTAAAAGCCAAGATAAAGTTACCAACACTCTATACACAAATTAGTACCAGATATTAAGTATTTACGCACAAGTTATCAACAAGTTATGCACAGCCTGAGGATAGAAATTAGTAAAATAATCCCACACTATACAGGTCGGGAATTAATTATGCAAAGAGGCATGTGTATAAAAAGTTGATTTCATGCTATTTTATCCTCAGACGGTGTATAAACTGTGGATTTTATGCAGTTGTGAGCGTTTTAGTAGACGTATGGTTTTTTATTCACAAGGATATCCACAGTAATTATCCACTTTTCCACAGGGTGTACACAGTTTGTGCACAACTTTTAGAAAAGGAGATCATCTTATAGAAAACGAATGGTCGATCATTTATCCACAATGTGTTGCAGAGGTATGGATTTTTTGCTAACCAAAAATCCCTTTTTCATTCAACTACGCGTTGATAGTGCCAAACGCTGAAAATGATTGCATTCCGAGTACATGCAATTTAATCCTTAAATTTAATATTTAAAATGCACGGCATTGTGATAAATCACACATTTTTTAATTTTAATTGCAGGTAAGATAAGGATAGAACTTATAACTTCTTAATCATTTATTTGAATACATTAGATATTTTTAATCCATTGACCTAGAAAGGGTGAGCGTATCATGATTAATATGTCCATGAATCATACGGAGCAGTCTATGCACTTGTATCGTGTTTTTGCCAAGGCGTTTAAGAGTCTGAGTGAGCATGCTGTAGCGGGGAGTAAGATTGAAGGGTTTAACTCGACGGCGTTCTCTGTTATGGAGGTTTTATATTTTAAAGGGGCGCAGCCGATTCAGCAGATTGGGGCGAAATTGCTGCTACAGAGCGGTAATGTGACGTATGTGATCGACAAGCTGGAGCATGGCGGCTTACTGCGTCGTCATCCTTGTCCAACCGATCGCCGCGTAATTTATGCGGAATTGACAGATCAGGGGCGTGCGATGATGGATGATATTTATCCGAAGTATGAGGAGCGTCTGAACTTTGCACTCAGTGGATTGAATGTGCAGGAGAAGGAGCAGATGATCTATCTATTGAAGAAGCTCGGGATGGAAGCGGAGCGTTTGTCGCCTTCAATGCGTAAGTGATGCATTTATAGTTTTGTGGAAAAGGATGCCCAGGAATCAAGCGGGCGTCCTTTTTTTATGTAAATTAACTATACTCCAGCGTTCCTATATAGCGTTTATGTAGGATGAGTCGCTTCACTAAAGCGGATATACATTCTTCTGAAACAATCACACCGATTTGGTAAGAAATTTATTTCTTGCTAGTACAATAAACATTTCAGGAATCAAAACAAATATTAGATAGAGAGGTATAATAAACGGCAACGATGCAACGAAAACTTCGGCTACCTGCTTTCTCTCAAAAAAGGTTAACCAAATAGGGACTGTTAATACACATAATAATAAATTAGAAACCATAATGGATTGGATATTTCTCCAAAAGAAGCAAAATATAATGCAAATAACACCAGGCGCAATCCAAGAACCGATCTTGGAGCCATTGCTCAATACAATTAAAGCAATCGTAGGATAAAATACAATAACTATAGCCTGTAAGCATGGATGTTTATATATATTCAAATGATCAACTCCTTTATGCTAGTTGAGCCATGCCCAACTCCAATAGAATAAGCATACAAGATTTTTCTATTTACTCCCAATTTTTTGTACTCTTTATTAAAAAAGCGTTTATCCTGCCAAGTCAGGTTATAGACAATAAAAATCCTCGCGTATGCTGTTTTTTCAAAAGTCGTAATCAGATTAACATTGTAGCTCGAAAATAATAAAACCTTCTAAAGTCGAAAAGTTCTCTTATAATCGAGAGACTCTAATTTCAAACTTTAGAAGGTTTTATCTATATACAGTTGTAAATAAATATAATAAAGAAAATTATCCATCTAGCTCAGTAGACTATTCGACATCGTATACTCTATAACACAGACATAACTCCTGCTGCTCTTGCTAAGGGGTGCATACAGCGGACACCTAACGAGTCGGCTACATTAGAGCGAAGTTATCGTCATCTGTCCAGCCTCTAAGGTACATATCCGTGATGCGTCCTGACGGAATAACTCAGGCTCATGCGTTACGATCAGCAGGGATGCGCCACGCTTGAGCGCGGCTCGGCACATCTCAAGTAAGCGAGAAATCGTGAAGTCATCCGCGGCTGAGCTCGGTTCGTCCAGTATATATAACGGGCGATCCAGTAAAAATTGGGCTGCGGCTGCGAGCAGGCGTTTTTGTCCTCCACTTAGACTGTATGGCGATGCTTCGCGCTGATCTAACAATCCGATCGTTGCTAGCATCTGTTCTACTCGCGGCCAATGCACAGCGGGAAATTCCTCGCGGCGGCGCAAGCCAAGTTCAGCACGTAGACCGAATACACACTCATCCCACACGGTTGTAGCTACCCATTGATGATCGGGATGCTGCATAAGGTAGGCAGTATCTGCGGCTCGCCGTCCGATCTTATCTCTGGCGATGTCTCGCCGTCCGCGGTAGATTGTACCTGTTGGCGGCTGGAGCAAACCGGATAAGAGTCGAGTAAGTGTGGTTTTGCCTGAGCCGTTTACACCGCATAATAACGTCATTTCTCCACACCGGAGCTGAAGGTTGATATGGTGTAGGACAGGCGTTAACGTACCGGGATAAGTGTAGCTTAGTTGCCGAATATCAACTACCGGTTCATCGTCTGTATGAGAAGGAGCGATTGACTGTTTATTGGGAACTGGCTGCTTTTTTAATGTGAACGCCGCTTGCAGTTCGAGTGTTACTTCGCTATCTAGTATGGGCACATTACTATTAGCATTCGATATTTCGCTACTGCCCATCTCATTTGCTCTCTTTCCACCCGTTAGGGGATCGCCTACATTAGAGCTATGCGATACTTCATTTCCATTCGTATCCCTTTTGAGCTCATCTTGTTTTAGAGAATGCCTAACACTAAACAGGTCACCCACCCGTTCGGCATATTGCTCACGAATATCTGACGGTTTACCATCCAATATGATTTTCCCTCTATCTAAAACGATCACACGATCTGCTGCATCGGCAAGCTCGTCCCAGCGAGCAGAAGCGGTGACGAGTGACTTATGATCTCTGTGCCAGCTTGCGATCATACTGGCTACGCGCTTCCTTCCCGCAGGATCAAGGCTAGCGGCGGGTTCGTCCAGTACGAGCAGTTCTGGTTCCATCGCCAGTACGGCGGCTAGTGCGGTTCGTTGGCGCTGTCCGCCAGATAGGCGATGAATCGCTTGTGTGCGCACATGTCGTAGTTCAAGCTGTTCGGTCAGACGGTCGATTCGACGTCCAATCTCATCTGCAGGTACGCGCATATTTTCAGGGCCAAAGGCAATCTCGTCCTCCGTCGTTCCAACGACGAGTTCAGCATCCGGGTCTTGTCCCAGTGTGCCGAGAACAGCAACAAGCTCACCAGGATGAGCATAGGCTGGATCGAATCCATACACATGCACTACACCCTCTCGCTCCCCTCCGGCAAGCCGGGGTAACTGTCCATTCATCAGCCGACAGATGGTAGACTTGCCACTCCCACTAGCCCCGATGATGGCAACCCACTCACCTGCTGCTACGGTTAACGATAGTCCTTGTATGGCTGGCTCCGTACTCCCTTCATACGTGTACTCAACCTCTTGCAGTCGTAGCGCTGGTATGGACGGAGCGATATCTTTCGACTTCATCTATTAACGTCCACGGGAAAAGGCTGCAAAGCGGCGCAGCAATCCTGTTTTTCCCAGCGCACCTGCGATGATAACGGTAAGCAGTCCACATAGTAATACACCGCTCAGAATACGCACGACCATCGCAATAGCCAGTACACTAAAGCCAAACTTACTATACCCGAATAATTGAATCGCCACGATAAACCAGATTGGAACCATCGCCCCGCCTACAAGCATCATCACGCCAGTGGACCAGTTGCGATAACGCAGCACAGCGAAAATAATTTCCGCTACGACCATGTAACATACTGCCGCTGCCAGCGCTGAAATAATACCGTACGATGTACCGACAAAGCTCTGTACTAACGCACCTAACGCATACGTAATAACCGCTGTCCCCGGCTTGCGAATAATATAATAAGCTAGTAATCCATAGATCATATACACGCCTGTCACGGTTGAAGTTAGAATCGGACCACCAAGACTACTTAATAGCTGATTCACACCGGACATGTACATGGTCAATACGGCATTGGCAGTAGCCAGCAATGCCATCAGCACAATATCCATCGTTGTAAATGCTTGAAAGGTTTTGTTCATTGTGTTTTGAATAGGGGTACTCATGCTCTCTCTCCTTGAGGCGTATCATATCGCCGCGTTCTTATTGTTAACCACAAAATATAATTTAGGTTAACAATAAGAAGAAGTCAATCTCTTTTTCTACAGATCTAACATGCTACAGCCAAATACAAGTGAGCGTCGTCACAATCACCCCTGCCACCATCACTGGTAGCGCCGTATTCGGAAGCACAAAGGGTCGGTAAAAGGTACGGTCACTATATGCACCAAAGCCCTTGGCATCCATCGCCCCGGCAATGTGCTGAATCCGTCTGATCGCTCCGGTAAAGACCGCGGCGAGATATTCTCGATTTTGCCGTAATCCTTCGATTCCGCGCTCACGTCGTTCTCCACGTAGTCTACGTGCCGCCAGCGCAAGCTTAGCCTCTTCACGCAGCAATGGCAAAAAGGTCAGCGCTAACGCAAGTCCATAGGCGAAGCGATAGGGGACTTTGAGCTTTTGCACAAGTGCGCTTACAAGCTCGCGATAATCGGTTGTGAGCGATAAGGCTACCGATGTCATACAGAGGATGAAAATACGAAGCGTCATCGTTGCTCCATAATCGAGTCCACCCGAGGTAATCTGCACGATACCAATCCGCGCTATCACAGCGCCACTCTGGACAGTGAATACAGATAGTACAAAATAAGGGATACCGATCCCAATGAATAACTGAAGCAGCGGACGTAGAGTAATCTGACCAGCGCCCAACGCTACGGCTAACCAGATAAACAGGAACACGACTAATTGAGGTAATGCATGCTGAATATGTACAGCTATGATGGAGATGCATAGGAGCAGCACCATTTTGGTTAATGGGTCCATTCGATATAGCCATGTAGTAGAATGCTCGTTCAAGCTTGCTCACTCCCTGTGTACGGTGGATCTTTTTCCGATGATATTCACGGATATCTAGTACCTTGACCAAATGAAATGTAAGATTTGAGTTCAGTGAACACACGTATGTTTCAAGTGTGTTTTCGAGGAGCGTGACCTAACCTTATGATCGGTCATCGTCCTAGTCAACAATCGGTGTTAGAATACCGCAAGTCTGTCATTTACGCAATACTATCCCATGCCAAAAGCCGATACCCGCTCCATTAAGAAGCGAATATCGGCTACTGGTCCAGGTCTATATACTGCACAAATCAGCAATATATCTATGGCGAGAAAGGTGGTGAACCATTAAGTATAATAAACGATGTGTATGTGCTCACCCGGTAAGGGCAACTGTCTCAGCCCTGCATACATTTAGACGACAACGGAAGGTTTTGGCTTGGAAGAACGAGTACGCTCTGACACATGGCTAGTATCCGCAGGTACAACTTCGCCGCATAGCATTGCCAGACGCTTGCGAATCTCACGTAGCTCGCTAATTCCTGTACCCGTGATTCGGTATTCTTCACCGCTAACTGTCAGCATATTCTCGTCAGTTAGATGTTCAAGCTGTTGCTTAACCTCGCGATCACCAACACGGTATCCCCAATTTTCAAGCACAGGCTGCATATCGGCAATCGTCAACTTATGTTGATTCGCCTGATGCAGCATATGAATCCGAATGAATAAATTTTGTACCTCTGCATGCATATACTCTTTCTCTCCTTCCGTTTGACCGAGTGATAGTGAAACCAAGTACATCCGCAAACTGATTTGATTCATGCTGTACTTACCCCCCTCACCTACAGGGTAAACATATTTCCACGTTCTATTCCAAATTTTACCTTACATTAGAAGTAACTCCTTCGACAGCGCTAAACGAACGATGAATCCACGATCTTTTCCTGATCTTCATTTGCAAAACAGGCATGCAGCGGTATACTAGGACGTATACATTTTTATATGATTTAGATAGATGGACAATGCCGCATGAACAACGATAAATTTATACGAAAAGGTGATTATGATGTTCGAAAATATAGCGTATACGGGCTCTCGTCAGGAGCAATATGCAACTGCACTGAATCAATTAAAAGCACTTATTCATGACGAAAGTGACCGCATTGCCAATCTGTCCAATGCATCTGCTCTGCTCAAGCAATGCTTGCAGGATACGAACTGGACAGGCTTCTATCTGTACGATGGCAAGGAGCTTGTACTTGGTCCTTTCCAGGGCTTACCTGCCTGCATTCGTATTCCGCTCGGTAAAGGAGTATGCGGAACCTCCGCAGCTGAGCGCCGTACGCTGCTGATCGCTGATGTGCACGAGTTCCCTGGACATATCGCCTGTGATGCTGCCTCGAATAGCGAGATCGTCGTACCACTGGTGCGCGGCGATGAGCTGATCGGTGTGATTGATATTGATAGCCCGCTGAAAAATCGCTTTGACGAGCAGGATCAGCAATTTTTGGAGCAGTTTGCTGCTATTTTGCTGGAAGCGATCTAACGACATTCAGTGTACTACAGCTTGTTACGTTAACTTCGGATTCGAGCTTTAGTTGAATGCAATATGTATTATAAAAAGCCATTCCTGAAACGTCTTTGCGAAAATTCGCATCACGTACAGGAATGGCTTTTTTAAGCTAACGTTCATTATGAAAGCTTGTTATTAGAGTCAGTATGCAATGAACAACCCTACAATTACGAGTTATTCCCTACACTACTGCCATCTCGGTATTCACCGCGAACACGGATTACATTACCATCTTTGTCCAAATCCAATCGAACGGTTGTACCCACTGCACGCTCATTTGCAGGATCGTCTGCTCCCTCATAATTCGCGGCTTTTTTGTACTTCATTTCTTTTGTACCTTGCTTGACGATGACCTCGGTATCTGTCTCCGATACATACTGACCGACGATATCGCGCTGGGAGTTATCCATATCGTCTGCATCTTTAGCCAGCTCGGCTGTAGCGATCGTGCTGTCCTGTGCATTTAGCGTGACGCTTACCTGTTGCCCAGGTAAATCTACCGATGTTGGCAGGTCAGCGGCTGCTTGATAGGAGTTACTTTTAGGAATAACGAGCTGATTGCCCTCTACATCAAGCGTCATCGTATCGCCGTTCTCGGATACATATTTGCCGACTACATTATAATCTGAGCTTGGATCATCCTTGTTGGGGTCTGTAGAATATTGACGGAAGTCACCTTCCAACGTCTGCGCATTGGTATTCGCCTGACCTGTATCCTCCGGCTTCGCCTCACTTGCACTTTGCAGAGGTGCGGTAGGATCGCTACTCTGATTAGCTTCTGTATTGGTGCTGCCACATCCGGCAAGTACACCTGATAATAGAACTGCTGCGGCAGTCCCCATGATTAGTCTATTTTTCATTTTAAAAAACTCCTTTCGCTAGTACTGGATATGACTTTATACCCCAAATACAGGCAATCCCAAACTTACGAATACGCGAATACGGAGAGAAGTGAATCGAGAAGCGACTTATTAAGCAAGGGTATATGTACAATTTTTACCATGTTTCACCATAAAAAGAGTGGTTTTAATAGTTGTTACAGATCACGTATTAACGATCTTTTGACATCAGCAAGGAGGAAAGGAATCGGGCAAAAGGAACGATCAAGCAATGTAGCAAGATCAGCTAGTATCTTTGAAGACTGCAGGTGAGTATATTACTTTAACTTTATTTTAGAAAATTAGTTATTAAGTATGTATCATATCGGGCACAATAGAGTATAATCAAAAAGTCACCTTACATAATTTAACTGTTTATTCATTTTACCACTCCAATAAATGGTTAATGGCATACCTTACTTTTCCTTTTGGTAACAAGCTTTTGCGAGGATAAGGAAAGACATGCTTCAAGTTGACTGCCGGTATGATTACATAAGAAAAGGGGTTTTTTATGCAGTTATTTAAGAAGGTTAGTATATTAACTATTGCTGTTATATTACTAACAACAGGGTGGTTTACACCTGGGGTCACCCATGCAGAGGATGCTCCTGCTGCTTCGACTACCGATTCAAGCTCATCAAGCCAGAGTACGACTGCATCTACAGTCGCATCTGACACGTATGGCACTGATGGAAATGGAAGCACAGGCACGACACCATCAACACCGACCGATCCTTCCACAATAACACCACCTGTGAGTCCACCCGTCGTTGATCCAGCGACCACGACCACAACGCCAACTGCCAAAAAGAGCATTTTAACCGACGCGTATCTGACTGATGCGAATGGTAAGGTCATTTCTAGTGGAGACCAGAGTGGCGCAGCACTTGATCCAGATGCACCGATCAATCTGAACTACAACTGGGCATTACCTGATGATGACTCTTATAAGAGCGGATCGACATTTGAGTTTGACCTGCCTTCGGCGTTCAAGCTCTACAATGATATCCGCAATGTTCCTCTAGAATTCGGGGATACAACGGTGGGTAGCTTTGACGCTACGCAAAGCGGACATGTGACCGTGACCTTCAATTCAACGATTGAGCATTATTCCGACATTCGTGGAACGATGCAGTTCCACACGGCCTTTAGTAAGGAAACAGTGACAGGCAGCACTGAAGTGAAAATCCCGGTGCCACTGGGCGATAGCTCACAGTTCATTGTGATCTATCTCAAGCCGTCCAAAGGCACGGATATCAGCAAAAAAGGAGAGTCCATCGGTGGCGGTAAAATCCGCTGGACGATTGATTTGAATACAACAAGCGAAAAGCTAGACAATGCTGTTCTAAGTGACCCGATGGGTACAGGGCTTGCACTTGATCCAGCTAGCATTGAAGTGTACAAGCTGAATGTGAATGTAGACGGCAGTACAAGCTTGGGTGCACAGCAAAGCTCCGGCTACACGCTGACCGCAGATCCAGGACAATTCAAGCTTTCTTTTGACAGCTTGATTCGTTCGGCATATCGCATTATCTATGTGACAAGCATAACGGACAACGCACAAACGGTCTTTTCCAATACCGCAACGCTTGATAGCAGCAAAGGCTCTGCTACTGCGAAAGCTCAAGTAACGGTACAGCAACAGTTCCTGAGCAAAAAGGTTGATAACTACGACCGCGCTACAGGTGCCATTGACTGGTCGATTGGCTACAATCTGAACAATCAATCCATTCCGCAAAGTCAGGCACTTCTAAAGGATCGTTTTGACAGTTCCCAGCAGCTTGTCGATGGAACGCTCAAAGTAACCGATACGAGCGGCAATGTATTGACTGAGGGTACGGATTACACGATCACGATGATCGCTCCGCAAAATGGACGTACCGGCTTTAATCTGCAATTTAAAAAGGATATCCAGACTGCCTATACGATCAAGTATCGTACTGCACCGACTGGACAGATTATCCAAAACGAGTCTATTAACAATACCGTCGCAGCCGGTGGCGTTAGCGTTGGCGTGAATCAGCCCGTGAAAGGCATGACCTTTACCAAGGTGCTCAGTGACGCCAATTATATCCGTAAAGATGCCACATGGAAGCTCGCGCTGAACAGCGCGGGACAAGCGATTCAAGGCGCATTGATCGAAGATCAATTCCCGAATGGCGGTCTTGAGCTACTGCCCGATACCATGCAAGTGACACGCTCTAACGGAAGCGTATATCCAGCATCGCTGTACAAAGTGACCGTAACGGATGTGCGTGCAGGCTTCCGGATTGATTTCCTTCAACCACCGGTTGAGCCTTTGACAATCACATACCGTACGACCTTTGATGCAGATTGGAAAAAGGACAAGACCGAGGTGTCCTACCATAATGTCGCTGGCTTGTACTGGCTTGAGAACGGTAAGTATCGCACGATCCCAGCCGAAGCTCGCTTCTGGCCAGACAATCTGACCGTCAATAATGGCTCCAAAGAAGGCACATACGATCCAGTAACCAAGGAAGTTACGTGGACAATCAAAGCGAACTACAATAACAAAAAGCTAACCAACGCCATTCTGTCCGATAACATTGATCCCGGGCAACGCTATGTTCCAGGTTCACTCGGCGTCTATGACATGAAATTGCTTGGTTACTGGAATGGTGTTCAACAAGGGGCAGCTGTTGATCCGTCTGCCTATAAAGTAACGACACCCGACAATGGAACAAGCGGCGGCAAGCTGCAGATTCAATTCACTAATCCGATTCAGTCCGCATACTGGATTACATTTAAAACGACGCTTAGCGGTACGGTTATTCCACCCACTGTTCGTAATGATGCCGTATTGAAAGGCAATGAAGGCGATTATCCATGGGCAGCTGTAGTGAGTATTCCAAGCGGCGGCGAGTACGTGAGCAAGACTGGCGTACAGGATAATGACCGGATTCGCTGGACGATCCAGATCAATGCTGGACAATCCTATGTCGAAAATGCCAAAATCGTCGATACACCTACAGCGAATCAAATTTTGCTAACCGATTCGTTCCATCTGTATGAAGCTGCTTCAGGCTCCGATGGTAAGCTGACGAAGGGCAATGAGCTTGTGCAAGGAACCGACTACAAGCTGAGTGTGCTGGCAGGCTCGCCTGAACGATTCGAGCTGTCCTTTACGAAGCCAATCCAATCTGCGTATATTCTTGACTATGCGACATTGATTACTGCCAACGATCGCGACACGGTTAGCAACAGTGTTCAATTTAGCGGAAATGGAATTACGACAGGAACGGTACAAACGAATAAAGATATTATCGTGCGCAGTTCATCGGCTGTAGGTACAGGCTCAGGTGCTGTAGGCAATCTGATCGTACACAAGGTCGATCATGATGATACATCCTTAGCGCTGGCAGGTGCTGTATTCCAGCTACAAGACAGCGCAGGTGTGCGTCCACCTGTCACACTGACAACCGATGCGCAAGGACGCGCACTGTTCACAAGACTTCGTTATGGCACGTATACCTTGCAGGAGATTACGGCTCCAACAGGGTATGTGCTTGATTCGACTGTACATCAAGTGACGATCAATGCTGCCAATCAACAAGCAGGCAGTGTACCGTTCCTTACACTGGAAAATACAAAAGAACCGGTTGTTGTTCCACCTACACCGGGCACACCTGGAACTCCGCCAGGGACGCCAGGCACACCGGTAGATCCAGGGACACCAAGCAATCCGGGTACACCTAGTAATCCAGGAACACCACCGTCTCGACCTGATCGGGATCGACCAAGTACAACGACACCATCAGGCAATACGCCACCGGTAGAGACGACAACACCAGATACTCCGATTAATGATGATCCTGTTCCACAGGGCACCGTTACACCGGATCAACCATCTGTTCCAGTCGAACCGGGGACAACACCAGACATTCCAATTCCAGATGAGCCTGTTCCACAAGGAACAACGCCTCCAGACAAGACGCCAGATATTCCAGTGCCAGATGAGCCCGTTCCACGTGGAACGGTTCCATCCACACCTACACCTCCGGTTCAGCAGCCAAATGTACCCATGCTGCCGAAGACTGGAGAGGATAGCAACACACCTTTCTGGATTGCAGGCGCAGGGCTTGTTGCACTGGGCATTCTGATGAATCAGTGGAATCGTCGCCGTGTACGTTCTGGTGGCAAATCCAAATAGTACGGGTATATCCATCGAAGTAGAATAACAACAGTAAAGCCCATCTTGCCAACATGGCAAGGTGGGCTTTTTATATTGCTCTATTTTGACTGAATGATATTTTCTTATCACGCATTTTGCTAGCTTCTGGATGAAATAAATCGGGTATATGGTAATTGACTGGCATCTATTGCACTTGTACGGCGGGATGAATGGAAAAGCATAAGGGCAGTCTAACGTGATTTAGCACGGAAATTGCGTTAGACCTCCCTACGACTACTCTTCCAATTTGATCATATATCCCAGATCTGAAGCGGTTGTCGGATACGCGTAAATGACACTTTTGAGCTGGTCTACCGTGAGTTCAAGCTTGATCGCTACAGCAAAGTGGTTAATCAGATCATCTGCTTCCCCGCTTAGTAGGTGCGCACCCAGTACAGTACGCTTCTGCTTATCGAGAATGATTTTAGCTAGAGCCTGTTCTTCACCAGTTCGCTTGTACGTGTACCAGGACGACATATCGTATGTGCGAATGCTGACCTGATCACCTAGCTTACGCGCTTCTTCTTCCGATATGCCGACGGTAGCGAGACGCGGCATCGTAAAAGCGACGCTTGGAATCTCTGCATACTCTGCCTTTTCCGAATGACCTTGCAGCATATTGGTCGCTGCCATACGTCCTTCAAGCCCTGCAAGCGGAGTGAGCGGAAGTCCCGGCGAAGCGGAGCAATCACCAGCGGCATATACATGCGGATTGCTGGTACTCTGCAAATATTCGTTAACGGTAATACCTTGCTTACTGTACTCAACTTCTCCTTGTTCTAACTGCAATTGATAGATATTCGGTCTGCGTCCAGCTCCATGTACGATCAGTCCGCATTCGATATGCAGCGCTTCTGAGTGTGGGTCTATCCGGGTGGCTCCGTCCTTATAACGAGCGGTAACATGATATAGTGGCAGATCCGGCTCTACCCTTGGCGTTAGGGAAGAGGAGGTAATGATCGCGCCCTCTGCCCCGTTGGAAGGGAGCGCTTCAATCGACTCTAGCTCGACGTTCAGATGTACTGCAATTCCAATCTGACGGGAATAGTCTACCAGTGCATCCACTTGCTCGGGATCGAAGCCTTTGAGCGGACGGTCATTACTATGCAAAATATGCACCTTCGCACCGGCACGAGCAGCAATATGGGCAAACTCGAACGAAATGTAGCCACCACCGACGAAGACGATCTGTTCTGGCAAATGCTCTAGCTCCAAAAACCCATCGCTATTCGCCATATACTCTTCTCCCGGTACGGATAGTGGCGCAGGCTCTGCACCAGTTGCAATCAAAATATGGCGTCCGGTTAACTGCTTTCCGTCTACTTCTATCGTATGTTTGTCGATAAAACGAGCTTGACCGTGTAACGTGTGAATGCCAGCTTCCTGTAGCTTGTTCTCATGCGCTTCAGGCATCGAATCGGTAAATGTACGCTTGAACGACATCAGATCCGACCAGTCGATCGTCGCGGTCACATCTATTCCTTTGCCGCGCATCCGTGCTGTCCGGTCAACCAGATCAGCCGCACCAACGAGTACCTTTTTCGGATCACAGCCGCGTAGGGCACAGGTTCCGCCATACTCTCGTTCATCAATGATCGCCACTTCCCAGCCTTGCTCACGACATTGCTGTGCTGCGGATGCTCCCGCACTACCAGTTCCAATTACGATTAGATCATAGGTTAATGTCACTTTGCATCGCCTCGTCCCGTGTAAGATATGAGCTGCTTGCTATATGTACCTTTAACCTTGAACGGTGATGTGCAATCCTAACGCTGAAGCAGTATGATATTTTGTTATCACAAAAATCCTTTTTTATTGAACCTCGCGTTAGAAGATCGCTAACGCTGGAGCAGTATGATATTTTGTTATCACGAAAATCCCTTTTCACTGGACCACGTGTTAGAAAACCACTAACACTGGAACTGTTACCTTTGTCGTCTATCTTTTGTTGACTTACCGTGTTAAATTGTAAAAAAACTCTATAAAATACAGATTAGAGGGGTTATGACAATGAGAAAACTATGGCTTACGTTGACGATGACAGCTTTATTTGCAGGAAGTACCGGGCTCGCCGCTACACCATCTTTTGCAGCCAATGATTCGAAGCCGGATGGATCGTACGCGATGGATCTGAATGACGATGCTACTATGGGCAGTGATGTGGAAGATGATACGTATAGCGATGATTATAGTCTGGATGACATTGACCCGGAATTGTTAAAGGAATCGGATCAGTACGATACGTATCTGAACGGACTTGGCGATCTGCTGGAGTATGAGGACAAAGCGTGGGCAGCTTATAACACGAATGACTATGTAAGCTCTGAGAACCGCAAGCAAGAATATCAACTGATGACCTATACGGTTATTCCTAACTACATTAAGTTTGTCTCCGGGCTGAAGCAGCTGAAGCCTGAAAATGCCGAAGTTGCCAAAATCCACGCTCAATATGTAAAAGGTGCGTATACAGAGCTAGAAGGCTTTATGCTATACAAAAAGTATGTATCCTCCGCTAAAATGAATGACCAGCTACTTAAAAAAGCACAAGCCAAGTTAACGGCAGGTAGCGCGCTTGTTGAGCAGTTTTACAGTGATATGGATGAGTATTCGGTTCGCTTTGATGCGCTGTACGACTATGGCGATGAAGTGTACGAGGACGATTCCTCCGTTCCCGATACCGAGCAAGGTTCGCTTGACGATTTCGTATAAATGGAGCGGACTCTAGCTGAATGATCTCGATCCCAGGATGCTGTCGCGAGCAGGAGGAACCTCAACGTTCATTCTACACTTCGTTCTTCCTGTCGCTACCATCTGGCTAGAAGCCCGGCATGCTGCGTATGCCTCTACATTCGTTTTCAGCTCCTTCAATACGGCACGGATATTCACCCACTTTGCACTACATAAAGGAGATACATCACGATGAAAAAGAAAATGACACTGCTACTCGCACTGACAATCCTGCTTGGTCTAGCTACACCTGGAACAATGTCCTTTGCCGGAGCCGCTTCTACAGATACAACGACGAGCACAACAAATCCAGCAGAAACCGTCCCACCGACTACCGATGATCCCAGCACGAATCCCGATGTAACGACCGAAGAAGACCCATGGGCTGATCTGGACCCTGCGCTGGCGGCAGAAGCTCAAGCCTTAACTGACTATGCAGATCAGCTAGATCGCATTGCGATGTATGAGGACAAAGCCGTAGATACGTATAACAAATTCCGCTACGTTACCTCTGCCAATCGCAAGCAAGCGTATGCAGCGTTAACGTATACGGTGATTCCGAACTACACCAAGTTCCTGGCGGGTATGAAGCAGATCAAACCAGCTAATTCGCAGCTAGCTAAAATCCACACTCACTATATCAAAGCAGCGTCGCTCCATCTGGAAGCGATGAAGCTATTCCAAAAATACGTATCCAGCACAACGCTGAACGTGTCGACTCTGAATAAAGCGAATGCCAAAATTGATGCGGGTATGACCGCGCTGAACGTCTACAAAAAAGCACTGACTGCCTATACTGCTAAATTTAATTAATTCACATCTGGTCTCAGCATCTAGCTCTGCTTAGCCAGCCTAACGTCATGAAAGCCACGAATGATGGGGTACCCTGAATAGAATGATTATGTAACGCATGTCGGGCTGAATATTACAACGGTCTAGTCAACCACCTGAAAAAAGCCGATCGGTTCGCAAATAATCTAATGCGAACCAGTCGGCTTTTTAGTATGACTGCTATCTATACTTCATAATAAGATCAGTCATGATATAGCTACCTTCCCCATCTAGATATCCATCCGTTCCAGCACCATCACGGCGGCACCGACCGAAGTAGCTCGCTCTTGTAAATAACCACGGGTAAACTGGGGATGTGTGGACGGCTCGCCATAGATTTGCTGGCGAGCCACGTGTACAGCAGTATCATAATAACCGGGTGCCGCCTGAATTAACGCGCCGCCCAGTATGACTCGCTGCGGCTGTAAGGTATTGATCAGATTGGCGAGTCCGATGCCCATATACCCTGCGGAACGGTGAAACATCTCCTGTAGTGCTCCGTCCCCTTGCTGTAAACGGGTCGTGATCCGCTCCCAATCGAGCATATCCATCGGAGCTTGTCCCACATGCTCTGGATTTCGAGCCCCATCCAGCCCCATCCGGCTATGCTGACGTGCCTGCTGTTCCAGAGCTTGGATCGACGCATAGGCTTCCAGCGCGCCATAGTTACCCTGCTCATGCAGCCTTGCGCCGCCAGCTTCGACGATCATTTGCCCGACTGCACCTTCCTTATCCACTGCTCCGCGCATCAATCGTCCATCTGACAGATAAGCCGAGCGAATCCCCATGCCAGCATTCACATATAATACATGACGGGCATCATCCTCACGCATCGCCCAGTTCTCCCCGAGTAACGCCGTATTCGTTCCGTTATCAAGTAACGCAGGCAGTTCCGTCCGCTCGGTCAACAAACGGCAGATCGGCACCTGCTGCCACCCCGGCGCATTGAAGTAGATCGGCTTGTGGATCATCCCACTTTCATGATCGAGGGGACCGACCGCGCCAACCCCGATACCGAGAATACGTCGACGACTCATATGACGCTCCGCTAACACCTGCTGAATCTGTTGTCCGACTTCTTCCACCAATCGCTCCGGGGTCATCTGCTCATCCATCGACCAGCGATGAGAAAAGATAGCATTCATACGCAGATCATATAGTCCAAGCACCGAATACACACGCGAAATATCTAATCCGAAAATGTAACGGTTATGTGCATTCATCCGATACAGCACGGGCTTGCGTCCACCGGTCGACTGCCCTAGACCGGATTCCACAATCCAGCCTTCATGCAGCAGTTCATCCAGTATACGATTCAGACTGCTACTCGTAATATCAATATCCTTTTTCAGTTCAAGCTTGGACACATCATCCTGCGCCGCAATACGCTCATATGTCTGCCGCTTTAACGTTTTGGTTGTAGTCTGATACACGTTCATTCTCCCTATACATAACATAATAAAATGAAGATGGTATAAGAGGAGTACATGACTCTACTCTTCCCATATTCATTTGTCGTAGATAGCACTTCTTGTCCATTCTATTGTATCTGCCTTCGGATAGAATAACCACTATGTAAGATCATACGCTCACATACAAAAACCGCCTGTCTCCAATCGAGAGCAGGCGGTTTTTATGATCACGTTTGTCACTTGCGGGCAGTAGTATCGAAGTAGGGGTACGGACTCTGTGCTATACGTAGTGATGCGATAGTGTATATAAAATCACACTCACACCGGAACTAGCTATGGATATCCATTTAAATCATCTTTCTATTTACGTACTACCGTGTAGCCCTTTTTCTGGAGTAGCTTCACGATGCCATCATCGCTTAAATAGTGGGCTGCACCGACAACGATAAAGTACGTTTTACCGCCACCATTTCTCAGGTAGCCGTCGATTTTGTCAACCATACCGATATTGCGGTCAACCAGCATCGCTTTGTGGTATTCTGGATTGCCGGAGGAGCTTGTCGTCAAGTTGTATAGCTCCACTTCGTTACCGGTTCTCCACATCTCTGCCATTTTCTCAATGGAATCATCCTGTTTCCCATCTGCATAGTCTTCAAAATCCTGAAGCGAGTAGTAGAGCAGCGCATCCTGCAATTGTGGGGAGAAGCTGTTCAGCATGCTGAGCTGAGATTGATCCGATTCCAGCTCGACTACAGGAAGCTTGCGTTTGGCTGCCTGCTTGAGGAAATACAGATCAATTCCACTCTCTGGCTTGTACTTGGAGGTGGAGTCTGCAATCGAGTCCACGATCATCTCCACGACCCACGGTTTGTAGTTATCGAGTTCATTCGACTCCATACCGTTGTCTTTCAAAAATTTGCCGAGTTTGGCGTATGTATCCGAAGCGAGATGATTAGGGAGTATACTGCCATCCTGATACGTGCCCATCTGTCTAATTTGCTGGAAAAACTGTTGATCCGTTCCCTTGGTAATATCGACTTCAACGCCGAGATAGTCCGCTTGGGAGAACGCCTCATCATATTCCTTGCGAAGCGGGTAAAAGCTATCGTTCGCAATATGCATCGAGCCGACCAAATATACTGTATTGCCGTTCGCCTGCACTTCCCACATAAAACCACGTCCACCTGTGTTCGTGGCTTCTGTAGGCGTAGCGGGTGTCTCGGCACCGGTAGTGGCAGGAGGTACAGTAGCTACAGGAGCAGTCGGTGTCGCTGTGCTGTCTGCCGGAGCAACCACTGTGTTATCGACGGGTGGCGTGCTTACCGGAACTTCCGTCACTGGCACTGATACGGGTGCTGTTAGCTGAACTGTACGTGTCTTTGCATTCCAGCTCACCGCATAACCGCTCAGATCGCCAAATGTACGAATCGGTACGTAAACTACGCCACCAATCTTCGTTAGCTTACTTTTTACGGTAACGCTTTTGCCATTCACAATCGCCGTAATCTGGTTCCCCGTAACGCTGGACAGGGTAATGCCCATCGCTTTGAGTGTGGAGCGCAGGGGTACCAGCGTCGTTTGCTGTTGCACCGTTGGTGCGGCTCCTATGCTGTACTCTACTTTCTTATCGTTGACTTTAACGGTCAGCGATTGGGCTGCGGATGCCAGCTCCGGTGTAGCGGTTACAAGCAGACCTGCTGCAAGAACCAGGGACAGTAGTTGATGATGCCAATTTTTCATTGCAAGACTCCCTCTGAATGTTGTGATATCCGGACTGTCCCGTTCCTTGATATATCAGGGATGATGCAAGCCAAACGTGTCCTATTTAATATTGCATATTCTTATTTCAAGTACAATACGGAGACTGGTGTATCCTTATATTTTTATAATCATTACGGTATAACTGATATGATGTACTGATCGTAAGATCACTTCCAAGCTAGGATCTCACTCCACGCACTATCCTTCTAGCTCCAGGTGACGTATAATCTTCGCCGGATTGCCTCCGACAATCGTATGGCTCGGCACATCCTTCGTTACAACTGCACCGGACGCTACAATCACACCGTCACCAATCGAAACGCCGGGATTGATCACAGCTCGCCCTCCAATCCATACATCGTTACCAATCGAAACAGGCTTACCGAACTCTGGCCCTTTCGCACGCTCCACTGGATCAATCGGATGCATTGCGGTATAGATGTGTACCCCCGGTCCAAGCAGACAATTGTCTCCGATCCGCACTTCACACCCATCCAGAATCGTACAATCAAAATTCGCATAGAAATTCTCACCGACATGAGTATTGTAGCCATAATCAAACCGGATATTAGGCTCCATATTGATCTGCTCACCTGTCGTCCCGAGCAATTGCTTCAATAACTGTACCCGCAGCTCTCCATCATCCTCTGTTGTCTGATTAAAGGTTCGAGTTAGCTTGCGCGCCCATTTCCGTTCTCGGGATAGCTCCTCATCCCATGCCTTATATAACTCACCAGCTAGCATCTTTTGCTTTTCCGTTTTCATCTGTAGATCACAATCCCTTCTTGAATATAAAAATAATCACGATGGAGCATCTGTGCCCGCAATCCAAAACTGCTGTAAGCGATCCAGTGTGCGCAGCATAAGTCCGTACATATAATATAGTTGTGGCTGTTCTAGAAGTATCAAGTCCGGCATATGCAGCTCAGGAATATACTTCAAGCATTCCTGACGAATCGGGTCCAGATCCTCTGTCCGAATCAAGCGTCCGGTTAACGCGATCGCCGCAGGATTGATAAGTGCAATCAAGCTAGTTAAGGAATGCCCAACAACACCCGGCATGGTCGAACGATCATGCAAATCACTGAATAGCTGCTCACGTGATCGCCCAAATGGTAAAAAGGATATCTCACCGGCAAAATGCGTATGACCATTCAGCATATTGCCGTTCACAATCATTCCTGATCCCGGAAATAATCCTTCGTCAAAGGCGGTCGCCGCTACAGACACCTGCTGTGGATAGCCTTGCTTGCGGTGAAAGCCCAGTGCCACCAGATTCATATCATTTTCGATGACAACTTCCAGATCATGCTTGTCACGGATCATAGCTTCCAGCGGCACATGGATGAGCGCATCAATATCACTAATGTTAATGACACCTTGATTCACCGCTCCCGGAATACCGATACCGAGCGCCTGAATACGTGGGAATCGAGCAGTGAGTTGATCGACAAAATCAAGCAAATGGTCGATCTTCATATACTCGATCTGCTGGATGTCTTGCTCTATCGTATCCATATCCAGATTAGCAACCGTATACCGGAAGGAAACGATCTCGATATCAAGCTCAATGATGATACAAGCCATATAGGCAAAGTCAGGGTTGTATTGATAGCTGACTGCCGGACGTCCACCATTCGATGCCTCCATCCCGACCTCAATGACTTCACCAGAAGCGATCATTTTTTTGAGCAGATTACTACAGGTGGCTACGCTTAATCCAGTTGATGTCGCAATCGCGGGTACGGTGCCTTTTTTCATAGGTTGAAGAGTTTGGCGAATTGAATGCTCATTAATTTTTTTGACATGATAGGTTCGCACGAGGCTCACCTTCCTTTTTCAATACTTTTCATAACATTTACGATAAGTGTCATTTTAAACAAATGTAGTGAGCCTGTCCAGCGGTTTATAGGAAAAGAAATTCGGAATTCTGCTGAATGGATCGTTATCGCTAGGAGCCGTGACACAGCAAAAAGCCGGATCATACCTAGTATTAGGCACGATCCGGCTCTTCGTCTTACTTTATATGACTATCCTATGCCATCTACAGACATCACTTCACATCTACGACTTACTTCTTCACCTCATCCAAAAATTTCTTCAAATCCTCGGCAATCGTCTTGGACTGCGTATAGTGCAAATAATGCTTACCCTCCAAAGGCACCACCTCACCATGAACAGAGTTCTTAATCTGCTCTTCATGCATTGGAATCCAGTTCTGGATTTCCGGATCGTTTTTCACGAGGAAGAAGATGACGGGTAGGGTTTTCGGGAATTGCATGCCCTGTACCGATTCGAAGTTGGTCGGCAGAAGCTGCGCTTCACTCTGGATATCGGTATTCATCATATTTTGCAGCGTGATCATTTTGATCTGTTCTTTGGTTGGCTCGTTGGCGTCTGGTGGTGTCATGATCTGTGCTGGATTCATTTTCACAATCATACGGTAAAATCCAGACTTCTCCAGCAAGCTCAGCGACTGTGTATCCATGACTTCGGTTGGCTGGGTAGGTACACTGGTATCAATACCAGCGAAGGCGGTCACTTCGTTCGGGTATTTGTTCACATAGTCCAGTCCATAGATGCCAGCGATCGAATGACCCATGAGTACATACTGGTTAATCTTGAGCTGCTGTAGCGCTTCATGAATCTCGCTTGTAATATTGTCGACGGTACGCGGCTTGTCGGTCACATCGCTAAGTCCATAACCAAATGGTTCCACGACAACGACCCGATAATTCGGCGACAGCTGCGCGATCAGTGGCTTGAAATCCAGTGCAGGTGAAGCCGTACCAAACCCAGGGAGTAATACGATTGTCTGTTTACCTGAACCTTGAATGAGCACATTCATCCGCTTGCCATCTACGGTTATCGCTTGACCGTAGGGCTGGATCTCCTTTTTCTCCGAGTTACTTGCGACGACATTCACCGTATAGACGGTCGCTACAAACAGTACAATTAAGATCACAACGGTCGCTACCGCGATAAGCATAAACTTGAGTAATTTCTTCATCTTCTTCATTCCTTCTCACGCACGACATGACGGCGAATGTAATATGATAGGGTGCCAAACGCGGATAGGGTGTGGATATTTTGCTACGCAAAAATCCTTTTTCCATTTCACCCCGCGTTTATGGTGCCAAACGCTGGATCAGTACGGATATTTTGCTACGCAAAAATCCCTTTTTCATTTCACCTCGCGTTTATGGTGCCAAACGCTGGATCAGTACGGATATTTTGCTACGCAAAAATCCCTTTTTCATTTCACCTCGCGTTTATGGTGCCAAACGCTGGATCACTTACGTTCGACTGTATATCCTTTGTTTTGTAATAGTTGTACGATTCCATCTTCACCTAGAAAATGACCTGCACCAATCACGATAAAATACGTTTTGCCGTCGCCTTGTTGTAAGTAACCGTTGATCTTATCGACCATCTGGATATTGCGATCGGTTAGCATCGCTTTTCTGTATTCGGGCTCGGTGCCCATGCTATTGGTTAACTCTAATAGTTGTGCATCATTACCGCTCTTCCACATCTCTGCCATGTCTTTGAGCGCCTGTGTCTGACTCTGCCCGATATTATCTATGGCGGTATTTAGATTCTTCTCCTGTAATTCCTCGGAAAAGCCGCTAATCATCTTCATTTGAGAATCAAACGTTTCGAGCTCCACAACAGGCAATTTACGCTCGGCTGCTTTTTGCAAAAAGTGTAGATCAATGCCTTCTGTCGCTTCATAGCCGGACTTGGTAGCTTCAAGCGTAGCTAAGGTGAGCTCGGCAAACCACGGCTTGAACGTATCCAGTGCATTCGGTTCCATTCCATTTTCCTTTAAGACTTTGCCTAGTCTAGCATAGGTCTCCGGGGCAATATGATCTTGAAGCTTACTTCCATCGTCATACATGCCCAGCTTCAAGCTTAGCTGTTGATCAGCTTCCGTAACTTTGGAAATATCTACCTCGACGCCAAGGACGTCAGACTGCTTAAATGCTTCTTCATACTCCTTACGCAGCGGGTAAAAGCTTTGATCTGCGATGTGCATCGAGCCAACCAGATAGACTTTATTGTCTCCCTGCTTCACTTCCCAGAGGAAGCCACGTCCAGTGCTGGCATTCGTCTCACTTGCTGCTGGAGTGTTACCTGATTGTGAAGGGCTACCTGTTGGTCGTTCAGCTGTAGCGGTGCCTGAAGATAATACCACTATGCGCTTTGCACTATTCCAGCTTACAGTATGACCAGTTAGCTCAGCGAAGGTACGAACAGGTACATAGGTTACCCCTTCCACCACCGTCAGCGAGCCACTCGCCTGTACACGTTTGCCATCCATGCTTGCGATCATCGTCTTGCCGGATACTTGCTCCAGCTTCGCTCCCATCGCTTCCAATGTTGCTCGTAGCGGTACAAGGGTCGTCTGCTGCTGCATAATCGGCGCCGACTTGCTATAGCGAATCTGTTGTCCGTCAATATGCAATGAAGGTGATGACATCGAAGACGTCGCTGCATTTGCATGTATATTCGTTGTTAGCAGACTTAATGTTAGAAATAGAGCTGTCCAGACAGATATCCACTTGCTCATGTTAGGCTTGCTTGATTGTGAAGCTGATGACTGGTTAACCTTCTGCTTGGCGTCTAGATTGAAGATAGAGATTAGATTTCTCCGTTTCATGATGTTGCCCCCGTCCTGTAAAATGAGTGATCTTACCTGGATACATCGTGATGACTTGACCGTTGCTCGTGCAGTCTGACCTCGTCTTCTCTACTGTTCTAACTTATGGATTATTGTTAACCGTTTCGCCCTTGAGCGGCTTCATACCATCTGGCCAGCGGATCGCAATCGCACGACCCTTGAACAGATCGGCCTGGTCAGATACCTGAAAGTGCATATGTGCTTCACTGGAATTCCCGGAGTTGCCTACATTGCCAACCTTTTGTCCTTGTTTGACCATGTCGCCCTTTTTCACAATGACTGAGCCTTTTTCTAAATGAGCCAGTGTGCTGTATTCATCTCCATGCTGGATCACAACCATATTGCCAGCAGGCTGATCAGGATTCATTTTACCGACAGGCTCGTTATCTGGAATATCATTCACAACGGTGACTACTTTGCCATCTGCAGGTGCAAGTGCTGGCTGTCCGAAGGCATAGTAGCTTTGATTCAGCTTCGGATCGCCGCTATACGAGGCGCCGTCTTTCATTTGGATAAAATCATACGCATAACGCTGTGCTGGAACTTCATAGTGATAGTTCTGCATCACATTATTACCACCCCAGAATACAAACCAGTCTCCATCAAAAGGTAAATGATATGTCGTACGAGTGAGCTTATTATCGGTGTCCGGAAATGTCTCAACCGCTTGTACCTTCATACCAGAGATTTGACCGTTATCATCAACTGCTGCGATCAGACCAATCTTGCCCGTATCGCTAAGCCACTGATGAACCTTATTGCCATTCATCTCCTGGGGTTTACCCAGTGGTGTGAATGCCTTGATATTTTGCAGTACTTGCTTTGTCGTTGCCGCCAATTGCTGTTCGGTGATGTCCTTTTGGAACTCTGGCGTAAACTGAGCATAGACCTGCTTGGTTTCTCCAGCTAGCAAGGCGTCTGGGATACGTTCAAGTGTAATCGGATCATTTGCGTTGTCTGTCGTTGCTGAATCTGGTGCTTGTTGGTCATCCATAGCTGTTGCCTCCTCGGGTGAAGCGGGTTGCTGGGCTACCGTATCGGAAGAATTGGCGGAGTTACTGTTCGGCGTACATCCGCTGAGTAGAAGTACAGTCACACATGTAGCGGTAGCGAGTGGCAGCAGGGATCTGCGAACCGGATGTACAACAGATATAGAATGAGTCTGGGATGGAGTCAAGATCGACAGTAGACCTTCTCTAATTGGTTTCAATTGAGATTGCTCCTTTGCATTCAGGAAATATACCGTTCATTGCCAAGTCACAATAATCGGCGAATTCCTGAAGATTTTGGTTATTCAGCTAAGGGTTCAAGTTACGATTTACTTTTTATGCGAGGGTATGATGGTTGGGTTTCGCTCTGACTACATGCTTCTTACTTAAATTTTGTATGCCTTCATCGCACGACGTATTTCCTTCCAGCTTGGGCGCTTGCCGTACATGAGTACGCCTGTCCGATAGATTTTGGTCGAGATCCAGCCGCTAATGAAGATCATAATGATCAGCAGGATCGTGGATATTACAATTTCCCACCATGCCATAGACCCAAGTCCGATTCGGATGAGCGCAGTCGTTGGCGAGAAGAATGGAATGTAGGATGCGACTCGGATCACAATCGAATTCGGATTCGAGATGCTGAATATCCCGATGTAAAATGCCGCCAATGTTAGCACGGTCAGGATAGATACCGCCTGTCCCAGATCCTCCGTTCGACTCACGATCGAGCCTACGGCTGCATACAGGGTGGAGTACAGGAAGTAGCCGAGGATGTAGTACATGAATCCGAATACGACAACCTGCCATGATAATGCAGATACATGTAGACCTAGCTGAGCGAGCACTTCCTGATAGTAGGGTAGGAACAGATGGATGACGAACACCGCTCCATAGATAACGATTTGCGTTAAGCCAACCAGGAAAATACCGATAATCTTACCGAACATCTGTGTGAGTGGAGATACGCTTGTGATTAGAATCTCCATCACGCGCGAGCTTTTCTCTGATGTGATCTCGGCAGCGACCATATTTCCGGTCATGGTGAGCGAGATGAAGAACAGAATCATCAGCATGTACACCAGAATGAAGTTTTCACGTGACGACTTGGCAGGGCTGCCTGCATTGTCATCTGCGTTCTTGTCTAACGACTGATGTACAATCGTGACCGGACTGCTCAGTTCTTGTAGCTGCTGATCAGTTAGCTTGCCATCCGCTACGCTGCGAAGCTTAACGGTCTGGGTAGCGCTTTGAAGTAGCGTTTGAATGCTTGGTGAATCATTATCACTCACCAGTGTAACGATCGGGAAGCTATCGTTACCGGATGCTCGAAGCAGAAGGTAACCATCAAGTTGCTTATTTTGAATCAGACGACTGAGTTCGCCTTCACTGCGAGCGGTGGTTTGCCATTCAATTTCGGGTAGCGCACTATTGTTGTTCGCTACTGATAATGCAGTCTGTGCCGCTTCGGTTTGCTTTTGTGCCTGGACAGCGGATTCACTGATCTGCTGAGCAATTTCATTGTAAGATCCGGTAGCAATACCTAGCTTCAGCGCACCGTCATCTTGACCTCCAGAAAAGAGCTGAATCATATAGGGAATGTTCATGCCGATCACAATGAGAAGGGCGAGCAGAAGTGTTGTTATACGAAATGACTTTGTTTTGACCTTATTACGATACGTGAATGCGATTACAGCTCCAAGTTTATTCATGGGAAGAACCCACCACCTTAATGAAGATTTCATTCAATGTTGGCTCTTGAATCTCAAACCGATCGACTGTACCATGTGCCATTGCCGCCTGCAAAATCCGCTGTGCCGCTTCCTCTTGCAGAATACGAATCCGATGTGTACCATCATCCAGACGCTCTACCGAATGAACGCCGTCCAGCAGTCCAAGATCTGGAATCGCCTGCGATGTACGTAGTAGTACATGCTCACGTGGATAGGACTTTTTAATCTCACGGATATCGCCTTGTAGTACAGGCTTGGAGCGGCGTAGCATGGTCAGATGACGACATAACTGCTCGACATGCTCCATCCGGTGTGTGGAGAACAGAATTGCTGTACCCTCGCTTCTCAGCTCCAGTACGACTTCCTTCAGCATCTCTACATTGACTGGATCAAGTCCACTGAATGCTTCGTCCAGAATGAGGATTTGTGGACGATGGATGACCGCCGCGATAAAGCCCATCTTTTGCTGATTCCCTTTGGACAGTTCTTCAATGCGCTTGTTCTCATATTCCATCGCATCAAATCGTTCCAGCCAGTAGCGTAGACTCTGCTTCGCATCAGCCGCCTTCATTCCGCGCAGGTTCGCCAGGTATAGCAACTGATCACTGATCTTCACCTTCGGATACAGTCCACGTTCTTCTGGCAAGTACCCCATCAATGGCTGTAGACTGCTATCATATGGCTTACCATTATATAAGATACTACCTTCATCTGGATAAATGAGCCCCAGTACCATCCGCATCGTTGTCGTCTTGCCTGCACCATTCGCTCCGAGCAGTCCGTAAATTTCACCTGCTTCCACCTCTAGCGATAATCCGTCTACCGCCGTATGTCCTGCATATTGCTTGACGATTCCGTTCAACTGTAATGGATTCATGCCTTGCCCTCCTGACGCTGATGCAGCTTGTGGTCGCTCACCCAGCAGCTTAGTAGTTCTTCCCATTCCAAACCTACGACTTGTACCGGAATTTCATTTTCTACGGCGATTTGCTGTAGTTCAGCAGGATCGGATGTATAGATGCGTACTGTACCATCCGGCTTCGTTTCCCAATTCAATATGCCTGGCAGGTTCTGTAGATCATCCAGCATCGTCCGATCAGCTACGGGTCCTAGCCATACTTCCTTCCATTGCTGATATAGCTCGTCCTTTTCCTTCATACCGCAGATTTGACCTTCGTGCATAAGTGCAACATAATCAGCCAGTCGCTTGACCTCTTCCATCCGGTGCGTAGTGATTAACACGGTGACATCGCCTCGCTCCATCTCCTGATGCAGAGCGGCAAGCATGTCCTTCCAGGCAAAAGGATCCAATCCTGATGAAGGCTCATCCAGCAATAACAGCTTTGGCGAGGTTGCCAGTGCAGCCGCAAATACAAACTTCTGCTGCTGACCCTTGGATAGCTTGGATAGGCGTACATCATCAGGAACTTTGAGCTGTAGTAGCAACTCTTCGAAGCGCTGTTGATTCCAGTTCGGATACCATTGTGAACGAAATGCGGCTGCTTGCCTTGCTGTCGAGCGATTTTCTTCCAACATAGGAAGCTCAGCGACATAGGCAATCTGTTGACGTAGCTCGACGGGCAATTCACCCTCGCACGCTTCGCCCATCCAGGTGATGCGTCCGCTATCTGGATACAGGGTGCGTAGCAACATATGGACTAATGTACTTTTCCCTGTACCATTCTCTCCGACCAGTGCAGTCACATATCCACGTGGGATACTCCAGTTAATCGGTCCAACCTGATGCTCACGGCGCTTCTTACATACTTGCTCAAGCTTAATCGCTGACTCCAATTCTGGCTGCATCGTGTTGCTAGCTTGCACTTCTGTATCCTGAATATTCATACCTTTTCATCTCCTTAGGGTTGCTGCTGCCGTTCGCTAAGCAATTGTTCGAATAATTCATGTAACTGCTGATGATTCCAGCCAAAATTCGTTCCGCGTGTAATGACCTCTTCAAGTAGCTGCCGGATCTGCTGCTCACCTAGACGCACACGCTGTTCTTCCTCTACTCTCGTAACAAAAGTACCTGTTCCCTGACGGGTTCGCAGCAAGCCTTCATTTTCTAAATCCTGATATACACGCCGGATTGTGATCACACTGCATTTCAGTTCTGCGGCGAACTCTCGAATCGAAGGAAGTAGTCGACCTTCTTCAATCTGTCCGCTTAAAATGAGCGCCCGTAGCTGATCTTCGACCTGACGATATAGAGGCTCTGCGCTATTTTCATTAATCTGTACCGGTATTCTCATACTTTTAGCCTCCGTCTCTTTCCCGTACCTCGCTCTCGCTGCTTATTCATACCAGATCACGTACCTTTGCCTTACGATAGATGATGCGAAATATTAATAGTAAGGTTATTGCCGCTACAGCCAGCGCGATCCATAGGATTGGAGAAGCAAATTGCTGGTTAATCGCTGCGTTCATCACCATACTGCTAGCATGCTTGTCTACCACCACACCGACAATCGCAAGTCCAAGCAAAATGACTGTGCTCACGATACTCCAGAATAGATATGTCTTTTGACTGACTGTATATTCCATATAGACGTAGAGGGCGCTAATGATAAGTCCCAGTGCAATCCAGGTGATCGCAAAGCTTAAGTAGGCGATTAGATTCATACCTGGGATCGTACGGGCTCCAACAAAATAAATCAGTCCGAAAAATAAAAGACTATTGTACAGAAGCATAATGCCCATGACTTGCAAGCGACTCCCCAGTACCGCTGAGAACGGAATCGGCAAGCTACGGAAATAAATCATCTGTTTGCGGTACGTATCTTCCTTCATCAATCGAAAGGAACGACGGGAGTAATCAATACACAGTATTGGAGACGTAACCAGCATTAGAATGTCCAGTAAGCCGTAATTGAGTAGCTGATCTTGATTGGTGTAATACAAAAATCCGACAATCACACCCATGTACACCATCATCACAGTCGACCAGATGAACATGGTCCCATTCGATTGAAGCTCCCGCTTCGTAATCAGCCATCCTTGTTTGAAATCAATCATACGTACACCCTCTCTGTTATCAATAAAAGACTCATGCTGTCAGCCTTTGTTTAATCGTTTATGTGTGTATAGTGTATATATCGTCATACACAGTATATACACAGTATGCACACTACGGCAACACCTTTCTTGTATTTTGCCAAAATGAAATAGGAATGCTATTGCTCGCTCTATCGCTTCAACGTAGACGATGCCTGGCTTGAGCGGTGATTCTATGCTAGGTGAGCGCAGAAAAAAAGCCCTCTGGCAAAGTTGCCAAAGGACATGTTTTTATAGATATCATATTTAAAAAATGTTGAAAGCAATTTTAAAAATCATTATTCGTAATTACCTGAAGCACCAGCCAGCATAACCGATGCACGTTCGATCCTCATTCGATCAGGAAACAGACGAATTAATCTTATTCAGCTCGTCTTCTACCAGAAGCGTGAGTTCTTCTTCGTAGCCTCCTGTAATATGATACTTGCGTACATATTCTTTTACGAATTTTTTTGGATCTTTAGGCCGGAAGATTCTTGTCATCTCCCTTAGACTTTCCTTGACTTCATTGTGACCTTTAGTTGCCATGGAATTCCCTCCCCAAAACGTGCCTTGTTTGTGAGACGCCGAAAAGATCCTTAGCTGTGTCGTAGTAGTATGAAGTTATCTGTCTGTAGTGTGATCTTCTTGGCACTTGCCAACAGGCATTTATCCAATAAAATTACCCCTGGCTGTTACCTGTGAATCAATCCGGCTATATGCCCCTATCTGGTTACACAAGGCCGATATTGCCCATCTATTGCTGCTTGAGGGCGCCTCTCTGGCGTGCTGTCTGGTTACGAATACTGCTATATTTCAGCACTTATCTAAGCACCATCTTTTCTTATCATATCACATTACATACGCGAAAAGCACACCCAGTTTGTAATTTGAGCAATTTGGCAGGCACCATATCAAACGAGGAACACCCGGAGCCGTTCCCATGCGTTCAAACGGGTAGAATAGATGTATGAACAAGCTTTGGAGCCGGCTTATTATGACCTCCGTCACGTAAAGTCGACAAGAGCTGTGAGAGATCGGCATAATAGGGTACTAGCTACATATAGCGATAGCTTGATTACTGGAAACGAGAACGAACCCAGCATAACAAACATCCATCGTATTCTTCAAAAGAGTACTTCAAGATCTACAGCAAAATCAGCCACAACGGCTGAAAACCGATTATAATGGAGCTATATTCGATCGTTGGATCATTGCTATTCTTTATCTATTCAGCGGTATGCTCATCCATATGTTCATCCAAGCCATAATGCAATAGGACAAGTCTATATGCTTCATATTCGCCTTATACTTCTCAAGACACGGTATCGAAGCCAATTTATTTGACCAGGAGAGGACATCCGTATGCAATTAAACTCTTGTGTTCTGATCTTGTATGCAAGTTATGGCGATGGCCATCTTCAGGCTGCACGTTCCCTACAAGAAAGTTTATCCGCTCAAGGTATTGAGCGCGTGGTTCTGCTTGATCTGATGGCGGAGGCTCATCCATTAATTAATGAGCTGACACGCTTTGTATATATGCAAAGCTTCAAGACGATCCCGCATCTGTATGGCTGGGTGTACAATATAACTCGCAATATGAAGGCGAATTCGCCGTTTTCCAACTGGTTGCACTCCTTCGGTATTCGTCGATTGCGTGAAGTGCTAGAGCAAGAGCAGCCTGGGCTGATCGTGCATACCTTTCCTCAGCTTGCCCTGCCCCATCTGAAAACGCGCTGGGGTCTGACTGTGCCGCTGATTAATATTTTGACCGACTATGATCTGCATGGACGCTGGCTGCATCCACAGATCGACCACTACTATGTACCCTCGGAGATGATGCGACGAGAAGCGATTGAGCGAGGCGTCGCACCCGCACGGATTAGCGTGACTGGAATTCCGCTGCATAGTAGCTTTGAAGCGATGCCTGTCGATGCCGAGTCTCGTATACAGATACGCCGAGATATGCGTATCGCTGCTGGTCTTGATCCAGATAAAAAGACAGTGCTGCTACTCGCCGGTGCCTATGGTGTACTCAAAAATGTACGCGATATTAGTGAGGCTGTCGCTGCACGTAGTGATGCACAGCTCGTGATTATTTGCGGCAAAAATGAACCGTTACAGCGTGATCTGAACAAACGCTATGGCGATCTAGACCATGTGCATGTGTACGGCTTCACTCGCAAAATGAGCGAATGGATGCTGCTGAGTGACTGTGCCATAACGAAGCCGGGCGGCATCACCGTATCCGAGTCGATTCGCTGCGGACTACCTTTATTGTTGCTACGCCCAGTACCCGGTCAGGAGCTAGCCAATGCCCTGTATTTGCAGCAGCAAGGGATCGCCGAGGTATGTCAGTCCCCTGAGATTCTCGCGGCTAAGCTTCATGAACTACTGGATCATCCCGAACAATTAATAGATATGCAGGAAAAAATATCGCATGTACAAATGCCAGACGCTTCTTCAAAAATTGCGGAGGATATGGTAACCCGCTATATGCAGAAAATAACAGCTGGTGCGCCCGCTGTGCCTCGACCTGTGCTGCAAGGGAATGTATATCCCTATCGTTAATATAGAAGAACTAAGCGAAATGCCAAAAAGGTGCGTCCCCCTCCACTCTTTCCGTTAGAGTCGATGGGACGCACCTTTTCTTGATCTCGTTTGTACATGCTGAATGGATTCGCTATGTACAGATTTGCTATTCTTCGCCAGCTCCATCCTTAATCAGCGAATTGAACGCCTCCGTCTTGAAGTCCAGCAATGCGTACAAGCGACTCCAAGCGATATCCTTCGCCTGTTAATAGTGCGGCGCCCGGCTGGAATGACTTTTCAATCACGATTCCGATGCCTGCTACTTCCGCACCTGCTTGCTGTACGATTCGTGCTAACGCAAATGCTGCTTCTCCGTTGGCAAGGAAATCATCAATAACGAGTACTTTGTCTCCGGGGTGAATGAATTTTTTGGAGACGGTAATATCATTGCTCTGCTGCTTTGTATACGAATAGGCAGTTTCCACAAAAATATCCTCGGTCAAAGTAAGCGACTTCTGTTTACGAGCGAAGATCAAGGGTACACCGATCTCCAGCGCAGTCATAATGCCTGGAGCAATGCCTGACGATTCAATCGTGAGCACGCGGGTTACGCCTGCATCTGCAAATCTACTACGAAATTCTCGTCCAATCTCCTGCATCAGCACCGGGTCCATCTGATGATTCAGAAATGAATCGACTTTAAGTACATTTCCAGGTAATACAATCCCCTCATTAATTACTTTATTACGTAATAATTCCATATTATTGTATCTCCTTTGACTTCAAATGTTCCTGCTCGTACAGGTGAAGGCTCATTCTAAAAGCAGCATCCTACTTTACTATCGTGAAAATCCTTTTTTGATGCACATTTATTTCATTTCACTATACTCGATTCGAACTAGATGTGCACCGTCTGGGGGTGGCTTTATGATCAGAAGTCACCGAACTAACACAATTTTAATACAGTTTTTTCCCGATTTTAATTTATTTTTACGGTATAATGACCGATATACATATAGATTGTTATCATTTCTCTATGAAATGGGATGGCTTGACTGCGGGATCATGGTTCATCGTTTGATGAGCTTATCCAAAATCGTCAGTTCCGCAAACAGACTTTACATAAAATAGATAATCCGATTTTACCTAAACATGGCGTATAATTTTATCAACAATTATATTTTTTTCAGTATTTTTGTTTATGTGTAAAATTTTAGACGTATATGATTAAAAGTGGAATATAAGTATTTTTTTATCTATTTCGCGAATCCGGTGCCAAGTAGGCAATGATAAATCATCATGATATAATTTAGTTATTGTCTGCGGCTTTTTTCCTATTTCTTTACTGACGGGTCGCATACATCATAGCTTCACTAGGAGGTCTTTGTATTGTTCGCTCAACGCCTCAAACAACTTCGCAAGCGGCGAAATATGTCGATGAAGGAAGTCGCGGATTATGTCGGAGTAGCCAAGAGCACGTATGCCGGCTATGAATCAGGTTATCGCCAGCCCACCCTGGAAACCATTCAGGCGATTGCCACCAAGCTCAGTACCACTTCCGATTATTTGCTCGGTTTAACAGAGCAGTATGATCCCACCCCACAAAACACCAATGCTAAAGAGTTCCTAAATTATGCACATCTGCACTGGGATGGTGTACCTCTTGAGGCGGAAGACCTGCAATTGATTCGTCAGTTATTGGAGCGCGTTGTACGGGATCGTGCGCAATCGGAGGAGGGGCAACATTAATTCCCTTTCTACCCTCACCTTGGGAATTTCAACTGTTATCCGGTCTGATCTTCCTATCCTATCATTCGTTTCATTCGTGGTTTTGGAGCAATGTTCAGAGTTATATGCTGGACTATGTATAGTAAGTCAAAGATAAAGCCGGCTTCATGGTGCAAATGAAGTCGGTTTTGTTGTGTCCGGCTCTAGCAAGTCAAATGGCATACATGCTAAGTGTATCTAGTAGTACTTATGGCGTATATCCGTCTTTTGATAACGAATAGATTGGTATGTTCGTTCATCCTCAAGCCTCTCCCGTAGGAGCTAGTTCAGATATAATAATAGCGATTTTGTATACACGTAAAAAAGCCACCGATGTGCACATGTACAGGCATCGGTGGCTTTTGATTGTGACGGAAAAGCTCGCGTTAGAACGTCACTAACGCTGAGGTATGGATATTTTGCTTTGCAAAAATCCTTTTTCTCATTTTAGCCCGCGTTAGAACGTCACTAACGCTTGGTTCAGTCATTGTTTATTTGGCTACTATACCATTATCACGGAGCAGGGATGGACGTCCCATGGAGTGGTAGTCAAAGTTGGTTGCTTTGATGCGGTCTGCGCTGTATACATTGCGACCGTCGATTAGCACAGGCTTGCTCATAAGCGGCTCTACTTCAGCCAGATCAATGTTGACGAACTCGCCCCACTCGGTCAGCAGGCAGATTGCATCGCAATCGCGTACCGCTTCCAGTGCGCTGGATGCGTAGGTGATGGCAGAGTGGTCATATTCACGGCGGAAGTTATCTGCCGCTACTGGATCGAACACTTGTGGCAATGCGCCAAATTCAACCAGCTTCGGTACGATCTCCAGAGATGGTGCTTCGCGAACATCGTCGGTATCTGGTTTGAATGCCAGACCCCATACGGCGATCTTTTTACCTTTTAATGTGCCGAGTGAATCAAGCAGCTTGTCGATCACTGCCCAGCGCTGAGACTGGTTCACTTCAACAACGGATTTGAGCAGTTTGAAGTCGTATTCTACGTTACCCGCGATTTGGATCAGTGCATGTGTATCTTTCGGGAAGCAAGAACCCCCGTAGCCGATACCTGCATTCAGGAACGAAGAACCGATGCGGCGATCCATACCCATACCGCGTGCCACTTGATCCACATCCGCACCCACTTTGTCGCAAATGTTAGCAATTTCGTTGATGAATGAAATTTTCGTTGCCAGGAAGGCATTCGATGCGTATTTGATCATCTCTGCACTGCGAATATCCGTCACAACCAGATTCTCTGTCAGTGGCTTGTGCAGCTCCAGCAGCAGATCGGCTGCTTGCTGAGATTCTACACCGATCACAAGGCGATCTGGATTGAACGCATCTTTTACTGCAGAGCCTTCACGCAGGAATTCTGGCATCGACGCGGTATCAAATGGTTGATCTGTCAGGCTACCGATGATGCTATTCACACGCTCGTTCGTACCTACCGGTACGGTACTCTTGACGGCAACAACCGTATAGCCGTTGATCGAATTGGCAATCTCACGTGCAGCCGCTTCGATGTATTGCAGATCGGCTTCACCGGATGGAAGCGGCGGTGTACCTACAGCGATGATAACCAGATCCGACGCTGGCACCGAAGCGCTCAGGTCTGTTGTAAAGGACAGACGACCCGCTTCAACATTGCGCAGCATGATCTCTTTCAGACCTGGCTCATAGATCGGTACGTCGCCATTGTTCAGCATTTCGATTTTTGCCGGAATTTTGTCGACACAGGTCACTGTATTTCCAACTTCTGCAAAGCATACGCCGGACACCAGACCCACATATCCTGTACCAATAACTGTAATATTCATTCTCCACACTCCCATTTCCGATTTAGTTCGGCGTTGCCGCCGTTATTGAATGACTTGGAAAACCTCTATTCATGGTTCATGCACATCAACCGATATAGTCTGTATAGCCTAGCTTAAGTGCTAAACTATGCAATGGATGAGGCAGCCCTTTCAACCTCTGCCACATGCATAGCAGCGATTGGGCAGGCACCTACCTTTTCTATATTTGGAGGCTGATTATGATGAAATACCAAGAAGGAAATCCGTCATTTGCCAAAGGTTGTCTCTGGGGTACTGCATTGTCTGTATTATTATGGGCAGCGATCTTTACGGTCGCTGTAGCTATGCGCTAATCATTTGTCCTCTAGCATTTAGACGCCCACATGTTGTAATAAATTATGGATATAGCGCGTAATGTCGGATAGCACAGGGCTACCTGACAGGCTATGAAGCGGCGGTTCAAGTTCCTTTTCCCGTACATGTAGATGGCGCTCAACTTCATTCAAATCAAGCTGGCTGATCTCTTCCCACGACAGAAGTCCAAGTGGATGATCCGCCGGGATGGCCTCCATCGTATGCCGATCTTCATAAAATCGACTGCGATTGAGGAGCAGTAACGGCTTGTCCAGCACAACCGCTTCGCCGATCGTGCCCCATCCGGGCTTGGTAATCACGTAATCGGCTGCGGCTACATAATTTTGCGATTCACTGTAATCCGGTGGGATCGAGTATACATGCTCTCGATTGACCGCCATATTCGAGGAGACGATGAAGCTTACATCTTCGCTATTCCAGATTGGTAGCGACTCCAGCTCATCCACCTCAATACTCATACCGAGTGCGAAAAACACGATGCGTCGTCCGCCCCTGCCCAGCTTGCGCCGAATATGATCCACTTCCTCGGCGTTAGGCTGGCGGCAGAAGAAGCCGGTATGAATCCGATCCTTACATCCCCAGGCTGGCTCTGCACATCCTGCCAGACCGATAAAATGATCCATCTTCGCATAAGCGGCTCGCAGACTGTTTAGCTCCTGCGGCTCTAGCATATCCCGATAAGCCGTATACCACGTAAAGTTGGATATTCCCAGCGATTCAATGCCGGCACGCGAAGCGGCAACAATCGGTACGGGCGAAATATCGCTAATGACGAGCTGTACGCGATGACTCCGCAAAAATTCATACTCTCGCTCTACCCTTTCATCAAACAACGACATATCCTGTCTGTACCGGGTTCGTAGCCCTTCTACATCGGCTGCAATCGAATCGGACTGTAACACATAACCGGTATCCGAAAAGATCGTTCGGAATTCCAGTTGATGGTTGCCTTGAAAAGGTTGCAACGATTCATATAGAAAGCCTAGCGCTTTGCCGGAATGAACGATGATTCGCAGTGGCGTTGTCTGATCTGCCAGTAAGGCTCGAATGACTGCAATACTGCGGGCCGCATGACCGTATCCATAATCCGATACGTAATAGGCGATGACCGTCAAATTTTCATGCAGTTCTGAGCGATGTCTTCCCATGAATGGAACAGCTCCACCAGTTGATTTTCGCGCTCAGCCATTCCGGTTTGTACGACGATAAACTCCATCTCGTCTTGTGCTCTCAGGCTATGCATCGCCTTCACTGGGATATGGAGTACATTCCCTGCGCTCACTCGCATCGTATTGCCATTGAGTACAAATTCGCCTTCACCCTTCACGATTGTCCATACTTCCTCACGCTCAGTATGAGAACGATAGCTCAGGTTATGCTCACGCTTCAGACCGATACGCTTCGTTGATACGCAGCGTCCATCTTCATACGTCTGATCGTCCAGCACATGCACCCAGCCCCACTGACGTTCTTCAAACATTGGTCCTTGATCAAAATTCACAAGCTCTTTCAGCTTCGGACTGCTTGCTTTATCCGAGACGAGAATGCCGTCCGGGCTTACTGCAACCACAACATCCTTCATTCCCAGTACGGTTACAGGTACTTTCGTTTCGTTAACCAGATGTGTATTTTCGCAATCGTCGCTGATGATGCCGCGTCCGATCTGTGTATTACTCATTTCCTCAGTTAAGGTGTTCCATGTACCCAGGTCTTTCCAGTAGCCTGTGTAAGGAACAGCTACGATATTCGCTGCATTTTCCACTACTTCATAGTCAAAGCTGATCTTCGGCAAGGTGCCGTAGCTTTTGAGCATTTGCTCGTAATGGATCGGCAATCCTTTTTGCTCCAGCAGGCTGATCAGATAGCCCAGGCGGAATGCGAATACACCACAGTTCCACAGTGCTTTCTCTTCAATCAACTGCTCCGCATAAGCTTCAGTTGGTTTCTCCTGGAAACGACTGACCTGACGAATGCCAGTTACCGTTGTTTCGCCGGATGGAATAATATATCCGTATTTGGAAGACGGGTACGTCGGTTCTACACCGATCAATGCCAGATCTGCGTTTGATTCTTCAATCGCATCTTCCAGGCTGCGTACCGTCTCGAAAAAGTGATTATCTACATAAGGGTCAACTGGTAGAATCGTAACGACTTCTTCCAGGCTCACCCCTTGAATGGAATACAGATAGGTTGCCGCCAGTGCAATAGCGGGAAACGTATCCCTTCTTTCCGGCTCTACGATCAGCGGTACGTCCGCACCGACCTGACTGCGCATAATCTCCACTTGAGATTTGCCTGTGGCGATGTAGCTCGACTCACTCAGTCCGCTAGCATCCAGCTGACTCCACACCCGCTGTACCATCGAAACCAGTGTGCCCTGCTCATTTTCCAGCACTCTCAAAAACTGCTTGGATCTCGCATCATTGGACAGAGGCCACAGACGCTTTCCTGAACCTCCGGATAAAAGGATAAGTTTCACTCCAATCCCTCCTGTGTTTTCTATAGTTTGGGTCTTGCTGTATACAACATGGACGTATAATCAACATCCATTCCCGAGTTCAGCTTACCTGGATTCAGGCAGCATACTTGGGGAGGAGGACGGTGTAGCCATAGATAAAAGCAACTGGCGGTATTTCTCCAGCGATACATCGCGGCGCAGATACTTTTCTAGATAGTCGCGGCCATTCTGACCGACGCGCTCCAATTCGGCGCGATCCAGCTCATACAGCTCGCGGATACGATCTGCCACATCGTCATAACGCTGTGGTTCTGCAACACTACCGCAGTAGCTTTCTACGATCAGGCGATGTGCTTCACTACCTTCTTCCAGCACACCCATGACCGGCTTACCTGCTGCCATGACGCCGTAGATTTTACTCGGTACGGACACGCCCTTGATGCCCTTCTGGTTCACGACCAGATGCACATCTGCCGCATTCAGCGAATATTTCAAATTCTCTTTAGGCTGAAATGGAAGGAAGCATACTTGACCGGATTCGATCAAGCCGTGCTGGGCTGCATATTCTTGCATCTTGCTCTTCATCGCACCTTCACCGATAAAGGCAAACACCAGCTCCTTACATTCCTTCAGCTTCGGTACAATCGAGATCAGGTTTTCCAGGTCATAGTACAGACCGAGATTACCGGAGTACATCACAACGAACTTATTTTCCCAGCCATGTTCGCGGATAAATTCAGCTACACGCGGATGATCCTTCGCGAGCGGTACAATCTCCTGCTCGTTCGTCCAGTTGTTAATGACGGTATTCGCAATCTGCTTACGTCCACCAAAGCGACGATCCAGCGTCTCCTGCATATCTTTACCAACCGTGATCACATGATCGGATAAGGAGCAGTTGATATTGTCGATCGCCCGAGCAATGTTAAAGATCCATTTGCGATCCGTGTAACCGACCGCTTCAGCTTGCTCGGGGTTAAAGTCTTGAATGTTATAAATATGCTTGGAACGCTTGAGCAGCTTGCCAATCGTTCCGATCAATCCGCCCAGTACCGGCGGGGTCGAGATCGTATAGATAAAGTCGGTGTTCTTTTCCTTGAGTAGCTGATAGGTTGCGAACCAGAAGTAGGTCGAGATGTACTTGATTCGGCTCAGCTTGTTTTGCTTGTCCACTTCTGGGAGACGAATACGTACGACCTCGATATTTTCTAGTCGATCGCGTATCACGCGCCCTTTGCTGTTACCGTCTGCACCGACATAACCTGGCGGGCATTCAGCGATAACCGTAATGTCGAAATCGTGCTGTAAGTACAGGCATAGCTCCGTCAGCAACTGCCCGGTTGAAGCATAGTCGGGATAGAAATAGTTGATGACGAACACGATTTTCGGCTTGTCTTTCATAACCGTATCCCTCCTTTGCTCAAAGCATAGTTATTATTTCACGATGTGTACGGAAGCTCTCGGCTCTTCATTCGGAAAACGATGTTTGAAAAATGCTGCCGGAAAGCCGATATGCACTTCATTGCGCGGAATGTCTTTGACGACGGTACTGCGAGCGCCCGCAACGCCTAGTTCATGGATGGTTATACCGGGATAGACGAAAACGTCACTCGCTACCCATGCGCCATCCTTAATCACGATCGGCTTGGTAATCAGACCGAAGATTGGATCACTTAATTTATGACTGCCGGTGCACAGGTACGTATTTTGTGAAATGACGCACTGGCTACCGATAATAATTTCATCGAGACTGTAAAATTCCACATCATCACCGATCCAGGAATGCTCTCCGATGGTCACTTTCCACGGATAGGTGAATTTGGCAGAGGCGCGAACCCGCACGCCGGGCGCGAGCTTGGCTCCGAACAGATTCAGCAGGAACCGTCTCCAGCCGTACATATTATGCAGCGAGAAACGGAACAGCGTCCCCTGAACGAACCACCAGATCAGGCAATACCAGCCTGGCTTGCCACGTGAGTATTCCGCCTGACTGTACTGGTCGAGTCGGATTTGCGTCATGTCCGTTCTCCTCCTTTGTTATTCTGCTTGTGCAGATTCGGATGAATATACCGATGTGCCTGGCTTCCCATCAATCGCTTTGCTCAGCACGCGATCCAGCTTGCCTGCCACCACTTCGTGTGCACAATCGCTCACCAGCCATTCCATCGCACGTACAGGGTACATGCTGTATTGCTGTGGATGAGCGAGAATTTCATTTAATCCGGCGGCTAGCGAGCGCGGATCGTCGTTGTCATAGGTGACGAACATCTGTTGATTAATCGTATTGATATCGGACACGCCGGATGTGAGCACCAGCTTGCCGTATTTAATATATTCGACGACCTTGGACGGGAAGGAGCATTCGCTGAATGCAATCTTCTCACGCTGTGTATTCACAAACAGATCTGCCGTTTCCATTAGCTGTCCATAGTCGTTATCATCCAGAAATCCGTGAAAGTTAATACTAATGCGGTCATTACGGAACTCTGCGATGAATTGTTTGAGCTTGTCTTCGACGGGGCCATAGCCCGTAATATGAAGCTCTAGTGGACGAGTAGTCTCAATATGAGGCAATGCATCCAGCAAAATCTCGATCCCTCGGTCATAATCGAGTCGACCGGAGTAGACCACTCGCAGTGGACGATTAGTACCCAGATCAACCTCCTGCACCGGTTTAAGCCTTGCCGGATGCACCGTACCGCCGCGTACAACGGTGTAGTTATCCGTGCTAACACGCTTTTTCAGAACGGACGTTACGAGTACCGCACCATCGAGCAGGCGATTGGCAAACTTTTCGACGGCAACCGAGATTTTTTTGTAATGACGGTTCGTTTCGGTAACGGCGTAGATTCCATCCTCATACTCGATTACCAGTGGTACACGGAACAGCATTTTGAATAGAATCGCTGGTAAAGCCGTTTCCAAGCGGTAGTTGTAAAAGACAACCGCGCGCGGCTCCTTCTTATGCTCCCGATTCCAGCGTACAAGCTGGAAGAACACCGTGAACAACGTAACGAGCAGGCTCACACCCTTCATATCCACATTACCGGGATAGACAACTTCACTTTGTTTGCCGATCGGGTACGTATCACGGCTGAACCATTTCATCGTGCCGCGCTTGAGTAGAAGCGGCGAGATCACTGTAACATCGCTACCGCCCTCCTCCAGTGCATGGAGAATGCAGTCAATCTTCTTATTGCCTGCGGTATGCTTGGCACTATAGCCCCTCTTCTGCTGCAACTCGCTGTTGACGTAGGGGGCTACGTATGCGACTGACTTCGTTTGCACGGATTTCACCTCGATTGGCTTGTTCCACGGCTTGCAAGCGGCTGGTGTCCAAGAACATCAGCACGATGAAGATCGGCTGGAACAGCATATTTTCTGTAGAGAATACGATCAGCAGTCCGATAAATACGAGTAATGCCTGTACGACACCACCGATCGGTCGGAGCAGCTGAAAGTAGTAATAGATCATTAGGATAAGCAGCAGCGGTAATCCGAATTGATACCCAAACGTGAGTAACGAGTTCGATGAATCCGGAATACTATAACGCTCCATCAAAATCTCATTATTCTGGAAGCCCCAGCCCAGCAGCGGCTTCTCAATCATCAGCTCCAGATTGGAGCTTGTATCGAGCGAGCGCCGGTCGAACGAGGCGTTACCATCCTGGAACTTATCCGTGATCACACCGCTCTGTGCGATGAATACCGCAAGCGGTACGAACAAGAACAGCGATAGTAGCATCCGCGAGATCTGCTCACGCTTGCCATTACGAATCACATAAGCGAGATACAGCAGTGCACAGATCATATAGCCCGATGTAGACATCGTGGTCAGCAAGGTCGCCGTCAGAATAATGAGTCGCCATTTCATCAGCTTTTTATTCATGAACAGCGTTAGGAATATACCGAGATTCAGGAAGACCTGATATGCACCCGGCTCCCAGAAGATGCCCTGATTCCGTGACATATTCCACAAACCGTATACATGGAATGGTGTGATGCGATACGCACCGCCCCAGACGCTCGTCGGTGGAATGAGCTCCCGTACCAACGCCGCATCCAATGCACCCAGCAGGTAGAACGGCATGCCGAGAATCGCTAGAGCAAGGATCAGCCATTGATAACTCTTCGCCGCCTGCCTCAAGTCCAGTCGATTCAGTACCATGAATACCGCCATAATCTTGAGGATCAGTCCGGCATAGCCACCGATATTCGTTCGATACATTAGCATATTCGCCAGAATGACGATCATGACCAGCATCAGAATCAGAAACTGTCTCGGCTCAATCCGTTTCGGAAAATAAAACACAACTGCTACCGCGAACAACACCATAATGAAATCCGAATACAGCAGCTTACCGAACAAAACCGAGCCTGAGGTAATCACAATGAGTGTTACCGCGATAAAGGTCAAAAATTTGTTTTTCACCGTAATGTCCGATTCATCGGACAATGTATAGGGATTGGTCATCATTATTCAATCACATCCAGATGTTTGATCACCCGGGCAGGCACGCCGGCTGCGATGCAATTCGCCGGTATCGGTCCTGACACAATGCTGCCCGCGCCGATAATGCTGTTTTTACCGATCGTGACTCCCTTGAGAATGATCGAGTTTGCGCCAACCCATACATTGTCTTCGATGACAGTAGGCGCTGTGCCGATGTCGGCACTATTTTTATTAAACCGACGTCCCTCCGGCTTGATCGGATGAAAGTCGGTATCGCTAATCTGCACATTGACGCCCAGCATCACCTCGTTGCCGATCGTGACACTCGACATGGCGCAAATACTTGCACCGCTAATGCCTACATCATCACCAATCGTGATGGTTGCGCCACTTGCCAGCGTGCGAATCACGGTGCGATGGTTCAGCCCGATCGGATTGCTGTAGTCTGCTGAGCACAGGATGCAGTTACGACCCACCGCAATGCTACTTCCCGGCTCCTTATCCACAATCGGCATCCCAACCGCAATCAGATTCGCGCCTGCAGTGATTCCCTGTTCCTTGAACAATCTTCGCGTTGCCCAGGTCGCGCATTTTTTGAAAATTTTACGTTTGATGCGGATAAAAGAAGTGATCATACCGTCTCCCTAACAAAGAAACGATTATAAAACTCAAATGTACGTTTCGTATTTTTACGAGCGTCAAAGTTCTCCTGTGCAAATTCAAGCGCTTGTTGTCCCAGCTTCTCATGCAGTGCGCGGTCATTCCCGATGCGTACCATATACTGTGCCATCGCATCGTAGTCACCCGCTTCAAACAGGTAGCCTGTCTTGCCTTGCAGGATCAGCTCGTTCGGCCCACCGATATTCGTACCAATCGAAGGCTTCTTCATCGAAGCCGCCTCGATAATGCTACGCGAGAAATGCGGCTCCACGAATGGGCACATCATCACATCGCTGGCAGCGATCATCTGTGGTACATCATCACGGAATGCCAGCGGATAGATCTGGTCATTACCTTTACATGCCTGCATCACTTTATCTTCGTATGCATTATTCTTATTAAAATAAAATCCGCCGACGATCAGCTTGAACTTTGGATTGTCTTTGGCGATCTTGTTAAACGCATTGACCATATCCAGCACACCATTACCATGAACGACACGCCCGATATACAGAAATACGATATCGTCATCGGCAAGCCCAAGCTCCCGGCGTACCGGCGCCCCATTCACATCCGGGTTGTACGATTTGAAGTCAACGAAGTTATACACGACATCCAGCTCGCGTCCATCGCTATCCACCGTCTCCGAATCAAACTGGTCAATCGAGATGTAGCCATCCACGTACTTGTGATTCATACGCTTCAGGATGTTACCTGCAAACGAGTTCAGTAGCGGCTCACGCACATGACATACCACCTTCGTGTCGGGCGATACCTTCTTCGCTGCTCGTGCTACCTGAAACAGACATGTACTGTTCAGATGGATAATGTCTGGCTTGTACTTACGAATGTATTTTTTCGCTTGAAAGTATGTTGGCAATGCACCGATCAGATTACGAATGAACAGCTTCGGCGTCATGCCCGATACGGTTGAACCATGGAAAGGAAACATGCCCTTCGCTACTTCAACGGGCAACCCACCCGATTCCAGCAATTTCACCGCAGGGCCGTTGCGGATCGTGAGCACATTCCCCTGGAACTTCTGCTTATCCAGATGGCTGATCAGATAAGTAAGACTTCGTGGTGCGCCACCCATGTGACCCGAATGATGGACATACAATACCTTTTTCAATGCTTACGCCTCCTTGGTTGTTGTTTAAAGTTATATTTGAAATTGATTTGGATTTAGCTGTTGAATAGCTCTAAAAGTAAGTTGCATTTGCTTAAATGCACTTGAATATAAAGCAGCAAAGCGTTTAACTTTTGAAACGCGATCAAGAAGCATTTAGCATTTCAAAGCGTCCGAGAATTTTCTAACACTTTAAACGCGAGCTTCAAAGTAGTTAAAAGATAATTTTGCCAGTGTGCGCAACTTCGAATGCTGCAACAATCACGGAACGTAGGGAAGGAAATAAGGGAAAAGGACGACTTTGGAGCCTGGGAATCTTCATTCCCTACCCAAGCCAAAAGATTCCTGGGCTCCACCTGAGGACGTTCCCTTATTCCTTACCGAAGTGGTTGAGGCTCTACATCCCAGTTACCAAAACACTCCCGGCAAAATCATCTTTACAACCTGTTAAGCTTGCTGCATCACATTCAAAAATATTTAAGACTTCATTTTTTGCCAAATAGAGAATTTAGATATTCACAGTACGAAAAGCCAGCAATTTTTGTGAACGGTTTTCACAAATTTAAAGCTTATTTTCAATTTAGGAAGCAGGAAAGCATCGGTTCCCCCTTACTTGGGAGAACCAGATGTTTCGCCTTGCCTATTCTTGATTGATGGAAAGCTTCGCTTTGCCTGCCTTCAGTCTGGCGATCACTGCCGTTACGGGCGAGATCAGTGTCTTCGACATCATCACGCCGGATACTCTCGTTTCCTTGAATAGGAACGTGAACGCGTAGCTGGATACGATAAAGGCAAATACCGTACCGACTGCGGCGCCCATACCGCCGAATAGCGGGATGAGAATCAGGTTGATAACGATCTTCGTGACTGCACCCATCACCTGGCTGATTAGCTCGAACCGGTAAAGGCCTTCGCTAATGATCCATTTGTTCAGGGCGGCACGCATGAAGATGAACAGACATGCCCAGACGTGAATGACGAGAATGCTGATGGATTCGAGATACGCTTTGCCGTATAGGATCGAGATGACTGGTTTTGCCATCAAGGTGACCACAATACAGATGCCTAGCGCGAACCAGAACAGCAGATTGTACAGCTTCTGTAGCTCGGCATGATAGACTGCCGGGCCCAGCTTTTTATTCTTAATCATGCTCGGGAAGTACGATGCCGCGACGACTGTCGGGATCACGTACCAGACTTCCGATAGTCTTGCAGCAACGGCATAAATACCGACTGCGGTGTCATTAATCATGTAGCTCAGCATAACCTGGTCGATCTTCAGGTAGATGATCGTGGAAATACCGGCAACGATTAGTGGCCATGAGCTATTGGTGAGTCGTTTACCGAGCTTCCAGTTGAAGCTCCATTTGGTTAGCGATACACGCTTCATTTGTGTAAACAGCAGGAACAGGTATCCGAGGATCAGCTCCAGTGCATACGAAGCGGCAAACCAGATCAGCGACGAATGGAATACGATTAGCAGCACCTTCATGACCGATGTCATTAAAAAGGCAATGCCTTTGGCGTATACCGCATACTTCGCTTCTACGGTGGAGTCAAACCACTGGGAGATGACATCAAGTGGCTGGAACAGCATATTCGCTGCGATGATGATGATACTCCAGCGTACCATCGCATCCTGTCCCGGTATGGCGAAGGCCAGCGCGACCGTAATTGCAAAAGCAATCAGGCCGCTGACCATACGCAGTGTAGACACGGTACCGAGAATCTCATTTTTATTATCCGGATGCTCGACCAGCTCTTTGACGATAATGTTCGCAAGTCCCAGCGGTACAACCGCTGCGATGATCGTTACCAACGAGATGGCAAAGTTATACTGACCGAACTGCTCCGGCCCCAGATAGCGCGCAATCCATATACTGACGATCAGGTTAATCCCTAGTCGTAGGAATTTGTCCATCAGCTGCCAGTTGCTGTTAAAGAAGATTTTGCGCTTTTCTGGAGTCATGGATAACTTGCGTTTAATTTTGGCAATTGGATTAGCCATTCATAATCATCTCGCTTAATAGACAGGTACAGCGGATGGCTTCAGGGAGTGACGCTTCAGATCCGCATCAACCATGTTTTTCACCAACTGTTCAAAGCCAACTTCCAGTTCCCAGCCCAGTTCTGTCTTCGCTTTAGTGCAATCACCGAGCAGCAGATCGACTTCTGCCGGACGAACGAATTTCTCATCAATGACGACATGGTCTTTCCAGTTCAGACCTACATGGTCAAATGCGATTTGTACCAGTTCTTCAACTGTGTGCATCTCACCTGTGGAGATCACATAATCATCCGGTGCATCCTGTTGCAGCATCAGCCACATCGCTTTTACGTAGTCACCTGCAAAGCCCCAGTCACGTTTTGCATCCAGGTTACCCAGACGAAGTTCTTTTGCCAGACCCAGCTTGATCTGTGCTACGCCGTCTGTAACTTTACGAGTAACGAACTCCAGTCCGCGGCGAGGGGACTCATGGTTGAACAGAATACCAGAGCAAGCGAACATATCGAAGCTCTCACGATAGTTAACAGTGATCCAGTGTCCGTACAGTTTCGCTACACCGTAAGGGCTACGTGGATAAAATGGTGTTGTTTCCACTTGTGGGATCGCTTGTACTTTACCGAACATCTCACTACTGGATGCTTGGTAGAAGCGAGCTTCTGGTTTTACGAGACGTACAGCTTCCAGCATGTTCGTTACGCCGATTGCTGTAATTTGACCTGTTGCTACCGGTTGTGGCCAGGAAGATGCCACGAACGATTGTGCACCCAGGTTGTACACTTCGTCTGGATCAGATTCACGAACTGCCTCGATCAGGGAACCCAGATCGGTCAGGTCAGCCGAGATCCACTCGATCTGATCTTTGATATGCTCAACATTTTCATAGTTTGGTGTACTTGTTCTACGACGAATACCGTATACTTTGTAGCCTTTTTCTAACAGCAGTTCTGCCAAGTAAGATCCGTCTTGTCCTGTTACACCCGTAATCAACGCGCTTTTCATAAATGAATTCCCTCCACCGTGTTTTTTATTTGTATGGTATCTTTTTATAAAATTTGAAGTGAACTTAAACTCAAAATGGATTAGCGTACCGCTAAGCTACTCCGGTAATCCTCATATACTGCGCGAACGCCTTCTTCAAGCGGAATGCTTGCTTTCCAGCCAAGCGCATTAATTTTCGTTGTATCCACCAGCTTGCGCGGCGTACCATCTGGTACGGAAGAGTTGAATACCAGCTCTCCCTGGAAGCCAACGATGTCTTTGATCATTAGTGCCAGATCCTTAATTGCGATGTCTTCACCTACGCCGACATTCACAAATTCATTGCCTTCGTAGTTGTTCATCAGGAACACGCACGCATCAGCCAGATCATCGGAGTGCAGGAATTCACGCTTCGGTGTACCTGTGCCCCAGATTTCAACGGTTGCTGCGCCACTTTCCTTCGCTTCATGAATTTTACGAACCAGTGCCGGTAATACATGCGATGTTTTCAGGTCAAAGTTATCATTTGGCCCGTACATATTCGTTGGCATGGCCGAGATAAAGTTCGTGCCGTACTGTCGGTTGTACGATTCGCACATTTTGATCCCAGCAATCTTAGCGATCGCATAAGGCTCATTCGTTGGTTCGAGCTCGCCTGTCAGCAGATATTCCTCTTTAAGAGGCTGCGGTGCGAACTTCGGATAGATGCATGTGGAGCCGAGGAACAGCAGTTTTTGCACGCCATTCACATAAGCCGCATCAATCACATTCGTCTGGATCAGCAGATTGTCACGAATGAATTCTGCCGGAAAGTCGTTGTTAGCCGCAATTCCGCCTACCTTAGCGGCTGCAAGGAACACATAATCAATGTGTTGTTCCTTGAAAAAGGCATTTACCGCATCTCGATTCCGCAGGTCCAGCTCAGAGCTGGTACGGTAGATGAGGTTTGTATAGCCCTGCTTTTCTAGCGAACGTAGAATTGCAGAACCGACCAGACCACGATGTCCGGCTACGTAAATCTTGGAGTCTTTGTTCATCAATAATCACCTCATCTGAGATTAATTTGGCGTCAAAACGCATCCTTGGAACCGAATAGTACCTTGACCGTTTTAACGAGAATAAATAAATCGAAAATAATGCCTCTTTTTTTGATATAATGTAAATCGAGATCAACCATCTCATCAAAGCTTAGCTCGTTCCGTCCGCTGACCTGCCATAACCCGGTGCACCCCGGTGTTACACTCAGTCTCAGCTTGTCGCGTGGAGAGTATTCTTCAACTTCACGCGGCAATGGCGGACGAGGTCCAACCAGACTCATATCGCCGCGCAGTACATTCCACAATTGCGGCAATTCATCAATACTTGTTTTCCGAATAAAGCGACCGACTCTCGTAATCCGAGGGTCGTTTTTCATTTTAAACATGGCACCTTCGACTTCGTTCTGCGCAAGTAGATCCTTCAATCTCTCCTCCGCATCGGAAACCATCGACCTGAACTTATACATTCGAAATAGCTGTTCATCTTTGCCCACTCGGTTCTGGTAGAAAAATACCTTCCCCTTGGGGTCTTCTAGCTTGATCAGGATGCCAAGTACAATAAAGAGTGGTAGTAGAACGATTAACCCCAGCAGTGAGCAAATAATATCGAGCGTTCGTTTCACCAGCATATAAAACCGGAGTTTGGTGGTCATGCTGCCTACATGTCTCGCATAAAACTCGCTATAGCTTGCTAAAGCCTCCGCTTCACTCCCATGTCTTGGAGTCATTATGCTTCACCTCTTGCCACTAGCACGTCCTTGCTCGCTTCTCTGTCTAGCACTTCCTTAAGAGAAGAAAGAAGTGGTGCTTTAAGATCTTCATTTTTCAGTGCAAATTCAATTGTTGTTTGGATAAAACCAAGCTTCTCGCCCACGTCAAAACGTGTGCCCTGGAAGTCATAGGCAAAGACTTGTTGCAGCTCGTTCAGACGCTGAATCGCATCGGTAAGCTGAATTTCGCCGCCTGCACCGATCTGCTGCTCGCCCAGGAATTCAAAAATTTCTGGTGTGAGTACATAGCGACCCATGATCGCCAGATTCGATGGTGCCGTTCCAGGAGCTGGTTTCTCCACAAATTGACGCACTTCATGAAGTCGTCCAAATTGTTCAATCGGATCAATAATACCGTAGCGATGTGTCTGTTCATCAGATACAGTCTGTACACCGATGACCGATTTCTCTGTTACTTCATATTGTTCAATGAGCTGACGCGTGCAAGGTGTATCGGATTCAACGATATCGTCACCCAGTAGTACCGCGAATGGCTCATCACCGATAAAGTTACGTGCACACCATACCGCATGCCCTAAACCTTTTGCTTCTTTTTGACGAATATAATGGATATCGACTTTGGATGACTTTTGTACTTCATCCAGCAAATCCAGCTTGCCCTTCTCAAGAAGCGTTGCTTCCAATTCAAACGCGTTGTCAAAATGATCCTCAATCGCGCGTTTCCCTTTACCTGTAACGATGATAATATCCTCGATACCCGAAGCGATTGCTTCTTCTACAATGTACTGAATGGTCGGCTTGTCTACGATCGGAAGCATTTCCTTGGGCATTGCCTTGGTGGCAGGCAGGAAGCGTGTTCCTAGACCCGCTGCAGGAATGATTGCCTTACGAACTTTCTTCACAAGATCACACCCTATCCGTTTTTTTGTTTGTTGCGTGCTGACCTAAGCTGCACATATGTAGGTTGTGCATTCTCCCCTATAGCTTGGAAGACTGCACAGCCTTCCGGTAGTTACCTACACAGGTCTGAAAGGATGCGTTATACTCTCTCCTTGCTCTATATGGGATATAACGTATCATTTCAGGGCGCTGGCAGATAACGCCGGTAAAAGCCGTTACCGGGCCTTCAACCCGTCCTCATCTTCATGCCACTGACGATGTACGTCTAAGGCTGCTAAGGCAGCCCACAGCATGACCGAGTGTCTCCAGTGATATGGGTGCAGGAGACATTACCCCAAGCTTGGCCTGTACAGTGTATCTATCGAACCTGTCCGAATCAGAGGGACCGGGCAGGGGATTACACGAACGTCTGTATGCATTTCCGAAAGAACTTCGCTAGCATTTAGTCGTGATATGCAGCAGATAATGTTTTGCGACTTGCCTGGTTCAGTACAGCACCTAGAATACGTGCACCTACAAACTCCAGACTGGTTACTGCCTTCGTAATATCCTTACGACTTTCGCCGCCCGCCTTGATCACAAGCACAACTCCATCGCAGAGCGTGGTCGCTACCTGTGCATCGGTAAACGGTAAAATCGGTGGTGTATCGAGAATAACGAGATCGTATTGTGACTTCACTTCTTCCATTAGAGCTTCCATCTGGCGTGAGCCGACGATCTCGGATGGATTCGGTGGTACAGGGCCGGAAGTGAGTACACTCAGATTCATCGTGCGACTTGCCTGAATATTCTTTTCCAGATCAGCTGTATTGAACAGTACGTTCGACAGGCCCTTTTCATTGGATAAGTTAAAGATACGATGCATTGCCGGGTTGCGCAGATCGCCATCGACGATCAATACGCTACGCCCTGTCTCCGCATAAGCGATCGCTAGATTCGCAACGGTTGTACTTTTGCCCTCGCCAAGTGCCGCCGAGGTAACGAGTACACTTTTGACACGTGCATCCAGACGGGAAAAATCAATATTCGTACGCAGTCCCTTGTACGACTCTGCAATGAGTGACTTGGGGTTCTGTTTTGTAATCAGCGGCCATTTAAGTGTGGTTGGCACGTTCCCCACCTCCTACCAAAGGCTTTGCCGGCACATGTTCCTTCGCCGTCATATCTTCCTCCGTCATTTTGGCAATGACACCGAGTACCGGAAGTCCAAGCACATCGCGGATATCCTCTTCCGTTTTGATCGAGTCATCCATATATTCGAGTAGGAACGCGACAGCGATACCGATCACGACGGACAGCACAAGCGCAATCAGCACGAACAGAATCGGACTGTTACCAATCGGAACGCCTCCTGCCGACGGATCAGCCTGATCCAGCACAATGATATTATCCAGATTCATAATTTGTGGTACTTCGCTTTGGAATACTTTCGCAATCGCGTTAACTGTCTTCGCAGCACGCTCATACGATCCATCGGTTACAGTCAGCGACATGACCTGTGTCTCGTTAACTGAGCTTACACTGACCATGTTGATCAGCTGCGCCGCTGTCAGGCCAAGTTCCGGATGATCTTCAACCACTTTGTTCATAATCGCTGGTGTTTTGATGATCTCCTGATACGTTTTGATCAGTTGAATGTTGGAGTTGATCGCTCCCAGATCCAATTGATTGCTCGTCGTACCATCTGTAGACTTGGTTGTGCTATTCACGACCAGCTTCGCTGTCGCCATATACTTTGGCGCATTGGTCATGAACGCGTAAGCAGCTGTTGCAGCGGTGATCACAACAACGATCAGCATGATAAGCCAGAGGCGCTTCTTGATGATGTTAAGGTACTGTTTAATCTCCACTATTTCTCCTCCAGTAGATATCAGATATTTACTTTCGTAAAAACCACTTTTCCTTGAACCTCAACCTTGAAGTTCGCAAGCTCAGGCTTCTGAAATGAGCGACTGTCTTCAGCCATCCTGTGTTTGCCGATGTGGCCCGCATATCAGGTTACACATTCTCCTTCCGACTGTGAAAATCAACATGTACGTGAATTAGTTACATTATGTCATCATTAAATTACAAATTTGTAACATGTTAAGAATAGAAAATAACGGCGTTCACTTCATTCCTAATCAAGAGAGATTGCCGTTCTGTATATGATGATTGCTACAAAGCTACGTACATTGCTTCTTACATCCATTTTCCATATTCGCTATGAAGTTGTGGGAGTAGCTAAATCCCGGGCTCAATAGTTATTCGTTTTGAATAACTTATGCGCTCATTATACTTCGTCATGAAAGCTTTGTAAACTACCTGGACTTGCGAAAATGGTTTCAATTACCATTTTCACGAAGATTGGTTGTCTTCTGCTGTCATGAATCCTTCCAGCGTTCCACCATTGTTTATATGATTCATCAGATCATTGACATTGCCTGGAATACCGACCTTTTCGAAAATCATATCAAGCAATAGTGCCACATTAATGCTTTTTGCGCTCTGTTCTGCGACGGGATGATACATTTTATCCTGATAAATACCCTGTTGGTATGAGATTTCCTGATTTAGCGGGTAACGGGCCAACGACAACCAGTCTGCCAGATGTCCATCCGATTTGCAAGTTTTGCTGTCCTGTATAGCCGGATCAGCGGAAAGTCGGTGAAAGAATGTTTCCACCTCATTCTTCTTTTCGATCCAAGCTTGATTAAGGACGTATTCGTTTCTCACATCATTTCCCTCCTATTGATCCAGTGGTCTGCTTATTCGTTTTGAATAAATTATAATTTAGGTTATCTGAAAATCATGTCGAATGCTAGTCTGAAAATAAAACTTTATTTTTTTAATATTCGACTTTGTGTATCTTTGGTTTTGGGCATAATGGAATAGAAAATGTCGTATTCCTTCCCTTTAGACTCAGTATTTTCAACCTTTCAGAAAATTACAGGTCTTTCTGTCTAGTTCTCACCCTATTTACAGTTTACTTCGTAATTTAAACAGATTTCTTGTTTTGAAACTGTATATATTTGTTAATTTCGTTGGTTAATTATTTGTCATAACTATTTGTATCCGTTTACATTTCTTTAACCAACTGTATTCCCTTTAAAATGGAAGCAGGAATTCATGTATTTTTTAGCAAATATGTTAAAATGAAATCGGCTAACTGCCGTGTCCAAAGTTACAAAACAGCCAATACGACAATTTTTACTGTGTATTTTAGCAAAACCACCTAATTTTGAATAAAAAGGAGCTAAGAACTATGGGATTAGTCAAAGAATTTAAGGAATTTGCCGTCCGCGGCAACGTAATTGACCTTGCTGTCGGTGTAATTATCGGTGCAGCCTTCGGTAAAATCGTCACTTCCCTCGTCAACGACATCATTATGCCGCCTGTCGGGAAGATTCTAGGCGGAGTGAACTTCGCCGATCTGTTCATCAATTTGGATGAATTAACCGGATCGAACGCGCAGCACTTCAATTCACTGGCTGAAGCGCAGCAGGCTGGAGCCGCTGTAATCGCGTATGGACAGTTTATCAACAACGTAATCGACTTTTTGATCGTGGCCTTATGTGTATTCTTGCTGGTCAAAGGCATCAATATGATGAAGCGCAAGGAACATGCGAAGCCAGAGCCAGAGAAAACGACGCGTGCTTGTCCGTATTGCACGAATGAAGTGTCGATCAAAGCGACTCGTTGTCCGCATTGCACTTCGGAGCTGGAGGCTGCGGCTACGGTGTGATGGGCTGAGGTTGGCTGAATTGTAATTGGAGCGAGTTATAAGATTGAACGTTAAAAGGTTTGTTTTGGGGAGGGGCTGCCGGATTGATGGGCAGTCCTTTTTGTTTAAGGTGGTGGTTGTCTAAGTTGTAATGAAATCGGGAGATGAGCATACAGGGAGGAGATACTTGGTGATGGTAGTGTTGAGCTGAGCAAAATTGATTTTGTTTTCGTTAGGATAAATTATTGCTATTTACGAGTAGGGGGCAACGTGATGAGGCTTCAAGTTGCCTGGGTACTAGAATCAGCATCCACTTACGGTAAGGAATAAGGGAACGTCCTCAGGTGGAGCCCAGGAATCTATGGATTAAGAAAGAATGTAGATTCCCGGGCTCCAAGCGTGTTTATACAGCCAAACACTAGTAGTCGTCCTTTTCCCTTATTTCCTTTCCTCCGTTCCGTGCGAATCGCAGAAACATGCGTGTGGAGTACTTTAAATCATGAATAGTTTAGCGGCCTGTAACTTCTTATAGGCTCATGTTGATCGAATTTAGTGATATTAATAAGAATGATAAAGATATATCTAACGGAGTGTATAAGACTCTATGTACGTTTCTAGCATGCTCTAACACATTGCAATTAAGTAAGAGTTGTCAATTTTATGCGATACTATCGTTTTGTTCTAACTCCAGTACTAATCAACTCGCTAATTTTAATTTGTGCTGGCTCTTCATTGCTAATTTGTTGCTTTATTATTCTCCATATCTTACTCCTTACTCCTTACTCCTTACTCCTTACTCCTTACTCCTTACTCCTTACTCCTTACTCCTTACAAATTATATGGCTCCTACCTTCATTGTCGTATATCTCATTTTATTCTGGTCTTACATTTATTCGGTCATGTGAATACGATTTGCTTTTACGTTACATATTCAAGAATAGGTTCGGGATTATCTCTGTATTCTTTTATACATCGCTTCTAAGTCAAACACTCTAATTAACATTTAAAACCTGTAAAGCACTTGGAGCACTTGGAGCACTTGGAGCACTTGGAGCACTTGGAGCACTTGGAGCACTTGGAGCACTTGGAGCACTTGGAGCACTTGGAGC